>Ga0316189_10000175_pt1 | contig 61668 bp, 60 predicted proteins | sample LowCovwburrow_MG_FD_204930 | JGI IMG/M metagenome (GOLD analysis project Ga0316189, IMG submission 204930) | Coastal sediment microbial communities from Maine, United States - Lowes Cove worm burrow | ecosystem: Environmental > Aquatic > Marine > Coastal > Sediment | place: USA: Maine...
AGGTGGAAGCGTTCAACCCGCTGGGTTCAGTAAAGGACCGGTTGGCGTTGGGAATTATTCTGGATGCCGAGAAAAGAGGGGTGCTCAAGCCAGGGCAGACGGTTATCGAGGCGACTTCAGGTAATACAGGTATTGCACTGGCGATGGTGTGTGCCGTCAGAGGTTATCCTTTTGTGTCCGTGATGGCCGAATCGTTCTCAATAGAACGACGCAGGTTGATGCGTTTCCTTGGCGCGAAAGTGGTGCTCACTCCTCCCGCACTGCGCGCCACCGGCATGGTCCGCGTGACTGAGGCGCTGGCGGCCAGGCATGGCTGGTTCATGACGCAGCAATTCGAAAATGAAGCGAATCCGGCATTTCACAGAAATACGACGGGCCCGGAAATACTGAGCGATTTTGCCGAAAGGCGGCTGGACTATTTTGTCAGCGGCTATGGCACCGGCGGAACCATCAGCGGTGTCGGCCAGATGATCAGACTGGCCCGGCCCGATGTCCGCATCATTTCCACTGAACCTGCGGCGGCGGCCCTGCTGGAAGGAGACGAGTGGCAGCCTCACAAAATCCAGGGCTGGACACCGGATTTTATTCCCGCAACGCTCGACCGGTCGGTGGCCCACGAAAACATCCTGGTGACGGACGAGGAAGCTATCAGCACTTCGCATGCCCTGGCAGTCAAGGAAGGTATTTTTTGCGGAATCTCTGCAGGTGGCACATTCGCTGCGGCACTCAAAGCAGCCGAAAACGCGGATTCGGGCTCGGTGATCCTGGCCATGCTTCCGGATACCGGAGAGCGTTACTTGTCAACACCGCTCTTTGCGGATATTCCAGACGGTCCGGACGATGCGCAGGAGTTGCTTGAAGGCCTGGAGTACTAGGGCTTAAGCAGGTCGGGCGGCAGCTTTTTAAGGCACGCCGCCATTTCCCGTAAAAAAGCGGAGAGCGCAGAGCTTCCGCGCCAGACCAGGGCAATGGTCCGGCTGGGCACCGGGTGCTCAAAATGCCGGATCGTCACGTTACCGGTGGCTGCAATGGGAGGTTTGATCGCCAGCATGGGCATCAGTGTAATGCCCACATCTGCTGCAACCATCTGGCGCAGCGTTTCCATACTCGTCGCATGAAAATCGACGCGTTCATGTGCATCAGCCAGGGCGCAGACTTCCAGCGCGTGTTCCCGCAGGCAGTGACCTTCTTCCAGTAACAACAATTCCGCACCGTTCAGGTCATCCAGCGTGACACGTGGTTTCGAGGCCAGAGAGTGCTGGCTGGGCAGGGCGAGCACAAAAGGTTCTTCGAACAGCACCTCCAGTTCCAGGCCTTCGTCGTGGACTGGAAGGGCAAGCATCGCCGCGTCCAGTTCTCCCTGCCGCAGCATGCGCAGGATATGATCAGTTTTCTCCTCGGCGAGTTGCAGCCTGAGGTTGGGGTACTGGCGACGCAGGTTTGGAACCACATGAGGCAGGAAATAGGGTGCCAGCGTCGGAAAGAGTCCAAGGCGGAGCACGCCATCAGCAGGATTGCCGCTGCGACGCGCCACGGCTCTGATCTGGTCGACGTCGCTGAGTACCAGCCTGGCCCGCTCGGCGATTTCCAACCCAACGGGTGTCAGCATGATGTTCTTGGGAGAGCGTTCCACAAGCTGGACGCCGAGTTCATCTTCCAGCTTCTTGATTTGTGTACTCAATGTGGGCTGGCTGACGAAACAGGCTTCCGCGGCTTTGCTGAAATGCCGCAAGTCTGCAAGCTTGACGAAGTACTGGAGAGCACGTAAGTTCATCGGCCCATTATACTGTCGCTTCGATGAAACGCTTTCTATTCCTTTTCGCATCATATGTTCTTCTCCAGGGGCCGCTCGCCGCGGACGATTTTTTGGATGCCGGTGATCTTGAGAAGCTGAAAAACGGCAGGATCCTGGTCCTGGATTCGAAATCAGACAAACCGGGCGGAACCGTTCGGGTGCAGGCAATGGCACAAGTACCTGCACAGGCCGTCTGGGATGTGATCGTTTCCTGCGAGAAGACGTTTTCTTTTGTTGAAGGATTGCAAAGCTGCGATGTCATTGAAGACAGTGGTGAACGCGCCTTGCTGCACCAGGTTACGAAGCAGGGGTGGCCTGCGCCCACACTGGATTTTATCTATGAGTCGTTGCGCGAGCCCTACCGTCACATCCGGTTCAGGCTTGTACAGGGAAATTTGAAGGCCATGGAAGGCAGCTGGCAGTTAATTAAAACACCCGACGGCCTGTTGATGGACTATGAAATCCGAATCAAACCTGAAGTGGCGGCACCGGACTTCCTGGTCAGCCGCTCCCTGCGCAAGAGTTCTCCGGACATGATCGCATGCATCCGTGGATTGTCCGGTGGTTCAGGCTCGATGGGTCTGGAGGCCAGCGACCTTGGACGTTGCCCGGGAGTGGTGCGGGGCAGGCAGTGATCCGGATTCCCGTGTATACAGCGATTATCCCGTTCCCGTAAAATATGCGATCTCATTTAACCAGCAGAAAACAAGCCTATGAGTAAGCGAACGGTGCTGACAGGCATCACCACGACGGGCACGCCCCATCTCGGTAATTACGTGGGTGCCATCAAGCCCTGCATCCAGGCCAGTCACGATGAAAACGTGCAGTCCTATTACTTCCTGGCTGACTTCCATGCGCTGGTGAAAAACCAGGACCCGGAGCGGATGAAACAGTCCACCCTGGAGATCGCCGCTACCTGGCTGGCACTGGGACTGGACACCCAGCGGGCTGTTTTTTACCGTCAGTCTGATGTTCCCGAAATACCAGAACTGACCTGGATCCTGACCTGTTCCACAGCCAAGGGTCTGATGAACAGGGCTCATGCTTACAAGGCGGCGGTACAGGAGAACGTGGATGCCGGTGAAGATCCCGATTTTGCAATTACCATGGGACTTTTCAGTTACCCGGTCCTGATGGCGGCGGATATCCTGATGTTCAACTCCACACATGTCCCTGTGGGTAAGGACCAGGTTCAGCACCTGGAAATGGCCCGGGACATTGCTCAGCGCTTCAATCATCACTATGGGGATCACTTCTGTCTGCCCGAGGCGGTCGTCGAAGAACACGTCGCTGTACTGCCTGGTCGGGACGGACGCAAGATGTCCAAGAGCTACAACAACACCATTCCGCTCTGGCTGCCCGAGAAGCAGTTGCGCAAAGCCATCATGAAAATTGTCACCAACTCGCTTGAACCTGGCGAGCCGAAGGACCCTGATGATTCTGCCCTGTTTGCCATTTATGCAGCATTTGCCGATCCCGGGCAGCGGGCGGCCATGCGCCAGGCCTACCAGGAAGGCATTGCCTGGGGTCACGCCAAGCAGCAGACATTCGAACTGATCAACAATGAACTGGTCCAGGCCCGTGAGCGCTATGAAGCGCTGATCTCAGAGCCGGAGCGCATCGAGCAGGAACTGCTGGAGGGCGCTGCACGTGCCCGGGCATTCGCGTCGCCTTTCCTCGCCAGGATCAGGGAATCCACGGGTATTCGTAAACTGGCATGACGGATAACGAAGCATCTTCGGCCTCCCTCGTCTTCGATGCTCCCCGGGCGGTTTCCGTCGCGGTGGAGGGTACTGAAGCACGTTTTCCGGTTAACCGCATTTACTGCGTGGGGCGCAATTACCGCGAGCATGCCAGGGAAATGGGAGCTTCATTGCGCGAAGCACCGTTTTTCTTCAGCAAACCCCGTGATGCGGTATGTGAAGGGCGCACCGTCCCTTATCCGCCGATGACATCAAATCTGCACCACGAGGTCGAGTTGGTGGTGGCCCTGGCGTCGGGTGGCAAGAATCTCGCTGAGGACTCAGCTTTGTCAGCGGTGTTCGGCTATTCGGTTGGAGTCGACCTGACACGCCGAGATTTGCAGAGTGACGCCAAGGAAAAGGGTCGTCCGTGGTCCACGGCGAAAGGATTCGACTATTCCGCGCCCCTGTCTGCGATCCGCCGGGCTTCCGAATGCGGTCATCCTTCGCAGTCACCGGTCACACTCAGTGTCAACGGCAAGATCAGGCAGGCCGGAGATATCCATGACATGACCTGGTCAGTGCCGGAAATCATCGCGGAATTGTCCCGTTTTTTTGAATTGAAACCGGGTGACCTCATCTTTACCGGCACGCCGTCCGGCGTCGCGGCCCTGCAACCTGGAGACCGGGTGCATGCCGCCATTGAGGCAGTGGGTGAATTGAACTTCGAGGTAATCGGCGGTCAGGAACCTTAAGCCAGGCGTTCCAGAATGGCTTTCACCGCTCCTTCCAGCGGAATTTCGCCATTTTCACTGTCCGTTCTTTTGCGGTATTCCAGCATGCCCTGGTCCAGGCCGCGTTCACCAATGACGACCCGGTGGGGAATGCCGATCAGCTCCATGTCATTGAACATCACGCCCGGGCGAACGTTACGGTCGTCCAGAATAACTTCAACTCCTGCGGCCTGCAGGTCGGCATAAAGCTGCTCGGCAGCTTCCCGGACCCGGTGTGATTTCCTGGCATTCATTGGCAGGATCGCCACCTGGAAAGGGGCGATGGGTTCGGGCCAGCAGATGCCATTGTCGTCGTGGTTCTGTTCAATGGCTGCTGCCACGATGCGGGATACACCGATCCCATAGCAACCCATGGGCATGACATGGGACTTGCCGTCCTCACCCAGTACAACCGCATTCATCGACTCGGAGTACTTTGTTCCCAGCTGGAAGATATGGCCGACTTCGATGCCGCGGGCCAGTTGGAGCGTGCCGTTGCCATCGGGGCTGGGATCTCCGTCGACCACGTTTCGCAGATCCGCCTGTGGCGGCAAGTCTGCATCGCGTGACCAGTTGATGCCAAAGTAATGTTTGTCGTCCAGGTTGGCGCCTGCAATGAAATCAGACATCACTGCAACGCTGCGGTCTGCGATGCAGGGAATACCCAGTTTAACCGGGCCCAGCGAACCGGGACCGGCGCCCACAACCGACCGGATTTCTTCATCGGTCGCGAAGCGCAACGGTGAGGCTACTTCGGGCAGTTTCACGGCTTTGAATTCATTCAGAGAATGATCGCCGCGCACCAGCAGCGCGATGAAACCGGCGCCGGATTCTTCTGTGGCTTCGACAATCAGGGTTTTGACCGTTTTTTCGACCGGCACATCGAACTGTTCTGCCAGTTCCATGATGGTGTGCGCTTCCGGTGTATCAACCAGCCGAAGTTGCTCCGCCGGCGCCGCCGCCTCACCCGCGGGAGCGACCGCCTCGGCGAGTTCCACATTCGCGGCAAAGTCGGAATCGCTTGAGAACGCGATCTCGTCTTCGCCTGATTCTGCCAGCACATGAAACTCGTGGGACTGGCTGCCGCCTATCGCACCTGAATCGGCACGGACCGCACGGAACCGGAGGCCCGCCCGTTCGAAGATACGGCAATAGACGTCGTACATTTCCCAGTAGGTCTCGTCCAGGCTGGCTTCATCGATATGAAAGGAATAAGCATCTTTCATCAGGAATTCACGGGCCCGCATGACGCCGAAACGTGGCCTGATTTCGTCACGAAACTTGGTCTGTATCTGGTAAAACGTGATCGGCAACTGCTTGTAGCTGCGCAATTCGTTGCGCGCCAGGTCGGTAATCACTTCCTCGTGGGTGGGCCCGAATACGTAGTCGCGACCAGCCCGGTCATGAATTTTCAGCAACTGGCCGCCAAAGTCCTCCCAGCGCCCGGTTTCTTTCCACAGTTCCGCCGGCTGAACAGCCGGCATCAGCATTTCCAGGTAGCCCGCACGGTCCATTTCTTCACGGACGATGCGTTCTACTTTTTTGAGAACCCGCCAGCCCAGTGGCGACCAGCTGTAAATACCGGCGGTCAGTTTGCGGATCATGCCGCTACGCAGCATGAGCTGGTGGCTGGCGATTTCCGCGTCCGCGGGGGTTTCGCGGGTGGTGATGATGTGGAATTTGCTGGTTTTCATCCGTCTGCGTTCTGTTAGGCCAAACCCGCAATTTTACCCGCATGCGGGCCGGATTACTCGCAATTTTTGGCGATAAAGTCTTTTGATTCGCTGATCAGTCCCATTCGCTGGTCGTCATCCATGCGCACGCTTTCACCGGATTCGTCCGTGTAGAAAACCCGGCGCGCCGGTTCCATTTGCTCGACGCGTTGCCTGTGCCGGGCACACAGCTGCTCCGTTTCTTCCCGTTCTTTTTTACGGGCATCGCGATCTTCCGCTATTTGCTCGCGACGCTGCTGGGCCACTGATTGGGTGTCGTTTCCGGATCCGTATTCAGGTACGGATGTCGCCTGAGCCCTTTCTGCGGTGCCTGGCATATAAACCCCTTCAACCTCGATTTGCCTGGAATCACCATCATCAGGGGGCAGATCACTGTAATTTACGACACCGTTCTCGTCGGTCCAGGTAAAAACTTCGGCGGCGAAGGAGTCTGTGACGCCGGCGCACGCGACGAGCACTGCCTGCAGACAGGCAAGTTTGAGTCCTGTTTTGAGTTTCATGGACAAACCCTGCTATGAACCAGCTTTTCTTATAACATAGACGTCCGATCACTGTCTTATTTGAAGGGCACCCAGGTGCTATCATTTCAGACCGGTTTATCAAAGGACACGGCATGGATCCTGCAGAAAAAAAAGTACATAAGGGCGTGTTTCTGCTGCCCAATGCGTTGACCACTGGTGCGATGTTTGCCGGATTTTATTCGATCATATCGGGTATCAATGGTCACTTCATCGCCGGGGCAGTGGCGGTGGTCGTCGCGGGTGTGCTGGATGGCCTGGATGGCAGGGTGGCCCGACTGACCAATACGCAAAGCGAGTTCGGGGTTCAATACGACAGCCTTTCAGACCTGATTTCATTTGGTCTCGCGCCGGCGCTGCTGGCCTTCAACTGGTCACTGTCCAGCATGAGCGACATCAGCCCGTTTGCAGGCAAGCTTGGCTGGCTGGCGGCTTTTCTGTTCGCCGCCTGTGCGGCCCTCAGGCTGGCGCGTTTCAATACCCAGGCCTCTTCAGGCGATAAAAGCTATTTCCAGGGGCTGGCTTCACCGGCCGCTGCCGGCACACTTGTTGCCACGATCTGGTTTTTTGCCGACCAGGGCATCTCGGGCGAATCCGTGAGGTGGCTGTTGTGGTTTGAAACGGTCACGCTGGGTCTGTTGATGTTTTCGCGGGTTCGGTATTTCAGCGGCAAGTCCTGGCCGACGGGCGACCGGATTCCTACCGGGTTTCTGTTTCTGGTCGTGCTGGTGTTTGTCCTGTTGGCTGCCGATCCCCCGACCGTGCTGATGGTGATCGGAATTGTGTATGTATCATCCGGCCTGATCATGACCGTGCTCGGCCGCCAACAATGGAAGAACCGCAGAAGCAGGCGCCTGGCAAAGAAATCTCAGCCTTCCGAAGAGGAAGAAAACGACACATGATCGAGTCGCGTCGCCGCGCCTATCTGGATGCCATGGGGCTGGACGTATGGACCATAAAGCCGCCACCACTGGCATTGGACCGCCTGATACTGCAACCGGGAGACGGAAAGACTTTGCTGTTTTGCCGGAAACCTGAAGACACAGCGCAACGGTTTGCCGCTGATGTCCTCAGGGCTTTATCTCACGATGCTGTATGGGCCTGGCCGGACCCGGAGGGCCAGAATGCAAACCTGACACTGGACCAGGCTATTGGTCAGCAGTTATTTACCCGCGTCATCCTGTTTGGTGACGAGCTGGTCCGCCGCGTTTTCACAGGTGAACCCCCCGATGTCATGGGTTCCGCCCGGGTCCTGGTCACGCTGCCTGTAGAAGAGCTGGCCGTTCGCGGTCATGCCAAGCAGACATTCTGGCACCAGCTGTCTGAAACCGGTTCTCATTGATGTGTGACGCTGTCGGATGATCGCCAACCCTTCTGAGCTGCATACGCTGGTGCGCCGCCTGGCGCCAGACGACCTGGACCGGATCATCGAAATAGAGCTGTCGGCCTATCCGTACCCATGGACCCGGGGGATTTTTGCTGATTGCTTGAGAGTGGGCTATGACTGCTGGGGCTTACAGTCAGGTACAGAGTTGATTGGCTACTGTATCCAGACCCATGCGGCGGGTGAAAACCACCTGTTGAACCTTTGCGTTGCCCCGGAGCAGCAAGGTAAAGGATTTGGCAGCATTTTGCTGGATCATGCGATCAGGCTGGCGCACCTGCAGCACTGTTATTGCATTTTCCTGGAAGTGCGTCCCAGCAATCCAGCCGGAATCCGACTCTACAAGCGCAATGGTTTCACAATCGTCGGAGAGCGTCTGGACTATTATCGATCCGACCGGGGGCGGGAAAGCGCCCTGGTCATGAAGCTCGACCTGGAATGACCAGTATGATGACTCAGTCCTGCAGGGCTTTTAGTTGCTGAATCTGTTCGTGCAGATTTTCTACCGCCGCCTTGTGGGCAACCAGCCTTTCACGTTCCTGGGCCACAACGGCTTCCGGAGCGTTCTCAACAAACCGGCTGTTTGCCAGTTTGCCCTCGGATTTCTTCAGCTCAACGTTTTCTTTTTCGAGTTGCTTGCCCAGACGGGCGAGTTCTTCATCGACATCGACCAGGCCTTTAAGAGGAATCAGGATCTTCAAATGACCAACCAGCGCCACGGCGCACTGTGCCGTATCTGCGTCCGCATCAACCCAGCGGGCTGACTGTACCCGGGCCAGTTGTGAAAGTACCGCGGCAAAGTGCTGCTGGCGCACGCGGTCATTGTCGCCTCCGTCCTGGAACCAGACATCCAGCCCTTTGGACGGCGGCAGATTCAATTCAGACCGGATCCGCCTGATGCCCTGGATCACGTTTTGCAGCCAGTTGACATCGTTTTCCGCCTCTTCATCGACCGGACCAACTTCAGGGAACGGTCGCAACATGATGGTTTCGCCCTCAATACCAAGAGGGGTCTTCACCTTTTGCCATATTTCTTCAGTGATGAATGGCATGATCGGGTGGAGCGTCCTGAGACTGGTTTCGAGGACGTTGAGCAGAGTGTGGCGAGTGGTTGCCTGTTCTTCGTCGGTACCGCTCTGCAACGTTGCTTTCGCAAATTCCAGGTACCAGTCGCAGTATTCATTCCAGACGAATTCATACAGAGCCTGGGCGGCAAGATCGAGGCGATAATCGCCGAAATGCTGCTCCACTTCCCGAATCATCCGGTTCATGCGTGAAACGATCCAGCGATCGATCAGACCCCCGCCGGTCCCGGCTGCCGCCGGCTTGCCTTCGGTCTGCATCAGGACAAAACGCGCGGCGTTCCACAACTTGTTGCAGAAATTCCGGTAACCTTCGATTCTTCCCAGGTCAAACCGGATGTCGCGCCCCGTGGTCGCCAATGCGGCGAAAGTAAACCGAAGCGCATCCGTACCGAAGGGCGGGATGCCGTCCGGAAATTCCTGCCGGGTTGCTTTTTCAATAGCCGGGGCCATATGCGGCTGCATCAGCCCGGTAGTTCTTTTCCTGACCAGGTGTTCCAGGTCGATACCGTCGATCAGGTCGATGGGATCGAGCACATTACCCTTGGACTTGGACATTTTCTGACCGTGGCCGTCGCGGATCAGTCCGTGAATATAGACCGTTCTGAACGGCACATCGTCCATGAACTTCAGGCCCATCATGATCATCCGGGCGACCCAGAAGAAAATGATGTCAAAACCGGTAACCAGCACGCTGGTGGGATAAAACCGCTTCAGGTCGTCTGTTTGATCGGGCCATCCCAGCGTGGAAAAAGGCCACAGCGCTGATGAAAACCAGGTGTCCAGAACGTCTTCGTCCTGTCTGAGTTTCACGTCTGCAGCCAGGCCTGAACGCTGGCGTGCGTCTTCTTCGCTCGTGCCGACATGGATGTTGCCTTCGGGATCGTACCAGGCTGGTATCCGGTGTCCCCACCACAATTGACGGCTGATGCACCAGTCCTCGATCCGGTACATCCAGTCGAAGTAGGTCTTGCTCCAGTTGGCGGGCACAAACTGGATACGCCCGTCCTCCACCGCCTTGATGGCCGGCCTGGCAAGTGGTTCGATTTTCACGTACCACTGGTCAGTCAGGTAAGGCTCTACCACGGCGTGGGACCGGTCTCCCCTTGGAATCATCAGCGAGTGATCTTCAATTTTTTCCAGCAAGTCGAGTGATGCCAGGTCCTCCACGATTTTTTTCCTCGCTTCGAACCGGTCCAGTCCACGATAGGCCTCGGGGGTGTTCTCATTAAGGCGGGCATCGATATCCAGCACATTGATCAGGGCCAGGTTGTGCCGTTTACCGATGTCGTAATCGTTAAAATCGTGCGCCGGGGTAATTTTGACGCAACCGGAACCGAATTCTGAATCTACGTATTCGTCGGCGATGACCGGAATCCTGCGGCCAGTGAGCGGCAGTTCCAGTTCCTGCCCGACCAGGCCGGAATAACGTTCATCATCCGGGTGAACCGCGACCGCGGTGTCGCCGAGCAGTGTTTCCGGGCGCGTGGTTGCCACGACCAGGTGGCCGCTGCCGTCTGTGCGCGGATAACGTATATGCCACATGTGCCCCTTTTCTTCGTCCGAAATGACTTCCAGGTCAGACAGGGCTGTATGTAACACAGGATCCCAGTTGACCAGGCGCTTGCCGCGGTAGATCAGGCCTTCTTCGTAAAGCGTGATGAACTCGCGCTGGACGGCAGCAGATAAATCATCGTCCATGGTGAAGCGGTGCCTGGACCAGTCGACGGACGTTCCGAGCCGACGCATCTGGCGGCCAATGGTGTCACCTGAATGTTCTTTCCATTCCCAGACCGATTCTATGAATTTGTCCCGACCCAGGTCGTGCCTGGATTTTCCTTCGGCCAGCAACTGACGCTCGACGACCATCTGCGTCGCGATACCGGCGTGATCCGTACCCGGCTGCCAGAGCGTGTCCGCGCCTTTCATCCGTTGCCAGCGGATTAACGTGTCCATGATCGTATCCTGGAACGCGTGGCCCATGTGGAGTCTGCCGGTTACGTTGGGCGGCGGTAACATGATGCAGTAAGGCTGGCTGCCACCTGCGGGTTCGAACCAGGATTTGCCTTCCCACTCGCTGTACCAGCGCACCTCAATTTCGGCGGGATTGTAACTCTTTTCCATAGACTTCTTTACTTTCCAATCGGGTGACTGGCGGGATCGAGCCCCTGCTCCCGGTATTCGCGAAACTTGGTCCGTGAAGCCAGTCGTTTTGGTTCCTCGCCGGGCACGATTTCCAGCAGGCGTTTGAAACGGGAGGGTTCGGTCACTGCGGTGTCAGCCAGATTGATCACGACCTCCCGGTCGGGTGTGATTTCAGCGTTGCTGACATCAATACAAATGGGGGTTTTGGCAGGTGATGACCCGCGTTGGTGTGGCAGAAAGCGGCCAGCCGGATAATCCCACATGAGCTCGTCCAGCGCCTCGGCCTCAGCCTCGTCAGAGGTCCGAACGGCCACCCGGTGTCCTTGCTCCCAGGCCATCATGGCCAGCCGGCAGGCGAGCTGCCGGGCTGACTGGGCAGGACTGGCCAGTACGTAAAAGTCGACCTGGCAGGTACTGCCCATGAGGGTTAACCGGACCGGTTCAGCAGAAACTGGGCCAGCAAGCCGGCAGGGCGGCCTGAAGCGCCGTCGTTGCTGCCCCATTTCCAGGCTGAGCCTGCCACATCCAGGTGAGCCCAGCGCTGATCTTCAGCAAAGCGCGAAAGAAAGCAACCGGCTGTCAGTACACCGGCAGACATCCCCCCAACGTTCTTCATATCGGCGAATGGCGTATCAAGCTGGGACTGGTATTCCTCCCAGATCGGAAGCCTCCAGGCACGGTCAACGATGGAATCACCCGCCTCGATCAATTCTCCCGCCAGGTCGTCATCGTTACTCATCAGGCCAGTTGCATGATGCCCAAGGGCTACAACGCAAGCTCCTGTGAGGGTGGCGGCGTCGATAATGACATCCGGCTCGAACTGCTGGCAGTAGGTAATCGCGTCGCACAGCACCAGGCGGCCTTCAGCATCGGTGTTGAGCACCTCGATGGTTTTGCCCGACATGCTGGTGATGACATCACCGGGGCGGCATGCATTGCCATCCGGCATGTTCTCAACCGCGGCGACAATACAGATAACGTTCACTTTCATTTGAAGTTTTGCACATGCAACGAAGGCGCCGATGACACCAGCGGCGCCGCACATGTCGTACTTCATCTGCATCATGTTTTCACCCGACTTGAGCGAAAGACCGCCGGAGTCAAAGGTAATACCTTTACCTATCAGCGCCACCGGGGCCTGATCTTTGCCGGCACCCGCGTACTTCAAAACGATCAGCTTGGCGTTCAGCTCACTGCCCCGTGACACAGCCAGCAGCGCATCCATTCCTTTTTCCGCCATGTCGTCTTCTTCCAGAACCTCCAGGCTTACATTTTCATATTTTTCTGCAATGGCCCTGGCGTCCTGCGCAAGGAAGGCTGGTGTGCAGATATTGGGCGGCAGGTCACCCAGGGTCATCGCTTTTTCATAGCCCGCGGCGAATGCACCGGCCTGACCCAGGGCCTCTTCCATCTCCGGGCCACCCTGGAAGGAGGCACGGGTCAATGGTGCGGGGGCATCATCCTTCAACGACTTGGTGGTTGTGTACAGGAAATTGGACCGATGGATTGCGAGCGCGGCCTGGCGCAGGCGGCTTTCGGGTCCGCCCCCGTCAAAGACTACATCGTGAATGCTGACATGACATTCCGTGAACCGGAAATCCCTCAGAGCCTTGCCGGCAGCCAGGCAACCCCGGTCGAATCGGGCCAGGTTGAGCTTTTCAGATTTCCCGAAACCGACGGTCAATACCCTCCGGGCGCCCAGCCCGGGCAAACCGTGCAGCAGGCTGGTTTTTCCCAGTCCTGATTCAATATCGCCACTTTCAATCATACGGCCTATACTTCCCCCCGTGGCTTTGTCCACTGCAGTGGCAGCCGGGGAAAGCGAATCACCTTCGCACACGCCGACAACCAGGCAATCGGTATCAATACTGGCCAGCGAAGTGTCATCCAGATGCAATTTCATTCATTCATTCCTTTAGTTTTGTTTCGCCGCGAACAGGTCCGGGCGAAATTCGCATTATCAAACGGGTCATTCTACAAGAAATTTGCCGAGGCAGAACTTTCATTTTTGATTGCCGGGAATGCTGATAAACTGCCTACTCTGCCAACCTTTGCGTGTTTGAAGAGGTCGCTCTGAACATTCTGCAAAAGTATATATTCCGCGAGTGGTTGTGGACGTTCCTCGCTGTCACCATCGTTCTGCTGGTTGTCATGATCGGTGTGGCGCTGGGAGAGTTGCTCAATGACATCGCAGGGGGGCGGGTCCCTTCCGGGCTTCTTTGGGCCCTGATCGGTCTGAAAATGCCCGAAGTGTTGGGGACAATCCTTCCTCTGAGCATGTTCATCGCCATTATCTGGGGCCTGGGCAGAATCTACCGGGACCAGGAAATGTCGGTCATGCGGTCCAGTGGGTTTCGCTGGCAAATGATGCTCCGGCCCTTGTTCAACTTGCTTCTGCCGGTGGCGGCCTTTCTCTTGATGACAGGCCTGTTTCTCAATCCGGTGGCGGCATCGGCGACCCAGCAAAAGCTGATTGACGCTTTCCGGAATGCGGCTGAATGGGGCCTGCAAACCGGTACTTTTCACGTGCTGCGCGGGGGTGATCTGGTGCTGTATGTGGAAGCGGTGGAGAAGGATGGCAAGACATTGAGAAATGTGTTCATTCAACAGCGGGAAGATAAGCGCGAACAGGTCTGGAGTGCGGAGAAAGGCTATTACTGGCTGGACAAAAATACAGGTAATCGTTACCTCACCCTGGAAAATGGTCAGATCACCGAAGGTGGCTCGCAAACACTCGATTTTGGGATCATGCGCTTCAGCCGTAATGACCTGAAACTGCCGGAGCCCGAGACCCGGGTCAAACAGGATGCAGTGGAGGTCAGAAGGAGTTCAGAGATTCTGTTTTCCGGTTCGGTCGAGGGTAACGTCGAGTTTCAATGGCGAATTGCACCTTCAATTATCGTCATCGTTTTGGGTTTGCTGGCCATCCCTTTGTCGCATTCGGCGCCAGGGGAAGGGCGCGGCGGTCGCGCCTTGCTGGGTATCCTGGCTTATGCCATCTACGCCAATGCGCTTTACATGAGCCGCAACTGGTTATTGAAAGAAGAAATGCCTTTATTTCTCGGACTGTGGTGGGTGCATGTTCTGGCCTTGCTGATCGCGGTCATCTGGTTACGGCGGCAGGGCCGCATCGTGGGTAAGGGGTAGCTCATGATCAAGCTGGTTGACCGTTATATCGGCCGCGCGGCCTGTCTTGGGATACTGGCGGTCTGGCTTGCTTTGACGACTCTGTTTCTGATCATCAACCTGCTGGACGAATTGCGAACGACGCAAAACGATTACGGCACCATGGACGCACTTTGGTTCGTAGCCCTGACGACACCGCGGGCGGCTTACCAGATTTTTCCTGTTTCGGCCTTGCTGGGTGCGCTGGTCGGCGTTGGCGGGCTGGCGGCGGCGAATGAACTGGTGGCATTCCGGACCTCAGGGATTTCCCGCATGCGACTCGCGATAGCAGCGATGGCCGGAACATTGTTCATGACTGTGCCTGTCATGATCATGGGTGAATGGGTAGCGCCGGCAGCCGAACAACAGGCACGGGCGTTCAGGCTAAGTGAAATCCTGGGCCAGGCGATTATAGGGGGCGCGCGCGGAATGTGGATCCGCGATGGCGCAGATTTCGTTAACATCCAGCGCCCTATTCTGAACGCCGACCGTGGCCAGCAAACGGTCGATTTCAAGAATATTGTCATCTATAACTTTTCGGATGAGGCTGATTTACAGTCTATTACCCGGGCGGAGAATGCGGCGCACGTGGATGGGGGGTGGACGCTGGGCTCGGTGACGAGGGTCCGTTTCGTAGCGGAGGGGGCCGTGGTCAGTCGTTCTGAAGTGCAGGACTGGCGAACAGAGATCAAGCCGGAATTGCTGGATTCGGCCGTAACACGCCCGAAATTCCTGTCCATCCGCTCCCTTTGGGATTACCTGGGCTTCCTGGGTGAAAACGGGCTGGATGACACGGTATACGCGGCTGCTTTCTGGGAGAAAATCCTGTTTCCTTTCACAGTGCTGGCACTCGTGCTTGCGGGGATGCCTTTCGTTTTTGGTCAGGCGCGGTCGCACAATGTCGGAGTGCGCCTGTTTTTCGGTATGACCCTGGGCGGTGTGTTCATGATCGTCAGTCGGGCCATGCAAAAATTTGGAACGGTCTATGATTTTTCACCGTTTCTGTCCATATCCATACCGATCGTGATTCTGGCCTTCCTGGCCATTTTTGCCTTGCGGCGTTCTGTATGAACGTCTCATCAGAACCTGACCAGGCGGGTATGACTCAAGATATCATGCCAGGTCCTTTTTCCTGGATCGAACAGCGCCCATAGAAATCCCAATCCGAGCGCCGCTGTGGAAAGCAGCGCTGCCAGAAATCGAACCGTGACTTTACCCCAGCCTGGCCGGTTTCCTAGGTCGTCTACAATGCTTACACGCCAGGCGCGCATGCCTACCGTCATACCACCCCTGTGCCAGCACCAGGCCAGGTAAAAGTAGCAAATCAACGACAGAAAAAGCGTATAGCCGGGATCTTTCAGTGCCGTTCTGGGCCCAAGACCTGCCAGCAGTGCCAACCAGGAAGCCAACATCAAAAGGGCCAGGACAACGGCGCTGTCGTAAAAAATGATGGTGAGGCGACGGAATAATCCGCAGGGTACGCCTGAACTTTCTTTAGGGTCTTGCACTGCTTTCGCCTCGGCATTCGAAGTAGATCATTATCGCTAAAAGCTTTCCTGTGGCAATCTGGCTCACGATTCGGTTATCCTGACCGGCTGATAAATATCGCGGACTTTTTTGTTATATACACTGCCGCTTCACTCACTAGATACAAGTACATCTGGAACAGGCTATGCCAAAAATACCCAAAAACCGATCCATTCCGGCATTCTTCGGCGCATGCGCGTTGATCATGCCGCTGGCAGTGGCGTTCGCTCAGACACTGGACTCTTCTGTGAATGTGGAAACACAGATCAACCAGAACTCGGCCGCTTCGCAAAACAGGGTGTCCAGCCTCGCGCGCCAAACGCAGGACTTGCTGAGTGAATACCGTGCAGTCGTCCGCGAGACCGAAAGCCTGAAAATTTACAACGATAATCTCCAGAAAGTGGTCGACGATCAGCGTAATGAGGTTCTGTCAATTAATCGGCAGCTTGCCGGTCTTGAAGAAACCAACCGGGGTGTAATTCCGCTGATGCTGGAAATGATCGAGTCGCTGGATCGCATCGTTGAGGCCGATATTCCCTTTCGCATCGAGGAACGCCGGGCACGGGTCGTGCGCCTGCGTGACATGATGGACCAGGCGGAAGTCACGGCCTCCGAGAAGTATCGCCGCGTGATGGAAGCTTTCCAGGGCGAACTTGAATTCGGACGCACTACAGAGGCGTATTCCGACACGCTGCCGGCGACCGGCCAGACGGTCGAGTTCCTTCGTGTGGGCAGAACGCTGCTGGTCTACCAGACCAGTGATAATTCAGTCACCGGCTGGTTCAATCCGCGCGCCCGGGCATTCGAAGAACTCGACGACGACCGTTTCAGGCTCGAAGTCAAAGACGGTCTCGCTATCGCCCGCAATGAGAAAGCGCCTGACCTGGTGATGCTGCCGGTTCCAGGGCCGGAGGCGGCTGAATGAACAGGCTGCCTGTAAGTTTGCTCAGCGCGTTGATGTGCTTGACCGCTGTACCGGCGTCTGCCCAGACTCTTGAAGAGTTGGCGCAAATCGTTCGCGAAGCGGCTACTACCGAGGCCGGGATCAACAAGGAACGGGAAGCGAGATTTATTCGTGAGCGGAACAACCAGCGGCAACTTCTGGCAGAGGCCCGCCAGGAACTGGCCAATGAGAATGCCCGCGCCGACCAGCTGAGGGTTGACTACGATCAGAACGAAAGAGCCCTGGCCGATCTGGAAACTACGCTGGCGGAGCGAATGGGTAACCTGGGGGAGTTGTTTGGCGTGGTCCGACAGTCTGCCGGTGATGTGCAGGCGGCGCTGGACGATTCCATGGTGACTGCGCAAATGCCGGGCCGGACGCAGTTCCTTTCCGACCTGGCGCAACGCAGGGAATTGCCAACCGTCCCGGAACTCAGGCAACTGTGGTCGGCGATGGTCACTGAAATTGCCGAATCCGGCAAAGTCGTCAGGTTTTCAGCACCGGTCGAGCGCACCAGTGGCGAGAAAGAAGAACTTGAGATTGTCCGCCTTGGCGTTTTCAATGCCGTTTCTGACGGTGCTTTTCTGGACTGGGACACCAGCAAGAGCAGGGAAAACTTCATCGAGCTGGCGCGTCAGCCGGCCGGCCGTTATGCCGGTATGGCGAAAGACCTCCAGGCTGCCGGAGAAGGCGAAATCATTCCGATGGCGGTGGATTTTACGCGCGGCCAGATATTGCGGGCCGTGGTGCAATCCAAGACACCTTACGAGCGGGTCAAAGAAGACGGCGGCCCGGTGGGCTACGTGATCCTGGGCGTGGGTATGTTCGGTTTGCTTTTGTGTCTCTGGAAAGCGTTCTCGCTGTTTTCGACAGGTGGGAAGATCTCCCGCCAGATGAAGAATTCCGAGGCCAACAAGAAGAACCCGCTCGGCCGGGTGCTTTCGGTCTATTCGGATAATCCCGAGGTTGATCTGGAAACGCTTGAACTCAAGCTGGACGAAGCCATCCTGCGTGAGACCGCGCCGATAGAAACCGGCTTGAGTTTCATCAAGGTCCTCTACGTGGTGGCGCCGCTGCTTGGATTGCTTGGCACCGTTGTGGGAATGATCGCCACGTTCCAGATGATCACGCTGTTTGGTACCGGCGACCCAAGGATGATGGCGGGCGGCATCTCGACGGCGCTCGTCACGACCGTGCTGGGCCTGACAGTGGCCATCCCCCTGACGCTGTTCCATAGCTTTCTGCAAGGTAAGTCCAAGGCATTGATCCAGGTGCTGGAAGAACAGGCGGCCGGGATCATCGCCAGGATCGCGGAGCAACGTGCATGATCTGGATTTATGAAGCCATTGGAGCGATCCGTGACTTCATTGAACTTGGGGGTAATGTCCTCTGGGCCATCATGTTCGTGCTTTTCCTGATGTGGACATTCATTCTTGAACGCTTGTGGTATTACTACAAAGTCCACCCTGCCAGGAAGGCAGCCATCATCGAATATTGGGAAGCGCGCGCCGATACGGCTTCGTGGTATGCGAAACGCATTCGGGAAGGCCTGGTCTCCGAGACGTCGCTGGCTCTCAGGCAGAATGTAGGCTTGATCAAGGTGTTGATCGCCATTTGCCCGCTGCTGGGCCTGCTGGGTACGGTCACGGGAATGATCGCCGTATTCGACGTAATGACCTACAGTGGGGGAGGAAATGCGCGGGCAATGGCCGGAGGCGTATCGATGGCCACCGTCCCGACCATGGCCGGGATGGTGGCGGCGCTTTCCGGGGTGTATTTTGGCACCTGGCTGGAACACAAGGCCCAGGTGGAGACTGAGAAACTCGAAGACCTTTTGCAGAGTCACGGATAAGGGCGAGGGAGAACGCATGGCCAGAAGGCATGCACATTCAGAAGAAGCTGAAATCAACATCACGCCGATGTTGGATATTGTCTTTATCATGTTGATTTTTTTTATCGTCACGACGTCCTTTACCAAGGAAACCGGCGCCAGCATCAGCAAACCCCTGGCGGAACAGGCTACTGCACTTCGAAACGGCACCATCCTGATCGGCATCCGTCCCAATGATGACATCTGGATGGCGAAACGGCAGATTGAATTGCGGGAAGTGCGGCAAATGGTCGAACGTGCCAAGGCGGAAAACCCGGAAGGCAGCGTGGTGATCATTGCTGACAAGGGTTCGCGTATCGGCACGGTCACCCAGGTGATGGACCAGGTGAAGCTGGCAGGTATTGAAGGCGTCGCCATTTCTGCCGAGAATCCGGACGGATAGCGCGCATGAAGAATCTGAGGGTGCTGGTAGCAGCGCTGGTAGCGGTCGGGGTGACCCTTGGTCTGTTCCTTTTCATGTACACGCTGATTTCTTCAGGCGGGGACCAGCGTGCAGAGCTGGGCGCCATTTCCGGCATTCATTTTGGCCCGGTGGAAATTCCGGATGAAATCATGACCAAAAGCCGGCGTAAACCCCCAAAACCGCCTCCACCGAAAGAGCCTCCACCACCGCCAAAAATGCAGATCTCCAAAATGGACCAGCAGGTCCAGAATATGCCGAGAATGGATATTCCCGACCTGGACGTGCCGATGGTCGGCGGTTCAGGGATGTTTATTGGTAATTTCCAGCAGGTCGATCAGAACGCGGAAGGGGATATCATACCGGTTGTCGTGATTCGCCCGATGTATCCCAGGGAAGCGGCGGTGACCGGCACACAAGGCTGGGTGAAGGTTGAATTCACAATTACGGAAGTGGGTACCGTGAAGGACCCTCGTGTGATAGAAGCCAAACCCCCGAGAATATTTAACCGGGAAGCTATACGGGCTATTTTGAAATGGAAATTCAAACCCCGTGTCATCGACGGCATCGCGGTGGAGCGGCGTGCTACCCAGGTCATTGACTTTACACTGGACGAGTCCTGAGATGTCTGAGGTGTTGAAAAAGGCCCTGCACGTACTGCTCCTGCTCCTGCTGCTTGTGCCGGCCGCACCGGTCTTATCGCAATCCGATCCATGCGGGGTGCAACGTGATGTGGGAACCAAGGCGCTTGATGAACGGGTCTGGAAACAGCTCAACGTTATTTATGAAAAAGTGTCCGGGGAAGAGTACGACGAGGCCTATGTGGACCTGCAAAAAATGCTGGAACGGGCAGGGCGTGATACTTATCTCCAGGCCATTCTGAATCAGGCGCTGGCCCAGGTGGAATGGTCGCGGGGTAATTACCAGGCATCGCTCGGTTACTTCGAAAAAGCGGTTGAACTGAACACTTTGCCGGACCAGGCCCATTTCACGCTCATGTACCAGATCGCGCAGCTCTATTTCATGCAGGAACGCTACGACGAAGCCCTGGTAAAACTGGATTTGTGGTTCTGCAAATCTCCGCCGGAAGAGATCACTTCCGCTGCCTACGTGTTGCAGGCTTCCATTTATGCGCAAAAAGATGATTATGCCGGCGTATTGAAAGCCATTGATCAGGCCATCTCGATGGACGATGAGCCCAGGGAACCCTGGTACCAGCTTAAGCTGGCGGCGCACTATGAACTGGAGCAATACCCTCAGGCCGCGGCAACGCTTGAGGTCATGATTTCGAAATGGCCAGAGAAAAAAGTCTACTGGACACAGCTTTCCCAGATCTATTTCCGGCTGAAAAAAGATGACCAGGCGCTCGCCATCCAGGCGCTTGCGTACAGAAACGGCTTGCTGGACAAGCAGACTGACCTGCTGTACCTCTCCAGCCTGTACAGCAATTCCGATGTACCGTTCAAAGCCGCGGAGGTGCTGGAAAAGGGCATCGAGGCCGGCGTCGTGGAATCGAGCAAGTATCACTGGACGATTGTTGCCGAATCCTGGTACGCAGCAGAAGAACTCGAGCGGTCCCTGAAGGCTTATGAGCAAGCTGGGTCAGCGGCAACTGATGGCACTATCGATTTGCGGCGGTCCTACATCCTGGTTGACCTGGAGCGCTGGCCTGCGGCACTGGAGTCGCTGGACCGGGCTTTACAAAAAGGTGGTCTGGATGAACGCAAGACCGCCGAAGCTTACCTGCTCAGGGGTATGGCACGGTTCAACCTGGGTGATTTCGAAAGTGCCAGTTCCGACTGGGGGAAGGCAGGCCGTTATGAAAAGACCAGGGAAGCAGCCCGCCAGTGGATGAATCACCTGCAGGAAGAGCGGCGTCGCCGCGCGTCTTAGACCGTGCCGACCGATGAGAAACTTGTCGAGGCATTCCTGGACGCAGTTTGGGCGGAACGCGGGCTGAGCGAGAATACGCTCGCCAGTTACCGTTATGACCTGGCTCTCCTCGCCCGGCACCTGGAAAAACAGCAAAGTTCACTGCCTGGAGCCAGCCGGGAAGATCTGCTTCATTTCCTGGCGACCCAGGTTCAGGCGGGGCGCAGCCCCCGGTCCCTGTCCCGTTACCTGTCCGGAATCCGGCAGTTGTACCAGTGGTTGTTGCGCGACGGCCTGATCCGGACGGATCCTTCGGCATTGATAGACAGCCCGAAGCTGGGCAGAGGACTGCCGAAAGCCTTGAGTGAGCAGCAGGTCGAAGCATTGCTGGAGGCGCCGGATGTCGAAGCACCGCTGGGGTTGCGTGACCGGACCATGCTGGAGTTGATGTATGCGACGGGTTTGCGGGTGAGTGAACTGATTTCTCTGGAAGCGGTAAACCTGGGAATCAACCAGGGAGTCGTTCGGGTCAGGGGCAAAGGCGGTAAAGAACGCCTGGTGCCTTTGGGAGAAGAGGCGCTATCCTGGCTGCAGCGTTACCTCGAGGAATCGCGCCCCGAATTGTTGAAGGGCGCCGACTGCGCCCTGGTTTTCGTCACCCGGAGAAAATCCGGAATGACGCGTCAGGCATTCTGGTACGCCATTCGAAAGCATGCCCTTGCAGCGGAAATTTCCCAGGACGTGTCACCGCATATGCTGCGACACTCGTTTGCCACCCATTTGCTAAATCATGGGGCGGACCTGCGGGTAGTGCAGTTACTGCTCGGGCATAGTGATCTTTCGACCACCCAGATATATACTCACATTGCCCGCGAAGGGCTAAAGCAACTGCACAGTGAGCATCATCCCAGGGGTTGAACGTTTTCTGAAAGGTGCGGTCAGTTAGGATGCATATTAATTACGAGGTTCGCCATGAGGCACATCAAAACGATAATTACCGGTTCGCTGCTCGCAGTTTCGCTCAATGCGGTCGCCCAGGAAGAGTACACCGTGGTTGAAGAACAGATTCGCAGTCTGGTTCCGAATGCCCAGTCAATAGCCATTTCAGAAACACCCATCGAAGGCGTCTTGATGGTCCAGATCAACGGCGACATTGTATATGCAACCGCCGATGGAAAATTCCTGATCCAGGGACGAGTCGTAAACCTTGAGACCCGGGAAGACCTGACCGAGACCGCCAAGGTGGGAGTCCGCCGTGAATTGCTGGACGGAATCGATACGACAAAACAGATTACGTTCTCACCTGAGAATCCGGATTACGAACTGACGGTCTTTACAGATATTGATTGTGGCTATTGCCGTAAATTGCATGCCCAGATGGAAGACTACAATGAAAATGGAATTTCGATTCGCTACATGGCTTTTCCAAGGGCCGGAATCGGTTCGAAATCTTATGAAAAAGCGGTATCCGTCTGGTGTGCAGCCGACCAGCAGGAAGCAATGACCCAGGCCAAAATGGGCGCTGAACCCGACCCGCAGCAATGTGAAAATCCGATTGCCGAGCAGTACCAGCTTGGCATGGCGCTGGGTGTGACAGGCACGCCTGCGCTTTTAACCCCCGACGGAACGCTGATCCCCGGCTATATGCCAGCGGAAAAACTGCGCGCACGACTGGATGAGCTGGCAGAGACCTCCACTGCAGCGGAATGATTGAAATACTCAGCCAGACTCTCAAATAGGTTAAACTGCCATCCCAGAAAGCCGGCGCTTCACGCCGGCTGATTGCCATAGTCCGGGAGTACTGTTTTGTCCGAGTTCACCTGCCTCTTGGGAGAACCCGCCCTTTCCGATTTTCGCAAGCGCAAGCTTGTTCGGCTGATCGGTGGTTCAGCAGAGCAGGTTGTCGGACTGGAAGCCCACTTTGTCTACCTTATTGAATCAGCAGATTCACTGAACGACGCCGATATACGCGCCTTGCAGGATTTGCTGCATGGCGATCCCGTTTCCAGGCTGGATGAGGATGGCCTGTTGTTGGTTGTGCCCCGGTTGGGCACGCAGTCTCCGTGGTCAACCAAGGCTACTGATATTGCCTGGCACTGTGGTCTGAAGTCGGTCATGCGAATCGAAAGAGGTGTTGCTTATCGTCTGCAAGGCATCCATTCGGAACAGAAACCGTCGGCCATCGGCGCGCTGCACGACCGCATGACGCAGTCTGTCCTGGGGTCGCTGGAAGAAGCGTACGAAATATTTCAGCATAACCCGCCTCGCCTTTTGTCATTCATACCCGCATCTTCCGATGGCGCCGATGCGCTGCGAAAAGCCGATGCTGAACTCGGGCTCGTCCTGTCGGAAGATGAAATCGATTACCTGCTGGAAGCCTTTGCAGAGATCGGGCGTGATCCCAGCGATGCAGAGCTCATGATGTTTGCGCAGGCCAACTCGGAGCACTGCAGACACAAGATATTCAATGCCAACTGGATCATCGACAATGAGCCGGTGGACCAGACCCTGTTTGGAATGATTCGGAATACGCACGCCTGTTCTCCTGGCGGCGTACTCTCCGCCTATCACGACAATTCAGCCGTCATAAGCGGCCCTCAGGGAGAGCGGTTTTTAATCGATCCCGAGTCCGGTGTCTATTCCTGGCATACGGAGAGCCTGCCGTTCCAGATCAAGGTGGAAACACACAATCACCCGACAGCGATATCGCCCTTTCCCGGGGCGGCTACCGGGTCCGGCGGAGAGATTCGTGATGAAGCGGCGACCGGCCGTGGTGCGCGCCCCAAGGCCGGCATCAGCGGTTTCTCGGTTTCTCACCTGGATCTGCCTGGTGTGGAATTGCCCTGGCGGAAGGAGCTTGGAAAGCCCGACAGAATTGCCAGCCCGCTGGAGATCATGACAGAAGGCCCGATTGGCGCAGCTTCGTTCAATAATGAATTTGGCCGTCCAGCCCTGTGTGGATATTTCAGGACCTTCGAACAGCAAATCGACGGAACATGGTGGGGATATCACAAACCCATCATGATCGCAGGAGGCATGGGAACCATCCGCGAGCAGCATGTCCGGAAACTGCCGCTTAAGCCAGGCGCGCACGTGGTCGTGCTGGGCGGTCCCGCCATGCTGATCGGCCTGGGTGGGGGCGCTGCTTCATCAGTCGGAAGCGGCCAGAGCCAGGAAGATCTTGATTTTGCTTCTGTACAGCGGGGAAATCCCGAAATGCAACGGCGCTGCCAGGAAGTCATCGACGCCTGCTGGGCCATGGGTAAGCAAAACCCCGTATTGTCGATTCACGATGTAGGTGCCGGGGGGTTATCCAATGCGTTGCCAGAGTTGCTCAACGACGGTGGTCATGGCGGCCAGTTGGAGTTGCGTCGCGTACCGAGCGCCGATTCTTCCATGTCACCGATGGAAATCTGGTGCAATGAATCACAGGAACGCTATGTGCTGGCCATCGATGATGATTCCCTGGATACGTTCGAAGCGATGTGCCGGCGTGAGCGTTGCCCGTTTGCCGTGCTTGGACAGGCCACAGAGGTACGGCAACTGACGTTAACCGATGAACTGCTGGGTCAGGATCCGGTAGACATGCCTCTGGAAGTGTTGCTGGGCAAGGCGCCACGCATGTCACGCCAGGCTGACCGGCAGGTCTTCGTGGGAGATGATTTCAACGGCTCAGACCTCGATACTCCTGAAGCGCTCAAACGCGTGCTGCGGTTCCCCTGTGTGGGCAGCAAGTCATTCCTGATCACGATCGGTGACCGGACGGTCGGCGGCCTGGTGACCAGGGACCAGATGATCGGGCCGTGGCAGGTCCCGGTCGCAGATGCTGCGGTCACACTGAGTTCTTTCAATGCCGATACCGGAGAGGCCATGGCCATGGGAGAAAGGACCCCGCTGGCCGTGCTCAACGCGCCGGCTTCGGGCCGAATGGCCGTCGCAGAGGCGGTGACCAATATGGCCTGCGCTGCTATCAATGATATTTCCCAAATCCGCTTGTCCGCCAACTGGATGGCTGCCGCGGGTGAACCCGGACAGGATGCCGCGCTGTTCGATACGGTGAAGGCCGTCGGACTGGATATCTGTCCTGAACTGGGTATCGCCATCCCCGTCGGCAAGGACTCACTGTCCATGAAAACGGTATGGAATGATGAGGGCGCCGAAAAGCGCATGCTGGCGCCGGTATCACTGATTGTTTCAGCCTTCGCGCCGGTAGCAGATGTGCATCGGACCCTGACCCCGCAACTTGATCTGACCGGAGGAGAGTCGCGGTTGCTGTTGATTGATCTCGGCCGGGGTCTGAACCGGCTCGGCGGTTCGTCGCTGGCACAGGTTTACGGGAAGTTCGCGGCTGAAGTGCCGGACCTGGATCGCCCCGGCCAGCTGAAGCGTTTTTTCAATACCATTCAGCGCCTGAACGAATCCGGCCTGATCAAGGCTTATCATGATCGCTCCGATGGCGGTCTTGCTGCTACTTTGTGTGAAATGGCATTCGCATCGCGCTGTGGCCTGGATGTGAATCTGGATCTCGCGCCTGACCAGTTGAATGGTTTCCTGTTTGCCGAGGAGCCCGGAGCGGTGCTCCAGGTTTTGGCAAACGACTGTCCAGCGGTCATTTCCCGTCTTGAAGACGCGGGACTGGGATCCTGTTTCATTGATCTGGGAAACCCTGTTCCGGGGGACCGCCTGACCGTAACAAACACCGGGCAGCGGATGGTGGATGAGAAGTTGCCTGAGCTGCAGGGCTTATGGTCGGAGACCAGTCATGCCGTACAAAGGCTGCGCGACCATCCGCAGTGTGCCGACCAGGAACTGGAATCCGTGATTGACTGGGCTGGCCCGGGTATGCAGCCCGTGCTGACTTTTGCCGCGGACGAGAATCCGGCGGCGCCGGTCATTGCACGCGGTGCGCGGCCGGCAGTGGCCATTTTGCGGGAGCAGGGTGTTAACGGTCATGTCGAGATGGCGGCAGCTTTTGACCTCGCCGGTTTCGATGCGACAGATGTTCACATGTCTGATCTTGCCGAAGGCCGGCACAGTCTGGATCAGTTCTCCGGGCTGGTGGCTTGCGGAGGGTTTTCTTACGGCGATGTGCTGGGCGCCGGTCGCGGCTGGGCCAAATCGATCCTGTTTCACCGGGAATTACGAGAGCAGTTTGACCTTTTCTTCAACGATCAGGAAAAATTTGCTTTGGGCGTCTGCAACGGCTGCCAAATGCTGTCTGCATTGAGAGAACTGATTCCCGGCGCGGAGACATGGCCCGATTTTGTAGGCAACCGGTCCGAGCAGTTCGAAGGCAGGTTCAGCCTGGTCAGGGTTGAAGAGTCTGCTTCCGTTTTGCTGACGGGCATGGCGGGTTCTGTGATTCCTGTCGCAACTGCGCATGGTGAAGGGAGGGCGGACTTTTCGCTTCACCCGGCAGGTCCGGAACGCGTGGCCATGAGATATGTGGACAGCCACGGTGCCGCCACGGAACACTACCCTGAAAATCCCAACGGCTCGCCGGGGGGGATCACGGGGTTATGCAATGCCGATGGCCGTGTGACGATCATGATGCCGCACCCCGAGCGCACCCTCAGGGGTGTCAACTTTTCCTGGGCGCCGGCAGAATGGGGCGATCGGTCGCCATGGCAAAGGATGTTTTTGAATGCCCGGAGATGGGTGGATTGACAGATGACTGAACAGACACAGAAAGAAGAGCTGAAACTGAGTGAGTTGCTGATCCTTGCATCCATGTGGATGCTGTTTGGGTTCATGATCTGGTTTTACCTTTCGGCCTTTCACGGCACGCCCGCACGCATGGCGGCTGATGCTATCCTGAATCACCTCCTGGGTGATGATTTTTACCGCATCATTGTTGAGCCCAATCAGCATTTTCTTTACCAGGTGGAAACCCATATCCAGTTCACGTTCAGGGACGGAACGACGGATGCACTTGGCTTTGTCATTAACCCGTTGATTTTCAGCTACGGGCTGCCTTTATTATTTGGCCTGGTGATGGGTTCGGATGTCAGTTGGCTGAGAAAATTCGTGATCATGCTGATAGGTTATATCGTGATTACGGGCGTTCAGGTCTGGGGCGTGGTGTGGGAATCACTCAAAATGCTGGCATTCAATTTTGGTGAGCAGACTCACGCCATTGTCACGTCTCACGGTATTTCGGACTCATCGATCGCGCTGGGGTACCAACTGGGAACCCTGATTTTACCGGCCCTGGCCCCCATCTTTGTCTGGGTGCTCAGCAACCGGCCGCTGGTCGAGCAGTTCGTAGGGTGGCAACTGGATCAATTGAATGACAAGCGGAACCCATAAATTTTTGGGGTGTCTGTGCTCAGAGGCCGTTAATTCGGTAATCTATTCCAGGAATCAGTGAATCAATGCAGGACGAGGCCAAGTGCAGACAGGCGAAAAAATCGTAGATATCGAACAATCGGCAGAGCCATCGGTGACGGGGCATGATAATGCTGTTTGCGATTATCTGCTTGAGCAAGAGCGCCTGAAGTCAAATGATCTGAAACGTGCTGTTACTTACCAGGAGCAGCATGGAGGCGATCTGGTTTCATTGCTCGTAAGGCTGGGCCTGGTTTCTGAGAAGGACGTGGCTGAAGCGGAAGCGGCTTTGCTCGATTTGCCGCTGGTGCGTACCGCTGATCTGCCTGAGACGATACCTGAATTACCGGGTGTCTCGGTCCGTTATCTGAAGCAGAACCTCATTCTGCCCATTGCAGAGTCCAATGGCGACCTGACGGTAGTGATGGCCAATCCTCGCGATGAGTTTGCCCGCAAGGCCCTGGCAATGGCCAGTGGAAAAAACATCATTGCCCAGGTGGGCATTGCTTCGGAAATTGAAAACGGCATTGAGAAGCTGCTCGGTGGCGGGCGCAGCGCAATGGGCCAGATTGTCGAAAGCCTTGGTAGAGAGGACGACGGCGACATCGAAGATGTCGAGCATCTGCGTGATCTGGCGTCCGAAGCTCCGGTCATTCGCCTGGTAAACCTGGTGATGCAACGAGCCGTTGAAGGTCGCGCGTCGGACATACACATCGAACCGTTCGAAAATCGCCTGAAGGTGCGCTATCGCATCGATGGTGTTTTGCAGGAGGTCGAAGCGCCGCCGGCCAAGTCGACTTCCGCGGTCATCAGCCGTATCAAAATCATGGCGAAGCTGAATATTGCCGAAAGGCGCCTTCCCCAGGACGGCCGCATCATGCATCGCGTGCAGGGCAAGGAACTGGATTTGCGTGTATCGACGGTACCGACCTCTCACGGTGAGAGCGTCGTTATGCGTATTCTTGACCGGGAGAGTATCGTGCTGGATTTCGATTCGCTGGGGTTCGATGACGAAATCCGGGCGGGCTTTGTCCGGCAATTGGAAATGCCACATGGCATCATCCTGGTGACGGGACCAACGGGTTCCGGTAAGACGACTACTCTGTACACCGCGCTCAGTGCACTGAATACCCCGGAACGAAAAATCATCACGGTTGAAGACCCGGTGGAGTACCAGCTTGAGGGCATCAACCAGATCCAGGCCAAGGCCTCGATCGGACTGGATTTTGCCCACGCGCTGAGGTCTATCGTTCGACAGGATCCGGACATCATCATGATCGGTGAAATGCGCGACCTGGAAACCGCGAGAATTGCTATCCAGTCGGCGCTAACGGGTCACCTTGTGCTGTCTACCATCCATACAAATGATGCTGCGGGCGGTGTGACACGTATGCTGGATATGGGAGTGGAAGACTACCTGCTGACCTCGACCATCAACGCCATCCTGGCGCAGCGCCTGGTTCGAACCCTGGATCCGCTGACTCGCGAACGTTACGATGTCCTGCCGGAGCTGGCTGATGAGCTTGGCTTGCCGCCGCTGGAGAATGGGCGAAGCTACCAGTTTTACCGGGCCACCCCGGGAGAGGCCAATCCGACCGGCTATCGCGGCCGGACATCCATCCTGGAATTACTCGAAATGACCGACCCGATTCGACGGCTGGTGATGCAGCATGCAACGTCTGGCGAGCTGCAGGATCTGGCCGTCAAAGAAGGGATGAGAACGATGTACCAGGATGGTTTGCTCAAGTGCCAGAATGGCACGACGAGCCTGGATGAAATCCTGAGAGTGACACAGGAAGCCTGATGCCGCTTTTCGAGTATAAGGCTGTAGCTCCCAGCGGCGAAACCGTCCAGGGGACGATGGAAGCGGTTTCGCTGGACATGGTGATCCTTAAGTTGCAGGAAGCCGGGAACGTTCCCTTGCATGCGAAGGAATCCGGTGCCGGCGGTTTTGGGCTCTCCGCTTTGCGGATGGGGCGGCGCGGCATGAATGCACGCGAAGTGGGGGAATTCACACAGCAACTGTCCACTCTGCTGGTGGCCGGTCTGCCGCTGGATCGTTCTTTGCAGGTGTTGCAGGACCTGTCCGAAAATGACCGTGTCAAGCGAACGGTCACAGAGATTCGAGATAAGGTCAGGGAAGGCGGGAGCCTTTCTGATGCGCTGGAGGATCAACACGGTGCGTTCAACCGCCTGTTTGTCAATATGGTCCGGGCGGGGGAGGTCGGCGGTACGCTCGATGTCACCCTGCTGCGACTGACCGATTACCTGGAGCGATCGCGCGAGCTCAAGGACAGTGTAGTCTCTGCCTTGATTTACCCGATCCTGTTGCTGGTGCTCGCGGCAGGTTCGCTGATTCTGCTTCTGGTTTATGTCATTCCCCAGTTCACACCGATTTTCGAGGAACTGGGTGGGGACCTGCCCATGATTACCAAGATCGTGCTGGGCGCCGGTTCTATTCTGCAAAATTTCTGGTGGGCCATCGTCCTGGTGACCTTCCTGGTGGTTGTGCAGTTTCGCCGAATGCTTGCTGATGCCGACAAGCGATTTGCCTGGGACGAACGTGTGCTGGCCATGCGCTGGGTGGGCGACTTGGTGGGTAAAATAGAAATAGCGCGCCTGAGCCGTACGCTGGGGACCCTGCTGACCAACGGCGTGCCGCTGCTTGGGGCACTTTCCATTGCCCGCAATGTCCTAAGCAATACGGTATTGCAAAAAGATGTCAGCGATGCGGCCAGGGAGGTCAAAACGGGTGGTAGCCTGGCGCATAACCTGTCGAAAGGCGGGCGCTTTCCGAGGCTGGCATTGCAAATGATCAGCGTCGGAGAAGAAACGGGCCAACTGGACGCGATGTTGATGAAGGTATCAGATACCTATGACCTGGAAGTAAGAAATACCATTGACCGCCTGTTGTCGGTTTTTACACCGGTAGTGACCCTGCTGTTGGCCGTTCTGATCGGCACCATCGTTTTATCGGTGCTGGTCGCAATATTGAGTATTAATGACCTCGTGGGCTGATTGTTTTTTAATCCACGAAGGCTGGACGAGAGGAATCTGAAAAAATGAACATGAGAAACTTACGCATTGCCAGGAGGAGACACGCTGCACGTGGTTTCACTTTGGTCGAATTGCTGCTGGTACTGGTAATCCTTGCCCTGATCGGCGGACTGGTTCTGCCGGGAATCATCGGAAAGGCAGAAGGGGCAAAAGTGAAGGCGGCTGGCTCACAGATAAATCGTTTGGCGATGGCCGTAGAGAGCTTTTACCTGGATACCGGCACGACTCCGGATGATCTTTCCGACCTGGTCGGTGAGTCCAGCGATGTGGATGGCTGGAACGGGCCTTATGTGAAAAATTCCAGTCTCAAGGACCCATGGGGCAGGGAATACGTGTACACCTACCCGGGCGAGCATGGTGATTTTGACCTGTACTCCCTGGGCGCAGACGGCCAGCCTGGTGGCGAAGGCAAGAATGCGGACATCAACAGCTGGGATTGAAGCCGTTTGACCGGCCGGGACATCGCGCGTTTGCAACGCCTTCATCCAAAACCTGCGAAGGGATTCACGCTGGTCGAAGTGATGGTCGTTATGGTCATTGCAGCCATAGCGCTAGCCCTTGTGGGTACGTCGATTTCACGCAGCATTAGCGGCGCAGAGATGAGAACGGCGGCGAGAAAAGTCGCGGCGTCCCTACGGTACACCCGGACCCATGCCATTTTGAAGAAATCTGAACAGGTGTTTTTGGTGGATACCGAGCTTCTGACTTACCAGGCGCCTGACCGCGAACCCGTGGAGCTTCCGGAAGGTATGGAAGTGGAACTCAATACGGCCCGCTCGGAATTGACGTCAGAAACGGCGGGTGGTATCCGGTTTTACCCGGATGGCGGTTCAACCGGAGGTAATGTCCGGCTGGAAGCGAACGGCAGAATATACAAGATCAATGTCGCCTGGCTCACGGGTGAAGCAAGCGTTGAGCGAAAGGAGGATTAAGATGAAAATCCTGAACCATTCGTCCCTGCCTTCACGTCGAAGTGGGAAGGGTTTCACCTTGCTGGAATTGCTGCTGGCCTTCGTTGTATTCGCTCTCAGTTTTGCCGTCGTGCTGGAAATTTTGTCGGGTTCCATGCGCAACACGGTCAGGGCGAGGCATTACTCGGAAGCTGCCCTCACAGCCCAGTCGGTGATGGATCAGGTGGGTGCAGAAATTCCTTTGCTAAGGGGTTCCAGTGTCTTTGGCGAGTCCGGAGACTATACCTGGGAGCTCGAGATTATTGATTATCAGCCTACCGGTGAAACGTCGCACAGCGTTGAACTGGCGCAATTGACCGGGATTATTCTGCTGCAGGTAAACCTGGTTATATCCTGGGGCCAGCCGCCACGGGAGCAAGACAGACAGTTCAGCACGGTGCGCGCAATCCTGGCCAGCACGGAGCAGGAAATATGAGGAGCAGTCGCGGCTTCACGCTGGTTGAAATTCTCCTGGCATTGAGTCTGATGGGCATGTTGCTGGCGCTTGCGTATGGTGGCCTGAGAGCATCCACCCGGGCGACTGACAAGGGCCAGGCGGTGCTGGAAGAAAGCGGTCGAATTCGAATGGCTCACCAATTTGTCCGCAAACAGATCAACCAGATGATCCCATTGGGGTTTGAGGATGAACAATTGCAGCAACGCACCGTGTTCATCGGGGAAATGAACAAAATCCGGTTTGTCGCGCCCATGCCCGGTTACCTGGGGTTTGGCGGACCCCAGGTGCAGGAACTGGCGATCATACAGGGTAAGGACGGGGCTGAACTGGTGTTGTCGCATGCCTTGCTGCAGGGCTTCGAGGAACAGAATTTATATGTTCGGGACCCCATCCTGTTAATGGATCATATTGAATCCGCCGAATTTTCGTTTCTGGGCCGCGATGAAAATGGCGAAGTTCTTCCATGGATCACCCGCTGGGATACACCCGAAAAACTGCCGATTGCAGTCACTCTGGATGTCGAATTTACAGAGGACATTTATCTCAGTTGGCCTTCATTGACCGCAGCCATTCGTATTGACGCATCCGCGCTCGAGGGCCTGGTGGATCCCGGCGCAGCAGATGAGTCTTACAGCGGAGCCATTCGCAAACTTATCGATAAGCGGAATCAACAATAGTGCTGGTCCCATCATCATCCATTTTTGTTGGCCCACAGCACCAGAAAGGTGTTGCTTTGGTGATCGTGCTTTGGGTGGTGTTGCTGATTACGATTTCCACGGGTGCCTACACCCTGATGGCTCGTATGGATGTACTCGAAGCCCATACGGTCATTTCAGGTACACGGGCCCGGCTGGCTGCTGAAGCGGGTCTCAATCTGGCCATATTGTCATTACGGGATCCGGATGAAATCACGCGGTGGATTCCCGATGGCAGGCCTTACTCGATAGTTTACGAAGATGTCCTGGTGGAAATTCAGGTCACAGATGAACGTGGCAAGATCGACATCAATACCGCCACTGAAGAAACCCTGGTGAGGTTGCTGACCGGTAATGGCATGGATGAGGAGAACGCCGTCTACCTGGCAGCGGCCATACTCGATTGGGCTGATAAGGATGAAATTGAACGGGCGAATGGAGCTGAGTTGGCCGCATATGAGTCATACGGGCTGGGCGTCGGACCAGGAAACCGTCCTTTCATCATGATTGAGGAGACCTTGCAGGTTCTCGGCATGCCTTTCGATTTTTTCAAGATCATCGAGCCCGGAATCACGGTATTTTCCGAAAAAGGGACTCCTGATGCGGCCTATGCGCCCAAGGAGGCTTTGCTGGCTTTGGAGGATATGACCGAAGAAGATGCACTGAACTTCATTGAAGAAAGGCAATCTCAGGATGCATCAAGCGGTGTCGGAACAGCACTGCCAAACGGCCAGGTGGCGATGGCGCGGGGCAGGGGGCTGACGTATAGTGTGCTCGCTAAAGCGACCTTGCCCAACGGCATCTGGGACCAGATCGAAGCAACGATAAGGCTCGGTGCATCGCAAGACGGTCGACCGTTCAAGATATTGCGCTGGCGGGAAGGATTTCACCACTGAGAACACCTATGTTCCAAGTTTTCGAAGAAAAATTATTGTTGGTACTGGGTTGGCTCAAGGTCAGTCCAGCGGGGAAGTTCTTTCGCTGGTGGATCGAAGAGCTCAGGCTTGCGATGCCGAATTCGTGGCGGCAGAAACTGCAATATGCGATGCGGCGGGTGACCCTTTCGACCACAGGCGACCTGCTCGAGGTTGGGGTCGATAACAACCGTACGCTCAGTCCGCTGCTTTCCATATCATCGGAACAGGATATATCGCTGCAGAAACAGCAAGTAGAGGATCTGCTTGTTGAAAAAGAGCTGCTCGAGGCACCCCGGTTCCTGCTGTTGAGGCTTGCTTCGGTTCTGAACACTCAGGTGCGGCTGCCCGCTGCGGCGGAACCAAACCTGGCGCAGGTCCTGGCATACGAAATGGACAGGCAGACGCCATTCAAAGCCTCAGATGTCTACTACGACTGGAAAGTTCTCGATCGTGGAGGCGAAAGTGGGCAAGTAAGTCTGGAATTATATGTCGCGCCCCGGTCCGAGGTAGATGCACTGATCCAGACCGTTTCCGGCCGTGGTTTCCAGCTAGCCGGCGTTGATATCGTGGATGGCCGGAACACGCTGGGACTCAACTTACTGCCACCGGACCGCCGGAGTCGCTCGATCAATCGCAGAGTGCGTTTTAATCTCGCACTGGGTGCAGCATGTGTGATTCTGCTCGCGCTGGTCATGGCGCAATCCCTGTCACTGCGGGCGCACCAGGTAGAGGAACTCGAGGAGGCCATCCTGGCCGTCCAGGGTGAAGCAAGGGCCGTAACCCAGATCAAGCAGCAAATTGAGGATAACAGTGAAGCCGCTGGATTCCTGGCCAAGAAACGTGCAGAAACACCGTTGTCGATCGCCGTGTTGGCCGATATCACCAGGATATTGCCAGATGACACCTACCTTGACCGGCTGGTTATCAATAAATCCTCCGTACAAATGCAGGGCAAGTCGCAGAATGCCCAGCAATTGATTGAATTGGTCAACGAATCACCTTTGCTGGACGAAGCGGCTTTTCGCGGTTCAACTCGACTGGACGCGCGATCCGGGCTGGAAATTTTTGAAGTCAACGCCAACGTCGTGAAGATCGGGGTAGACTGATGGCATTAGTAGCCGAACCTGGAAACAACCGTCTTGCCGCCATCCTGCTTTTCGTCATAGTAGTCATCCTGGTTTATGTGCTGTGTTTTCACTGGTTCATCGTCAGGCAGATCGACTATAGTTCGGAAATTTCTGAGCTTTCGGAGCAACTGGGTCGTTATCAGCGTGTGGCTCAGCAAAAAGCACAGTATGAATCGCTGCTCCAGGATTTGCGTGAGCGCAGGCCGGACCAGAGCCTGTTTCTCGAAGGCGAAGACTTTAATGAGGCAGCTGCTGAAATGTCGGAGCGTCTCGGTCAAATGATCAATACACAGGCTGAGGATACGTGCCAGATCGTCAGCCGCCAGCCGGTGCGTCCGAGGGTCCAGGAAAGGTTCCAGAAAGTGACGGTCAATGTTCGCATGCGGTGTGGTATCGAAGATTTCAGGAAGATCATGTATTCCCTGGAAACCAGTATCCCGATGGTCATTGCGGATGAGATTACCGTGATCAAACCCAGGGCCCGTCGCAGAGCCAACCGCAATTCATCGAATCAACCCGCGGCGCTTGACATCCGTTTTAACATGTCAGGGTATCTGGGCACCGGGGGCGAATCATGATGAAGTGGTTCGAAGGTAATCCGGTGGCCATTGGCCTGGCGTTGGCGATTGGTTTCATGCTGGTCATCTCACTGGCGATTGGCGTGGTCTGGTCGTTCCCGCCCCGGGCTGCAGATCCCGGTTTGGCGGGCGATGGAACGGTTGCACAACTGAATATTCCGGAACTGGAGAACAGTGAACCCATTGAGGCTTATGCGGTCATAAGCGAACGGCCCGTTTTCAACGATACCCGTTTACCCGTTATCGAAGAGGAACTGGCCACAGAAGAAGAGCCGGAAGAGGAAGAGGTGGACGCGCCGGATGTCCAGCTATCCGGGGTTATTATTACACCGACGATGCGGATGGTCACTCTGAAAAGTGCTGAACTCAATGAATCCCTGGTGGCTTTTGAGGGTCAGCCGCTCGAAGGTGATTTCGGGACCTGGCAAGTGAGCCAGATCAGGGCGCGAGAAGTTACATTGTCCTCTGCGGCTGGGGAATCCCTGCAGCTGAAGCTGGAGGTCCATGACAGGAAAATCTCAGAACCGCCGAAACCGGTTGCCCCTAAAAAAGAGGGGCAGGATGCGCCTGCCCCACAGTCGGCTGAGAGCAGTAACGAACCGTTATCGCGGGCCGAGGAGATCAGGCAGCGCATTGCGGAGCGCCGGGAAGAGTTGAGGCGAGCCGCGGAAGATAAAGATGAGAGCGAGGAGCCGGAAGTCGATTACCGCAGCGCGATCCAGTCGATGGTTAATGGTTCAGAACGCCGGAAAACTAATGAAGACGGAAATAGGGATTAAAAATAAAATGGGCACGAATTCGACAAGCATGCATGCAACGGGAATTGCGGGTCTCCGTATATCGGACCTTGCCAGGCGTCTCCTTGTAACATTGTCAGTCGTCATGATCGCTGTCAGTTGTTCAACCACGTCCCACTCGCCGATTAAGCCAGTGAGCACAGGTAAGACGATCAAAACCGCAACGGCGCCGCCGCCGGATAGCGAGCCTGTGTTCTCTACGGTAGTTAATTCTGAGCCTGGTGTGACCGACGTCGAAATCTTTGAAGGCACGGGTATCTTTATCAACGAGGAGGCCGCCAGCAGGCGACCCGAGGTGGTCGCCGCCGATGGCGAAATCGTGCTGAATTTTGAAGGTGAGTCGATTCAGTCGGTCGTGCATACCGTTCTCGGTGAGGTATTGCAGGAAACGTTCGTTATCGGTCCGGGTGTCAGTGGAGAAGTGACTTTTTCCACCTCCAAGCCGGTAAGCAGGGAAGAGCTGATGCCCATCCTGGAGTTATTGCTTCGCTGGAACGGCGCCACGATGGTTTATGCCGAGGGCCGGTACCATATCCTGCCGGTTTCAGACGCGATCAAGGGGCACTTGTCTCCTTCAATGGGCAATGCCGCACTTGCCAGAGGTTTCGAAGTGCGCGCCGTTCCGCTGCAGTATATAGCCGCCTCCGAAATGGAAAAAATTCTGGAGCCCTATGTGCGCGAAGGGGCCATCATCAGCGCGGACCAGTTCCGCCACATGATTTTTCTCGCCGGAACACCGGAAGAAATACATAATTATCTGCAAACCGTCGAGATTTTTGATGTCGACTGGCTGGAAGGAATGTCCGTTGGCATTTTTCCACTGACAACCGTGGATGTCGGATCGATTATCAGCGAACTCGAAACCATATTTGGATCGAATGCGGAATCGCCCCTGGCGGGGATGTTCCGTTTTGTCCCTCTGGAGCGCCTCGGCTCCATCATGGTCATTACGTTCCAGGAGTCCTACCTGTACAAAGCAGAGGAATGGATCGAAATTCTGGACCGCGGTGCCGCCGGCGCGGGCAAACAGCTTTATGTTTACCGTGTGAAGAATCTGGAAGCCCCGGCATTGGCGGGATATCTCACCCAGTTGTTTGGCGGACAGGCGCCTGCGACTAACCGGAATACGCCGCAGGGCACGCTGGCCCCGGGACTGGAACCTGCCACGGTGGGAAGTGTGAGCGATTTCAACCAGAATCGCCTGGGTATGCAGCCGCAGACCGACCAGGGAGGCCCCCAGGGGGGAGCCATCGACATTGGTACCGGGGATATACGCATCACCTCGGTCACAGAAACCAATTCGCTTCTGATCCAGGCAAGCGCAGCGGAATACAATGCGGTGCGGGCGGCTATAGAGCGGATCGATATCGAACCATTGCAGGTACTGATCGAATCCCAGGTGCTCGACGTGGAACTCAATGAAGAACTTCAGTTTGGTGTTAACTGGTTTCTGACCAACAATCCGGCACTGATTCCGCCCGGTACCGCAGACACCAGCAGCATTTTGCAGAATGCAGCATTCGGCAGCGGCAGTGCCGAGGCGGGTGGATTTAATTTCCTGACGACCCTGGCGACGCCCCTGTCCAATGGATTACCGTTCGTGCAGGCAACGATCGCTGCGCTGGATGAGGTGACCGATGTGCGGTCCCTGGCTGCACCTTCCCTGCTGGTCAGGAATAATGCGACGGCCACGATTACGGTGGGAACACAGGTGCCGGTTCAGTCTTCTTCGATTTCCACGGGTAACAACAATGTGGTCAGCAGCGCGCAATATGTTTCGACAGGTATTACATTGACAGTCACCCCGCGAATCAATCCCGGGGGGCTTGTATATATGGACATTTCACAGGATGTCAGCCGGCCCGGTGCCCGTGATCCTGATATTTCGGTGAGTGGTAACCCACCGATCAACAACAAGACAGTGACCAGCCAGGTAGCCGTTCAGTCGGGCCAGACGGTATTTCTCGGAGGCCTGATTTCGGAGCAGGACTCCAGGGGACGATCGGGTGTCCCATATCTCAGCCGCGTACCGATCATAGGCTCTCTTTTTGGCTCAAAAACCAAGGCTGTCTCCCGCAGCGAAACCCTGGTCATGATTACACCAACCGTGATTGAAAGCGCGGTCGATCTCAAGGAAATCAGCGTGGACATGGAGAAAGAGTTCTCCAAGGTGCCGCCATTGAAGATTTCTTCGCTGAACAAAGCGGGCGCCGTGACCGACACTCAAGAAACCACTGAAGAATAACGAGTTCAAAAAATCTGTTAAGGAACCAGATATGTTTAAAACATTCAGATATTTGGCCATGGCCGCGGCAATGACTCTTCTGGCGGTGGGATGCGCAAGTACAGCCCCTTCCTCTCCTGAGGACGTGGTCAAGCAAAGAGCCGAACAACGTTGGGAGGCGATATTCGCCAGGGAATACGGGAATGCGTATGAGTTTTATTCCCCGGGTTATCGTTCAAAATATTCGGCGACAGACCTCGAAATTGCATTGCGCGTTCAGAAAGTTCGGTGGATTTCGGCAGATTATGTCGATCAATCCTGCACCGAAAAGGCTTGCACGTTGAGATTCAACCTGGGTTATAAGGTCGCTGCTCCGGTGCCAGGGGTTGACGTCTGGAGCGGTTGGGATACCATTGAAGAACAGTGGATCAAAACCAGCGGAGAATGGTGGTATTTGCCCACTGAGCGGTAGTTTTCAGCCTGTACTTCTTGTCCTATTTTTACATTCGCATTTGTTGCTTTGATCTGTCACTTATCGTAACATTGGGCTGCTAATGGCCGGAGCTGAGCGGTCAGCGTGCCCTATTTGGGGCCTACTGAATTGGTTCCGGCACTTTAGCAAGCCCTGTGTACACAACTTAGGAGTGTTGTAATGAATAGAAAAAATCTGACAGCTGCGGTACTGGCTGGTCTGGCAGGTGTTGCCGGACTCGCAGGTACTGCACAGGCAGTCAACCTGAATCCGGATGGATTGGGACAAGTCCTGATTTATCCTTACTACACCGCCAACGATGGCAATAACACCTTACTGTCTGTGGTCAATACCACTAATAATGCCAAGGCAGTCAAGGTGCGTTTCCTCGAAGGCTTCAACTCACGCGAAGTGCTCGACTTCAACCTGTACCTGTCACACCATGACGTATGGACAGCGGCTATCGCCAAGGCAGACGCCCTGGTTCAGCCTACTGCTGAAGCATATGAGACCGATACGTTCCTGATCATCAACGATGATTCATGCACGGTTCCTTATCTGTATGAAGATCGGGCAGTGGAAATGCCAGACGGTTCCATGGCGGGCGTACAGCCTTTCCTGAACCTTTCTTTCACTGGAAAGTGGACTGACGGCGGACCCACATCGGATGCGCGTGTTCAGGAAGGTCACTTCGAAATGATCGAAATGGGTACGATTACACCCGGATCGGACACTGAAGAAGACATTACCCATACGCTGAACAAGCCCAAAGATGGTGATGCTTTCTGGGGCCCGGCTGACTGCGAGCAGTTGGTCGATAACTGGACCAACTTCGCCAGCGGCGACGACGGTATCTGGTACCAGGAGTCATTGAAAGACGTTGACGGCGATATTTGCGAAGATTCGGATTTCATTGAGACTGGTTGCGGCCAGGCTGAAACTGACACGCTGCGCAACAGCGGTGGTCTGTTTGGTGGTGCAGCAGTCATTAATCCTCAAGCCGGCGCCATGTACAGCTACGACGCCAAGGCCATTCAGGGCTTTGACAAGACTGATGACGGTATCCACTACATTCCGGGAACGATTCGTCCTTCTCTGAACAGTGGTAACCAAACGAATGCCTATGTATTCTTTGGCGTACCTCAGAACAAATCTGTTGAGCTTCAATACAGCTTTGGTGTTGACGCAGTATCTGCGGTATTCATGCATGAATTTACGATGAATGAATACACCACAGCCGACATTCCTGCAGAAGCAGCTACCGAATGGGTGGTTACGTTCCCAACGAAGAACTTCTACGTTGATCCGGTTCGTGTGGCTTCTGAGGAAGGCACCAACTGGCGTCCGTCATTGAGCGACGGCATCAAAGGTGAGCCGCTTGCTTCATGCAACTTGTGGGACGTGGGTGACATCTACCCGACGATCGACGAAGAAGGATCTGAAGGTCCGGCCGGAGAAACCATTAATGACAATTGTGGTTCTGGCAGCAAAGGCGATACATGTGGTCCGTTTGAAAATGAAGGTTGGGAAGAATGCGTTTACACCGCCGTTCCGTTCAACCTGGACGCAGACGCCCGCGCTCCGTTCACCAACCTTTACGGTGAAGAAGACTGCGAGCTGGTTGCCCTGGTAACTTACGATCGTGATGAGCGTACGTTCGAAGAAACACCTGGAGGCCGTCCTCCGACCGTTTCTCCTGCGCCTCCGGTTGTCGATCCTGATGACGTCATCTTCCAGCTGTGTAACGAAGTCAACATTCTGCGCTTCGGCGATCGTTCTGTCTTCGGTTCACTGGAAGATATCGATGGCGACAGCCTGGTCGTAACCGTTAACGACGAGTTCGATGATGGTTGGGGCTGGATCGATTACTACTTTGATGAAGATCACGTTGACTCAGCTGGAATGGTTGGACTGCCTGTAACCGGTTTTGCCGCTTACCAGTTCGAGAATGACTTCGTTGAAAATGATGACGGTACCGTCAAAGCTTTCTACGGCGGTCTGTTCCAGCATAAAGGCAATGTACGTCAGATTGAGGTTGAAGAAGATTAATCTTAATCTTCGGTGCGTTAATCGCATACTAGCCTGAAGAAATAACTGGATTTTACGATTCAGTGATACAGACGGGGGGCTGCTTTTGCAGCCCCTTCGTTTGTATATGTGAAAGAAAATTGATTAAAGCAAAGTGATAACAATGAAATTAATTCTGATTAACTGCCTCGTCGTATTGACCCTGCTTTGTTCGTCAGCCCAGGCAACCGAAGCAGCCAATGTTGAAGAGATGGGCGTTTCCACCGCACCGCTGGCTGTCATGGGAGATGTCACTCTGACGCAAGGTGAGCTTGATGCGGCGTTGAGTAAAATCCCGGAAGACCTGCGCCTTGCATTTGTTCGGGACGGCGAGAAGGTCGAACAGCTGGTTAGAAACCTCCTGAGAAATAAAGCTCTGGCCAATGAAGCATTGAAAGCGGAATATGATCAGGTCAGGCTCGTAAAAATGAGACTGGAACTCGGTAAAGAGGCGGCTCTCGCCCAGGAATGGTTGGATAAGGTTGTAGCAGATGCACCAGACGCTGACTATGAGGCGCTGGCCGAGGAAAAGTACCTGGTTAATCCCGAGGTATGGAGAACGCAGGACCGGATTGATGTCTCGCACATCCTGATCAGCAACGACACGCGCACCGAGGCGGAAGCCAAGGATCTGGTCGGTTATGTCTGGCAATTGGTGAACCAGGACCCGTCCCGGTTTGATGAGTTGGTGGAGGAGTATTCCGAAGACCCATCAAAAGAGATTAATGGGGGGCGTTTTCCTGACGTTAAGCGGAATGATATGGTACCCAATTTTGAGAAAATTGCCTTTGAACTGGAAGAGCCAGGTCAGATCAGTGCCCCCACAGAGACCCCTTACGGCTACCATATCATTCGGCTGAACAAGAAAATGCCGGGCGGTATCCCGCCGTTTGAGGACATCAAGGAACAGGCGATCGAACAGGCCCGCGAGGCATACGTGAGCGAATATAGGAATAAGTATCTCCGTCAGCAACTGTCTGAGAATATCGTTCTGCAGGACGGGGCAGCTGAAGCCCTTGCGAAGCGTTATTTCGGCGAGGACCTGGAACTGGCTCCTGAATTTACAGAGTAAATTCAAACCAGAAGCAGAAAGACCCCATATTGGTGAAGTTGTTTATTGACAACGTTTTTCGGCAGTTGGTCTCCAGGGCCATCCGGGCAGATTACCTGGAAAACGTGACAGGTTTCGCGTGGTTGATTTTGCAGCCACTGATTCTGTTGGCTGTTTATGCATTCGTATTTACGACTATTTTTAAGGCCAGGATTCCGGATGCCGGATCCGGTGGTTTCGTTCCCTACCTGGCCGTGGCATTCTGGCCCTGGACTGCTTTTTCCGAGGCGGTGTTGCGTTCATCGAATACCGTCAGCGCCAACGCGGCGCTGATTGGCAAGGTGGCTTTTCCCAGCGAAATGCTGCCGCTCTCGACGGTCACTGCGACCTTCCTGATGAACATGCTTGGGTACCTGGCCGTACTGCTGGCGCTTCAGCTGTTCATGGGCGCTCAGATTCACTGGCTGGGACTCATTGCCTCGATACCGGTCCTCGTACTGTTGTATCTGTTTGCCAGCGGCCTGGGGTTGTTTGTCAGTGCGCTACAGGTTTTTATCCGCGATGTATCCCAGATTTTGCCCCCTCTCATGACCTTTTGGTTTTTCACGACGCCCATTCTGTACAGTTCGAGTATTCTGCCGGAACAGTTTGCCACCCTGATGAAATTCAATCCGATGTCCTGGTTTGTTGAAAGACTTCGTGATTTTCTGCTTCTGGGAAACTACGAACTGGGCTACCGGGATCTGCTGGTTCCCATGGTGACCGTGATTATATTCGTGGCAGCGCTTCGGTTTTTTCGGAGGTTCAGCGCGCACTTCGAGGACTTTCTCTGATGACCCCGCTTGTCCGGATAAAGGGAGTTTCCAAGTTCTACCCGAGAGTTCATCATCCGCGTGAGCGGCTACGTGCCTTTGCCTCACTGATGATCGGCAAAAGAAGCCTCGAAGGCGCGGAGGTGCTGAGTGACATTGACCTGGAGATCACGCGGGGGCAATCATTCGGCATCATCGGTGAAAATGGGGCCGGCAAGTCTACTTTATTGAAGATTCTGACGGGTGTGATCACCCCGAGCCGTGGCAGCGTTGAAGTCAACGCCCGCATTGCCGCCTTGCTGGAGTTGGGCGCCGGATTCCAGCCGGAATTTTCGGGTATAGATAACGTCAGGATGAAGGCCGCATTGCTGGGCATTTCGCCCCGTCAGCTGGATCAGCAATTGGACCAGATCCTGGCATTTGCCGATATCGGCGATTATGTTCATGAACCGGTCAAGCATTATTCATCGGGTATGGTCGTACGCCTGGGTTTTGCCGTGGTGGCTGCCTCGGACCCCGAGCTGTTGATCACCGATGAAGTACTGGCCGTGGGTGATGAATCCTTCCAGAAAAAGTGTATTCGCTGGATTGAATCCTTTCTGGAGCGTGGTAATACGCTTCTGATGGTCTCTCACAGTATGTACATCGTCCAAAAGCTTTGCCGGCAGGCCCTGTGGCTACACGAGGGGCGTGCCAGGGAATTGGGAGACGTATTTCCGGTCACCCAATCCTACCTGGCGTATCACGAAGAACGCAGCGCGGCTGAAGGACTGCAGCGCCGGTCGCTGCGGGGTGACAGTGGGCTATACCGGGTCAGTGAATTCAGCTTGCCGGGCGATCCGGGAGAAGGTGACCGCAGTCTTGCGTACGGTCAGGACCTGGAGGCTGAACTGGTGCTTGAATCACCGGACGGCCAGGCGCCGGTTGCCTTGTTCGGTGTGATGCGTGCCGATGGAACCCCGGTGTATGGAGTGGCTTCTGATTTTGACGGCATTGAGCCACAGAGGCTGGACGACAAGCACTTCAAATTCCGGATACGTTTCAATCGCCTGCCCTTGCTCCCCGGTAGTTACTCCATTCGTGGACATGCGATGGATCCGCTGGGTATTCGCCTGTGCGATACCGCCGAGTTGAGATTCACAGTTTCAGGTGAAAGTCGGGAAATGGGCATTTTGCGGCTACCCCACACCTGGAACAGCGACGGTTAGACCCCTGTGACGGATCGCTGCGCCCCGATGACTGTCGTGATACCGGTGTATAACGCACCGGATGAACTCGATTCATGCCTCGCCAGCGTACATGCCACGGTTCCGGTGGAGACTGAAGTCCTGATCATCGATGACGCTTCAACGAATCCAGACGTCAAGGGGGTTCTCGGAAAATGGCGGCGACGCTCCACAGACCACTGGACGTTTCATGCGAACGCAGAAAACCTGGGTTTTGTGGGTACGGCCAACCGGGGTATGGAAACCACCACCCGGGATGTGGTTTTGCTGAATTCGGATACGATCGTCACCCCGGGTTGGCTGGCTGGTTTGCAAAGATGCCTGGCTTCCGATGCGTCTATTGCGACCGCCACGCCATGGACCAACAACGGCGAAATTGTTTCCGTTCCGGCGTTTTGCCAGGCCAACCCCGTTCCGGCTGATCTTGATTTGGTCGCTGAGGTTTTGCGGCGCAGCGGCAGGGTCACCTACCCGGAACTGCCTACGGCTGTCGGCTTCTGCATGGCGATAGCCCGTTCGGCTATCAACCGTATCGGCATGTTTGATCAGGAACTGTTCGGAAAAGGCTATGGCGAGGAAAATGATTTTTCGATGCGGGCGCGTGCAGCAGGTTACCGTAATGTGCTTTGCGACGATGTCTATGTCGCCCACCTGGGCGGGCGTTCCTTTGGCCCTACCGGTTTGAAGCCTGACGAATTCAGTATGCAGCGACTGCTTTCACGGCACCCCCGTTACCTCGAGCTTGTTCAGGATTTCATCAGTACGGATCCGCTTGCTGCCAGAAGAATGGAATTATTGCAGGCTCTGGAACGGGCAGACGTCGCTTTGAGTTAAAATCAGATCCAGGCAACACACGGCGTTGGAGACTCCATGTCCAAACCCCTTGAATTTACCGGCGAACGGTTTACGCCCGAATGTGTCCGGGAAATCTGGTATGAACATTTGCATCGTTATGCATTCGCCCGGAATCTGGTGGGCGGATTAAACGTCCTGGATGCTGCCTGCGGTGAAGGTTACGGTTCTGCGCTGTTATCCACCGCAGCGGCCAGTGTCACTGGTGTGGATGTATCTGTGCAGGCCATAGAACATGCGAAGGCGCGCTACGAGTCGGATTCTGTGCAATTTCGTGTTTCGGATTGTCTCGCTCTGCCGTTTGAAAAAAATCAGTTCGATTGCATCGTGTCTTTCGAGACCCTGGAACATCTCGAAGATCATGATGGTCTGATGACAGAATTCAAAAGGGTCCTGAAACCGGATGGATTTCTGCTGATCTCTTCTCCCGACAAGGCAATCTATACGGACCGGCTCAAAAACGATAACGAATTCCACGTACGTGAACTCTACCGGGATGAATTTGAATCCCTGCTGGAACGGTATTTCCCGGCTTTCTGCCTGCTCGGGCAAAAACTGGTCTTCCAGTCAGCCATCTGGACGCTTGGAGAGGCGTCAGGCGTCACGTTTCAGCAAGAACACGAAGGGCAAGTCGCTTCGTTCTCCGAACTGCACCATGATCCCGTTTACCTGATTGCGATTTGCGCTCGTGACGATTCCAGCATGCCGGCCGTCCCGCGGGTCCTGAACCTGTTCGACGATTCAGACGAATCGGTGTATGAGCACTATAACCAGGAAATCCGAAAACACATCGCAGCGGGCGAGTTGCTGGCAGCCAGGGAAAAAGAACTGGCGGAACTCAAAAAAAAGCTGGAGCGCAGCCCGTCGGGCGCAGGCTGGTGGCGTCGCTGGTTCGGTAGTTCCTGATGCCCGCAAAGGGCGACACAGCGGAGATCGGCGTCGTCATTGTGAATTACAATGCAGGCGATGCCCTGGTTCGCTGCGTATCGTCGGTGCTGACACAACAGGTTCCTGTCAGGATCACGGTCGCTGACAATGCATCCGCAGATGGCAGCATGGAACGTTTGGAGAGCGCTTTTTCGGGTTCAAGCCAGCTCAGGCTGATCTCAAACCGGTCCAACCTGGGATTCTCCAGGGCGGTAAATCGAGCGGTCGCCGATATGCGCGAAAAAGCCGCTTTCCTTCTCATACTCAATCCGGATTGCGAAATGTTACCCGGATCGCTGGCGTTTCTGGTCTCTGCGCTTGAGCAGGACGCCGGGGCCGCCATGGCAGGTCCAGCCGTGGTGGACCGCCAGGGCCAGGCAATGAGGGGAACACTTCGCCGGTTTCCTGACCCCTGGACCTCTTTTCTGACGTTCTCAGGTCTTTGGCGGCTGCGTCGATTCTTTTCGGTCTTTGACGGTGTCGACGATTCGGCCCACCTGCCGTCCACCACGTGTAAGGCTGAAGCCATATCAGGGGCCTGCATGCTGGTGCGACAGCCACTTTTTGATGAGCTTGGCGGCATGGACGAGTCTTATGGCCTGCACTGTGAAGACCTGGATCTGATGTACCGGCTGCATCAAATGGGGCATTACTGCCTGTTCGTGCCTTCGGCGCAGGTATTCCATCAGCAGGGGCTGTCCAGTAAAAGCCGCCCCGCCTGGGTGCATTGGCAGAAACATCTCGGGATGCAGCGCTTTTTTCTGAAGTTCCAGGCTCGGAATCACGGATTCCCGGTCCGCTGGCTGGTCCTGGCGGGAATCTGGATTCGTTTCGCCCTGACTCTGCCGCTGGTATGGCTCAGGAGTTGAGACCCGCTATGTCTGCCACCGTACTGGTGACCGGCGCCAGCAGCCAGTTGGGGGTGTTTTTGCTGCCCCGCCTGCAGGCAGCGGGCTTCAGCGTCCGGGCGTTGAGCCGACGGGTATCGGCCCGTCCGGTTAAAGTCTCAAGCGGTGTGGAATGGTGGAGATCACAGGTGGCGAACGATCCTGAGCGCGTAAAGGCACTGGTGTCCTGTGGTCCTCTTTCGCTGGCCGTGGACCTGGCAGGCCAGGGTGAGGCCATTGAGCGCGTCGTGGCATTCAGCACCACCAGCGTACTGACCAAGGCAGCGTCCGGAAACCGGGCCGAAAGCCGGCAGGTAGCATCCATCCTCACCGAAGAGACCCGGCTGCAGGCAATCTGTCAGCAGCGCGGTATCAGCCTGCTGTTGCTGCGTCCCACGCTGATTTATGGCTGTGGCCTGGATCAGAACATCAGCTTGCTGGCACGTTTCGGGAAGCGATTCGGATTTATTCCGGTAGCGGGCAATGCCGGCGGATTGAGGCAGCCGGTGCATGCTGATGACCTGGCTGCTCTGGCGGTCCGTGCACTGGTCAGAGCGCAGGCAGTCAACCTGACCAGCCCGGTCTGTGGTGGTAGCACGATTACTTACCAGGAAATGGTCACCGAAATTGCCAGTTGCCTGGAAGGGGTTCGTGCGGTTTCAATACCGCCCGGACTGTTTGGCGCGGCTGCCGGCCTCGCTTCAATGTTTCCTGCTTTCCGCGGTATCAATGCAGAAATGGTGCGCCGCCAGGCTGTGGACCTGGTGTTTGACGATACCGCGTTACACAGCGCCCTGAGTTATGAGCCCCGGCCTTTCAGGCCGCGCCTGGCGGATTTCTCGGTTCCCTCCGGGGCCGGGAAGCTGCAGCTAGGCTGAAAGCGGCCGGTATTTGATCCGGTGAGGCGTGGCTGCATCGTCGCCGATCCGGCGTCGCAGATCTGCTTCGTATTCTGAGTAATTACCCTCGAACCATTCCACGTGACTGTCGCCCTCGAAGGCCAGCATGTGCGTCGCAATGCGGTCCAGGAACCACCGGTCATGGGAGATCACGACGGCGGAACCGGGAAACTCGAGCAGGGCTTCTTCCAATGCGCGGAGCGTTTCCACATCCAGGTCATTGGTGGGTTCATCGAGTAGCAGGACATTCCCGCCCGAACGGAGGAGCTTGGCCAGATGCACCCGGTTGCGCTCGCCTCCGGACAGGTCCCTGACACGTTTTTGCTGATCAGAGCCGCGGAAATTGAATCGGCCCACGTAGGCTCGCGACTGCGTTTTGTAATTGCCGACCTGGATGATTTCTTCGCCGTCCGCGATTTCTTCCCAGACGCTGCGATCACCATCAAGGCTGTCACGGCTCTGGTCAACACAGGCAAGGTCAACTGTAGGCCCCACCGTAATGGTGCCGTTGTCGGGCTTTTCCTCGCCTGTCAGCATGCGAATGAGGGTTGATTTGCCAGCACCATTACCACCGATCACTCCCACAATGGCTCCGGGCGGGATGCTGAAACTCAGGTCATCAATCAGCAAACGGTCATCGAAACCCTTACGGAGGTTTTTGATCTCGATCACCTGGCTCCCCAGCCGGGGGCCAGGCGGAATGAATATTTCATGGGTTTCGTTACGCTGCTGGTGGCTTTGGGAGCTCAGTTCATCGAAACGCTGCAAGCGCGCCTTGCTCTTGGCGCGACGGCCCTTGGGATTGGAACGCACCCACTCGAGTTCCGCTTGAATGGACCGCTGCCTTGCGTGTTCACGGCCTTCTTCCTGCTGCAGGCGTGTATCTTTTTGCTCCAGCCAGGAGGAATAATTACCCTTCCAGGGGATACCGTAACCGCGATCCAGCTCCAGGATCCATTCCGCTGCATTATCGAGGAAATAGCGGTCATGCGTAATGGCGACGACCGTGCCGGGGAATTCGGTCAGGAATCGTTCCAGCCAGCCCACAGATTCGGCATCCAGGTGGTTGGTCGGTTCGTCCAGCAGCAACATGTCCGGACTGGACAGCAGCAGCCGGCAAAGCGCCACGCGTCTGCGCTCGCCACCGGATAAATGCCCGATGGAGGCTTCCCAGTCAGGCAGGCGTAACGCGTCGGCGGCCACTTCCAGAGTACGCTCGAGTTCCCAGCCATTGGCATTCTCGATGGCTTCCTGCAATTCCGCCTGTTCGGCCAGCAAACTGTTCATGGCATCATCGTCCATGGGCTCGGCGAACTTCATGCTTATTTCGTCAAACCGGTTGAGCAGATCGCGAACTTCGCTGACACCTTCCTCCACGACCTCGCGGACAGACTTGCTGTCATCCAGTTCGGGTTCTTGTGGCAGATACCCGATACGCGTTCCAGGCTGCGGCCGGGCTTCACCCTCGAACTCCGGGTCAGCGCCTGCCATGATTCGAAGCACGGTGGATTTACCGGCCCCGTTGAGACCCAGCAAGCCGATCTTTGCGCCAGGAAAGAAGGACAGAGAGATGTCCTTGATGATGGTGCGGTTGGGCGGGACGGTCTTGCTCACCCCGATCATTGTGTAGATGTATTGGGCCATTTCGTGCTCCGGGGCTGCTCTGTTTATTTCCGGGGCGAATTATGCGGGATGGCGTCTCCAGGGTCCAGAATCCTCGCCCGTGAAATTTCGTCCCGGCGTGGTCCGTTTGCCTACTTAAAAATGTTAGAATTGAAAGCTTGCCACAAGACACGGAACCAGTGAATGTTTGACCAGACTTTTCGCATACGCGGATACGATGACGAATTGGCCGATGCCATCGAAGCGGAACGCACCCGGCAGGAAGAACACATTGAACTGATTGCATCAGAAAATTATGCCAGCCCGCGTGTGCTTGAAGCACAGGGTTCAGTGTTGACCAACAAGTATGCCGAGGGTTATCCAGGCAAGCGCTACTACGGTGGCTGCGAATTTGTTGACCAGGCGGAAGAACTCGCCAGGGAGCGCGCCAAAGCACTTTTTGGCGCCAGTTACGCTAATGTCCAACCCCATTCCGGCTCACAGGCAAACGCGGCCGTTTATCATGCACTGATCAATCCCGGTGACACGATCCTCGGGATGAGCCTGAACGAAGGCGGTCACCTGACCCACGGTAGCCCGGTCAATTTTTCGGGCAAGCTCTTCAACGCAGTCCAATACGGCATCAACATCGAAACCGGCATGATCGATTACGACATTATTGCCCGGCTGGCCAGGAAACACCGGCCCAAAATGCTGATTGGCGGGTTCTCTGCGTATTCCCGTGAAATTGACTGGGCGAAGATGAGGGAGATCGCGGATTCAGTCGGTGCCTGGTTCCTGGTGGACATGGCACATGTGGCTGGCCTGGTTGCTGCCGGGTTGTACCCCAACCCTTTGCCGCATGCACACGTCGTCACTTCAACCACTCACAAGACCCTTCGCGGTCCGCGCGGTGGGGTGATCCTTGCGAATGCGGACGAGGAAATGGAAAAAGCCCTCAACTCGGTCGTGTTTCCAGGTACGCAGGGTGGTCCGTTGATGCATGCGATTGCAGCCAAGGCCGTTGCATTCAAAGAAGCGCTGGATCCGGAATTCAGGATTTATCAGCGAGATGTGATCGACAATGCCCGCGCGATGTCAGCGGTTATCCTGGAGCGGGGTTACAAGATCGTGTCCGGCGGTACCGATAACCACCTGTTCCTGGTGGATCTGATCGGACGGGACTTCACCGGAAAGGATGCGGAAGAGTCGCTGGGCCGGGCATTCATTACCGTCAACAAGAACACGGTTCCGGGAGAGCCGCGCTCACCTTTTGTGACCAGCGGTCTGCGGATGGGTACACCTGCGGTGACCACCCGGGGATTCTCGGTATCTGACTGCCAGGAACTGGCAGGCATGATCTGTGACGTGTTGGATCACATCGGCAATGACGAAGTCGAGCAGAAGGCCAAGAAAGCCGCGCTCGCGCTTTGCAGCAACCATCCCGTGTATTCGGGCTGATCGAATGTGGTGCCCTTTTTGCAATCATGAAAATACCCGGGTGGTGGATTCTCGCCTGACCCGCGATGGCATGCAAATCAGACGGCGCCGCCAGTGCGAAAGTTGTGCTTCCCGTTTCAATACTTACGAAGCGCCGGAACTCAAAGCGCCTCGAATCATCAAGGCGGACGGGGCCAGAGAAGCTTTTTCTGAGGGCAAGCTGCGGGAAGGCATGTTACGGGCACTGGAAAAGAGACCCGTGGAAACCAGGGATGTGGAACGGACTATCCGTTCATTACTGCGGGAAATATCCACGGTCGAGGATTCCGAGATTCCAAGTTCATTGCTCGGTGAGTGGGTGATGCGCGAGTTGAGCAAACTGGACCAGGTTGCCTACGTTCGCTTTGCCTCGGTTTACAAGCGTTTCGAAGACGTCCAGGCTTTTCGTGACGTGATCGAGAGTCTCGAGCGGGAAGCGCCTGGCGACGGCGACAACCGGCAGATTTCCTTGCTGGACAAAAAGTGACCTTTTCACGGTTTGACCACGTATGTATGGCCAGGGCTTTCAGACTGGCGCGAAAGGGTATGTACACTACTGACCCCAATCCCAGGGTTGGCTGCGTGATTGCCGATTCTGAGAACATGATTAGCAGCGGATATCATCGGGCGGCCGGTGGCCCGCATGCGGAAATTACGGCCCTGGAGCAAGCAGGTTCAGCCGCCCGCGGCAGTACGGCTTACGTCACACTTGAGCCCTGCAGCCACCAGGGGCGCACGGCGCCCTGTACCGAAGCATTGCTGGCTGCCGGCATCTCCCGGGTGGTCATTGCGGGTTCAGATCCTAATCCCGAAGTGAACGGCAAGGGACTGTCACGGCTGGCTGATGCGGGCGTGAAGGTGGAGCATGGTCTGATGTTGCAGGAGGCCGAGTCCCTGAATCCAGGATTCCTGATGCGAATGCGAGCAGGGCGGCCTTGGGTGCGAATCAAGACGGCCATCAGCATGGATGGAAAAACCGCTTTGCAGAGCGGCGAGAGCAAGTGGATCAGCAGTGACGCCGCGCGCCTTGACGTACAGCGCTGGCGAGCCCGATCCTCAGCCATACTCACGGGCATCGGTACCGTTCTTGCGGACAACCCTTCAATGAATGCCCGTATTGACGAGGATGTATTGCAGCCCATCCGGGTCATCGCCGACAGCCGTTGGCGAACGCCGCCGGACAGCCGCATCCTGAGAGGGGAGGCAGACGTCGTGGTCGCCGGAAGCCGGGACGTTCCCGTTCCTTCAGAACTGGAAACCACTGGGGCCAAGTGCCTGTCTTTACCGGCAAAGGATGGTTGCATTGAGCTTCCCGCCCTCCTGACCGCGCTGTCGGACAGGGAAATCAATGAGGTCCAGGTTGAAGCCGGTTCCGGCCTGGCCGGCGCCCTGCTCAAGGCGCAATTGGTTGATGAGATTCTCATCTACCAGGCACCGGTATTATTGGGCAGCGGGGGAGCGGGGCCTTTTGAGTTTGGGCCGCTTGAATCCATGGCCGAAAGAACGCATTTAAAGGTCCTGGAAACTTCTCATATGGGTTCTGATTTGCGAATCCGTTTACAGCCCGAAACGAGGCATTGATCATGTTTACCGGTATTGTCGAAAGTACAGGTGTTTTGCGCGAAAAGACCCCGATGGGTGGGGACTGGCGCCTGCGGGTGGAGTGTTCCGGATTGAATCTGCAGGATGCGCGTCCCGGTGACAGCATCTCTGTGTCGGGCGCCTGCCTGACCATGCTGGAACCGGGTGAGAACGGTTTTTTCGCCGATGTGTCCCAGGAAACGCTCAGCCTGACAACGCTTGGCCAGCTGGAAGTGGGCCAGGCGGTAAATCTGGAACTCGCCATGGGGCTGGACGCCCGTTTGGGCGGGCACATGGTGACGGGACATGTCGACGGTAAGGCCAGGGTGCTATCGCGTTGTGAAGATGCGCGTTCCGAAAGATTTGAATTCGAAGTGCCCCCTGAACTTTCGCGTTACATCGCCAGGAAAGGGTCTGCATGCCTGGACGGGGTCAGTCTCACGGTCAACGAAGTTACCGGGCATTCATTTTCGGTTTGCCTGATTCCACATACCCTCGAAGTAACGACCCTGGGCCAATTGTCACCCGGTGACGAGGTAAACCTCGAAGTGGACCTGATCGCCAGGTACCTTGAGCGCCTGATGGCGGGAACTGAAAGCGAACCCGGCCAGGGCCAGGGATAAATCATGACAACAGCAACCACATTCAACAGCATTCCAGAACTGCTAGATGAACTTCGAGCGGGCCGCATGGTGGTCATGATGGACGACGAGGAACGCGAAAACGAGGGAGACCTCGTGATGGCCGCCTCCAAGGTTCGTCCGGAAGACATCAACTTCATGGCGCGTTTCGGGCGCGGGCTGATCTGCCTGCCGCTGACGCGCGAGCGTTGCAGACAATTGCAGTTACCGCTGATGGTGAATGAAAACCAGGCACGTTTTGCGACCAATTTCACCGTGTCCATCGAAGCCGCGGAAGGCATTACGACGGGCATTTCCGCCTATGACCGCGCACACACGATACGGACCGCCGTCATGCCCGATGCAGAATTTGGTGACCTGTCCCAACCGGGGCATGTGTTTCCATTGATGGCCCAACCCGGCGGTGTGCTGGCTCGCGCAGGCCATACCGAAGCCAGCGTGGACCTGTCCATGTTGGCCGGGCTCGAGCCGGCAGCTGTTCTGGTTGAGATTCTCAACGAAGACGGCAGTATGGCGCGGCGGCCGGAACTGGAGAGTTTCGCCCGTGAACACGGACTGAAAATTGGCACCATCGCTGACCTTATCCGTTACCGGATGGAAACAGAGAAGTCGGTCGAGCACGTGTCTTCGCACGAAGTCACCACGGATTTCGGAGCCTTCACGCTTCATACCTACCGCGATTTGATCGAAGACAGACTGCACCTTGCGCTGATGCGCGGACAGGTGGATCCGGATCGGGCGTTCCTGGTCCGGGTCCATGTGCAGAATCCCCTCAGCGATGTGTTGTCCATCCAGCGTGCTGATTTCGGCATGCCCCTGAGGGCGGCACTCGCGCGGATCGATGCCGAAGGCAGCGGGTTGGTGCTGGTGCTGGGCGGTAACAAGGATGATGAAGAGATTCTTCGACAGATCCAGCAAAAGCCGGCGCCCGCCATTGAAGCCAGCGGTGACAACCGCAGCTCCCGTGAATTGAGAACTTATGGCATTGGCGCGCAGATCATTGCGGACCTCGGTATTCGTAAAATGAAAGTCATGAGCGCCCCCTGGAAACTGACCGGTCTGGCAGGTTTTGGGCTGGAAGTGGACGAATATATCGAGCCATTTGAAGACGGGGTATCACAGCCGTGAAAGACATCACTCCCGCTTCGCTGGGAAATAACATGAAAATCGCGGTCATTGCCGGCCGCTTCAATCGCTTTATCGTAGATGAGCTGGTGTCGGGGGCCAGGGACGCCCTGAAACGGCAGGGCATAGCAGATTCCCGGCAAATACTGGTCTGGGTGCCGGGAGCCTTTGAGTTGCCCGTGCTGGCAAACCAGTTGGCTTCCTCCGGTAAGTACGATGCAGTCATCGCGCTGGGGGCGGTGATCAGGGGTGGGACACCGCATTTTGATTTCGTTGCCGGGGAGTGCGCGAGCGGCTTGACCCGCGTTGCCCTGGATCATGGCATCCCGGTGACATTCGGGGTGCTGACGACCGATACGGTCGAGCAGGCCCTGGAGCGGGCCGGGACAGGAGAAGGGAACAAGGGATTTGACGCGGCAATGACCGCGATTGAAATGGTGGAAACCCTGCGTTCGGTCCAGGCGCACCTGGACGGTTTTCCGGCCTGATGAGCGAGCCCGGGCGATTTGAGCCACGCAGGAGGGCACGGCGCCGTGCACTGCAGGCCCTGTACCAATGGCAGATGACGGGTCAGGATGCCCGTGAAATTCTGAAACAGTTTCAGGCGGTCCAGGATATGACGGGTGTGGATGAGGCACATTTTGAGAACCTGCTCCTGGGCGTCAGTTCCGGCAGTGAAGCACTGGATGATGAACTTCGCCCGTTCCTTGACCGGCCCCTGGACCAGGTTGACCTGATGGAGCACGTGGTGCTGCGAATGGGCGCTTTTGAAATGCTCAATTGTCCTGAATCACCATTCAGAGTGGTGGTGGACGAGTGTGTCGATCTCGCGCACCGCTTCGGTTCGGAACAGGGGCATGCCTATATCAATGCGGTTCTGGACAAGGCAGCCAAAAAGTGGCGGCCTGTCGAAGCGGGTAAGTCAGACTAGTCCCGTATCCATGTCTGAATTCGACCTGATTGCCAGCATGCAACAGATGATTTGTCTGCCGGCAGGTGAAGCTGAAGCAGGATGTATAGTCGGGATTGGAGACGACAGCGCGGTCCTCGAAGTCCCTACAGGGCATGAACTCGTCGTATGCACGGACACGCTGGTCGACGGTGTGCATTTCCCCTCCGATACCCGACCAGAGGCTATTGGTCATAAAGCGCTGGCTGTTAATTTGAGTGACCTGGCTGCGATGGGGGCTAAACCCTCTTTCTTTTTTTTGGCGCTGACCCTGCCCGCGTCCGATCCTTCCTGGCTGGAAGCCTTCTCCCGCGGTATGGCCGGACTGGCCCGCCAGTCCAGGATCCAGTTGGCGGGAGGTGACACCACGTCCGGTCCCCTGAGTATTACCATCACCGCAATGGGAACCGTGAAAAAAGGACAGGCACTGCTTCGATCCGGGGCAAAACCCGGGGACCGGGTGGTTGTCTCAGGCACACCCGGATCGGCAGCGAGGGCTTTGCAGATGATCTTGAATGGCGAACGGCCAGAGCCGGCTGGCCGGGCTGCACTGGAGTTTCCAGTTCCGCGCCTGGGGTTGGGCCGTTCGCTTGTCGGAAAAGCAACTGCCTGCATCGATCTGTCCGACGGACTGGCGGCCGATCTTGGTCATATACTGGATCAGTCCGGCATCGGTGCGGTGATTGAACTGGACCGTTTACCCTGTCCGGAAAGTTTTGCAGAGCTCCAGGAGGAGCAGCGCTGGCAACTGCAATTGGCAGGGGGTGACGACTACGAGCTGTGTTTTACCGTTCCACCCGGGGTTGTTCCTCAGCTGGGACAGGCGATTGACTCGCGCGACGCTGAGTTGACCACCATCGGAACCATTGTGACGGAACCCGGCCTGTTGTTTGAACGCGCCGATGGCAGTCCGTTTGAGTTATCAAACAGCGGCTATCGTCATTTTGTCAACCAGGAGGCATTCCATTGAACCGTCTGATCGAATCCGATCCTGCTCTGCGAAACGTTGCGCTCCGAACACTGCCTGGATTCCTTGCGTTTGGCCTTGGTTCCGGGCTATCCCGCTATGCGCCGGGAACGATGGGTACCCTGGCAGCCATTCCTTTCGCTTTTATTCTCAAAAGCCTGCCGCCGGCCGGTTTCTGGTTACTTTTGATAGGGTCTTTCCTGGCGGGAATCAAAATATGTGACATCAGCAGCAAGCGCCTCGGGCAACATGATCCCGGCGGCATCGTCTGGGACGAAATGGTGGCCTACTGGCTGACGGTCGCTTTCATCCCGGTTTCATGGCAGTGGTGGTTGCTCGCGTTTGTCCTGTTCCGGTTCTTTGATATCGTCAAGCCGTGGCCCATTCGCCGGGTAGAGAAAATGTTTGGCGGTGGCCTCGGTATCATGCTGGATGATATTGTCGCCGCCGCTTATGCAATGGGGTTGATGTATGCGTTGCAGAAGCTGCTATGATCCGTCCGCTTCAAATGCATTCTGAATCCAGTCGTATAGAATTCTGCCTTCTCTCGCGCCGATGGATATGACATCGAACCTGCAAGTCTGCTGACTCCTGTCCGGATGGCGAGAAAGAAAACGACGGGCGGCTCGGATGATCCGCTGTTGCTTTGTTCGGGTGACACTTTGGGCGCCACTGCCCCAGGCATCGTTTTCACGAAAACGAACCTCTGCAAAAACCAGGGTATCGCCGTCCAGCATGATCAGGTCAATTTCACCTACTCGGGCGAGATAATTACGCCTGAGGGTTTTTAATCCCCTATGGTTCAGAAAAGATTCCGCCGCCAGTTCCCAATGACTGCCGCGTTGACGGGTCGTTTGCACGCGTCTAGGGTGCGTCCGGCACCTCTGGGTTCTTCAGCGGTACGGGGATGCCGCGACTGAATTCTGCCCACGCGGGCTCCCGCCGCAGCATGTCGATGCGGGCGAAGCGATAGCTGCCCGATTGACCAGGAAAATTGAATTCAGGGTCCTTTTTCATCAATTCCAGCCACGGCAAAAGATTCCACGCATCCTGGCCCAGCGCGAACAGCGAGCCAAGACTTCCCTTTCTGATGCTGGCCAGCTCCGGGATATCGTCTTTCCTGGGATGTGCGAGTTGCCAGGGAGTGGCTGGGAAACGTATTCCATTCAAATCCTGGTTACGGGAAGGGTTGGGTTGGCCGGTGTAGATTCGGGCGGTGGTATAAACCGGTATGTCACCTGCATCGTGAAACTTGAGTTGCGGCCGGATCAGCCTCGCCTGGGAATGGTTAGCGGCCAGAAAAATTACATCAATGTCCTGTCGGCGGACTGGCTCGAACTCGAGGGTCATTTGCAACGTATTCTGTAGTTTCTGTTTACGCGCCTTGCTTTCATCGATTTTTAGCAACCGTTCCAGGTCTGAACTATGATCATTTTGCGATGGCAGAAAACGGGCGGCTGCCAGGATTTGCCGATCATCCTGTAGGAATTCAGCTTCGAAGGCATAAGCCATTCTTTCGCCCCAGGCATCTTCTGGCGCCAGAACCATGGCTCGTTCAAAACCTGCGTTGGCAGCATGTTCTGCAATGGCACGGGCCTCATCGTCCTGGGAAAGAGAGAGCGCGGATACCTGCCCTGCCAGGCCGGGAGGCGTCACGAATCCTTCGGGTAAATCATTCAGCGCAAGTAACGGCGTCGACATGCCCGCGAGGTTCAGCATGGCCTCCACAGACTCTTTTCGGAGCGGGCCGATAATCAGATCCGCACCGGCATCCAGGGCATTGAAGTAAGCAGCTATGGCTGATTGCTCGTCATCACCCGTGGTAAAAAACTGAATTTCGGAACCGCCGGGATTATCCAGGTATGCACTCATGACGCCGTCGCGGATGGCATTGCCTGCTGCCTGCAGCCCGCCAGATTGGGGCAGCAGCACTGCAACTTTTCGAGGGGGAGAAAATAGCTGACGATATTGAAGCCAGGTATCGAGCGCCTGTTGCTCGGTCAACAGGTGATACGGGTGTCGTAACTTCCAGTCACTGACTGCTTCGGCTACACCCTCAGGAGTCACCAGGTACTCCCGGATGACGCGAGTCAGATCCAGCCAGCCGGTCAGGTTACGTTCACCCCTGGGGTTTTCTGCCCGGATAGCCAATTCACTGGAGGAGACGCTTTCAAGCGAACGGACCAGTTCCAACGCTCTTTCAGGATCGTAGAATCGCATGCCGTCACTGAGCCTGGCGGCAGCTCCAATATCACGTGAACCAGGGCTGGCCAGCTGTTGCATCAGGCGCGAGTAAAGCCCCTCATAGCGCTTGCCGGAACCGGAGGGCATTCCCTGTCGGGCCTGTTTCAGGAGGACTTCCGCTTCGTCAGGCCGGCTGTTTCGTAATGCCAGGTCAGCCAGAACCAGGTCCAGCCTGGATTGATCCTGGCGGGACAGGGTTTGCCGTTCGACCCATCGGAGTTCGTCTTGGGCGTTGCCAGGTTTTCCTGCCAGCAGCCATGCATCCGCGGCCCTGACTCTAAGGCTTGAGGCTGCTCCGGAGCTGGCATCCAGTGCCTGTTTCTGCCAGGCCCGGGCAGCCTGTTCGTACTGGCCTTTTGCGAAAGCGGATTCGGCGTTGGGTAAAGTGTCCTGTTCCGGCTGCCAGGTTTGGCTGGTGCCGGCACAGGCAGACAGGATCAACACAAACGCAAGGGGCCAAATGCGGAACAGCGCATTGATGATCAGCTGGGTTCTCCCCAGGTTGAGCCGCTGGTGAATAGTCGTTTTCATGGAAGCAGAATGATACCGCAATGCGGAGTTCTTTGATTCATAATAATATGCCTGTATGACTGACGCCCGACTCTACGTGGTGGCCACACCCATCGGCAACCTGGAAGACATCACCTTGCGTGCTTTAAACGTACTTGCCAGTGTTGACGTAATTGCTGCAGAAGACACTCGTCGCACCCGAATTCTCATGACCAGGCACAACCTGGACAAGCCTCTGCTGTCTTTGCAGGAACATAACGAAGAGCAAAAGGCGCCACGACTGGTGGAGCGCATGCAGAGCGGCGAGTCCATCGCGCTGGTTTCCGATGCCGGTACCCCCTTGCTGTCTGACCCAGGGTACCGCCTGGTATCACTGGCGGCGGATGCAGGCATTGAAGTAGTCTCGGTCCCCGGACCCAGTTCGATCACGGCCGCCCTGTCAATCAGCGGCCTGCCGACGGACCGCTTTACATTTGAAGGGTTCTTGCCGGCGCGTCACAGCGCGAGGGTAAAAACGCTGGAACGACTGCGCACAGAGACTCGAACCCTGGTGTTTTTTGAGTCCAGTCATCGAATCCGTGAAAGCCTGTCGGATCTCGCTGACGTATTGGGCGCCGATCGCGCGTTGGCGGTTTGCAGGGAGATGACCAAGCAATTCGAAACCGTTCTGCGTGGCACCATAGCGAAAGTCATTGCTCGTGTAGAGAGCGATCCAAACCAGGTGAAAGGTGAATTCGTGCTTGTGGTGGCGGGAAGCGAGGCGCAGCCGGAGAGCCAACTGGCCGATGCACTGGTGCTGGCCCGATCGTTGCTGGAGTTTTTACCGGCCAGCCAGGCAGCGCGGGTCGCCGCCCGGGTACACGAAGTATCACGTCGTGACGTCTATTCAGCGCTGGGTTAAGCGCCGACCGCACAGACTATCCTATGATTCTGTAGCCGAGTAGGCCAAAATGGAGCCTGGAGCTGGCCAGGCAATCGCCCCGTTCCAGCCTTAGGGCTGGCATAGGGAGGAAAGTCCGGGCTCCACAGGGCAGGGTGCCAGGTAATTCCTGGGGGGCGCGAGCCTACGGAAAGTGCAACAGAAAAGATACCGCCCCGGATCGTTTCGACGTGAAGGAGGTAAGGGTGAAATGGTGCGGTAAGAGCGCACCGCGCAGGTGGCAACACGCTGCGGCATGGTAAACCCCACCTGGAGCAAGACCAAATAGGAAAGCAATGCCGTGGCCCGCGGCGCTTTCGGGTAGGTTGCTTGAGGCTGCCGGTGACGGCAGTCCCAGATGAATGATTGTCCACGACAGAACCCGGCTTATCGGCCGGCTCCTTCTTATTCCTCCGGTCCGTGGGAAAATTGGCCCCAAGGCCTATTTATTCCTGCCTGTCTTATCCGGCGCTGCGCGCTCCCCTCGGTCAGGAACCCGCCACATGACCCATCAGGATCCGGTCTGTCAACGTCTGATGACGACACCCGGTGTCGGCTTTGTCACCACCTTGACCTTCAAGGCCGCGGTGGATGATCCGACCCGCTTCAAACGCTCGCGGACCGTTGCTGCTCACTTCGGGTTGACACCCAGACGCTTCCAGTCAGGTGAGATGGATAATCCCGGACATATCTCGCGTGCTGGTGATCCCGAGGTGCGTTGCACTTTGTATGTCGCCGCCAATGCGATGATGACGCGCAGTTCCAGATGGTCACCATTGAAGGTCTGGGGCATGAAACTGGCCAAACAACGTGGCTACAAGCGTGCCGTTGTGGCTGTAGCTCGAAAACTGGCGGTCATCCTGCACCGTATGTGGCTGGATGACACGACCTATCGCTGGGGTACGGAGGGAGCACCATGATGACCTAAGTGCTCCGCTCCAACCCCAACGTGACGTCCCTGCGTGGACGTGGTCTGGAAGAAGCCGAAAATGACCGCTGTGCATTAAAGCACGCCCAAAAGCATGGCTCTCCATACCGTCCGACCAATGCGTGCAGCGCCTGGATTATGACCAGTCACCGACTGCGTAGAGAAGCGGTCCTTAGAGTTTTAGGGAAGTTGGACTGACCTCCCTTCAGGTTACTCTGGCAAGCACGACGGGAAAGCGACCGTGTTGAATACCATCAGCCTCTTTGAAATCAACTATAAGTGAACTGCGAGCGTCTTCGGGAACACTTTTCAACAACGAGTCTGTTTCATTCAGTGCCTCACTTGCGAAATACATTTGCGTGGTAATTTCATGGTAACCACGACGCGAGACCTTGTAATGGATGTGAGGTGGCCGAGTCCAACTATCATCCACTCCATACGCACCCGGTTTGATGGTGGTGAAGGCGTAGCGGCCTTCAGCATCTGTTTTGACCTTACCCCACCCCTGGAAATTTGGGTCTTGCGGTGCAGTATTGGGATCATCTTCATGGTGGTAACGACCATTTGTATTGGCTTGCCATATATCCACCAACGCCCCCTCGATGGGGTTTCCCTGATCATCAAGTACCTGACCGCTCACCCGGATCACTTGCCCCTGCGCGTGTTCAGTGTGTCCTTCAATCAGGGTCAGGTCAGTGTCCATGTCGACTTGAGAGTGTTTTGGATAGAAAGGCCCTTCGGGGTTGGCAGGTGTAACAGCATTCAGTTTAGCTGTGGCAGTTGCCGTCATCGCTGTTGCCGCCATGCCTGCGCTGCCAGCCAGTATTGAGCGGCGGGTGAGCTTTTTCATTACAGTCATGATGATTATTCCTCGTTAAACGGATTCCTGATCCTTTCGGATGATTTCTCAAGCATAGTTCAATAAATCGTCTATTGCAGAGCTGTTGGTGTGGAGTACTTAACCACACGCGGCATTATTCGCTTATGAAGTAAACGTTCGTTAGTTTCCGATTTGAGTCGTTAGCTGCTCCTGTTGCCTCTCCAGAATCCATATCTGGTGTTGCGCAGATAGCAGAACTCCCCTGGACATGATTTGCAAGGGAGTTTAGTTCTCAGTTCGGCCAATTGCGGACGAATCGTTTCCGGTCAACTCGTCAAGTCCCTCGTCAGTGGGGGAAAATCGACTAATTCCGAGGTGCGGGTGGTCCGTTGGCTGCGATCTGCGCCCGTACACTGGCCGCGCGGTCCGCCAACCAGGTCTTCAGACCCTCTATCCTCCCTGCCAGATCCTGTATGGCGGGCATGTAAGGTTCGCTGCTGAGCGGACCGGGCAACAGAGAGGCCAGTCCATCGAGGTAAGCGTAGACAGGTGCCAATGACATGGGTCCATCCAGCAGCGACGAGTAAATGTCATTGTACCGAGCCCGGTACAGGGGATGATTCAGGATCACCTCCTGGTACTGGGTCTGGAGCAGGTTCGATTTCTTGCCG
>Ga0316189_10000176_pt1 | contig 61661 bp, 48 predicted proteins | sample LowCovwburrow_MG_FD_204930 | JGI IMG/M metagenome (GOLD analysis project Ga0316189, IMG submission 204930) | Coastal sediment microbial communities from Maine, United States - Lowes Cove worm burrow | ecosystem: Environmental > Aquatic > Marine > Coastal > Sediment | place: USA: Maine...
GCGGCGTCGATGTCGATGGCATCGGTGGTGCGGCGTACTGAGCTGAGCCTGCGTGGGCTCTCGGACGAGGCGTCGCCCGTTCCGCCGAAAAAGCCGCCGCCGTCGGAGAGCCCGGCGGATCCTGCTCTAGGCGGCACAGCACAAAGCGACGCTCGGGTGTCCCTGTCACGGGAGGGCGACGTCTGGCTCGTGCGCTTTGACGGCGCGGCGCTTCGCACCAAAGACAGCAAGGGCATGCAGTTCCTGGCCGTGCTCGTCGAGAACGCGGGGAACGAAGTCCACGCGTTGGACTTGGCAGCGCCCAAGACCCAGCGGGCGACCGACGCTGTGGCCCACGATGTGTTGGACGACACCGCGCGCAACGCCTATCGCGACCGGGTTACAGCGCTGCGCGCGGAGCTCGACGAGGCGGAATCGTGGAACGACTCGGGACGCAGCGAGCGCCTCCGCGATGAGCTCGAGGCTCTGACCGCGGAGCTGTCGCGCGCGGTGGGGCTCGGTGGCCGGCCGCGGCGGTTTGGGACCGACGCCGAGCGGGCGCGCGTCAATGTTCAGCGGCGACTGCGGGACGCCATCCGCCGCCTCGCCGAGCACGATCAGGCGCTTGGTCGACACCTCGAGCGGGCGATCCGGACCGGGATGCACTGCGCCTACGATCCTGAGTGATCGTGCGTCGGTGGGCGGGCAGCTCCAGGCAGCTCGGTGTCGCTGAGGCCTAGCGCACTGGGCACCGCTTCACCCGCGTGCGGCTCGTTGGAGACGTGTCGATGGAACATCGTGCCGTCTGTCGTCACGCCGACTGGGTGCGCCCGGACTGTTCCGGGCGCGACACCCGACGATCAAGAGGACGACATGGAAACCTTCATCAATATCGCGCTGCTGGGGACTTTCATCGGCTTTGTCGTGCACGACGCCGTGCGGCCCGCCCGCAGCTTTCCCAAGACCCGGCTGTGGAAGCTCAAGGGCCTGACCTTCACCGCGCTGCACCTGACGGTGGCGACCCTGCTTCCGCTGGTGTGGAACGACTGGCTGGGCGAACACCGCATCTTCGACCTCACGTCTATGGGCATCGCGGCGGGGACGGTCGTCGCGCTGCTGATAGCCCAGTTCGGCGGTTACTGGTGGCACCGCGCACTGCACACCTCGCCGACGCTGTGGCGCATGCACCAGATGCATCACAGCCCCGAGCGCGTCGACAGCTACGGTGCGCTGTACCACCACCCGATCGACGCCGCGGGCTTCGCCTTTGTGGGCAGTCTGTTCTTGGTCTGGGTGGTCGGCTTGCCCGCCGAGTCCGTGATCATCGCATCGGCCATCCAGATCGTACTGGTGCTGTTTGGCCACCTCAACGCTCGGACTCCCGCGTGGCTCGGGTACTTCGTACAACGCCCCGAGAACCACGGGTTGCACCACGCCCGTGGCGTGCATCGCTACAACTACGGCGACATGGCGCTGTGGGACCAAGTGTTCGGCACATGGCGCAACCCCGAGACCTGGGAGGGGGAGGGCGGTTTCTACGATGGTGCGTCCTCGAGGATGGGAGAGATCCTTGTTGGCCTTGATGTTTCGGAACCACGCGGGGCTGCGGCTACCGTCGCGAGGAGTCCGGAGGCGTCGGCTACGGCACTCACTCACGCTGCGTAGCCGGACGGGCGCCCGCGCCTGTGTGTCTGGCAGGACGACGCCGCCCACACGACGGTCGCTGGATTGAGCCGCCAACGCTGGCTGCTCAAGTCAGCGTTCGGACTCGCCTACACCGTCATGCTCAGCGGCCCTGGTGACCCGCTCCACGGGGAAGGCGTCGTACGCGGGTCTCAGGCTCTCGCAATCGCGGCGCCGTCCCCTGTACCCGTTTCCGCGATAGGATTCTCGCGATGCTCGGGTGCACGCGAAGGTTGGCGGTTGTGGGCTTTGGTCTCGTCTTGGCGTGCGGCCCCCAAGCCGCTGCGGTGGGCGGGACTGAGGGCGACACGGGTGACGCCACGACGAGCGGCGAGAGCGTGCCCGCGAACCCGACCGCGCCCGCCCCGACGGCCTCCACCGATCCCGGCAACTCCGGCGGCGCCGCGACATCCGGGGGTCCCGGAGGCGACAGTTCGCCGACGGCGGCGGACGGCGGCACGACAGGGTTAGATGATGCGGGCCCCGAGACCGAGACCGACGGGAGTGATGGGGTTGCCAGCGATACCGACGTGACCGACGGCGAAAGCGACGGGTGCCCGGTTGGCGCCGAGGGGTGTCCGTGCGGGCCTGGCGGGGCTTGCGACGACGGCCTCATGTGCGACGTGGACGGCCGCACTTGTGTCACTGAGGCTTGTGATCCACTCGACAGGGCGGACCACGACGACGAGGACTCGGCCTATGATCTCATGGGACTGGTTTGTAACGGGGCCGGCCCCATCGACCTTGGCGTTGCGGCAACGTTGGTCGGGCCACAAACCGACTGGTATCGGTTCTCAGGAGAAGCCGTCTCGCCCTGCACCGAGCAACCCAGCGCAAGCGTCACCGCGGACATCGAGGTTGAGGTGTGCGTCTACATTGAGTGCGTGAGCGGCGGTGTGGCGTCTCCGAGCTGCTCGGGTGGTGCGCCTCCTTCGCTCTCACCCGACGGACGTGTGGGTTGCTGTGGCGATCAAGCGGCGGGGATGAACCTGTATAGCTGCAGCGGAAACGGTGGCAAGGATGTCGACGTGTGGGTCTCGGTTGAGACGGACGAGAGACTCTGCGCCGACTACGGGCTCCAGTACGACTACTGACGAAGCCCGCTATAGCGTCTTCATGTACTCGACCAGCTGCCAGCGCTCCTCCTCGGAGAGCGGTGCGCCACCATCTCCAAAGTACTCGTGGCCGGCGTTGCTGTTGCCCTTGAGTGTGGTGTCGAAATTGAAGGGGGCGTAGGCCTCCGCGGTCGCGGGCTGATCCATGGTGAAGCCAACCTTCACCGGGTCGAACTCTCGGCTACCGAGCGTGAACGACTGGCTTCGCTCGGCGGCCGGCAGCAGGAGTTCGTAGAGGTTGGGGACTGACCCGTTGTGGAGAAACGGCGCCGTCGCCCAGATCCCGTTTAGCGGGCGCCCCTTGTAGCCGGTCACGTTCTTGATCGCCTTGCCTGTCTCGATCGCATGCTCGGCGATCAGTGCCTCCAGCGTCTCCTTGTTGCGGTGCAGGAGCGACCCGATGACGGCATTGGTGAGTGCATCGAGTGCTGTGGTGCGGCTGGGGATCGTCTCTCCTGCGATCACAGACCCCTTCTTGCCCGCGTACAGCCCTGCGTCGTACTCGCGCTGCAGCATGTTGTTGAGTTCGGTCGGGTCGGTGTTGATCTCACCGATGGGGGTGACGACAGTGTTGTAGGCTTTGGCCTGATCTTCGGGCGCGACCACGACGTGGCATCGCGCGCACAGCTTGGCGTACAACGGTTTGCCGAGCGCCGCCTTATCCTTGTCGATCTTCGGTAGGATGTTCTCAGGCCATACGGGGGCGCGCAGCTCGTCGAGCCAGTTCTCGAGTTCGCCGAGGTTCTCGAGCTTCAGGCTCGATGCGTAAGTCTCCTTGTCGGTGAGCTCGACCTTGCCGAAAACGCCGACGACCTCACCACCATTGCGCACCAGAGCCCCCGCGCCCCGCGGCCCGTTCGGAGCGAACCCAGTCCACTGCACAACGTTGGATTGGCCGGTTCCCCACAGGAATGGGTAGCTTGCAGGCGCATCCGACGGCTTGGCGTTTTGCGGCATCGACGGCAATGTCGACATCGTTTGGTTGAAGATGAACCCGATCGCATCGATCCGGCCAAAGCCGTACTCGACCGGAGTTTTGTTGATCTCGTTTCGCGTGTGCAGCGATGCGGTGACCTGCTCAAGCTCGCCCCGCAGCGCCGCGCGGGTGTTCTCGTTGTCGTTTCCTCTCAAGACGACCTTGGCAAATCGGTCGAACTTGTCGGCATTGTGGGCGGTCGCCCGCAGGGCTGCGACGAGATCGAGAGCCATCCGACTGAAGTCGGCAAGGGTCGGGGCACCGTCGACTTGGAACTCGATCGTCTGCTTGGTCGACGGAAGCGTGTAGTTGATCTGCGTGGTATGGCACGCCGCGCAGGTGAGGCCGAACCAGGCTTTGCCCGACGAGTCGTTGCCGCGGGTCCACCCCACGGGCAGGCCATCGGGGTTGCTCTTGCTGGGCTTGCGCGGCAGATAACGGAAACGGTCGATGTTGGCCGGGTCGAGGAATCTCTTGTCGTTGCCGGCTTGCTCGAGCGCCAGTAGCCACCCGTAGGGCATGATTTCGGAGCCTTGCGGCGTGTCATAAAAAGCGCGCTGCGTGTCGTTGGTCCAGCCCTGCTTGAGGTCGACGACATACCCGTAGGCGTCTGGCACTGGAGCCTCATCGGGGATCGGCTTGCCGGTCTGCTTGGGCTTGCCGCATGCGAGCAGGCTCAGAGTCACTGCGAAGATCGGGAGTGCCGCAAGACGGGTTTGCCAGAGCATCGGCCTCACCCTACAGCGGACTGACGCGAAGTGATCCTGATTCGTCGGGCAATGAGCGTCCAAGATGTGACGCTCGATTCGTGCTCGGAAAGGTGTCCTGCTTAGGCACGTGATCTTGGTCGACGTGGTCCAAGTCGGGCCTGCTCGTTGCGGCTGATCGCACAGACGGTCGTAGTACTCTGCCTGCCGCGCGACGATCCCATTGCGCCGAAGTGCATCGATATGAGCAGCGAAGATAAACAGTCTTCCGGCGGACTCGTCGGCAAGTTGGGTGCGATCGTCCACGATGTTGTGGATGGCGTGGAAGACATCATCGAAGACATCACGGGCGATGGTGGAGAGGATGGACAGCCGTACAACTATGACTACGACTTCATCCCGCCGCTGGCGATGCTTGATGGCATCCCGTGGCACAATCTGCCCACCGAAGAGTGGCTGGTGAAAGTAGGTGTTCGTGCTGCCGAGATCCTACTCAACTCGACCCTCGTCAACGAAGTGCTGGGTGACGGCGAGGGGGACCCGCTCGCCGAACTCGACCATGGTCATCACCTCAAGCATGCGTTCAAAAATGGCCGTCACACGTCCGCCGAAGACAGAGAGGCAGGGGTGCGAACCAAGATCGCGGGTCTGTCGCGCGTCGAGCGTGCGCGGTGGTTCGAGCACATGCTTGAGGTCATCGGAGACTCGTCGGCGGCCGAGGGGGCCGAACCTGGCTTGGACGCCTACAACAAGCTGTTTCAGTCGATCCCGCTTCCGGCGATCGCACAGACGTTCCAGCTCGACAGCTCGTTTGCCCATCTGCGCGTCGCGGGGCCAAATCCCACGAGCCTCTTCCGCGTCGAGGGCGACGGGTTGCCAGCGAAGTTTCCGCTGACCGAGCAGCAATACCAAAGTGCGGTCGGCGAAGAGGATTCCATCGCGGCGGCGCTCGCCGACGGCCGCCTGTACATGGTGGACTATGCTGGTCAGCAGCCAACCCTCAACGGCACATACGCGCAATGGCAGAAGTATGGCTTTGAGCCCATGGCGTTGTTCGTGGTGCCCCTGGGCGGGGACGAGCCCCAGGCCCTCGCGCCCGTGGCGATTCAGTGCGGCCAGAACCCGGCGACCAACCCCATCTATCTTCCCTCGGACGGCGTGGCATGGCTCGAGGCCAAGACGGTTGTCCAGGTCGCGGACGGCAACTTCCACGAACTCGTCGCTCACCTAGGCCGGACGCACCTGCTGCTCGAGCCGTTTCCTGTTGCGACGGCGAACCTGCTTGCCGAGGCGCATCCCCTACGCAAGCTGCTCGAACCCCACTTCACGGGGACCCTCTTCATCAACTGGGCGGCGGGTGCGTTCCTGGTGGCTCCGAGGAACTTCGTTGACCAGCTGCTATCGGGGACGATTGACTCCGATCGCGTGGATGCGGTCACAGTCACCGCGAGTCGCAGCTTCAACGACTCGTTTTTGCCCAAGTGGCTTGCCGCTCAGGGCCTGGACGATCCCGCCAAGCTACCGATCTATCCGTTTCGAGACGATGCGCTGCTGTTGTGGGACGCGATCGGCGAATGGGCGCGGGCGTACGTGCAGGTCTACTGGCCCACCGACCAAGCCGTCCAAGGCGACACCGCGCTTCAGCAGTGGGCGAAGAGCCTCGCCGCCTTCGACGGCGGCCGCACCACTGATTTCGGAGACACCCAAGACGGTGGAATTCGTACTGCTGCGTATCTCGCCGAGGCCGTCCAGATGATCATCTTCACCGGGAGCGCGATGCATGCCGCGGTCAACTTCCCGCAGGGCGACATCATGGACTACGCCCCCGCGATGCCGCTCGCGGCCTACACCGCAGGGCCGAGCGAGCAGGCAACTGTGACCTCCGACGACTGGCTGGAGTTTCTGCCTCCGCTGAGACAGGCCCTGACTCAGCTCAACATTACGTACTTGCTCGGCAACGTTCACGATACGCAGCTTGGCCAGTACGGCGACGACTACTTCGACGACCCGGGTGTCCGCGGTGCGCTCGATGCGTTTCACGCACGGTTGGAGGCGATCACAGCGATCATCGAAGAGCGCAATCTCAGCCGGCCGCGCTACACGTATCTGCTGCCCAAAGAGATCCCGCAGAGCATCAATATCTGACCGGTTTGGGCACGGATTTACTACCCTCGTTTGATCCGTGAACGGGGCTACCAAGCTTGCAGGCGAGGGGTTCTCCGCTGGTCGCCGACTACGCAGTTGCGGATTCGCGCAGGGCTGGCGCGGTGGGGGATGCTTCGCCGCCGCCTGACGGCTCGGGGCCTTTGGCGGTGCGTGAGACTGGGGTGGCTAGCCCACACAAGTACCGAATTCGCGCCGGTTTCTGGGGGTTGGCGCGCGTAATGGGACGGTGCATCGATCGCCGGATTTGAGTGGTGGCACACGCTCGTGGTGGTCGACAATGGTGGGGTGAGCAGCAACCCCGCGACCGATGCGCCGACCATCGCAATCGAGAAATCCGGCGTGGGCACGGCGCGTCAACCGGCTGTCTCGGGGGACACGGCACCCGTGTCCGATGAGATTAGAGCCGAGGGACCTGGGACGACCCTGGGGCGGTACGTCGTTCTCGAAGAGGTCGGGCGCGGCGGTATGGGCCGCGTGTTGAGAGCGTACGACCCGAAGCTGCAACGCGAGGTGGCACTCAAGGAACTCCAAGAATGCGCACTCAGTGCCGAGGGGCGCGCGAGACTTGTCTCCGAGGCACGCGCGATGGCCAAGCTCTCCCACTCAAACGTGGTGGCGATCTATGACGTCGACGAACTTCCGCACGGCGACGAGACCCGGCTGACGATCGCCATGGAGTTCGTTCCAGGCTCAACCCTTCAGGCGTGGCTCAAGGAGAGTCGGCCGTGGCAGGACATCATGCCGACTTTGCTTCTGGCGGGCCGTGGGTTGGCGGCCGCCCACGCGGCAGGTTTGCTTCATCGTGATTTCAAGCCCGCCAATGTCTTGGTGGGCGACGCGTTGGGTCCAAATGTCGTCAAGGTCACGGACTTCGGACTCGCCAAAGGGTTCACGCGAGACTCTTCGACCGGCGGGACGGATGGCCACGGCACGGAAGGTCGCGAGACCGTCACGTTCGTCGACGCGGGGCTGACCCAAGCGGGGACGGTCCTCGGCACGCCGCGCTATATGGCGCCCGAGCAGCACGCAGGCGAGGAACTCACAGCCGCCGCTGACCAGTACGCATTTTGCGTCACGATGTGGCAGGCCCTATGCGGCGAGTCGCCCTTCTCGGGAACAAGCACCGAGATCGGTCTGCTCAAGTATGAAGGCCCGCCACCTTGGCCGAACGCGGCGATTCCGGCCACGATCGTCGACGCGCTGCGCCGCGGCCTAGCGCCCGAACCCCGCGACCGATGGTCGAGCATGGACGAGTTGCTCGAGGCGCTCCGGCCACGCGCTCGTCGTCGTTATTGGGCGGGGGCGCTGGGCTCCGTTGCCGTGCTCGCGGTGGTCGGCAGCGGGACTCGTGCGATGAGCGAGGAACGCCGCGAGGTATGCACGGGCGCCGAACTCCACATGCAGGACGTGTGGGACGACGACAAGCGCGGGTTTGTCGAGCAGGCGATGCTCAGCGCAGACGTTCCGTTCGCGCAATCGGCATGGGAGCGTACGGGCGCGGACCTCGATAGCTACGCGGGTGCTTGGACGACAATGCACGAGCAAACCTGCGCCGCGACAAACCTGCACGGTGAGCAGTCGGTCGCGGTCATGGACCTCCGCATGGCGTGCCTTCACCGGGCTAAGGTTGCGCTGGCGGCGACGACCGATGTGCTCGCCGACGCGGACGGTGGGGTCATTGCCAAGGCGCACGCACTCACCGCGACGCTCCCACAGTTGGAGCGCTGCGCGGACGTCGAGGCGTTGCGTTCGGGTGAACTCCCGGTCGATCCGGCGGAGCGCGATGCCGTTGACGCGACGAGTGTCGCGCTGGCCGAGGCTAGAGCGTTCCGCACCGCTGGGCGGATCGACAGTGCATCTTCCGCGCTGCTGGAGGCGCAGCGACTCGCAGACGGGGTCGAGCACGGGCCGCTGCAGATAGCCCTTGCGTTGGAGCAGGGGGAGATCCGTGACGATGAGGGACAGTACGAACCCGCACGACTTGCGTTTGAGCGGGCACTGGAGCTGGCGGTGGCGCAGGACCAGCCTGAGCAGGTCAAGAGGGCCGCCACAGCGCTGGTCTTCGTCGTGGGGGCCCGACTCCAGCGGAACGACGAAGCTCAGATGCGCTACGGGCTGCTCGCGCGGCGGACTCCGACCGACAAGCCCGTCCTCCAGGCGTCAGCGCTCAGCGCAATGGGCACCGTCCAAGAGGACGCGGGAGACCACGAGGCGGCGCGAGAGCTTTACGCTGAGGCATTGGAGATCTGGACCTCCGAGCTCGGAGAGAACGATCCCAGTGTGGCCAGGGGCCACGCCAATCTCGCGCGCGCGTTGGAGCTGGGTGGGGATCTCGCCGAGGCTGAGGCGGAGCAGCGACGGGCGCTTCGTATCGAGCTTGCAATGCTCGGGCCAGATCACCCGGCGACCGCAACGACTCGAGATGGCCTTGGCCTGCGCTTGAGCGCGCAAGGCAAGCACGAAGCTGCCGCGGCAGAGCACCGAATCGCAGCGTCTGTGCGCGAGCGCGTGCTCCGGCCCGGACACCCTCACATTGCACTTTCACGCTCAAACTTGGCCGGAGCCTTGTACATGGAGGGGCGATACTCCGAGGCCGAGGCGGTCTTTCGTACCGTCATCAAGGAGCTCGCGGTGGGGTACGGCGCAGCCAGTCCGCGCGTCGCGATGGCCCGCGGCAGCCTGGCCATAACCCTGCAGCTGCAAGAAGACTATGCGGGGGCAGAGAGCGAGTACCAGCTCGCCCTGGACGCACTGGTCAAGGCACGTGGCGCCGACCATCCGCTCGTCGCGAGGGTTCGCGACAATCTGGCGACGGCGTTCCACGTCCAGGGGAAGTTCGAGGAGGCGGAGGCCGAATACCGCACGGGGCTCTCAAACCTCGAGGCACGGCTCAAGCCCGACAATCCTCGGATCGCGATGTCACTGCACAACTACGGCAGCTTGCTCGCAGAGCTCGGCCGCGATGAGGAGGCTCTGGTGATGGCTGAGCGAGCCTACGCGATTCGACTCCCGAGTGACTTGCCGCCGGAGCACCGCGCAGAGTCGTCGTTTTTACTCGGGCGAGTGTTGTGGAATGCCAGCGTGGCGAACAAGGACAAGCAGCGCGCGCACGCGCTTTGCCGTGAAGCGATCGAGCGACTCGCCGATGCGACGCCTTCGCAGCCCGAAGAGACCAAGAAGATCCGCACCTGGATCGAAACGCACCCGCTGATGGCCAACAACGGGTGAGCCGTGAGCACGGCGCGAGCCAGCCGATGGCCGAGCGTGAGCTGACCTCAACCCGACCGCGGGCCTACAACCCGGCCGCGTCGGCGAGCACTTGGTCGGCGTGTACGCCTGGGTCGACACCCCGGTAGACCTTGGCGACGGTGCCGTCGCGGGCGAGCAGGAAGCTGTCGCGCGAGTGCATCCCGAGCGTCGTGTCCACGCCGAAGGCTTCAGCCCACGCGTGGTCGTCGTCGGAGACTAAGGCAAACGGAAGCTGATGCTCGCGCGCGAACTCGCGGTGCGACTCCGCGTCGTCGGCACTGACGCCTACCACGTCGACGCCCGCTTCCTCGTAGCGTGCCCAGACGTCTCGGAATGCACACGCCTCTGCCGTACAGCCGGGCGTACCGTCTTTGGGGTAGAAGTACACCAACGTGGGTCGGGCCAACGCGGCGAGGTCGATGCGTGTCCCGTCGTGCGCCGTCGCCGAGAGGTGGGGGACGCTGGCGCCGTGGGCAAGCGTTTGCGATGGACGGCTACAGCCGAGGCCGCCGAACGCCGAGGTCGCTGACATCAACAGGACTGCCCACTGTATTGCTCGAGCTCGGATCATCACGGTGAGGCCTCAGGGCGATACTTGCACGGTGTGGGGCCGCTACGCGCGCACGCCATGTATGGTTGGGCTCCAAGGGCCTACCTTGCGGCCGTCTCGAGCATTCGTTCGAGCTGTTTGGCCTGCCGTTCGGCGGCGATGATCGAAGGGCCGAGCCGCTCCCCCACGAACTCATCGTACGGGGCGCTTGTCCAGATAGCTTGCCGTTCAGCGAGCCAGTGTTGGACCCGGGCCTCGACCTCCAAGCTGGACTCCGATTGACCCAGCTGGGCCTCGAGCTCCCGCGTAAATCGTTCGGCCGCGCTGTCGTAGGCCACCAGCTCTTCCGCCCCGAGCTCGACGGCCAGCAGGAGCACAACCCCATGCTCGGCGAGTCGGCGGAACAGAGCCAAGTGGGAGCGCAGCAGGTAGTACGCAAACTCCGTCCGCTCCTCGCGGCTCAAACCTTCGGCGAATCCCCAGCGGTCCGACGTCGTCTTGCCCTGACCGCGGACGACGACCGCGGCAACCGGCCCTGCCTGCTGTTGGGCGGCTCGCACGATAGCGTCGTCGGTATCGCTGACCCGCGAGCCGTCGCGCATCTGCGCCAGCCGATCCGCGCCGAGCAGCGCTGGGCCGACCGGGCTAGCGACGAGCACCCGCCGCGGCCCGCTCTTGGTTGAGACGGTCGCGAGATCGAAGCGGAAGTCCGCAGAAGGTCCGTTCACGTGCTGCAAGTCTGCCACGACGCGGACCGCCTAGAACCCGCCGAGACTGAACGTGTTGACGACGTCGGTGGTCGTACCGTCGGGCGACTTGGGAAAGCGCCAGCGGCCGACCTTCTTGGCAAAGCACTTGCCTATCCCGTTTTTGCCGCTCCCGCGGTCGGCCCCACTGCCTAGGGAGTCCTCGGTAACGTCGACTTTGGTGACCGCACCCGCGGCCGAGATCTGGAACGTCAGCCCAAGGCGCCCCGAGAGGGTCGGCTTGGCCTTCAGCTCTGCCTGGTAGCACGTGCTGAGCGTCCCACTGCGTGCGCGGATGATGCGGCGCACGATGTCGCTGTTGAGACCACCGGTGACCGTCGGTGCACCGCGGTCGAGGCGGAATTTGGGTGCTTCACGCGGTTGCAAGCGCGCCACGAGGTTTGTATCGAACGTGGATCCGGGGTCGACGTCGACGACCGGCAACGCATCGACCGCATCACCCCCTCGCAGGAGCGCCAGCACCGCATCCTTCCGCGCCGCTGGACTTGCCGCCGGGTCCGTCGCGGGGCCTGCTGCCTTTGGCGGCTGGGCCTCGGGCTCCCCGGTTTCGTCGGGTTCATCAGCACCATCGGCCGCAGGCGTCGTCCCGCCCGCATCTGCGACGGGCGGCGGTGGCTCCGTGGGTTTATCCGGCGTTACGGCATTCGGCGACACGGCAGGCTTGGCAGCCGTCGCTGGCGCGGTCTTGCCGTTTGCCCCCGGCTTGGGAGGCGCATCGCACCCGAGTGCGAAAAGGAGCGCAAGGACGGTGGCGCGGCCGTACGAGAGGTTCATTGGTCTCCCTCCACTGCGACGGGCGCGACCTTGGCTGGTACGAGCTGAGGGTCGAGGATGCCCAACAACGGCTCCAGCTTGGCAACCTTCTGCGCGGTGGCCGGCTGTGCCTCTTTGGGGGCGAAGAGCACATCTGCAAAGCCCTTCCGCGAGTTCTTTTGGTCCTGAAACGTCTGCACGACGAGGGCACCCGAGGGCAGCAGCGACTCCACCTCATCCTCGAACGCAGCTTCGAGCTTTTTGCGCGCGTCTGCAGTGACCTGTCCTCCCTGAAGCGGCCTGACCCAGTGGCGCTCGCCGTCTTGCTCCCGCAGGGCGACCGGCACCATCTCTTCACGGCCCACGACCCATAGCTCCAGCAGCCGCGGGCTGACAATTCCCAGTCCCGCCATCGCCGCGGGGGGCTCCGGTTCGAGGTACGGGTAGTAGGGCAGCGGTGAGTCGAAGGAGATCCGCATCGTCTCGGCCAGCACGGTCCCCTCGGAGCCCTCCTTGGCCTTGCGACGGGGTGGGTCGTACCGCATCGCGACGTAGTAAAATCCCATGCGCACGTAGTGGGCCAGCCACAGATCAGCCTCCTTCGTGCTCACCAAGTCGTTGTCGGACAGCCAGCCCGCCAGCGCCTTTTCGTCGGTTGCCGACAGCACAAACGCCGTGAAGCTGCCGACCTTCTTCTTTTCGAGCACGGTGACCCCAGGACGTGCGCCGCTGCCAAAGCCGCCTTTGGCACCGCCGCCTCCGCGCCCAATGGCCATGGGAGCCGCGAAGGGGAACGTCTTGCGCAGAAGCGTGAAGGGGGTCTTCTTTACCGCCGCCACCTGCGGACGCGTGGGGGTGGGCACCACAAACCCAAACGGCTCGGTCGCCCGCGTGAACGCCACCTCGCGAATGAAGTGCTGTCTCCCTTTGTCAGCGTCGTGAACGATGAGCACCTTTTCGCGCGTGAGCGATGGTTGCTTCTCGGGCGCTATCGCTTTGGCCCTAAAAAAGCCCCCGCACGCCCGCGCCATCTGCAGGCCGGGGTGCCCCATGCCCAGCGCGACGGCGGCGGCAACGAGGGTTGTGACAGTGGCGAGCGCGGCTGCGCGCCGAGGGCGGAGGGGGCGGAGCATGACCGCCAGGGTACTCTACAGGCCGCAGGCGGCAAGGCCCTCACCGCAGGTCCCCGCGGTGACGATTGGGTCCATGCACGCGGTGACCGCATCGTACTGCGCCGCACATTCGGCGGCGAGACATCGCCCCGGGCTGCCCGCCATGAGGAGTGTGTTCATGAAGCAGTCGAGCAGGCAGGTGTTGGCCTCGAGCAGCGCGGGTCCGCACTCGATTGCCGTGCAGTCCACGGTTGCCTCGAAAGCGCAGGCCTGGCAGCCGAATGAAGCCTCCTCGCAGCTCAACGTGCAGTCGATGCCCGATGACGCATCGCAGTCACACGACGCCGCCGGATCACACTCGGTCTCGCTGGTGCCCGCGGCGGGCGAAAACGGCGACACCACGCTCATATAGAGCAGGCACATCTCGTCCGAAGTGCCGTCTCCCCACGCGACATCCACGGGCTCCTGGACCACACCATCGACGACCGGCTGGTTTGCCGCCGAGTTGTCGTAGACGCAGGTGACGTCCACTGCGTCGCCAGGGTTGATCTCGGCGAACTCGGCCATGACGTAGGCCTGCTGCCAGTTGAAGTCCCACTGCGGAATGTCGAGCAAGCACGACTGCTCTGCCGCCGCGGGTACAAGGACGCCCCGGATTTCCTTGCCGAGCAGGTGCATGTGCCCCGCGAGCTGACGGACCACGATCGTCTCATCGCTGTAGTTCGTGAACCGCTGTGTCATCTCGACGTTGGCTTCGCCGGCCGGGATGTCGAGGTCTTGAACGGCGAGCGGCCGGGTGGTCACCAGTTGCTCAGGCGCTTGGTCGGTCAGGCGCAGTTTGAGCTCCGTTGCATCCTCGGAGGGGCCGCCGGCCTGCGCGGCGTAGTGCACTTGCATGACAATGGGGCTGCCCGCTTGGATCCGCACGGCCATACCCGCGGGCATTTCTTGAACCGACTGTCCCGGGACCCAGGCCGCAATCTGATTGGGAAAGCCGTTGGCGAAGCTGGTGGCTGCGTCCTCGCCCGCCGCGACGGGGCCCCCAAAACACGTGTATCCCGGACCGCTGTCGGCGTCATCGGTCGCCGCAAGGTCTGCGGCAAGGGAGGGGTCCATCGCGTAGACCAGCACGTGGTGTACCTGTGGTGACCCCGGGACGATCTGCGCCGCGCTCAGATAGAGGTCCTCGGTCAAGCTGATCTCGTCGAGAATGAAGCATCGGTAGTCGTCCGAGGCTTCAGCGCTCGGGACGTAGCCATCGGGGACCCGACCCTCGTGCGTCGCATCGAGCTCGAGATCGGGCGCGACATAGGGTTGGGCAGCATCGCTGCTGCCTTCAGGCGTCCCAGCATCCAACCAGCTGCGGAATCGAACGATGTCCTGTGAGGGGACGATGCGAGCGTCGGCTAGCGTGTTACAGCCCGGATCGGGTGCCCACGGAGGCATGCTCCCAGCCTCCATGGCGGCAGCAGCGACCTCCGCAAACGACACGACAGAGTCATAGCTGTCCAGCGCAAACGGAGCGGTGCCTGTGCCGTCGTGGCAACCGCGACAGTGCTCCTGCACGATGACCTCGATATCTCCGTGGTAGACGATGTCCGGCTCGGGCGCCGCGTCGCCTTCGGAGTCGGAGCCGCAGCCGAGCGCTCCGGCAGCCAGCACCGCGGAGACGGTGACGGCTCGCATGCGTTCGCGCGTCGTCGTGTGCCCAGTGGGACAGTCGGTAGGCCGATGGGGGAACCTGAGGTACGTCATGGTCGTCCGCGTACAGGTTGGCCTCTTGGCCCCGCGCGTACCATGACAGTCCATGACAACCGTGGAGCGCAAGGCCGCCCGTGCTCCTGTGGGTGACACGCACGCGGGGTGAGCGGGCTGCAGCTAACGCCTCGGCAGGGGATGTTGCGCGGCACCGATCACGGGGAGCTGGACTCGAAACTCGAAGTACTCGCTGCCGTGCGCGAACGGTCGCCCGTCAAACGCCTCGAAGCCGGGTTGGTCGTCCGGCACGAAGCCGCTGGTGGGCAGCCACGTGAGGTACAGCCAGTCCAGTGCCCGCATCTCAAGGTCAACTCCGCCCGCCAGTTCGAGCTCGGCGACCCGCATTGGGGCAAACGTATGGACGCAGACATCGCCCTCGGCAACCACGGATTCGGGCACCTCCAGGCCGATATCGTACCGACACTTTTCGAGCGCGACGATCTCTGGATCGTCCCACTGGTATCCCAGCCATTGGCCCTCCGCGAGGCCGCGCTCTTCCGCCCACGCGGTCAAGCGCGCTGCCGCGTCCATGACGTGCGTGCCTTCATAGGGTCGGTGCACACGCACATAGGCGACGTTGCGCCGCGGGCAATCACGAAGCGTGACGGCAAATCCATCCGGGTTGTCGCCAGCGGGCAGTCGTGCCAACCGATGGCGCTCCTCGGGGGCGGTGAGTGCCTGTGTCATCGCCTCGCGATTGCTGCGTCGGAAGGTCTCGACATCGAACACCCGAGGAGGCACGCCGTAGTGGCTCCGGAAGCTACGCGAAAAATCCGAGCTCGAAGAAAATCCACACGCGAGCGCGATCTCCGTCATGGTCGCGCCCCGCCGGTAGGTCAGCATGTGAACCGCGCGTTCCAAGCGGACGCGCTTGACAAACACGTTGAGGGTCTCGCCCACCAAGCCTTTGAAGATGCGGTGGAAGTGGCAGGGTGAGAAGCAGGCGATGCGCGCCACATCTTCGAGCTTCAGCGTCTGGCTGAGGTTCCCGACGATGTGGTCGATGGCCCGGTTGACTCTGACGACGTAGTCGGGGTTCGCAAGATTTGGCAAGTCAGGCACGGGCCAGGGGGATATTGTCTGCCCACGATGACCCAACAGACAATGAAGCTCGGCAATTTCTCGGTGAGTCTTGCCGTAGCGGACATCCAGGCGTCGCTGGCCTTCTACACAAAACTGGGCTTCGAGAAGATCGGAGGCGACGAGGCCCAAAAGTGGCTGATTCTGCGCAACGGAGACACCAAGATCGGCCTTTTCCAAGGGATGTTCGAGGGCAACCTGATGACGTTCAATCCTGGTTGGGACAGCAACGGCGATCCGCTGTCCGAGTTCACCGACATTCGTGCGCTGCAAAAGCAGCTCAAGGCCCAGGGGGTCGAGCTGACGACCGAGGCCGACGAGACGACGACGGGGCCGGCAAGCCTCACGATGGTCGACCCCGACGGCAACGCGATTTTGTTCGACCAGCACGTGTAGCCCCGTCGGCCCAAAGGAATCTTCTGGCCGGGTGAGGCGAATGGGAGGCGCGAGACGCCCCGACCTCGTGGTGTGTCCTGGCATGTCGCCTTGACACCACGAGGGAATTCGCAATGAAGATTCTGTTTGATCAAGCGGGCCAACAGGTGCACGTCCACCTTCACGGGGCCCCCACACGACTCACCCCATTGTTCAGCGCCATCGAAGCGGTCGGTTGGCAGCACTCGATCGCGACCCCGCTGACGGCGGACTCGCTCAAGGATCGCGATGTGCTGGTGCTAACCAACCGAGTCGCGACGGCCTACACGACGAGCGAGCTCGGCGCGATCGTCGACTTTGTGCGGGCTGGGGGTGGTCTGTGGTGTATGGCCAACCACGCCGCCTGGGGGGCCGTCGACCAGGGCAACAATCACGTCCGATACGACTCGGCGGTCTCAACGACCTTCTACACAAGCTTCGAGGCGACCGCGTACACAGCTCCGCAAGGCGCCGACGTAATCCTTGAACAGGCGAACTTGCCGTCGCACCGAATCACTCGCGGCCGCCCAGGATGGCCAGCCCTTTCGGGCTCAAACACCGAGATCAAACGGATCGCGACAAGGAGCTTTTGCGCCGTTCATGCCAATAGCTTCGCGCAGCCCGTCGCACTGCTCAACGATGTCGGCCCCGTCCAGAACACGCAGAATGGGCGGCCCCCTGGTCGCACGGTAGCGTGGGCTGTGGCGCTCAAGGACGCCGAGGCTACAGGCTCGGGGCGGGCTCTGTTCTGCGGCGATGCGGGGTGGCTGGGGAACGAGGCCACAAACATGCCCGGGCGCGGCCAGTTCCAGGTCGCCGACAACGCTCAGTTCGCGATCAACTGTCTCGCGTGGCTGGCTCGGCTGTAGGGCCGCCGTCGTCCCGAGCCACCGCTGGCGCTCCAACCGCGGCAGGCTATGGCATTGCGTCGGTCGAGAAGCCGGACTCGAGCAGGTCGAACGCTGCGCGCCCGAGCCGGACGAGGTTCTTCTCGCAGTCGCTGTCGTACCACTCGCGCAGTGTTGTTCGCAGCACGCCAACCGTGGCAGCCGCGAAGATCCTGGCTTGGCGCTGTCGCTTGTCGGATGGCCGGCGTGGTGTGACCGCATCGGCGATCGTTTTTTCCCACTGCTCGTAGATCTTCAGCTCTGTGGCGACCAGGGCCGGAGACGCATCGACAAGCCGCTGACGCGCCAGCTCTCGCTTGGCGTGATCGCTGTAGTTCTGGCCCATCTGGAGGCACGCGTCGCGTACGGCGGCCAAAGGCGGCTGCGCGACGAGGCCGCGCTCCAAGGCGCCAGCGAAGGCATCCAACCGCCGCTCGCGCCATGGGAACACCACCGCGACCTTGGTCGGGAAGTAGCGAAAAAACGTGCGGCGAGAACAGCCGGCCGCTTCCACGATCGCGTCGACCGTGGTCGCCTCGAAGCCGTGCTTGGTGAACAACCGCCAGGCCGACTCGACGAGCGCATCCGAGACCTGCCGCTTGTTGTCCTCACGGCTTGGCGCCATCGCGGCACCTTGTACCATCCCGTGTGAGTTGCCGATCGTTGGCCGGTACCCGCTGTGATTGTTGTAAGCGCCAACGCCACGAACGCGCGCAATATGTGGCACCGAGTGCCACAAGTAGCGTGGGCAGGCCGCTGCTTCGGGATACGCTCGCGCCGTGGTCGCTGACAGTGTGAAGGTGCTCTATGCGGATTCGACCGAGTCGGTCCTTCCCCGCGACATCCTCGACGTCATCACGTCGCTGGTGGACTGCGGTGCGGTCACCGCCACTTCGTTCCACGAACTGACCGAGCTCGAGACCAAAGAGGCGAAGCTTGTGAAGTGGACCGACGAGATGTTGGCCGACCTCGCTGGCTATCAAGAGCGGGTCCAGACCGCACTTGATGCGACGGTTGTGCCGAGCTCGCGCAGCGAGATCCACGAGCTGGGGACGGAGACGACAGGCGCCGCGATGCGCACGATTGAAGCGTCGCGCCTTGGTTACCAGGGCGAGTTCCGGCGCAAGCGCGCTGAGATCGAGACGCGTCGACGCGAGCTGCTGTCCTCGATGCACGACGCGATCGAGAGCTTTGTGCTCCCGCTACGCAATCGCGTGCCCCGCCGCGTTGTTGCGAGGATTTTCGACGGTAAGGCGTACCGAGACGAGGCGTCGCTGGAGCTCGGGGAGGGGGTGCGGCCGCGGCTGTCTCTGACCGCGCGTGACCAGGCTTCCCTAAGGAAAGTACGAGCGCTGGTGGGCAAGGGAGCCAAGCTTCAGATCGGCGTCCGACGAACGCGCATCCGCAAGATCGAGGAGCCGGCGACGTTCGCGATCGATGACCAGGTCGTGCTCGAGTTTGGGGTTGCCCCAAGCCGGGGGCACATCGTCATGGCCAAGAAGCCTGGTGCGCCCAAGACCCGTATCGACTTCACGCCGCAGGCCGATGGCTCGATCATCGCCGAGGGCACCCGCCCTGACGGCGTGTCGGCGAGGCTCCCGGCCAGCAACGCGGACGTCGTCAAGGCGCTGTGGGCCGGAATGCGGAAGGAGGCCGATCGCGTGATCGCCAGCCCCGCGCGTCTGACCTCCGTGAGCGTGGACCAGCGCGAGGCGAGCGGCCGCGAGGACATGCTGAGCGCGGTCGAGCGTATCGTTGGGTTGTATCGTCCGATGGTCGCGAAGATCGCTGCGCGTAGCTCGAACCGTGATGAGCTCGCGCTGAAGGTCGCCCAGCCCGATGGGCGACGCGAAGAGGTTTGGCTCAAGCGCGCAGATCTTGCCGACCGTTTTGTCGGCTTGACCCCAGAGCTACGCAAGCGGGTCGACATCCCGGCCCTTCACGCCGACACGGAAGACCCGGAGGCGGTCGCCGTGGCACCTCCCGTCAGGTCGCGTCCCGTCGTCGTTGCCTTTGACGGTACCGATCAGGAGAAGCTGCGTGAGGCGCTTCTGAGTGACCCGCGGCTCAACGACCCGCGAATGGATCAAGCGAAGACAACAAACTTCAGGTCGATCGGCCCGCTGGTGGCGGTTGAGCCCGAAGAGTTCGGGGTCCCGAAGCTGGTGGGCGTTCCCGTCAAAGAGATCACCGAGGACATCTCGCTGGATGACTTGGAGATCGTCGGCGAGGACGCGCCTACACCAGCAGCGGCGGCGGCTCGGTCCTCACGCAGTCGCTTGCCGCGGCCGAGCGGCGGACGCCGCAAGCACGCCACGGGGAGCCACCCCGCGTCATTCCGAGCGCGCTCGGCCCGTTGATCGGCCTCAGGGCGCGGCGGCTGCGATCGGTCAGTCTCACCCTTTGAAGGTGAGCAGCGGTCGCATTCGCGCGACCCGACCGACCACCCCCGCGTCGACCTGAAGGTCCACCACTGGGGTGATGGGCTTGTAGGCCGCGGGAGCCTCCTCGATCAAACGCTCTGCTTTGAGCGTGATGCACTCCACCCCGTCGAGGCCCAGATCCTCGGGCCCCTTGCGCCCGACCTCGAAGCGACTGAGCGTGCGGCCGGCGCCATGGGACGCAGAGCTAAGATGCCGGACGCTACCCCGCCCGACGCACAGATACGACGCGTCACCCATGGAGCCCGGGATAAGCACTGGCTGCCCCGCGTGGGCGGGCGTAGCTCCCTTGCGGTGCACAAACGAGTCCCCTTCGCGAAGCACGATGTTGTGGGGTACGTCGAACACGAGGGGGGCCTCCAGGTCGGGCCGAAACACCTCGCGCATTCGCAGCCGAACCAACTCGGCGAGCAGCAAGCGGTTCACAAACGCGTAGTTCGCCGCGGTGTGAACCGCGCTGAGATACTCCACAGCGTCGTTCCCGTGGAGCGCGAAGATGCCGGCCTCGGGGTGGCGGACGCCCCGGGGCCAGCGCTGGCGCGCCCGGTCGATCCAGGTGTGCCCCACGTGACGGCCAACGCCCCGCGAGCCCGTGTGCACCATGAACGCGACCTGCCCGAGGCGCACGCCCCACTCGAATGCACGCTGTGCATCGAGGATCTCGTCGACAACCTGAAGCTCGAGGAAGTGGTTGCCCCCGCCGAGTGTGGCGAGTGTGGAGTCGCGGAGCCACGGGCGTGCGGGGTCGACCAGCGCCTGCGGAGCGTGGCGAACATTGCCCACGAAGCTGCCCGATTCGTACACTCGAGGTAGCTCGGACCACAGCTGGTCCATGGCGCTGCGCTGCAGATCGCCACCGGGACGAGCCGCCACCGCTTCGAGCCAACCGATGCTGCCCTCGTTGAACATCGCGGCCATCGAACGCGGCGTCATGGGGAGGTCTCGCGTGCCGAGCAGCAGGTCGCCCCGTAGGCGTCGAACCAGAGCCTCTTTGCCCCCGGAGAACGCGTCGACGGTCAGGTCTGTCACGTGCAGGCGCATGCCGCAGTTGATGTCGGTCCCAATCGCCTGCGGGACGACGAGATCGGGCGTCGTCGCGACCACCGCACCCACCGGAACTAGGTGTCCGGCGTGAAAGTCCGGAGTGGCGCAAACGCGGCGCACGCCGCCACCCGCGGGATGGTGAACGCCAGCGAAGTTCATCAGCTGATGAAGCGCCTTGGCCTGCAGTGTGAACTCCGGCGGGAGCAAGAGCTCCGCTCCCGGGATATCGTCGCGACCGGATCGCCGAATCCGGTAGCCGTGATCGATGGTCTGTAGATCGAGGCCCTGGCGGGCTAGAGCCGCGAAGACGCGGCGTAGATGCGTGGACATGACTGGGCTGCCTTGTCGGCGAACCGCGATCCGTGGGACCGCGAGCTCACCGTGCTCGAGAGAACGGGAAGGATGTGCCGTTCCTGCGACCACGAGAGTGGGGCGCGGGTGCGGTGTTCTGCGAGCGAGAGTCAGCAGCCAGCAGACCTCTCGCGAGCTCCGAGTATGACGCCCAGGCGAGCGGGCGCAACCGAATTATCCGGGTTCAGGCGAGCGCCAGGGGAGGATTTCCTTGTGTGGAGCGCAGCTCCTACACTGCCGAGCAATGAACCGCCTCGTCCTCGCGCTCATTGCCTGCAGTGTCGGCTGTGCCAGCACGCCGCCGCCCGCGGCACCTGCGGACGAGCCTTCGTCCGGTGTGTCGGCCCCCGCCGAGTCGCCAGAGGCCGATGAACCCGCGTCGTCGCTCGACGCAGCGGCGGTTGCCGACGCGCTCGAGTACTCCAAGTCCAAATCGGGGCACGCGGTCGCGATCTACGAGGACGGCCGCGAGATCGCGAGTGCATTTCACAACGGGTGGGATCCCGCCAAGCCGCACCCGCTGGCGAGCGGTACGAAGAGCTTCTGGGGGCCGCTTGTTGCGGCGGCTATCGACGATGGGATCATCGCCGGGTTCGACGAACTCGCCGCCGACACGATCACCGAGTGGAAGGGCGACCCCAGACGGTCCGGCATCACGGTGCGACAGCTGCTCTCGCTGACGAGCGGCCTGACTCCGGATCTTGGGGTCACGATCAATGACATCGCGACCACCGATATGTTCGCGCTGACCATCGCTGCCAAAGGGGCCCACGATCCGGGCTCGAAGTGGGCCTATAGCGACAGCAGTCACACCGCGGTCGGTGTCTTGCTCGAACGCAAACTTGCAGCATCGGGCTCGTCGCTCGCGGCCTACATCGACAAGCGCCTCCTCGCACCGCTCTCCATCGCTTCGCCGCCGTGGCTCAAGGATGGCAGCGGCCACCTGCTCATGCCCAGCGGCGCTCGCCTAACCCCGCAGCAGTGGGCGGCCTACGGCGAGTTGATCCGATCGGAGGGCGTTGGCCCGGACGGCACGCGCCTCATCTCGGCCGAGGCTCTGGCGGCTTGCTTCGAACCGACCTCCGCCCCGCCGGCCGGCCAGTTCTACGGCTTGGGATGGTGGCTAACCAGCTACACGAGTTATGCCTACGACTTGCCTCAGGACGTGGTCATCGCGGGCGGGTCCGGCGGCCAGTTCCTGTTCGTCATCCCCTCGCGGAAGTTGACGATCGTGCGTTTCGGAGAGGGGGAGGGCTTTGTCGATGGTGAATTCCTGTGCCGCCTCTTCCACGGAGAGGCGATGGCGACTTGCCCGAAACGTCCCAAGCCATAGGCCGAAGGGGCGAGGCCTAACGGCGCTGGCGCTCCGCCCGCCGTCGCCGGGTCGCACCGACTGGGATCGGCGGCTGTAACCCGAGTGCCCTTGCCCGCGTATCCAGCGGTGCGATGCAAGCGACACCGCGGCAGCGAGGCGACGTCCTCAACGGTAGATGGCAGCTGAACAACCGGCTGGGACGCGGGGCGATGGGCTCGGTCTTTCGAGCGCACGACCTCGTCTTGCAACGGCCCGTCGCCGTGAAGCTGCTCTCGTCTGAGTTTCTCGATGACGAGCTCATGCTCGCGAGGTTTCGTCGGGAGGCGATGTCGTCCAGCCGACTCGTTCACCCCAACATCGTCACCACGCTCGACTTCGGGGTCGACGATGGTGTGCCCTACATTGTGATGGAGTTGATCGCGGGCGTGGGGCTTGATGAGGTTCTGGCCCACGACCGTCGACTGCCCGTTCGTCGTGCGGCACGGCTCGCGCAGGGCGTCGCGCGCGGGCTGGAGGCGGCGCACCGCCAGGAGATTGTCCACCGCGACATCAAGCCGGCCAACGTCATGATCTCCGGTACGGGGACCGCAGAGGTGGCCCGGATCGTCGACTTCGGCATCGCGTATTCCGCAGCTGCAGGGCCGCGCCTGACCCAAGTCGGGCTCGCGGTCGGCACCCCGGGTTATGTGGCCCCGGAGCAGCTCACGGGAAGCGCGGTGGGTGGCTCAGCGGACGTGTTCTCGCTGGGGGTCATGCTGTTCGAGATGCTTGCTGGGTCGCTCCCGTGGGACGATGACGATCCGATCGCACTGCTGGCCGCTGTGCTCAACGACCGCCCGAAGCCCCTTCGCCCGCTGCGGCCCGACATTCCTGAGGCGCTCGCCGACCTCATCATGTCCATGCTCCGCGTCGGCCAAGCCGAGCGGCCGGACAGTGCCGGCCAAGTCGCGCAGGCGCTGGAGACCTTTGCCGACGGCCCGCGCCTCAATCCCCAGGCCGACGCTGCACACAGTCCGCTACGCACCACGGTGATGGCGGTCGCATCGGTGAGCCAGCAGGACTCGGTATCCGTCGACCAGATGGCTTGGTTTGTGCGGGCCGTCGAAGAAGAGGGAGGCACGGTCGCGCAGTCCATCGGACGCGAGGTCATCGCGACGCTGCCCTCTGCTGAGGCAGCACTCCGTCTCACCCGCACGCAGTCGACCACGGAGCTGCCACGACCCGGTCTCGCGTTTCACGTGGGCGCGGCCTCGACCGACGAGACAGGGATGGCGCTCGGCCCCGGGGTGCGCGCGGCCTTGAGGCTGGCGCGGTTGGCCGGTCCGGGCGAGGCCCTGCTCACCGCCGAACTGCACGACGCAGTGGGGTTGGGCTGGCGAGCGCGCGTCGAGCCGCGCGGTCGCTTCTTACTTGACGCGCAGATGCGCTGCGACGTCTACGCGCTGCGCGGCGGGCACCTGCCAGCGGCCGACGAAGCGGTCGTCGAAGCGCACGCCGATGACCTTCACTGGCGATGTCCAAGCTGCGGCAGCCACGGGCGCATACCCGCGACGTCGAGTCATGAGCTTCGCGTACGGTGCTCGATGTGCTCGCGGCTGCTCGACGTCGACACCGCGCGGACGCCGATCTCCCCGGCCGACACCGCGTTCCATCCGCTGACCTCCATTGCACTGACCACGGCCAAAGCCCCGGAAACCGCGGGCGAGACGGCCGACGGAGACTTGATCTCTGCGCTCTCCGACTTCGGAGAATGAGGACGCCATGACCACACCACAACAAGCCAGAATCGACGAACAGGTCCAAGACAAGTATGTGGCACGCCTGCGCGCCCGGCTCGCCAGGCCGAAAATCACGGTAGAGGACGCGCGAGACGGAATGCTCGACTGCTTCGTGTCCACATACCACACCGGAGTGAAGCAGGGGCTCAAAGGGATCATCGGCGTGGACGCGTCGCCCGACCAGGTCGCCCAAGTCACCTCACGTATGTTTCGTGACCGACTGAAGAAACGAGGGATGAGCTTCGAAGCGCCAACGATCGACGCGCTGAACGACGTGAAAGAAGAGCTCGACGCGGAGTTCCACTTCTCGGAGCTGCCGGCCGAGGTCAGCGCGACGCACGACCAGGTCTGCTCGCTGTTGATCGCCAAAGCCGATGGATTGATCGAGCACAACGGCGATCGTTCCGTGGTCACCCCCACCGCGGCAACGCCGGCCGCCAAGGTTGTGTCCAAGCCCCCTCCGATTCGCCCCGTGGCCGACATCCCACGCTCAGGGACGCTTGCGGCAGCGGCACCAGCCCCGCCTCCAGCCGGGGGCACGGCGGTGACGGCTAGCTTGCGGCAGGCATTGGTCAGCTACCTCGACGAGATTCGCAGCACGGCTGTGCAGGCCGATCCGGCCGAGCTCTTGGCGCGCATCGACCGAGCGCGTGGTCTTGCTCAGTCCATCGCAGACTTCAGTCGGTGAGCGGAATCTGCTGCCCTCTCAGAGCGGGGCTCAAGCGCGGTCGCGCAGCAGCGTTGCAATCTCGCCCGCGTCGGGAAAGCGGTGCAGCTGCTTCTTGGAGAACACGAGCTCTCCATCGACCTTGACGTCGAAGATACCGCGTCCACCTCGGATCAGCGTGGCCCGAACGTTGAGCGCCTGGGCAAGCTCGGCGGCCAAACTGGTCGCCTTGGGCTCGTAGTTTCAAACTACGCAGTATTCGATCGAGACCTTCATCGCGTGGACCAGCGTAGCACTGGTGGCGGAGCGCAGGTCGACGATGTGATGACCAAGACGGACAGCGATGGGCACGTGCGCGACATCATCATGGGCGGGGTCAGCCTTGACCGGGCGCTGGCCCCGACAACGAGCCTATCGGCCGCGGCGCTTGGTGCGTCGAAGTCGGTCGTTGCCCAGCGTGCCCACATCATCGTCGCCGATAGCGATCGCGGTGGCGGGACCCAACTGCATCTTCAAGGGGACGTGTTGAACACGGCCAGCGAGCGCCCCACGGTACACGTCGCCTTCGCGGTGCCAGTGCTCGTCCACGGTCGGATCTGGTAGCGTGCGGCATGCGTTCCTCGCCGATCGTGGTCGGACTGGTCGGCGTCTTGAGCCTGGTCCTGCCAGCTTGTGTTCAGCTCGAGTACAACTCGTCGACCTACAAACGGGTCAACAAAACTCAGACCGAACTGCCATGGATGGCGATTGGAGCCCACCGCACGCGTGAGGGCTCGCGGCTGTTCAGCGAACAGGTCACCATCGGCGCGCCGTACTCGTTGGGTTTCGGCCGGCAATACGAGGACGCGACGACGGAACCGTTCGCCGTGCGAGCGGTCCGGGTGGCGCACGCGGGCGTCGAAGTTTTTGTGCTGAGCGAGGGGGACGGCCCGCTCGTCGCAACTCCGCGAGAAAAGACGAATCCGGAACGCCCGGCCATGGTGACTCGCGTGCCACTACCCGAGCTGACGTTTGTGGCAGACAGTGAGGTCGTTGTTGAGGCGGAAGTCCGGATGCCCGGCGGCGACGCATGGGTCGCGATGCACGAGGCGTTCTCTGCCGAGTCGGAGTCCAAGACGTACTCGGGCTGCGACCGTATCGCGATGTACTGAGTATGGCGGGTAGGTCGGTCCTAGCGCGACGTGGCTAGGGCTTTGCACGCACCGTGTGCTCGATGATGACTCGGGGCTCCGCCTCGAGCGCATCCTGGAGGCCCAACGTCTTGGCGGCAGGCGGCGGCAGGAGACGATAGGCGAGGCTCAGCTCGACGGTGACAACGGCCGCTGGCACGACAAAATCCAACGCCCGGACTTCGTCGGGCTTGAGTCGGTTGTCGCGCTTGAGCTCCGCGGCGAATGGCGGCATCACGGGCTTGCCTTCGCCATCAACATAGACCTTGTTGAGGACGGACGCAGGGCTCTCGCGCGCGGCGTCTGTTTCGTAGTTCCTCCACACGGGCGCTCCCGTCGCATCCTTGCCAACCGCCGTAAGGACGGCCATTCGACCTGGGAACCCGGTTGGAAACCCGTGCCCCGAGCGGTTGTCGAGTGTGACCTCGAGCGTGCCTTCCCCAAGCGTCGCCGAGAGCTTGATCGCCGACGCGAGCAGGGAGACATCGTCCTGGTACCAGGCGCGGTGAGGCCCGATGAAGGCGTGACTTGCGTGGGTGCGGGCTCGGTTGACGGCGCCCGCGGGACTGTCGACGCGAGGCATGTGGCACGAGACGCAGGTGGCGTTCGCGTTCTGATGCGCGGCGTGCTCGAACCCGGTGGTGCATGTGCTGACGCCCTGCGGGTTGTCGCGCGCGGCATGACACGCCAGGCACAACGAGCGACCGTCTTTGATGAAGTCCGCCGAGGGCCCGGTGGCGTGGCCGGGAGAAACCCCTGGTTCCAAGTCATGGGGGCCGACCATCCGGTTGTCGACGCCGCGCTCGATCGCCCGAGCACCGAACTTGCCGGGCTCCGAATGCACGGTCTGCACGTTGTGACAGGCGGCGCAGCCCACCCCGACACGTGCCGTTTCGCGCTCTAGATTGTCCGGGCTCCGCGGATTGTGGCACTGCGCGCACTCGGCCACGCTCGCGTCGCCCTGGCGGGTGCTTCGAAGCTCTCGGAGTGCGGCGTAGATAGGGTCGGCGCGATGGTCGGCCCGCGAGTGCATGCTCTGCCGCCACTCCTCCACCACGGTGGCGTGGCAGGACCCACAGGGCCGGGGATCGTCGGGGTTTACCGCAGTCATCGCGGCACGCTCGGCGCTCGACCGTTCCTTGCGCTCACAGCCGAGGCTGCTCACGACAGCGGCAACGAACAACAGCGTCGATCGAATCACGGTCTCAGCGTGCCTCGGCCTCCGGCAACGCGTCTAGCGATCGGGCGCTGGAGTGCCCGCACATTTTGCGCAACGCGGAAACGTTGCCCGCCCGGGCATACGCTAGTGATAGAGCTGGCAGCGAGGTAGCGCCGCCTTTAGTTTCGTAGCCCCGACGTTCGTGACCCGAGTGTTCCGGGCGTCGACAATGATCAGCTCGGTGAGCCCGACGAGGTGTCCCAGTCCCGCGTCGGTGACGTCGGTGTCGCTCAGCGGAAGGATCCGGAGCTGAAGGAGGCCGCGAAGGTGTTTGAGCCCATCGCCCGCGAGCTGTGTGTCGTGCAGATACAGCTCCTCAAGGAGGGTGAGCCCGGCCAGGTGACTGAGTCCCGCGTCCGTGATTTGGGTGTTGTTGAGCCAGAGGCGTCGCAGCTTGGTGAGCCCGGACAAGTGCTCGAGTCCGGCGTCGGTGACCGCAGACTTTCCGAGGAAGAGAGACTCCAAGTCGGCCAGCCCAGCCACCGCCTGGAGTGTCGCGTCCGTGACCCGGGTATCGTCGAGATCGAGCGTCTCGAGATTGGTGAGGCGGGCCAGGGGTGCAAGCCCAGCGTCGGTCACCCGCGTTGCGCGGAGACTGAGCTTTTTGAGCTGCCCCAGGCCGCCTAGCGCGCTCAGCCCAGCGTCGCTGACCCGAGTGAATCCCAGCTCGAGCACCGCCAACTCGGTCAGACCCGCGAGGTCCTTGAGGTCCGCGTCGGTTGTTTCGCGGGGGCACTCGAGCTCGGCGACGTCGCGCGCGACCTCTTGCCCGCACACGACGAGCGGTCCCGTTTCGATCGGGGGCGGCTCCTCCACCAAGGCACCGCCCGGATCGATCTCGGGTGCACGAACTTCGGGTTGCACGGTGGGCGAGGGCTGCGTGGGCCCGGGGCATCCCGTCGCAACGACGACAGCGAGGAGCCCTAGGCAATGCCGCAACAACCGCACCCCTACCGAGTACCGCGAAACGTCATGCCGTATCCACCCGACTAAGGGGCCGTGGGGTCCGTGTTGAGTCGGGCCCGGACTTCGGCGACATCGATCTGCTCGGGCATCCACTGCACGCGCCCTTCCATGCCTCCCGCAACGGTCAGTACTTGGCCGGTGACGTGTCGCGACAGGTGCGGCGAACTCAACGTCAGCACCGCCCTGGCAATGTCCTCGCCGCGCGAGAGCTGGCGGAGCGGCATCGTCCGCAGCACATCCTGGATCGCCTCGTCGCGGCCCAGTGCCTCTCGGGCCATCGCGGTCACCGTCCAGCCGGGCTCCACGAGATTGACGCGGCCGTATGGGTCAAGGGCCACGATCTCGTTCTTGAGGGTGCGTACGAGTCCGTACATGCCCGCCTTGGCGACCGAGTAGGTGCAGTGCCCCGCCTCACCAAACTGCGCGGCGGTGGAGCCCGTCATGCACAGGCTTGCGCCGATACCCGCTCGAACGTCTTTGCGCCGCGCAAGCCCAGCCAGGAAGGCCCGCGCAGTCCACAGGGTGCCCAGGAGGTTGACATCGAGCACCTCCCGCACGCGGTCGTCGTCGAGCTCCGCCAGGGGCACGTCTGCCACCGGCCACTTGCCCGCGTTCGCGATGCAGATATCGACGCCGCCAAACCGCTCCAGCCCCAGCTCGATGAGTGCGCGCGAAACCTGTGGATCTCGGAGATCGCCGCTCCCGACACAGGCATCCCACCCCTCGCGGTCGGCCGTGGCCTGGAGTGCATCGTGCCGACTGCCCGCGTGCACGACGAGGCGACATCCCTCGCCTGCAAACGCGGTCGCGAGTGCGCCGCCGATGCCACCGGATGCGCCCGTGATGAGTACGCGTAGACCTTGGAGACCAGTTTCGAGTGCCATGCGATTCGAGCCAGGACGCCAGTGTGCCCCTGTGTCCCAGTCGGAGCCAGGCCGACACCGGATGGCGGCTCAGCGAGTCGACGCGCTACACTACGATAAAAAACGCGCTAGTAATCTCTCTTCGGAGGATGCGCTGTGCGCCGTGTCGCTTTAATTTCAGTAGCTTAGGTGTCCGAGAGCGATGGTACGAACCGTGCTTTTGTGGAGCGCGAGCCCGACGCCAATGAAGAACATCGCAATACGACGACTCCGCGTGCTGCCGATCCTTCGCGGAGACGGCCTCGGCCCAAAGCATCGGTTGGTCCTGTTGTCGGAGCTCGCGCGTCTGGGCGTTCGCCTCACCAATGAAGCCCTCCTCGCCCAGGCCAACACGACCACGCTCGGCGACCACGCCTCGGTGATGGACACGCTCCGAAGCATGAAGGGGGGCGACGTCGACTACGTGCCACTGTTCTTGGGATTTCCTGACGCCGTACCCGACGACGGCGAGTACTTCGCGCAGCGTGTTGTCGCCTATCTGGGCAATGTGTTCGGCGCGTTTGATGCCGATACGCCCACCTTGGACGATGGCGCGCGGGTGCCCGCGTGGTTGTTTGACCTGCAGGAGTTTGGTGCGGATCCGATCTCGCAGCTGCAAGACAAGTCGCTGTGGGAGCGTGCCAAGAGTCGCATGGGCGGTCGAGCGCCCGACCGACACACCGAGTGGCTGGACCTTGAGCTCGCCTTCGCCGACACGGTCGAGGGCCGTCTGAAAGAATGGTTGCGCGACTGTCTGTACGCAAAGTCGTCCGTCAAAGCGGCACTGCATGCGGACGTTCGACGACTGCTCACGGTGTTCGGCGCTGAGGCGCTGGAGTGGGACAAGATCGCCATGAAGGAGAACCAGGCACTGGTGCTCCGGTGCCTCTGGCAGGCGGGCCAGGAGGAGGCGGCAGCCAAGCTGCTCAAGACCCCGACCGACATGCTGCGCCTGATGGCGGCACTGACGGACACCGACATCAGTCTCGCGAGCAAGGTGAGTTTTCCGCGTCTACGGCGGCCGCAGCGTCGGCTGTTGATGGCGGCGCTGGAGCGAGCCCCCGCGTTGGCCGAGGACCTCACACGTCACCGGGGTCTCTGGCTTGCGGTCGCTCGCTCGATGCACGTCGGGGAGCATGCCAAGCGCTACCCGAGGGTTGCGGCGGCAATCGATGCACTGCGCAATCGAAAAATCGAGACGTTCGCATCGCGAACCGAGGCCTTGTTTCACGCGGGGGAGCTGGACGCCGCGCTCGCCCACCTGCGGTCGCGTCCTGGCGTGCTGGGTCGGAAGCTCCACGAGCTTCTCCGTCGGTTCCCCGATTCGGTCACGGTTGTCCTGCGAGAGTTCGACGTCGTCGCGCACGACATCACCCTCAAGAACCTGCTGGTGCTACGCCGCTACTTCGCGACGATCAACGACGAAGCCTGCCGGACGGTGATCAACAAGTCCGGCAAGATCAAGGTGCTGCCCAACAACGCTCTGAACGCGCTGCCGACGGACGTTGTCGGTTTGGTGGTCGACCGCGTTGACACTGCGCTTCGTGAGCGGGTCGGAGCGCTGGGGTCCTGGGAGGACCAGACGGTTTGGATCGACCCGGCCTTGGCGAAGTACACCGTGCCTGTGCAGCAGCGCGCCGCGTCGGACGGGCTCCTGACTGTGGGCCGTGGTAGCCGCGTCCCGCTCGATCCCGACAAAGTCCTGCGCCTGTTTGTGTATTGGAAGGAGGTCGGCGACCGCACCGATCTGGACCTGTCGGTAATCGAGTTCGGCGACGGGTTCACGTATGAGGGACACGTGAGCTACACGAACCTGACCGAGGCGGGCATCGCCCACTCCGGCGATCTGCAGTCCGCACCACACGGCGCCGCCGAGTTCGTGGACATCTCGTTGGGCCAGGTCACCCCAGGGGTTCGCTACCTCGCCGTGCAAGTGCATCGGTACTGCGGCGATTCGTTTGCGGCTCTGGAGGCCTGCCATGCGGGGTGGATGGTTCGCGCCGATGTCGACCCGACGTACGAGACATTCGATATCAAGACGGTCGTCAACAAGGTCGACCTGCAGGGGGTCGGTGGCTATTGCGTTCCGCTCATCGTCGATTTGAAGATGCGCGAGGTCATCCTGGTCGATCTGACCATGGGCTCCAAGGTCTTCCACAACAACGTCGAGGGAAGCTACGGCAGCGTGTCGGCGATGGTGCGCGAGGTTTCGCGATTCCCGTGGACTCGACCCAGCATGCTGGAGCTGGCGCAGCTGCACGTGGAGGCGCGGTGCGCACGACGGGTGAAGGCGCCCGATGGCGCGAGCATTACGTTTGGCGTCCGGGGCTGCACCTACAACGCAACCGACATCGAGACTGTCTTGGCCGACCTGCTATGATTAGTTTCTGAGAGGCCTGGAGTTCGCTTCCTTCTAAATCTGTAAAATCTAGCGAACTCAATTTCCTCTCTTCCTTTTTGAATCACTCCCCAGCCGATCATGCGACATGACGTCGCAGGTCGAACGGGCCGATCGGACGACCGGCCCACGGGCCGGTACGGCATAGCGGTATCAGGGGCTTCGACTGCATCCATTACGGGACGCATCGATTCATTTCCGGACCCATATGGAGCCCCGCTTCGAGACCCGAAGCGTCGTTTATTTCGTGCTCTCGCCTACAGGTTTCGGTAAAAGCAAACCGTGCCCGTGGTCGAGTCTAGACGCACCGATGACATGGTAGTCGCGACATGGCGAGACATCGTCATGTGGGTTGGAAGTGGTGAGGCCAACGCCCAGGAAATCGGGCGTCTCCACGACGCACTAAACGCGATCGCGCCCACGACGAATAAGACGGGTCTCGTCCTGTGGCTCCCGCATCGGGCCGCGGCGCCCGATGCACAGGGGCGCGCCCGCGCGGCGCGCATGTTCCGTGAAGTCGGCCCCAACCTGACCGCATTTGCCGTCATCACCGAGGGGGGCGGTTTTTGGGCCAGCGCAATCCGCAGCATCGTTACCGGGCTCAACCTCGCCACGCGGAACAGCTTCGCGTTCAAGGCATTTGCCTCGATGGAACTCGCCGCTCCATGGTTCATGGAGAAGCTCGAGATGTCATCGCAACAAAACGAGTTCATCCGGGTGGCCACGGCGCTGCAAACGAGCCTGAAGCAGTGGGACCGCTAGTCACGCGGCCCCACTGGATGTAGCGATCGCCTACTCGCGAATCGGCGAGGCCGGCTTGCCGCCGTCTCTGGGCGCGCCCGGGGGCGTCCGCGCTGGCTCCTCGGAGTCCGCGGGCTCTGCCTTGCCGACGCCCTCCGATCGGAACTCTGCGAAGCGCATGGACTCGTCGCGAATCAGCTCGCGACGGCGCGGCTTGACCCACTTGGGCCGCGGACCCTTCATGAGATCCCACTCGAGGAACTCGATCAGCGGCTCGCGGTAAAACTCGCTGTCCCAGTCGGTGAGCACGTCGGACTTGACGTGGTACTCCACCTGCAGCTGATCGCCTCGGAAGCGACGCAGCACGGGGTGGATCTCCGTCGTCCAGTCGCCGTGGGCCAGTTCCGTTGTGTGCGGGTGTACGTGCGGGTGATTGAACGCGTTGCCGGGGTAGCCCTCGTCGCTCGCCCGAGGCCCGTACATGAGCATCGAGATGTAGAACTCGCAGTCGGGATCTTTGCCGCACATCTCCCGGAGAACGTACTTGTAGTTGAGGTCGTAGTACCAACGCCCCGGCCCCTTGCCATCGCGCGGAAGGACCAAGACGTCGCACATGAAGCCGACCTGCTGCCACAAGGCCGAGCAGCTGTTCGACCGCGCCAACGCCTTGTCGGCGACGGCGGCAGCCGTGAGCTCGATCGAATCGCTGGGCAACGGGACCTTCTCGCCTTCTTCCTCCAAGAGTCGGAAGAGCGTCCGGACGTTGTAACGGAATCCGTGGATGAAAGACGACTGCGAGGCCTTGTAGTCGATCGACTGCATCAAGATGCCGGCGAAGTACAGGCCCTCGACGTTGGATGACTTCCAGCCTCCCGTCATCTCGGGGAAACGATCCTCGATCGTCATGCGTGGCTTGCAGTCGTCGCCGAAGATGCTGTCGTCGAACCGGAATCCGCAGCAACGGATGACGTGGTCGTAGTCGATCTGCTCGATCTCCTCCTCGACGTCTTGGTGCGTCGCCGACCAACGCACCCGGAGCTTGCCCGAGTCGAGCTTGACGATGCCCCGCGTGGGTCCGTCGAACACCGCGTTCTGCGATTTGAGCAGGTAGCTGTCGAAGAACGTGCAGTTGACGGAGCGAACATGGCCCACAAAGTGGGAATCCCACGCGAACTTCACGGGCGCGCGGCTCGACAGGTGAATGAACGACGCGTAGGGCATCAGGTGCTGCGCCGTCTCGAGAGCCGAGTTGCCCTTACCGATGACAAGCACGGTCTTGCCCGCGAAGTCCTCTGGCTCGATCGACATGTCTTCATACCCGTCGGCATGCTCAATGCCCGGGATGTCTGGGATGAACGGCTTGTTGACGCCGGTCGCGACCACGAGTCGTCGACACCGCATGACCTGCCCGTTATCGCGCGTGATCGCAAATCCCTCGCCGTTGTCGCCCTTGTTGATGGTTGCAACCCGGAACCCGAACTCGACCTTGAGGTCGAATCGGTCGCGAAACGCGTTGAGGTACTCGACCAGAACATCCGCATGGGGGAAGTAGTCGGTCGAGAAGTCCTTAAAGGGCATCTCGTCGCCGGGATGCGTGATCAGGCAGTTCCAGTCGTGACGGAGGTTGAAGTCCGTTGCGTCGCGGCCGGTGTACTGCTTGTTGATCGAGAGCAGCTTTCGGTGCCTGGGGTAGCGCTCGAAGTACGACCCTGCACGCTCCTTTCCTTCGAGGATCACGTAGTCGCGACCGGCTTTTTCGAGGAAGTAGGCGAGCTGCAGGCCGGCTGGCCCAGCTCCGATGATCACCGTTTCATGACTCTGCTCTGGGGGCATCTTCTTGTCCTTTCCGCCGACAAACGGCGGCAGTTTTTGTGGCATCGGCAACTAAATCTCTTCGTAACGCGCCGTGAAGTGGCCCAGTGGTCCGGGCTCCTTGTCCACGATTCGCAGGCCACGTACTGCGGGGCCGCGAGCGCGGATCCTCCCGAGTGCTTTGGCCACGTAGCCCAACTGACTGTTGGTGTAGACCCGTCGCGGCACGCACAGGCGCACCCATTCGACAGGGGCGGGGATGGGCGCGCCCTCGGCATCGACAAGACCCAGCATGGCCGTCCCAAACTCTGCGACACGCACGCCGGCTTCGCGATACAGCTCGGCGACGGTGGCGAGGCCGGGGAAGCTGGTTGGCGGAATGTGCGGTAGCAAGCGGCCCGCGTTGAGATAGATGGCGTGGCCGCCGAACGGCTTCATGACCTCCACGCCCTGTTCGATGAGCGCTTGGCCAAAATAGGCGACCTGGCCGACGCGGAACCGGAGGTAGTCCTCATCGACGACCTCCTGAAGCCCCCGCGCCATCGCCTCGAGATCCCTTCCTGCGAGGCCTCCGTAGGTCGGGAACCCCTCGACGAGGATGAGTCGCTGCTTGATCGCCTTGGCCAAGCGCTCGTCGCGGCACGCGACGAATCCGCCGATGTTGACCAAGCCGTCCTTCTTCGCGCTCACCGTGCAGCCATCGGCGAGCCCGAAGACTTCCAGAGCAATCTCCGCGACGGTTCGATCGCCTTGACCCTCTTCGCGCTGCTGGATGAAAAAGGCGTTCTCCGCAAATCGGCAGGCGTCCAAGAAGAACGGCACGCCCTCGCTGCGGCACAGCTCCGAGACCTCGCGGATGTTGGCCAGCGACGCAGGCTGCCCACCAGAGAGGTTGTTGGTCAGCGTCATCGTGACCAACGGGATGTTGCCGCGGGCTTCCCCCTGCAGGACGGCGCGCAAACGCTCGACGTCGATGTTGCCCTTGAACGGATGATCCGACTCGGGATCGCGGGCCTCGGCGACGGCCAAGTCCATCGCTTTACCGCCGTTGACCTCGATGTGGGCGCGCGATGTGTCGAAGTGGTTGCTGCCCGGGACGACGGTGCCGCGCTCCACCAACGTCGAGTACAGCATGTTCTCGGCTGCACGACCCTGGTGCGTCGGAATGACGTGGGGGTAGCCCGACATGTCCTGGACGGTCTGCTCGAAGTGGAAGAAGCCCCGCGCGCCCGCATAGCTTTCGTCGCCGAGCATGAGCCCCGCCCACTGCTGGTCAGACATCGCAGACGTGCCTGAATCGGTGAGCAGATCGATGAAGATCGCCGATGAAGGCACCTTGAAGATGCTGAAGTGAGCCGCTTGCAGCTGTGCCTCCCGCTCCTGGCGGCTGGGCAGTCGCATGCGCTCGACGACCTTAATTCGCCATGGCTCGACGGGCGGCTCGACGTCGTCGGCCCGGTTCTCGATATCGGTTGTCATAGCTTGGAGGGCGACCGAATCGTCGCCACAATCCCTACGAGCATAGTCGCCAAAAGGGCCGTCGCAAGCACGAGAGTCCCCTCTGGGGACGATTGCGGTTTTGATAACCCGCCGACGGAGTGGACCAAAATGGGAAGAAAAAAGCGGGACACATTCTTGAGTAAGCGTCCCGCCAGCTACGATGAACTCGATGTCGCGAGCTGGCTCCTGTGCCCAACGTTTGTGCATAGCGATCACAACCGTGCTCGCCTGCGACGCGGCCGACTCCAAGGGGGCGGTCGAGTCGGTCGTCGAAGCTCGTAACGATCCGCCCGTTGCGGTGGCCGATGCGAAGTCGGGCGAGATGGAATCTGCGGTCGAGGCTGGCGCCCGTCCGACGCCGGTCGTGCCTTCCAGCGCATCTCCAGCAACGGCGGTGGAGCGCGAGTCGCCGACAGTGCGTGAGCCTGCTTCTGCGCCGCCCCTCGGCATCGCCAAGCTCGACGAGGCCGAGCCGAAGAGCTTGCCAGCGCCGCCTTGGAAGCACAGCGCACTGGGCAGCGTCGCGATCGCCCAAGGACCGGCACCGAAGCTGAAGCTCATCTCCAAGGCCAGGAACAAGATCACCGACACCGACGCGTGGTGGCTTGGGCTGAGCGCAGCGTTGCCGGAGTGGGATGTGCCGAGACCGCGCTATGGCAGGCCGGGCACCGTCCCGGCCGTGGTGCCGCTCGAGTTCAAGAAGGTTCCGCTCACACGAGCGTGGGACCTGCCGACGCACGCACTCTTTGTGTACGGATCAGACCCCGCGGCCGGTCGATACCTCGCAGTGACCGATCGGTCGTTCGACATCCAGGCGATGTTTGACTTCGAGGCGTGGAGTACAGCGCCGACCGTCGCGGCCGGAGACGCCGCCTACGTCACCCAGGAACCGCAGTGGGTCGCGGTCCAGGACGGAGTCTTGTTCGTCAGCCACTTTCACATGACGTACGCCGAGAGCTCGGGCGGGGACAATGCCTACCTGTCGGCCATCTCGCTTGTGACCGGCGACCTGTTGTGGCGAACCGACCCGCTGGTGTCGAACTCGCGCAACTTCGTGCTGCGAGATGGATGGATCCTGACCGGCTATGGCTTCACCGACGAGGATGACTTTCTCCGCGTCGTCGATGCGCACGATGGCTCGGTGGCCAAGACGGTCAAGGTGAAGTCCGGCCCCGAGTACCTTGTCGTCAAGGGCGACAGGCTCTTTGTACGCACCTACAACATGAACTACGAGTTCGCGCTGTAGGCGATGGGGACCAACTCTCCCTGCGGCGCGTCGTCTTCACGCGCGTCCGAGACGTCCATGGTGATCGCCACCGAAGCGACGGCGTGGGGCTCTACCGCGGGGATGATCGACGAGAAGTAGCCGAAGCCACCGTTGCCCGCTAGGCAGGCGGGCAGGTTCATGTCGAGCCGCTCCGCGTAGGCCAGCGATCGCTCGATGTACTCGCTGCGTTGGGCGATCGGGGCACCCGACGCGTCGAACAGTTGAGTCGCCGTGCCCTCGACGAAGCACACCGAATCCGTCGATCGTTCGGTACGTCGAGCAAGGGTCACCGTTATTCCCGCCTCGCCGCGACGAAGCTGCCTCGGTAGTGCCCCGACGTGGGCCGACGATCACACCGAAGCACGGGTTTTCCCGCGCTTTGGAGCGCGAGCGCGCCTGCGCCCGAGGAGGCCGAGCGCTATCAACGACCACCAGATCGTCGTCGAGCGGCGGGACGAAGGGGCGCGGCAGGCACATGCGCCGCCTTCGTCGTCCGCACCGTACGTGGTGGGCAGCGCAGGCGGGTCGCCGGCTGTCCCGCCCGCACCCGATGTTCCTTCTGCGGGGTCATCCGCTGCGTCGTCTGTGGTCTCGTCGGGCGTCGGGTCACCCTCGGTGCCGTCGAGACTTGGGCCATCGTCGCCGCCGCCTGTGTCGTCTCCCGCGGCACCGCCCGAGCTGTCGCCTACACCCGTCGTGGCTGGCGGATCGACTGGGCCATCGTCGCCGCCGCCTGTGTCGTCTCCCGCGGGGGGCCGTACGCATGCGCCCTCGGCCTGGGCCACAACGATGTCGGCCCCGTAGTAGAACTGGAGGATGTCGGAGTCGTCGTAGCCGTTGTCATTCTCGAGACAGCGGGCGCCCCACTGAGACATGCAGCCGCGGTTTTGGCCGTAGCCGTTGTCGCCCGGGTCGTGAACGAAGCCCAGCTCGGTCTGCTCGACGTCGGTTCCCGACTGTGCCTCGTTGTAGGTGACCCAGCCCTCCGTGCTCCCCGAAACGCCGACGCATGCTGGGGCCGCGGTGTCGCTATCGCCCGCGACATAAAAGCCGTAGGTTAGCGTGCCGTTGTACATGAGGTACTGACCCGAGGTTTCGTCCACCGCCTGGTAGTGAATCGGGAGCGGGTCGGAACCGCACCCATACACCTGGCAACCCTGGCTGTCGCAGATGGAGCCCGAGGTCTCAATGGCGTAGTACGCGACAGAGCGGGCCGCGATGGCTTGGGCTTTGAGCGCCTCGAGATTGGCGCCGCCGTTCTCACACTGGATCACATGCGGCAGGTAGTCGCCTTCGATGTCGAGTGTGCCCACGCCGTCCACCGGGATATCGCAATGGGCGCCCGGGAGCGGAGCTGGCACCTCGGCGATGGCGATCGGCTGCTGCAGGGGCAACGCGGCATCGCGGGGGGCCGTGACGTCCGTGGCCTCTTCGGTGCACGCCGATGCGAGGCCGGCGATCGTGATCGCCAGAGCAGCGTTGAGCACCTGATTTCCCCAATTCGCTCGTTCGCTCATCATATCGCCCATCCCCGCCAGGTCAGGGTAGGCCCGACGGTCGGCCGTTCGCAACAGCCCGGCGGGCCTGAGTGGGCGCTGGCGGTTTGGAAAATGGCCGGGATGGTGCTCCAAATTGCGCATAGTACTCGGCAGGTAGCAAACGCGCCGATCAGCCTTGTTGGCGGCGCATTGCAACCTGCGTAGCGTGAGTCCGTCTCGTTCACGCCGTGCGTACGCCCAGTTGTCATCCTCGCTCCGCGTTCGTCGTGTCGGCCTGCAGCACCCTCGTGTTGCTTGCTGGATGCCCGGAGCCCAACGACGACGACGCAGCCAGCGGGTCTGGGACCGGCTTGGCCTCGAACTCCGCGGGCATGACGGGCGACAGCGCGCCCGCGGACGGCGGCGACGCGGACACACCGTCACCCTCGACCGGCGACACCACGAGCGCAGACGCGACCGAGACAGGTCCAGGCGTCGATGAGGGGCCCGGCGACGACGACACTGCAGGCGATTCCACCGATGGCACGACCTCGGGCGACGGGAGCGACAGCGGCGACACCGATGGCGACAGCGGGTCGGGCTCCGAAACCGGCGGCGGCCCGCTGTCCGACGACCCGTTCGACCCGGCCGCGTGCAACGGCTTGGCGTGGACGGCCGGCGATGCGGCGGCGCAGCTGGGAGGGATGCCGCGGTTGGTGCTGACCGACGCGACGATTCAGGTGCGGACCCGCAAGTGCGCGGGGCAGGCGTGCGACCCTTGGGGCCCGAACGCGGACTGGGAGATTCACTACCTGACGTGGTCGGGTGGCGTGGTCACCGAGTACAAGGACTTCCTCGCCGAGATGAACCTGGTGCTGTTCGACGATCGAGGCACGCCGCGGCTGTCGATGCAGCACGTGACGTTCCCCGTCGGCGGATACCCAGACAGCGATGGGGTGCTGTACGGCTTTCCGCCCCAATCGGTGAACTACCCCCACTTGCGCGCCTTCGACGACTCCCCCGACCAGCGCTACTACTACACCGACCTCGACTATCAGGTCAGCGACGGTGAGTTGGTGTTGGGAGACGGCTGCGCGGTGTGGACGGCGAATCCGTTTGGCGCCGGGACGCCGCACCTTCAGCAGTACGGCGCTGTGTTCCACTGGTAAAGACAACGGCCAGCCAGACGCTGGGTCTGGCCGGCCGCACTTGTTTGATGCCTGGCGATGCCTACGGCTCGCAGGTCTGGTTGCCTGGTGGGCACACAGCAAACTGGCCCATCATGCCGCCGTCCTCATGCGGGAGGATGTGGCAGTGATACATGTACGCGGCTTGTGCGATGCCATCGGCGGGGTCGAAGGCGAAGTCGTTAAACTCCGCAATGAAGCGCACCGTCTCGCCCGGAAGCACCAACACGGTGTCTTTGGGGCCGGCTTCCCAGTCCTCGACTGCGGTTGCGGGCATGGGCCCCGCGCTATCGGGGTCGTGGTCCAAGACGAAGAAGTGAACGTCATGGATGTGGAACGGGTGCGCCAGCATCGTCTCGTTGGAGATGCTCCAGATCTCGGTCGTGTCGCCCTCCACGTACTCGTTGATGACCTGCATGTCCATGACCGCCCCGTTGAGTGAAAAGCCGGGCATCGCATCCTGCATCACCATCGGGTGGGCGACCGCCCCGACCTCGGACGGGATGGCGTGGGTTGTGAGTGCGGCGGGCAGCTCCGTCGTGCCTGTGCCCGTCGGCTCCTCGACGTCGAAACGGATCACGTCGAAGTCGGTGCCCTCGATCCCCTGCACCATGGGTCCGGGGCCGCCAATGACCCCCATCTCGAGCTGCGTGTTGAGGGCCTGCAGGGTCACGGACTCGCCCTCGTCGTCGCCGAAGTCGACGGCGACCTCGTAGCGCTCTCCGGGCGCGAGGCGAAGGCTGGTGACGGCAACCGGAGCCTCCAGGAGCCCAAGGTCGTTGCCGATTACGTGGAACTGACGCCCGTCGGAGAACTCCAGGTGGTAGGCCAGCTCCAGTGAGCCATTGAGCAGCCGCAGGCGTACGAACTGTGCGGGCACCTCTTTGAAGGCATCCGCGGCCCCGTTGACGGTCATTGTATTGCCGCGGTCGGGGGCCGCCTGCAGCACGCCGTTGTCGTCGAGCTGCTTGTCCTGGAGCACCAGGGGCAGGTCGTCGATGCCGTACTCGCGCGGAAGGTCCAGCGCGGACTCGACGGCGTCACGGACGATGATGAAGCCCGACAAACCGGAACGAACATGGTTGGCCGTCTGCTCGTGAAGGTGCGGGTGGTACCACATGGTCGACGCGGCATTGAGGACCTCGAACGCGGGGTTCCAGACGCCGCCTCCGGCCGCGATCATCTGGTGCGGGCCACCGTCGTTTTCGGGAGAAACGTGCGCTCCGTGCCAGTGCGTCGTCGAAGCACCCGCCAGATCGTTGGTCAATGAGATGCTGATGTCCTCGCCCTGCGTCCAGACCATCGTCGGTCCGAGCAGGTCGCCGTTGTATCCGGCCGTGTCGCTCGGGCGCCCGTCTGCGGTGAAGGTGTGGGTCCCTTCGTCCATGGTGAGATCAAACTCGTTGGCATCGAGCAGCTCGGGAATGATGATGTTGCCGCCGTAGCCCTTCTCGCCGCCTGTGGATCCGGTGTCGTCATCGCCCGTGCTGTCGGCGGACGTCGTGTCGTCATCGCCCGTGGAGTCGGCGCCCGTGGTTGGGGTTGGGCCGCTGTCCGTCGCGGTGGGCAGGGGTGTCTGCCCTGTGGTCGGGCCGTCGTCGCTCGCCGAGCTATCGCCGTCGGTGTCTCCGGCGGGTTGCGAGTCATCACCACAACCGGCGGCGGCGAGAAGAAATGCAATGCCGGTCAGCCGTGCAAGGTGGACCGGACGTTTCGTGAAGGCGAGAAGGTATGAGCGACGAGGTTGAAACACCATATGCGATCCAACCTAGCAGTGACTTTTCTGTTTGGTGGCGCGTCACGGCGTGCGATCGCGTTCGACGACACCCTGATGGTGTTTGAACGAACGTGAAAAATCGGAGTGCAAACCAAGCGCATCGCCCGCGGAAAAACATGACGTTTTCGTCTGCGGAATCCGCATGGCGAACCTGCGGATTCCGCAGGTTCAACGCGGTGATGCTCGACTGCGGCGGCGACGGAAGGCGCGGGAATGGAGGTGCGAGATCGGAGATCGACTCGCGGGTCTGTGCGACGGTGGAGTCGATATCGAGGCAATGCTCGGGCTCGGAGCGCTCTGCGGCCAACCCGACTACCCGGACCGTGAGCGCGGGTGCCCGATGGGTTATCCTTGGAGGGGTCGTGCGCAGCCGAAGCCCGTCGACGGATGCGACGCTCGCCGGGTCAAGCGACTCGCCGCACCACAAGAGCGAGCCGGCCTCCGATCCAATCCCGGGCGAGTTCGTTGGCCGCTACCTCGTGCTTTCGAGGGTGGGCGCGGGCGCGATGGGGGTGGTGTTTGCCGCCTATGATCCGGAGTTGGATCGACGCGTGGCGGTGAAACTCCTCCAGCGGCGGCGGTTGGGGTCAACCGCCGATGGTCGCCTGCAGCGGGAGGCCCAGGCGCTGGCGCGGCTCAACCACCCCAATGTTGTGGCGGTGCACGATGTGGGGAGTCACGATGGGCGCGTGTTCCTGGCGATGGAGTTCGTTCAGGGAGTCACGCTGACCGAGTGGATGGCCAGTGACGGGGAGCCTCGGCCGTGGCGTGCGGTGGTGAGTGTGTTTTTGGCCGCGGGCCGTGGGCTCGAGGCCGCCCATGCGCAGGGGCTGGCGCATCGTGATTTCAAGCCCGACAACGTGATGCTTGGCGAGGATGGCCGGGTCCGCGTGATGGACTTTGGGCTGGCGCGCGCAACCGAACTCCCGCGGTCGGCGGGCAAGAGCCTGGAGGCGTCGGAGCCCGAGCTGCGGCAGTCGACGGATCTCACTCGGTCTGGCGCTATCGTCGGGACGCCCGCGTACATGGCCCTCGAGCAGTTTGCTGGGCAGGTCGCGACACCGCGCAGCGATCAGTTCGCATTTTCCGTTGCCCTGTTCGAAGCGCTGTACGGCCAGCGCCCGTTTCCCGGCGACACTGTCGCTGCGCTCTCAGCGAGTGTGACGGACGGCGAGTTGGTCGAGGTCGAGGCGCGGCGACCGGTGCCGCTGTGGCTGCGCCGAGTGGTCCGTCGCGGGTTGCAGGGCGACCCCGATGCTCGCTTTGACTCGATGCGGCCGTTGCTTGACGTGCTGGCAAGCGGTGATCAGCGACGGCGCCGCAGGATCGGGATCGCAATCGGAGTGGCCGTCTCGCTCGTGTGTGCGGGAGCCTTTGGCTGGGTCCGACATCGGGATCTCCAGCGCGAGGACGCATGCTTGGCGGCAGGCGATGAGATCGCCACTGTGTGGGATGACCGAGCGCGCGACCGAGTGGTCGGTGGGATCCGTGCCAGTGGCACGGTCGATGCCGCGGACACAGCGAGCAAGGCGGTGCCGTGGATCGACCGTCAAGCCGAGCGTTGGCGAGAGCATCGAATCGAGGCATGTCGCCACGCGCTTGTGCATCGTGACTGGGGGGAGGTCCTGTACGACAAGGCCCGGCAGTGCCTCGACGATCGGCGCGTCGAACTCAGCATCCTCGTGGACGGACTGACTGCGCCCGATGCGTTGAGTGCGTCGAGGGCCGTGAATGCGGCGGCGGCCCTGAACAACACGCTTGCCTGCGTCGATGAGGTCGCGCTGTCCGCGACGCCGGTTGTGCCGGACGCCGCGACACAGGAGCGGACTCGTGCGCGCCGACAGGTCGCACGCGCCAGCTACCTGGACGACGCTGGACGCTATGTCGACGCGGTCGAGGCGGGGCGGGCGGCGATGGTGAGTGCGGAGGCATCGGAGTTCGCGCTGTTGTTGGCCGAGGCGCGACTGGCCACGTCGATCGCCTTGATGGGAGCTGGCGACCACGCGGCGAGCGAAGGACTCGCGGAGCAAAGCTATGGCGCCGCGGCACGCTTGGGCTCTTGGTCGGTTGCCGCGCGCGCGGCCAATCACCTGATCTACTTGGTCGGTTATCGCCTCCGCCGCCCCAGCGAGGGCCGCCGCTGGGCGGAGCACGCCGCGATAGCGATCGTTCACGCAGCTGATCCGGCCGAGATCCTCGAGGCTGCGCGAGCGGGGGCTCTGTCGGCGGTTGCGAACCGAGAGGGCCGTTTCAGCAAAGCCATCGAACTCAATGCCAAGGCCCGTGGGATTTACGAGCGGAGTCTTGGCCCGACGCACCCGCTTGTCGCGGCTCGACTGAGCAGCGAGGCCAACAACCTTCGCAGAAGGGGTGACTTTGCCCAAGCCGCGGCGAAGCACCAGGCGAGTCTCGAGATCAGAGAGCAGACGTTGGGCGCCAACCACCCGGACTTGGCTTCTGGGTTGAGCAATCTCGCCAACGTGTACTGGTCGATGGACGACGCTGTCGCCGCCGTGCCGCTGTACCGACGCTCTCTGGCGATCCGCGAGGCCGGTCTGGGGGACGAACATCCGTTGGTTGCAACCTCGTTGCGCAATCTATCGCTCGCGCTGCGTGGTCTTGGAGATCTGAAAGGCGCGCGCGAAGCTGCGGAGCGTGGCCTCGCGATTCGTCGGCGCCTGCACAGCGGCGACCACCCCGACATCGCCACGAGCCTAGAAGACCTCGGAGTGATTGCGCTGCGCGAGAACAACCGAACGGACGGGCGACCGCTGCTGGAGGAGTCGCTGGCGATCTTCGGGCGGACGCTCGGAGCAGAGCACCCCAGGACGGTGTCGGTCTGGCGATCTCTCAGCGAGCTGCACCACGCCTCGGCCGAGTACGGAGAGGCTGTCGCGACCGCGGAGAAGGCCGTCGAGCGGGCTCAGGGCAACCCCGAGGACCCGATTCCGCTGGCGCGCAGTCGTGCGACGCTGGCGATCGCACTGTGGGATGCGACGATCGAACAGGGTGGCGACCGCAACCGGGCGCGAACGCTTGCGGTGCAGGCATCGGAGGGGCTGAAGCATCTGGGCGGCCGCTCCGAACGGCACCGGGCCGAGATCGAAGCGTGGCTATCGGCCCGTGCTGCCGACGACTGAGGGATCTGCTCGGCGCTGATACCAGGGCAACAGGCTCGACTCGTCGCTGTGGGGCCGCACCATGGTCTCGACCCGAAGTATCTTGACTCCGGGCTTCCACAATACGCACCCGCTTGGCGTGCGGGCGTGGGCGTTGGCCGACGTGACGACCTCCTTGGCGGGCGGGCAGAAACGCTGGGCGTAACCAGGCCTCGCCGCGCGCAGGAAGCCCACGTCGCCGAGGTGTGTCCACTGCAGCTGCGCGACGCCGTGCAGGTCTGCGCCCACCGGCTCGAGTCGTTTGTCGGTCAGTGTCCAGGCTGGGTGGCTCTTTTCGAGCTCGTCGCCCTCCAGGTAGTCTCGGATGACGTCCTCGAGGTCGGACGCAGCTTCGCCGACCAGGACCCAGTGGATCTCTGCGGAGTGGTCACGCGTGTCCACGACCAGCGTCCGACCCGTGTAGCTGGGGCAGCTGGCCATGAACGCCAGCGCGAGGAACGAGCCCTTCATTGCGACGCTCCATCCTCGGGTCGGTGCAGGGCGGCTGCGGGATCTTTGCCGGCTATCACCGCCTCGAATGCGAGGTGGTACCGGGCTGCCATTTCGGTGGCGCGGCGGATCTTGGAGACCGCCTTGAAGTTGGTTGGGTCCTCGGCCACGTAGGTCAGTTGGATGCGCCCCTCCTCGGTCAGCTCAAAGCGCCCCCACCGTTCCTCGGCGTGCACCCGGTTGGCCAGGTCGAGGACGGCACCACGCCGTTCGACGGGCACGTGGAGGCCGAGCGTTCCGCGGAAATACACGTTCCCTGCAGAGATCCGCGCCTCGTACTGGGCGGTGCCACCTGTGAAGGTGAAGGTTTTGCCTTCGCGTTTGTAGGCGATGCCGGAGCTCGTGAGGGTCTGCTCGAGGTACGTGTCCAAGGCTGGCGGATCCAGGGCATCCCGTAGCGCGCTGAGGGGTTTTGGTGCGGCGGCGCGCTCGAGCCTACGCTGCGTGTACATGGCGAGCACGAGGTCCGTGCTGGACTGGGCCTCGTTGCGGCCGGTGGCTATCGTTTGCTCTCGCGCGGCGTTCATCTCAGCGTAGTGCTCGTTGAACGCAAGAGCGCGAGCCTCGGGTGTTGTGGGCAGCGTGGCCACCAACCCCTCGGGCGCGGCGGCGAGCAAGACTCGGTTGAACTCCGCATAGCGCTCCAGCCAGAGCGCAGGGAGCTGGGCGCTGCAGACCAGTTCGTCGAGCAGGGCCACCTCGAAATCAATGGCGCGCATTTCCTCGAAGTACGCGTCTGACTGCGTTGTCCCGACCCCGCGTTTTTGGGCCACGGCGTGTGCCATCTCGTGCAGGAGCATCGTGACCATAAAGGCGTGATACGCCGCGTCGGCGTCGGCCTGGGTTGGGAACTTCGTGCTGTAGTCGTCGAGGCGGCCGCCGTAGAACCCAGCGGAGACAGCATCGAGGTGGGTCTTCATGGATGCCGCAGGCCCCAGGAACGGCGGGCTGAAGATCTCACCGTCGCCTGCGAACGGGATGACGGCGTCGGCCGAGAGCAGCAACGGCACGCTGCCTGCCTCTTTCCAGCCGTGCATCACGTATGTGCGGCGGACCAGGTTGAACACATCGTGCTCGTCTGCAAACAGCACGGCCGGGTCGTCGTCGGCCAGAGGCAGCGCGACAAAGGCTTGAACCGGCGGATCCGCCTGGGCAGCGTGCTCTCCTGGCGCGGCGGCACAGCCGATGAGTAACGGCGCCGACAAGAGCAACGAGACGCGCATCGCCGCTATGCTAGCGAACGATGACACCCGCCGCACGGGTCCGGTGTGTATCGGTGCAAAGACCCAAGAAGCGGTGCGCCGCAGGTCAGAGTCGCCCGGCGGATACTCTCAGCTTCAACCGCGCGCGCGAATCCCCTGTGCCTGAGAACGTGTAGTAGCCCTTGGCGTCCGGTCCACCCGAAGGGGTCCCAGTGCTGTGGAGGAGCTCGCCCGTCTCGGGATTGTAGTCGACGTACAGCAGCGTGCGCGTCCCAGGGGCGACGTCGAGGAAGTGCGGCGTCGTGTTCTCGGAGGCGCCGACACCGACCGTGTTGATGACCGACGTGGGATTCAGGTCGACGGCGTTGAGCTCGACGCCGATCCTGAGCCGAACCATGCCCGAACCAACATGCCGACGTACCCGCGTTGCGGTGCTGACGCTATTTGAGCCGAGGGGAAGGTCGGCCACCGCCTGCTCTCCGTTGATGCCCACAACGAGCTTGAGTCGCCCAAGACCGACCGACTCCGGGGTGCTTACGTCTTTGACGGTCGCCATCACCATGCGCCCCTGCGCCGTGGTCGAGGGGAGGTCGTACAGCAGCAGGTGAGAACCTCCGCTGTCCAACTCGTGCTGCACAGCTGTCTTCCAAGGGATGCCAGCCAGGTCGTTGGACGTTGCCGACCACCACGAAGCGAGCTGCGAGGAGTCGACGCGTCGGGCCTCGATGCTTGCCTTGGCCAGCGGGTGGCTGAACGAGAGCATCGACTCTGCGTATTCGGTCACGGCGATCAATGCTCCCGCGGGGTCGCTCGAGTCGCCCATGCTGACGGCGATTGCAAGCGCGAGTTCCATCGCCAGCTCGAGCTCCTGCCGCTTGGCCGCTGCATCACCATCGGCTTCGGCCACAGCCGAGAGCACCACGTGGTCGTGCCCCGTGCTGAGCGAGACGCTCAGCGGCGTGGGCACTGGCTGACCGGGAGTGACCGACAGCGTGTTCGGAACCTCGACCTCCTGGTCGAACTTCAGGTTCATGCTGTTGCTGGGCTCGCGAACCGTCTTGACGAGCACGACCAGCTCGTCCGTTCCATCGGGATCCTCAGCTGCGTAGGCAAACACGCCGGACAAACGCAAGTCGAGCGTCGACGGCGGCTGCGCGGCGTCTTCGGCGGGAAGCGTGATCGCGAAGGAGTGCATCGGGTTGTTTGCTGAGAGGTAGCCTCGCTTCTTCGCGCGGCGGACGGTGGTGCCGAGTGAGGCGACGGTCGTGGGGCCCGAGACGCGCTTGCTGTGCCGTCCGGTGAAGCCGCCGACGACCTTCGGCGGCTGGGCGCGGATCCGTGCCGCGATGCGCCGAGCCGTCGACCTTCCCCCGGGCACCGCGTCGAGCGCCGACTTGATCGCGGCATCATCGGCCGAAGTGTGCTTGCCGTCCGCGTAGTTGAGCAGCGCGGCGGTGACCAACGCCGTGCCCTCGTGCAGTGTCGACGCCAGGGCTTTGTCGTGCCGCTCGCCGCCGCCAGGGCGCTGAAGGTTGATCGCGTTGCGCTTGCTTCGCGTTGCGGCGCGGGGCGCTGCGGCGCGCGAGCCCCGGACACGCGCGGGACGAGTCCTGCGTGTTGTGCCCGCCTTGCGGGCGCCGCTAGGGCTGCGGGCCTTGTTGGTCGTGGTCGTTTTGCCCGTCGGGGAGGGGGCCGCGGGTGCTTGAGCAGGAGCAAGGCCGCCGAGCACGACCGCCAGGCATAGTGAGGAGAAGCGCGCGCGCAGCATCATCGTGTGCTGCAGATAGGCCTCGACGGCAAATGTGACACGCGATGTTCACGCGGGACGGCATCGGCCCGATCAGCCGTGGCGCGCGGTGCTAGGGCTGAGGTTGAAGTCGACCGAGAAGCGGAGCTGGACCGACCAGCCCGGTTGATCGGCGAAGTAGCGCAGCAGGCTCGTGTATTCCCGATAGCGGCGGTTGAGCAGGTTCGATCCGCGGGCGCTGAGCCGCATGCGGTGGTCATCGGCCGGGAACTCGACCCCGGCCGCCGCACCGAGCAGCACGTAGGCGGGCGGAGGATCGGCAAAGTCGGCTTCGCGGTCGAAGCGCCGCTGCTTGTCGACCACCGTGCCGTTGATCTCGAGATACCCGCGCGCACTGACCTTGGTGTCGGGCCACAGGTAGCGGCCGAGCAGGCTGTAGCGGTCGGGAGGCACGAATGTAACGAAGCCGTCGTTGGTCAGGTCGGTGGCTCGAACCCATGAGCCAGTCCCAGACACCTCGAACGGTAGGTTGGGCGCGACCAACGACAGCCGCACCTCACCGCCGCCAAACAGCGCGTTGATAGGATCGAACGCAAACACCGGCAACGGTCCGCGCGCCGTGCACGTCAGGGGGGCACATTGCCCTTCTTGAGGCGTCGGCCGAAAGTAGATGTAGTCGTCGATGAAGTTCGCGTAGCCTGAGCCCTCGGCGAAAAACCAATCGCCGTCGTACTGCAGGGTGGTCGTCCCGCCCCACGTCCGTTCGATTCCCAGGTTTGAGTTGCCCAAGCCCAGGATGGGGAACGAAGGGGCGGCTCCGTTCATGTACTGCTCGTCGATGGCGGGGACTCTCGCTGATGAGTTGGCCTCGACGCGCATCGTGAACTCCGGAGCGCGCGCAACCGGCCGCGCGAGGATGCCCGCGGCGACCGACGGAGCGTGATGGGTCTTGCGGCACTCCGCCCCGCCGTCTCCGGTGGCCGAGCAGGCGCCTTCGTCGAGGCGCCCTCCCGCGCTTTGCCCGAGGAAGTCGCGCTCTTGGAGAAACGCCGTGCGCCCCAGCCCCTCGTAGCGGGCTCCGACCTCGACCTCGAGTCGGTCGTGCACAAAGCGCTCGACGACAAACGGACCTCCAGACCACTGCAGATAGTCGGGGATGAGGGTGATGCTCGCGTCGAGCTCGTTGGCCTGCTGCGTGACGTGGGCGCCGACGGTGCCGACCAGCGCCCAATCGCGTCCCAAGTCGACCGCGGCGTGCTCCCACCGACCCTCTGCGTTGTGGGTCGCGAGTCCCAGAGTGAGCTGGGGCCCGCTGATGCTGTCGCGGACGATGTCGAACTCCTTGCGGTCGTTGAACTGGTACGCGTAGCTCGCGTGCAGCTCTCCGGCCTTGCCCGTTTGAACCCGGGTGCGTGCCAACGCTAGGTGGTGCCAGATCTCTTGGCGCGGCCGCTCGATCTGAAACTCAGGGGAGAACAGGTCCGCACCGGGTGGCCGCGCACGCGCTATCGCGTCGGCGAACTCGTCGGTTGTGGACAGTCGGAGGCATGAGCAGATCCCCGCGCGCGCCCGCATGAGTCGGTACCCGGCTTCGACGTCGACGGCGTCGGTGAGGTAGCCCGTGCGTGCGCCCGCGTTCCACGTCTGAGCGCCCGTGTTGTCGAGCGGATAGTCGGGGGCGAGGGCGGCGCGGTGCTGAGCAAAGTTGCCCTCCGCCCGCCACGCGAACCCAGGTAGCCGCGCGGGAGCGTGGTCGAGTCGGAAAGCACCACCGCCGCCCAGAGCGTTGGACGACCCCATGGTGCTGACCTCACCGGTGACGCCCGCGGCTCGAGGCAGCGGCCGCGGGTCGACAAGGACGACTCCACCGATAGCGTCAGGACCAAATCGAGTGGTCGCGGCACCCTTGATGACAGAGATCCGTCCCGCGGCGTACGGATCGACCTCCGGGGCATGGTCGAGCCCCCACTTTTGCCCGGCATGCGGGACGCCGTCGAAGATGATCAGATTGCGGCGGCCGAGCTGGCCGCGAATGACGGGCTTGGCCATCCCGCCCGCGGTGCCGCGCAGGGTCGTGACGCCGGCCATGCCCGAGATTGCATCGCCGAGTCCTTCGCCTCGCGTCTCGGCGAGATCGGCACCCGACAGGTGCTCGGAGGCTTCGACATTGGACTGCGTTTCGTCGTGCACGATGACGACGCGGTGGTCGTGGTGGGCGTGCAATGGGACCAGCTCGATCGTGGTGGTCGTAACGCCTGAGGTGAGCTCGACCGCCCGTGATTCAGCGAGGTGCTCCGGTTTGGTGACCCACGCCTCGGCGCGGCCTGCACACAACCCTTCGAGGTGCAGACGACCGTGGTCGTCTGTCCGGGCATACAGCGCGCCGGATCTTCGCGGCGGCTGTAGCTTCACCAGCGCGTTCGGCACGCCCTCGCCAGTGTCGGCGTCGACGACCTCCGCGTCCCACACCCCGACGCACGCGCTGGCGGCCGGGCCGGGCGGGGGCGCGTCGACAGCGGCGGGCGGGGGGCCGAAGAGCCCGAAGAGCCCCAGCGGCGCGGCAATGAGAAGTGCCATCGTCACCCACCCGTGCAGCTATTGCAGATGAACGTCGCAGCGACCGCCGTGAGCCAACTGCGGCAAGCCAACACCGCTGTGGATGCGCACCTGCGGATGCGTGCGGAAATCGCCCGACCGCTCTTGTCGCCGTTGCTGCGCTGGGTCGGGTTTGCTCATTGCACTCGGAGGTTGAACGTCACGTCGAGGTCGGCGTCGCCAGGGAGGCTAGCGCCCCCTGCAAGTTCTGAGGGGAGGTCGGCAGTCTTTTGGGCGGTGCCGTTGAGCTCTGGGAGGTGGCGTAGCATGACGCGAAGCTCTGCCTCGCCGCTCCCGTTGGCGGCGATCGTGTTGACGAGGCCCACGGGGAGGTCTTCGTCGCTGCCCTCGTCGCTGTAGTCCGACTCGAGGTCGGCGTAGCTGTGCGTGACAAGGGCGGAGCCTGATATGGACGCTGGCCCGCTGACGCCGTCACCGAAGACGAAGAGGAAGTGCTCCTGTGCCTCCTCGCGCACTTCATCGGTGAGCTCGACCGAGGGGTCGACCAGGCTGTTGAAGAGGCGAACGTCGAGCGTGTAGTTCATGTCGAGTGCGAGGACGATGTCGTCCGATACGCCGGACATCCCGCCGTCGCCGTCAGGGTCCTCGAAGCTCGCGACAATCGGCGTGCTTCCGTCGTGCGCCGAGAACGTCAGGTCGACGCGAGAGATGACCTCGCTCTCGTTCCCGTGTGGGTCGGTGTCGGTTCCCGGACTGACACATGCGACAAGGCCGAGCGCCAGCAGTACACAGGGGGTCCAGTACGTTGTTCGGATGTGTCCGACGCTGCGCATTGTACGCTTATACAAGCCGATTGCGTTCTCTGCAAGTGGTCCCGCCCAGAGGGTGTTCCGCCAATGTCGACACGGCCGTCACAAACGAGGCGGTGAACTATCCACCCGGCATGCCACACCGTCCGCCGCTCGTTGTTCTCGCCGCCGCCGTGCTCGCCTCAGGTTGCGCGGCTGTGGAGCTTGCCAATACCAGCGCCTTCATCCGTGCCCCTCAGGTCCGCACGGCCGCCACGCCCCCGACCGGTACCAAGGGCAAGAAAGGAAAACAGACAAAAAAGAAGAAACGGAATCGCCGGGTTCGGCGGGGAAACCAGGTGAAGAAGCGGCCGGACGTCCCCGACGCGCCAAGCGACTCTCCGCCGAGCGACGCTCCGCCAAGCGACGCTCCGCCGAGCGACGCTCCGCCGAGCGACGCTCCACCGAGCGACGCTCCAACGCCATGTCACGGGGAGTGCGGGCCGTTGACGGGTTTGTTGGCGGCGCACAATACGGCGCGCGCGTCCGTCGGCGCCCCCCCGCTGGTCTGGGACACCACGCTGCAAGCGCACGCAACCGAGTGGGCCGACCAACTCGCGGCCAACGCGTGTCAGCTCCAGCATCGGGGCAACAGCCCCTACGGCGAAAACCTCTACCGCATCACGCAGCCCAAACCGCCTTCCCAAGTTGTCGCTGCCTGGACTGCAGAAGCGGCCGCCTACAACAGCAGTACGCACAGCTGCAGCGCGCAGACCTGCGGCCACTACCTGCAGGTGGTTTGGTCGGCTACCACGCGCGTCGGTTGCGGCATGGCGACCTGCGGCCAGACTCAGGTTTGGGTCTGCAACTACGACCCGCGCGGCCTCCAGCCGGGCCAGCAACCGTTCTAGCTGCGGTGCGCTAGCGGAGTCGAAGCTCCCAGTTGTCGAGCGTGCCCGTGTCCTGCGCCGCCAAGTCGAGCACATGGAGGGTCCAGTCTCCCTCGGGGTCGGTCCCGACGAACTTGTCGACGTCGCCTTCGAGGAACAGGTCGTCCTGATCGCCGCCCGTGCGGTCGTGCAAGACAGCGGACACCCCGTCGTGCTCAAGCACGACGGCCAGGTCGCTTCGCCAGGTGTGGGTTACCTGCACCGTGATCGAGACGCTTGTCAGGGCCGCTCCAGCCGCTGCAGTGACCGTGCTTGCGGCACCAGGGTTTTTGTTGTCGGGGATTGCCAGCGACTCGGCAGATCCGAGCGTTTGGCTGCCGCCGCTGGCATCGCCGTCGCCCCCATCCGGGGTGCCTCCGTCGCCGTTGTCGGCAGGCTCAACGCGGAAGCGCTCGGCGGAGTACTCGACCCCAATGGGCCACAGTGTCGGCGCGCCCGTGGTGTGGTCGATATTGTCGAACTCAGTGCGGCCCGGACCCCACACAAGCATGATGTCGTCCATGTCGGCGTCGGCGTTGACGCCGCGGGACTGCGCGCAGCCGAAGAATGCCTGCTCGTTTCGTACGCGGTACGCCTTGCACTTGGTGCCCAGCACCTGCGAGGCCGAGAACGCGACGATGTCACCCTGTGTGGCGTCGTAGCCCGCGTATGGGTTGAACGCATCAAACTCCACGCCGTTGACTTCGTATGCCTCGGGGCTGAGCACATCGGCAGCCGAGAGGCACTCGCGGGCGGAATCGGCGTCGCCCAACGCGGCCACGGCGACGGCTTCGCCGTTGACGAAGATCGTCATTGAGCCTTCGCCGCGCTGGCGCTTGTACGTCGTGGCGAGTGGCTTGGTGAGCCCCGTGGCCAACACCAAGGCGACCTGATGCTCGGTGAGGTCTTCGATCATGCCTGGGAGCTGCGCCCCCAGATCCGCGTCGCTGTCGTGCTGCACGGTGAGCGACTCGACCGGCAGCTCCCAGTTGAAGGCGACGTGCGACCACGCGCCTTGCGACAGGCCAGCCTCCGCAGCGTCGGTGCGCACCTCGAAGGTCTTGCCGTTGTAGTTCATCTGCAACACGAGGTCGCCGTCTTCAACAAACGCCGATGGCATCAGCGCGTCGTCCGAGCCCTCGCAGCTGCCGTAGCTGAACACGCCGTGCAGGCCGCCGGCCGCGACGTCGTAGTGCGGCCGGAGGTACAGCTCCACCCCGCCGCGAAGGTCTTCTTGATCGAACGTCCGGACGACGATCGGGTCGTTGCCGTCGCTCAGGTCCGCCGCGACATTGTTGTTGTTGTCGCGATGCACAACGCCGTCGGTCGTGACGACCTTGGCCGTCGGGATGTCCAGGACGGCGTGGGACCGGTTCTCGAGGTGCGCGACGTAGTCTGTCCCCGCGGCACACGTGGTCCCAAGCTCGCACTCGTCGAAGTCCAGCTTCGAGGCGTTGTCGGTGGTAATGCCGAGCTCTTGGACTCCCTTGGCGTCCCGGTTCTCCAAGAACGCGTCAAGCACACGAATGAAGCCCACCTCGACGAACAGCGGCAGGTCGTAGTCGTGCGAGTAGTGGTTGTAGTCTGCGAAGAAGATGTCGAGAAACCCGCGCTGGTACGTGTCGTCGGAGTTTCCGGTGGGGTCCATGCGCCGATTGAGCACGGCGAGCTTGCGTTCGTACGCCGGGTGATCGACGCGGAACAGACCCCCGTTTTCGTATTGTTCGCGGTCGGCCAATGCCACCGGGTTACCGCCGTCCAGCCCGTTGTGACTGCGCAGCGCGTGCGACCAGCCCGACAGGCCCATCGCCAGCGACCACTTCACCTTGGGGAGCGCGGCGACCGTGCACTGGTCGCTACCGTCGTCGCATGCATTCCGGCTCCACTCAAAACCGCCGCTGCCGTCTTCGGTGAAGTCCTGCACCATCAGCTGGGCCGCTGAGTGTGCGCCCATGGAGTAGCCCAGCACGTGGATGTCGCCGAGCAGTGACGCGCCGCCGTCGCCCTCGTCGGCAACGAGCAGCTGGTCGATGAGGCGAGCGGCAAGCCACATCGAGTGCGAGTGTGCCGAGTCGTAGCCCTGCTGCTGCAGGCCGAACTGACCGATCGAGTCCTTGAGGGAGTCGGCCAGTGCGGGGTCTGCTATCTGCGGGACGATGACGTCGATCGCACGGTTCATGGCGTCGACATGTGCGTCGCCTTGTGCAGCCGCGAGCGCTGCGGTGTTTCGGCCGCAGAACTCATCCTCGCTGGCTGAGCAGTTCCAGTTGATGGAGAAGATCAGTGCGTTTGGATCGCGGTCGTTGATCCAGCGGAGCATGGCTCCCTGACCAATGAGGCTGTTGTTCTGCGCGGCACCGCCGAAGCCCGAGAAATAGATGTAGACGTTGGGCTTGGCCGTCTCGAGGTGGCCGAGGATGTCGGTCTCGCAGGCGTTGAAGCGCGACGCGATGTTCTGGCGAGCATCCGCCGGGTCGTCGATCTGACGCGTGACGTCGGCCGGCATTGTCGGCTCGTCGGCGAACGGGTCGTACACGGGCCAGGCGGTGTAGTTCGCGATGACGGGGGCGCCGTTGTCGATGGCCCCCGGGCTGTCTGCGAGCGCGTCGGCCAGCACGGTGCTGGCGTGCGCTGCCTTTTGTAGGCAGACGGCGCTCGACAGCGGATCCAGCTCTCCGAGGTCATCCGCCTTGCCGCCGCCGCTGTTCTTGTCGCCCGTCTGGAAGCCCTCGAGCCCGGCGTCGGAGGTGTCACCGCAGGCGCCCGCGAGCATCAGTGCAACGCCAGCCAGTACCCATTTTCGCTCGGTCAGATCGATCTTCATGCGTGTGGTCCCTCGAACCACAGAATGACCTATCTCCCCACATTTAACTACATGTGGGAACGCAAATTTGTTGCTCTTTTTAAGAGCGGATCATCACAAAGTGTGATTGCGCCCCGTTTTCCGGGGCTGGGAGATCCGCGGTCCGTCCCGCTAGGAGCATCTAACTACAGGAGCAGCCTTTGACGTCACCTGCGCCCAAAGCACTGGCGAACCCGGCCGCGAGCGGGTCGACCCACGTCTTGAAGAACCGTCCCTGGCCTTCGCAGCACGCGGTGCAGCCTTCGCTGTTCTTCTTGGCGGCATCGTCGGCCTGGCAGAACTCAGTCGCCTTGGACGAGGGAATCTGCTTGTCGAGACAGCCGCGGTATTCCTTGACCGTCGCCTCGATCTTCTTGGTGTCCTTCTTGCCCTTGTCGGAGTTCCAATCGATGTCGGCGGACTTCATATCGGCCCACGATTTGACGAATTTGCCGTGCTCGGCCTTTGCGCAGTCGGCGTCCGAACAGCCACACATCGCTTTGGAGTGGTCCTTGAACGTCGATACGGTCTCGGAATCGCATCCGAAAACGGTTAGCAGGGCGGCACTGAGTACGAGACGAAAAGATCGCGGCATGAGGTGTTCTCCAGTTCCTCCAACGCGCACGCTCCCTCGACCACCTCACCCGCTGGGCGAGAAAACGGCGACGCCCACCCGCGAACGTGGCCGTGAGCCAGCGCAAGGAAATTAAGTCCAGCATCGAACCATCGCTGACCCGCGCGGCGGCATCTTGATGATGACGATGCCGCAGCCAAACGCGAACATCCCCTCCGAACTTGCGGGGGAGGCACGAGAGCTGCGCGCGCTGGCGCGCCGCCTGGTGCAGAACGACGACGCGGACGACCTCACCCAGGACGCCCTTGTCACCGCTCTGAGTCAGGAACGGAAACCGCGGTCGCTGCGACCGTGGCTCCGACAGGTACTGCGAAATGAGTACCGAGCCAGCGCGCGCCAGGACAGCCGACGGCGAAGACGCGAGGAGTCTTCATGGGTGCCCCAGCCAGCGTCCGCGCCCGACGATGAGGCCCACAGGGCTGACATGGTCGGTGCCGTGAACGAGGCCTTGTCCGAACTCGACGAGCCTTACCGCGTCGCACTGCAGCAGAGGTTCTTCTCTGAGCTCACCGCAGTCGATATCGCACGTTCAGAAGGCTGCCCCGCTGGCACGGTTCGCTGGCGTGTGCAGGAAGGTCTCCGCCGAGTACGGCGGAAGCTGGATGAGCGGTTCGACGGGCGAGCGCAATGGGTCGGCGGCATGATGGTCATCGCCGGGATCCAGCTTCCTCCGCCGTTCCCCCCGTCGGCACAGGAAGGAAGCACGATGACAAACACAATACTGATGAAGGTTCTGGCAGCCGCGGCGATCGTCGCGGGTGGGGTGACGGTTGCGGTGGTCGCGACACAAAGCGATGGCGACCGCAGCGAGACGGCGGTCGGTGAAGCTCCGGCGACTCGGGCCGACTACCACGCGTCCATGCAGACTGCGGCCGGGGGCGGTGCGCCCGCGGAGGCCAAGCAGAACGAAGGCGAGCCGCTGCTGCTCTCGCGCCACGAGCGGTTGGGCGCTGGAGCTTCAGCGTCGTCCGGGGCCGCGGACAACGGGGAGCCGGGAGCTGGCGCCGAGTCGGGGCAGGGGGGCGTGGCAGTGCGCGCGGGCGCGACCGACTGCTTTGCCGACGTAGCCCTCGAGCCAGGGGAGGAGGTTCGCGTGGTGCTGGAGCTTCAGCCTTCCGAGTCCGACATGCACAAGGTCACCGGAGTGCGTTTTAACGACGCGCGTCTCAACGACATCGCCGGCCTTTCGCAGTGCGTCGCCAAGGTCATGGCCGACGCCGTCATCAGCGAGCTCCCCAAGGACATCGCCAGCATCATGGTCACGGTGTACGCAAACGAGGCGGGCAAGATCACCGACTTGCAGGCCCCGTCGGTCAAGGGGGGAGGCCGCGAACGCTCGGTTGACGCTGACGCTCCCGACCCAGAAGCCATCGCCCGGAAACTCGGGTTGGCCCCGCGAGGCGCTGCCGACCCGCTCATCTCGATCGTCGAGTGCTCGGACTACGACTGCAAGTTCTGCAAGCGGGCGCGCGCGACCGTCGACCAGATCGTCGCGGACTACGACGACAAGGTTGCGGTGTACCGCCTCCACAACCCGCTGCCGTTCCACAAGAGAGCCGACCCCGCCGCGCGAGCCGCCCTGGCGGCCGGCAAACAGCACAAGCACTGGGAGATGACCGACCTGCTCTACGACAACCTCGACAAGCGGAGCGACGAGGACTTCGTCGCTTTGGCGAGCGAGCTAGGGTTGGACACCGAGCAGTTCAAGCGGGACTACGCCAGTGAGGCGACTGCCGCGACCATCGAGGAGCACAAGCGCACCTGCAAGGGCAACGGTGCCAGCGGGACCCCTGCGTTCTTCATCAATGGGGACATCCTCGTGGGCGCCCAGCCGTACGAAAAGTTCAAAGCGGTCATCGACGACGAACTCGCTGCCGCGAAGTAATTTCGGGCCCGCGATGCGGCCCGCGTAAGTGCGTAGGCCTCTCCCCGACGTTTGGCTGCGGGAGGGGGAGGTTCTACGCGCTCTACGAGGTTGGCTGCGGTGCCTTGTGTTGCTCCGAATCGGCGACCGCTTGCGCGCATATCTCTTGGATCGCGGTCTCCACTTCCTTGACCGACAAGTCCTGCCCCGCTCCGTTGGCGCACAGGAAGTTCGCTGCCTTCTCGGCCGTCCCGACGATCTTCGAGGGCACGTGTTTGCTTCCGACCGATATGAGACCGGCGGCGACGCTCAGAAAGAAGCTCCCCGCGAAGCCCGTGAGCTCCACATAAATCGAGGAGCAGACGACATCGCTGGCGACAGTCTCGTAAAAGACGTCCACCTGCTTTTTCAGCTCTAGTGTTGGCCGAGGGCTGAGGGGACCAATCGCGACAACCAAGCCGACCGGCCGACCAGCGCGTTGCCGCGCCGTTCGGACCACGCGGACAGTCTCGTCGGACAATCCGTCGCCATGGACGGCCATGACGACCAAGTCGCGCCAAAAGTAGAGCAGCGAGTCACTAGTTACCCGCTCGATCTCGTAGTGGGTCACGCGCGAAGGGTAGCAGGGGGCCCGGAGCCCCGGCTCGGAGAGGCCGTCGTGGCGCGATCTCGCGGGAAACCCGCCAGATTCGGCCCGCTGGCCTTTTCTCGAAAGTCTCCGGTCACAAAACAACCCGAGTGTCCTCTGACAGTTGGACGCGGACAACCGTTCCGCGCTCGCTACTGCCCATGAGAACAACAGCTCAAATCCTCGGACTTCTCTCCTTCTCCCTGTCGCTTGCGGCGTGCGACTCCGGCGGCGCGGAGTACGTCAAAGCGGTCGAAGACTTCGCGGAAAAGGCGTGCGCCTGCAAGGACGCCGAGTGCACGACCAAGGTCACAAAAGAGTCCGCCGAGTGGCTGGCCGCCAACACCGAAAAGGCGAGCAAGCTCGACGCCAAAGACGCCGAGAAGGTCGGCGCTGCGACGACGAAAATGACCAAGTGCATGACGGAGGCGGCGACCGCAGCCGTCCCGAAGTAGCACTCCCAAAGCGATTCATGGTGTGTCGACGCGCCTCCGCCCGCTGCTTTGCCTTGCGCCGGGTGGGGGCGCCCGACCTTTTGTTTGGCCTGCCTTGTTGGCGGCCGATACTTTCCGATCAGGTCTGCGGTGTCGCGGGCGGCGGGCTGTCCTGGCCTTCGAGCGCGGAGATCAGCACGTCGACGAGGTCGGTCTCGGTGACCAGGCCGACCAACCTCTCACCCTCTACAACTGGGAGGCAGCTTATCTTGTTGGCGCGCATGAGCTTGGCTGCGTCGCGCAGCATCGTTTCCGGCTTCGCGACAGCGATGTTCCGGCTCATAATCTGATCGACACGAATCTGCCGCTTGAACGTGCGGGCATCCTCTTCGTGGAGCCCCGCCAGAGAGCTGGCCGCTGCGCGAAGAAGGTCACGGTCCGACACGATCCCGACCAACCGGTCGCCTTCACCCAGTACCGGAAGATGCCGGGCTTCGATCGCTCGCATGAGCTGCTCGGCCAGGCTGACCGTCTCGTCCGCAGCCAGCGTAACCAGCTGCGTGGACATGACATCACGAACGACAATCGACATCTGGCGATCTTGCGTGGCCATAGCGCGGGCAGTCCCGCAAAATCAGCGCGCCGCTCGGTGCGGGGGCTGGTACAAAGATCCGAAGCAGGCCAAGATGGCTACGTGCTGGAGCTGATCTGCAAAAAGACGTGATCGACGTGTCGCAAGGCGGTCGCCTTGCTCGATGCTCAGGGAGTCGAATACCGCTACCGTGAGTACACGGCCGAACCCCTCAAGCAGGCCGAGATCAAGAGAATCCTCAAGATGCTCGGCGTGACGGCGAAGGACGTGCTGCGCAAGAACGACAAGGCGTACAAAGAGCTTGGCCTCAACGGAGACGAGTCCAACGCGGCGCTCATCAAGCACATGGCCGCTCACCCGACCCTGCTCCAGCGTCCGATCGGCGTCCTGGACGGAAAGGCCGTTGTCGGCCGCCCGCCCGAGAACCTCCTCGACCTGGTGCGCTGACCCGAGGCTTCGCGGCGGTTCAAACGCCCGAGAACAACGTGGCCTCGTGGTCGATGGCGCCCGTGCCCGCGTTTCGAAACTCTACGTGCACGGATTCATTGCCGGGGTCGAACGTCATCACCAGCGTTCGGGGCTCGCCCGAAGCGTACGGAAACTGGTTGCCGCCAAGCAGGAAGGCAGCGGGGTTCGTATTCCCGGACGTGAGGCAGACTTCGCGCATCGTATCGCCCGCGCCGGGACCGGGATTGGTCTGGACGTAGCTGACGAAGTTGGCGTGGATATCACCCGTCACCCAATAGACGTTGGAGATATCCCCGTCGTTGACGAAGTCTAGGATCTCCTGGCGCTGAGCCGGGTAGCCCTTCCAGCGGTCTGATGCCGCAATGCCGAGCCAAGGGGCGAGATCGGTGAAGGGCACGGAGTTGCAGATGACCTTGAAGCGACACGGGCTGTTCTCCAAGCGGTCCTGGAGGAACGCCATCTGCTCTGGGGATAAGTACTGGCCCCCCTTTGTTGGGGTTCGCTCGTAGCGACTGTCGAGCATGATGAACTCGACGGTTTGCCCCCAGCGATGGCTCCGCCACAACCGGTCCATGGAGTTGGCGCCCTCGATGGGCAGGACGGTGTAGTAGGCCTCGATCGCATTTTCGATGCGCTCAACGTCTTCGGCCGATCGCGACCACGGATCCACGGACCCGTTGTCGGTCACCTCGTGATCATCCCAGGTCGCGTACAGGCCAGTCTTTGGATAGACCTCGCGATAGCCGCCCCCATGAAATCCACCCCAGGCCTCGAGGTACATCTCGTACGTCCCTCCCGCGGAGAAGACAGTGTCCATGTAGGCCATGTCGCCCAGGTGGATCATCAGGTCGTACTCCAGGTCGGCCTGGGCGGTCATCGTTGGCCACGTGAACGGAGCTTCGTTGCCTCCGGGCTCGTAGTACCCGCCATTGCACGACGCAAACGCGACGCGGATCACCTCTTCGGCCGTGTCGCTGATCGCGGTCCGAACGTTGCCGATCAGGCTGCGCGTCTCAAAGTCCTCGCCGAAAAACGCGTAGCTGTACCAAGTCCCGGGAGCGAGATCTTCCACCGGTACTTTGACGAAACCGTCGGTGTCCGGAACGACCTCTGCCTCTTGGACCAAGATGATGTTGCCCTCGATCTGCGACTCTCGCCAAAGCCGGAGGGTTTTGGGCTCCGCATCATCGATGTAGATGGCGAGCAGCACGGAGCTGGGCTTCATCTCGCCCGCCATGACGGTGCGAGGGAACATGTCGATATCCTCGGGCACCCGATCGGGCTCGAAGCGGAACTCCTCGCCGCCATCGTCCACCGGCTCTTCGCCGCCGGTGGTGCCCGTGTCGTCGTCTCCCGTGCTGTCGGCGCCCGTGTCGTCCGGATCGGAATCGGTGCCCGAGTCGCCGCCGCTGGTGCTGGCGCCTGCCGTCTCACCGCCCTCGGACGCAGTCGCGTCGTCAGCGTTCCCGCTGCTCCCGCCCGTGCCGCTTGATGCTGTCCCGCCCGTCCCCGAGACGTCGTCGCCCCCACACGCCTGCAATACGACTGGCGTTGCGGCGCATGCCGACAGCTCCAGAAAACGCCGTCGGGTCAGCCCCGCGGGCAGGCAGGGACTCGTCTCGCCCGGGTCCACGCAGGTCTGTGGGCTCTTGCTCAGCGTACTTTCGTTGGGCATGTTCTCTTCGCTTCGTAGGACTCGACGTTGCGCGCGACAGTTGCGCATGGTGCCTGCGCACGATAGCACCGCCGAACAAGCGTCCAATGGGTTGCCAGACGCGTCTCGCTGCCCTTGACGGAGCGCTTCCCACGCCTGGCGCCCGTCCCGTCGAGGTGAAACATCGGCGTGCGACCCACGTATCGTTTGAGGTCGTGCCCGTCGCACCGGACCTCACGCTTTATCACTTCCCGAGCTGTCCCTACTGTCGGCGTGTGTTCAGCGCGTTGGCGGCTCTGGATGTGAGTGTCGAGGATGTCAACGTGCAGCGAAACAGTGACGCGCACGCTGAGGTCGTGAGGCACACCGGGCGTGGCACCGTGCCCGTGTTGCGCATTGCTGACGACGGCGGCGAGCGCTGGATGAGTGAGTCGATGGATATCGTGC
>Ga0316189_10000177_pt1 | contig 61641 bp, 72 predicted proteins | sample LowCovwburrow_MG_FD_204930 | JGI IMG/M metagenome (GOLD analysis project Ga0316189, IMG submission 204930) | Coastal sediment microbial communities from Maine, United States - Lowes Cove worm burrow | ecosystem: Environmental > Aquatic > Marine > Coastal > Sediment | place: USA: Maine...
GTCTTCTGGCCACCCGAGTGTAGATATATAGTTGGTAAGTGCGTCAAACCATACGTACATTACCTGCTCTTCATCACCCGGAACTGGAATACCCCAATCCATACGAGACACTTCCCGAGAGATACTAAAGTCCTCAAGTCCACCTTTAACAAAGTTGATTGCTTCCTGACGACGCCACTCCGGCTCAATGACTCCTTCTTGTGATAAATATTCTTCTAGGTACTCTTGGTAATTTGAAAGTTTAAAGAAATAGTTTTCTTCCTCGATTTCCTGCAGGTCCATATTGGGATGATTTGGGCACTTGCCGTCGACAAGTTCACTCTCTTTCATGTACATCTCGTCCCCTACACAATAAAGCCCTTTATACTTCTTTTTGTAGATGTCACCCTTCGCTTCACAGCTTTTCCATATTTCTTGTGCGGCCTTCTTGTGCTCGTCGCTTGTTGTACGAATGAAATTATCATATGAAAGATTGAGTCCTTCTTTCAGCTTACTAAATTGTGTAGCAAAATGGTCAACGTATTCTTGCCGATTTTGTCCAGCATCATCAGCCTTCTGGGCAATTTTCTGCCCATGCTCATCAGTCCCTGTATTGAAAAACACCTCATGCCCCATCAACCGCCAGTATCGTGCAAGCGCATCAGCCTGCACCATTTCTAAACCAAACCCAATATGTGGCTCATCATTTACATACGGCAATGTGGTTGTAATGTATCGTGGTGTTTTTTCTTTCATAATAGAAATACTGTAGCACAGCTTCATAAAAAAGAAATCGCCAACATTGTTGCTGACGATTTAGTTTCCTTGCAGTTTTTTTTGGCCATACCAACTCACTCTATATCGTTTGCCGTACGAGTCTTGCCGTTGTTCAATGTACCCATACGAAATCAATGCTTTAAGTTGTATTGAAAACGACATTTCACTGTGCCCGACATGATCAAGCTCTCTTTTCATAGCCCAGCGCATAGAATTGATATCTTCTTTATCTGGTGTATCGCGCTTGCGGCGTGAATGTCCTTTTGGAAGTATTTTACTTCCAACAATACACATCATATGAAGTATATTCATATCTGGAAGAACTGGCCCTTCTACAGCTTTGCTAGCTAATGAGGTCCTATTGCGTACTCTTCTTCGTTTTTCTGCTGGTGTATATTGTACTTGCCACTGCCAAGCTTCAGGGAAAAATAACTGTTTTTCCATTGGCATCTCCCTCATGGTTTCTATCTGTAAAATACACTATATTGAGATCTCCAACAAGAGTACCCAATAAAAAATTGGACCTTATAGGTCCAACCATTTATTTCTGTGCCAGGTGGCATATTTATCCAATATACTTCCTGGAAAAGTTACCAAATATACGTCTGTGCCGGTCTGATACGCTGCTTGGACAATTGCTCGTACATATTCGCTGGTAGTTTCACCAGAAATATGAATAGCGCTAAATTTGCCCTTCAACAGAATATCAAGATTGTGTTTTCGTAAACGCTGTTCAACTTCAGGAATGGTGTCCTGATCAAGCAACAGTCTTTCTGCAGGTTCTACATATGATTCAAATCCCAAGCGTGTTGCAGCTTCTTCTATTGCAACCAAATTTTCTCGTGCTCTATCCAAATCATAAGGGTTTCTCGAGCATGGTGTATGTACAATAAACGCTAGAGGGGCCTGTCCTTCAGTTAATTCTTGCATTAGGAATCCTTTCTTATTTTGTTCTCTATTCCTAAAATACACTTATTTATCAAATCAAGCAAGATACAAAAACCAGTCCCTTGAGGGACCGGTTTTTTGTATTTATTTTAATTTCTCAATCAAGTCTGAAATCTTTACTCGTTCTTGTTCTCCAGTATCACGATGGCGAATAGTCACAGTATCTTTATTTTCAGGAGTTTCTTCACCAAGTGTGTCAAAGTCGATCACCACACAATACGGAGTTCCGATTTCGTCTTGTCGACGATATCGCTTCCCTACGTTTCCATTGTCATCCCATGCAACATTTCCAAACTCTGCTTTGAGTGCAGTAAATACTTCTCGTGCTTTCTCTACAAGCTGTTCTTTATTCTTTAGAAGCGGTGAAACGGCAACACGATATGGTGCGAGGTGTACTGGCAGCTTAAGGTACGTGCGCGCTTCCCCATTCATCTCATCTTCCGTATATGCTTCAGCAAGAACTGCGGTCAGCGCGCGCCCGACTCCAAATGACGGCTCGAGTACATGTGGAATGAATCGTGATCCATCGGGCTCAATGTATTCCATAGTAGTACCACTTGCATCCATGTGGTTTTTTAAATCATGATCAGTTCGGTATGCAAATCCTGCAAGCTCATCGAATCCTTTTCCTGGGTAGTTGTACTCGAAGTCGATAGTACGCTTAGAGTAGTGTGCAAGGTCATTCCCTTCTACCTCTACTTCTTTTAGGTTTTCTTCAGAAATACCTAAGTGCTTATGCCATGCACGAATATCACCAAGCATCTTTTCATACTCAGTTTCCCAGTTTTCTTCTTTTGCAAAATACTCAACTTCCATTTGTTCAAACTCGCGCACTCTAAAAAGAAACTCACGTGGAGCAATTTCATTCCGAAATGCCTTTCCCACCTGAGCAATACCAAATGGCATCTTCGGGGCCATAGAATCAACGACGTTTTTAAAGTTCACAAAAATCCCTTGTGCGGTTTCAGGCCGGAGATACACTTTTCCTTCTTCTCCTGCAGTTGCACCTACGCGTGATTCAAACATAAGGTTAAACTGTCGGGCTGGTGAAAGACTGTTTCCTTTAGGGCTTTTGATATCTTTTTCAAGAATAATCGCGTCAATTTCTTCAAGGGTCATTCCTTCAGCGTCAATATCTATATCTTTCAGAAGATGATCAGCGCGAAAACGTTCACCTGTTTCAAGGTCTTCAACCATTGGGTCAGCAAACCCAGCACCAGTGTGGCCCGACGCTTCCCACACTTTTGCATTCATTAAGATAGCAGCATCCAATCCATACATATCTTCACGTGCATCAACAAACATCTTCCACCACTCCTTCTTGATGTTATTGTTCAGCGCGACACCCAATGGACCAAAGTCCCACGTCCCTTTAAGACCCCCATAAATTTCACTTCCCTGAAATACAAAACCCCGCCGCTTACACAGCGATACGATCTTCTCCATCTTGTCATCCTTTTTTTCTGGCATACTGTATTTATCGCTGTATTACACGTTTAATAATACTGATTTTAGCATACAGGGTGCAATAAAACAGCCCAAACACGGAGTGCTTAAGCTGTTTTATATACTTTCGTGAGTTGTTGAATAGTGGAATGAGATACAGGTCATGAGAAAGTGATCAAAGGAGCCTCACTTGAGGTAAGGTAACCGAGGTCACCGGGACCCATAACGAGGTAGTCGCTTTTTATTCAACCACCCGGCCATTTTCGCGTGCATGCCCAGCCTCCTCAGACATCTCTGTAGTAATCGCCGCATTAACACTCCTCACCACAGTGCCAGTAAACTGATCATTTGCTTTCATGCGTTGCTGGCCAACCAATGTTGGAGCCGTGCCAATCTGTGAACTACTCGGTAAGAGTGATACCTGGAATGAGCCAAATGCAGCAGCATTAGCATCAACTGAACTGACATTCCAAGTTACTGTACGCTGTGCAGAATCGTACACAAAATCTCCCGCACCTGATGTTTGTTCCAGCCAAGTCACATACGATGGAAGTGTTGCAATTGTAACTACGTTTGAAACGTTATTACTTCCGTTTTCTATCATGAACGAAATCGTGTATTGTGTTTTTTGTTCAGCAACTGGTGGTACCGGACCACTATCACTAAATACACCATTATTGAAACCAGCATCAGCCCTCAGTGTAGGCTCACTTGATACTTTAATCAGACTTTGCGCTGTGCCAAGCAACATTTCTGATACGTCAGTCTCTGAAACACGGCGGGCACTTACATTTACATTAAAGGTTATCTGTGGAGTATTACTCACATTTTTGGCAGGCTCAATACCAAAAGATAGACGAATCTTTTTCCCTGGGAACAACTCTGCGAGCTCAGGTGCGTTGGAAACATCCCAAATTATTTTATTATTTAAGGAGTCATAAAATCCATTTGGGGGTCCTACTTCCAAGTCTGACAAAGCATTTCCACCAAGCTGTACCTCAACTACCACATCATAAATAGTATCTTCTAGTGTATTTTCAATTTCGATAAATGCTCCAGTGTTCTGCTCGGGTTCTATAACAACCGTTCCATTAACTACTCCTCCAATTTCCATTTGTATATTTAGGAATGGCTCCTCAATCTCAAACTCAGTTTGAGCGGTAGCAAACACCGAAGCGAGAGTTTGTTGATTACGTTCATTTGGTACACCTATTGAAAAATTAATTGCGTATTCATCAGTCTCTTTTCCAACAACAATACCTTTAATCAAAATGGTTCGCGTCTCCTCAGGCTCTAAGTCCTTCATAATCCAGATGTTTTGTGCGCTCACTGGGGAAGGTTCCGATGACGTAAAGTCAAACCCGAGTGGATACTCTGCTTTTATCAGTACATCAGATAGTGTTGTTGGTGCATTTGAGGTAATAGTCACTTCGAGGTCAGTTTCTTGGCCTGAAGATACTTTCTTAAGAGCTTCCACACGCATAATCACTGGGGACGAACTTATCTTAAATCGAAGTGGCTCTGCCTCTTTAAAGAAAGTAGCGTTGGAGCCCTGTACACGATATTCAATAGATACTGTAAGGTTTTTATCATCATTCTCTTCACCAAATACAAGCGCGCGCAATGGCACATTGATAGTTTCTCCCGAGGCGACCACGTCTAATGCAAGATGTTCGGTACGAAGCTCAGTCGTATTATCTGTAGCGGAAAGTGTTCCTCTTGGATATTCCACAATTAGGGTGGCAGACTCAATGGCTACAGTGTTTCCATTAGTAATACCGACCTGTACTGGCAGCACCTCACCTCCCCCAATGGTAAATGGTCCTGTTACTGCAATAGTAATATTTTCAGCTGAAATACTATTGCTTCCGAAAAATAAAAATGTACTCGATACGCCCACTGCCAACACAAAGAAAAGTATCCCCGAGAGCAACAACTTTACACGGTATCCTCGTTTTCTTTTTTGTGGTGCCATAGTAGTAATATTAGGTGACTCATCAGCTACTGGTTCCACCATCTCAGGAACAATTTCCTGTTCTCTTGGTTTTGGTGGAGTTGCCCAGGCAGTATTCACTTTTTCTTTTGTATCAATCAGTGCGTGATTTTTATGTGGCTGCTCACTTTTCCCACGTTCATACAAGCGCTTTCGTAGCGCCTCTATACGGTCTTGGTCTTTGATACCGCTCATATACCTATAGTATAACCTACTCTTAGAGATGACTCACCTCAGAGGCATGCTCAACACTTTTTGTGACAATTGAGTCTAATGAAGCATCATAGGCGCCCACTGCATGCGTCATAGTTTCTGCCTCTAGTAACGACTGAATATCAGGGGTCATTTTAATATATCCAAGTTCAGCTAGCAGGCGTAGTAAGAATAATTTTTGATATACTTCTACCTCCTCAACTGTATCAAGTGTTGTGAGTTGTTTAAGAGACGCTTCTGCATCAAGAAATACGCGCGGGACAATTTCTTCCCCATGAATATATCGGCGTATAGTCTTTATTACTGACGAGACACCTCCTCGAGAAATCCTCGATGTTGCCGCGAGAAAAGGATTGTCCAATGCCTCCACACTCCCAATACGCCACGTAGCTCTACCTTGTACAAGTGATACTCTGATGATGGAAAAATCCTGCAGTGCGTAGCGCTGCTTAGATTTTTCCATGCGTACGCTGCGCGCTGCAGCCCACAACATTCCCAACTCTTGGGTAAACAAAAGATATGACTTGTCAGAAGTCATATTGTATTTTGAACCACATACAATGGCTTTGGTTGTATACATGGGGCTACTCATTACTATAGATTGTACGTGATAAATGAAAAACAGGAAACGTTGTACGTTTCCGGTTTTTCATTGTGTAACTCTATCTACACTTTTTCGATGCTAATAGTCAACGAGTGTTCACCCGCAAGTACTTCAGTACCCTCAGTACGATCAAAAATTATTTTTGTTGCACCGACGGTTTGTTGGATGTCATCTGTAAACATAGTTACGATATCTTCACCTTCCTGAGAAGCCTGTACAGTGAGCACGACGTCGTCCTGTGCTTCTAAACCAGACTTTTTACGCAAGTCTTGAACGGCTCTGATAAAGTCACGAGAGTCACCTTCTGCCTGAAGTTCAGGAGTGATAACTGTGTCAATAGAAACAACATCCGCCACGGTATACTCCTTTGCATTCACTTCATCAAGCACTACTTGTTTCATTTCATCACTCAACGCGGGTCCGGCAACGGACGCTATTGGTTGTCGCACCTTAATCTGTGCTGTAACTCGCGCCTCAAGTACTGTTGAAACAATAGTACGTGTGGCCACCATACTCTCAAGAACCTCAGTATCAACTTCTCCTCCCTCCGGCCAGTTTGTCAGATGTACACTTTCCGCATCACCTACATTTTTAACCCCTTGAAATAATTGTTCTGCAAAAAGAGGCATCACTGGAGCCATCACTTGTGACACTGTATAGAGGACATGACGCAATGTACCAAGTGCACGCTTAGCATCTTCTGTATCGCTTGCTTTTAGTCGGTCACGGCTTCGTCGTAAGTACCATACCGATACGTCATCGATAAAGTCCGTTACTGGGCGCGTAGCTTTATCAAGTTCATATCCCTTGTATCCCGCTGTGATTTGTATTGTCACTTCATTCAGGCGGGAGATGATCCATCGATCAAGCACATGTGTGGAGTCACTTTGTGGTAACACATTTTCATCTGCAAACATGCCATACATCGTCAACACATTATTCAGCCGACCAATATTTTTACGCTGTAGCTCGAGTACCTCTTTTTCTGAGAAATTTAAATCTTCTCCTTTGACTATCGATGAAGACAAGAGGTAAAACCGTATCGCATCAACTCCCACTCGGTCAGCCAGCTCCATTGGATCTGGATAGTTTTGTAATGATTTACTCATCTTCTTTCCATCTTCAGCAAGGACCAGTCCATTCACGATTACATTACGAAATGGTGCTTTATCAAATATCGCAGTTCCCAGTACAATCAGTGAGTAAAACCATCCCCGAGTCTGGTCAAGTCCTTCCGCAATGAAGTTTGCTGGAAAAGCCTTCCCTTTTTCTGCATTGAAGGTTTCGAGATTTTCAAATGGGTAATGGTTCTGGCCATATGGCATAGAGCCAGACTCAAACCAACAGTCAAACACATCGGGTACACGTTCAAGTTTTACCCCATCTTCATACAGTTCGATATCATCAATATAGGGTCTATGGAAGTCTAAAGCATAGTCGTCATTATGTGGCATTGGCACAAATGGAAACTCTCTTATTTCAGCATTACTATATCTCTTGCCTTCTGCATCATGGTCGAAATCAGTATCATCTAGTGGACGTCCATCATGCACCATACCCAACAATCGTAATGGTGAATTATGAGAGATAACCAATATAGTTTCATTCTTGTGGGTAGCTTCAATATCATAGATAAATGAGCCAACTCGGCGCTTCACCTCTTTCCAGCTTTCACCATCCTTTGGCGCGCAATCACACCACTGAGCTCCTCCTTGAACAAATTCACGGTATACCTGATTATTTTTTCCGTTAAACTCACCGAGTTGAATTTCTTGGATTCGTGCATCAGTGCTCAGTGCATCAGAAGACAAGTCTAATGTAGCAGCAACAAGCTTTGCAGTCTGTGTTGTGCGTTCAAACGGAGAGTGGATGATTTTAGTAATCCCTCTTTCTTGAAGCTCTTTTGCTATGGTCTCTATCTGTTTCTTACCTTCTTCAGTCAGAGGATTTGGTTCAGCAATATCAGTACTTACTACATCAGCAGCATTACTTTCACTTTCTCCATGTCGCATCAATATATAGGTATTACCTGATTTTGGTACAAACTCTTGCAGCTCCGCAAGAGAACCAAAGATTTTTACTTCCTCGGTTTTTGCGTTCCTCCAGATAGGAAGCGGTGCTCCCCAGTAGCGCTGTCGACTCACCGCCCAATCGCGTGCACCTTCAAGCCATTTTCCAAACCTCGCGCGCCCAACATGTTCAGGTACCCATTTTACTTTATTATTTTCTTCTACCATCCTATCCTTAACTTTTGTTACTTCCACAAACCATGAGGTGGTTGCGTAGTTCAATAGTGGAGTATCACACCGCCAACAATGTGGATAGCTGTGCGTAATATTTTCTTTCTTAAATAGTTTTCCATTTTCTTGTAGTGCCTTAACGATCTCAATGTCCGCATCAAGATGCATAACTCCAGCCTCATCATCATCTTTTGGTTTTACTAACTGCCCTGCAAAATCAGTGACGAAATCCATGAAGTGACCCGTATTATCTACATGATGTTCTAGCGGTACACCATACTCTTTGGCAAGTTCCATGTCGTCAGCACCATAGGCGGGAGCGAGGTGTACTGCGCCTGTCCCCTCCTCTCCAAGCTCTACATAGTCCGCATGCAAAATCTGCCACGCATTTTCCTTGCCTTCGAACTCACGGTCAGAGTGATATGTAAATGGTGGTTCATATCGCTTCCCAACCAATTCACTTCCTTTGAATTCTTCTACTATTGTATATTCCGTATCACCCAACTGAGCGAGTCGAGCCTTTGCAATGATGAGATTTTCTGAACCCTCATCATTTTTGACCTGTACCTTCACATAGTCATGTTCGTTATGTACCGCTGCAGCCATATTTCCAGGCACCGTCCATGGTGTAGTAGTCCAGACCAAAAGTGACGTGTCAGTGACCGCACCTTCATCATCAAGTAGTGGGAGCTTTACGGTAATGGCAATATCTTTAATATCTTTGTATCCTAAATTTACTTCAAAGTTGGAAAGCGTTGTTCCACATCGTGGACAGAGGTGCATAGACTTAAACCCTTCGTACACCAATCCCTTTTTGTGCAACTGTGAAAACACCCACCAGACACTTTCAGTGTATGTCGAGTCCATTGTTTTATAATCATCTTCCATGTCCACCCATCGCCCCATGCGTGGTACGATTTTGCGCCAATCATCTGCATACTCCATCACCACATCACGTGCTGATTCGTTGAAACTTTGTATCCCATGTTCTTCAATATCTCGTTTAGTAGCCAATCCAAGTTTTTTTTCTATGAGATTTTCTACCGGTAGACCATGGCAATCCCATCCCCACTTTCGTGGCACATGATATCCATTCATTGTCCAAAATCGAGGGACTGCATCTTTGATAGTTCCTGCCAGAATGTGACCATAGTGTGGTAACCCAGTGGCAAATGGTGGACCATCGTAGAAAACAAATTCTCCATTAGGAGAATCCTTCTCTAAACTTTTATTAAAAATGTCGTGTTCTTTCCAAAAGGTAAGGACCTCTTCCTCTCGAACCGCGACGTCACACTTCTCTGGAGCTGTTTGCCCTTCTTTTTTTGTATTCATAGCTTTATGGTATGTATATCAGACATAATAATGCGAGCCACTGCTCACACGTGTGTATCAGACACGCCGTTGCATAATATCATAATTTCTCTATATATAAAGAGTCAGCAACCCAAATTAAGATTGCTGACTATATTCAACATGTGCACGTATTGCTTCATGTTTAGACTCTGTTCACGAGGATATTTTTACGACCCATGGGTCCAATGGTTGTCACCATTTTCTTTTGTAAACACCGCCTCATGAAACGTAGTGTCGTATGGTGCCAAAGCAACATGGTGCAAACACAATCCATTATGCGTACTCCTTCATACCCACTATACACCTCTAATACGACTCATCTAGAAGTATATACACAGGGGTAAACAAATAAAAAATCCCGCACTTCTGCAGGATTTTTTGTATAGGGCACACCCGGATTTGGAGGGTGCCATGATTTTGTTACTGGTGCATGAAGACATACATCAATAAAATAGAGTCCGAAAATATAAGATCCAAATACCAACAATGAAACCAGATCCTCTATTCCATCTGCACATAAAACACTGAGAATCATGTACGAAATGAATATGTAGGCACCAATTTTCATGTGTATTAAAAATGATTTTCCTGTTGCACACTCTTCATCAAGAAGTGCGGGATCAATTTTGAAATCTCAATCAGCAGAGTATCTGGATATATTTTCATCCCGCCACCCCTGCATACCTGCACGCTTTCAATATTCGTGCACTTTTTGTGTGCAATTCATATGTATACATTTGTACTCGCTTTCTAATTCCTCCATGCGGAGAAATTGGTGAAACGTGCTTCATTCCTAATTTGTAGCACCATAATTCCCATGCCACAAAACTGGAGATTGAAATATCATTCATAAAAACCCAAACTAATAGTTTCATTATGCAACTCCCTAATTTGTCCAATTACAATCTTTATTGAAAATACACCCATTTTGATTATTTAGCAAATTAAAAGGGCCGAATCAAATGCTTCGGCCCTTTCCCCATAATTAATTATGGGGAAACTTTCGATGGGGTTTTAACGTTTTAATTGCTTGCACGTACAAAACTTTAGTTTCAGCAACTTGTTTTTCTCGATTTTCTCCTCTAAGGAGGTTGCGTAGTAACCTTTGCACAACTTCTACCTGCACATCCCAAAAAGCTGCTTCATTCATTCTCATTATCCTTTTCTGTATCATACACGAGTCGTACGTACGGCTCCTGCTTTGGTGTGGTTACGGGGAGATGTTCCTGCGTAGAGTCCGAAACATCATCTTGTGTTTGAGGAACATCATCTGCTTCTGTACTAAGAAAAGAGACAACAGCCGTAAGTATCACATAACAATAGCAAAGTAACGGCGCCATCATACTCAGAAGCACCTGGTCGTAGTACTTGAGCAGTAGACTCAACACCAATGTTTGTACAGTAATCAATACCGTAATTGATTTCCATACTGTTCCATCAGTAAACCAGTTGACTCCAGCCGCTACAATTATAACTGAACACAAACTCGCAATTTCAAAAAAGTATATAGCTGATAGCGTTTGTGACATGTGCCACCTCCTTTCTCCTAATTCCTATAATGCCTTATAGCCTACATATGTCAAGACCGTTCAGTAATTCACCAAAGATGGGGCAAATCGGGTACAGATTCACCCCAGGTACTTCATTGCTACATTCTCTCTGGTGCCTTGATACCTAGTGCCCAAAGCCCATTCTTGAGCGTCTGCGCAACTGCTTGAGACAAGGCGGCCTTGTATGGTGCAAACTCATCCTCCGAGTCAGCAATTTTTTCTGCTGCATAGAAAGAGTTATAGAGCCCTGCAAGTTCAATAAGAAATGTTGCTACTTTGTGTGGCGCCCGTTCTTCAGTTGCTTCTAAAACAACTTCCTCAAAGCGATACAGAATCTTTTCTATTTCATATGGCACCTGTGGTGCATTTTCAAAATTGGGGGTGATTCCTGTATCCCCTGCTTTGTTCAGTACAGAATAAATGCGTGCATGAGTATATTGCAAATAAGGACCTGAAGCCCCCTCAAAAGAAAGTGCTTGCTCTTTATCAAAAACAGTATCCTGAAGAATGTTCCCTTTCAGAGTTGCATACTTTAATGCTCCTATAGCTATGTCACGAGTAAGGGTAAGGTCCTCAGCAAGTTCTGGAGTTGATTCTCTCATTCGTTCAGCCACCGAGCCTGCTATCTCATCTATAGAATCAATTGCGGGGACAATATCGCCTGTTCGAGAAGACATCTTCCCTGAAGTAAGACGTACTGTTCCATGGCCAATGTGTTCTGTTTTCTTTTCCAGTTCTGGATATACAAAACTCATGGCCTTTTTCAAAACTTTAAAGTACTCAGTAATTTCATTTGAGGTGGAAATAATAGAAAGGTCATACTCTCCTAGTCTGTCTTCTTTCATCTTTGCTAAGGCAAGTTCTTTTGCTTCATAGGTAGGAAGACCTTCCGAATTAAGAAATACTCGTGTGTGCAAACCATGAGATTCACCATTAAAAATGTGAGCCCCATTACTTTCAATAAATACTTCTGGATTAGACAAGACTAAGTCCCTTCCTTTTGGACCAGCTTCACTCTCAAAGAAATACTCATCAAAGTGTGTGTCGACTATTGCATACACCGTTTCAAAGTACTCTAATGACACTTTTTTTCCAGCATCATATAGAGCATTCACTTCTGCATCAGTTCGTTCGTATATTTTTTTATTTAAAACTTTAATTTCTTCTTGGGCAGACTCATCTTCTTTGTACGCAGTCGCTCCTCTAGCATACGCCTTACCTAAGTCGCGCGCAGAAAAAACTTCATCAGTTGTCATCCCGAGTTTCTGCATACCCCAAATAGAATTTGCCACATGCATTCCAACGTCCCCTTGATAGCAAAGACGTTTGGTATCTGCTCCAGAAAATTCAAGAAGACGAGAAATGGACTCCCCTACTGAATTTGTAAAGAGGTGCCCTATGTGTAATTCTTTAAACGGATTTGGATCAGTATACTCAACTAAAACTTTCTTCCCTTTCAAGGAATCATTCTTCCCCCAGTTATCACCAAGCTCCGAAGCACGCATGATTTCTTCTTTAAAGAAATCACGCTTCAGGTGGAAGTTAACAAACCCAGGACCGGCAACATCCATCTTAACTACAGTTTCAATTTTTCCTTCAAGTTTTTCTACAATTGTTTCAGCGAGCTCTCGAGGGTTCTTATATTTTGTACCCCAACTGATTTCATCAACATGTGAATCTACAGCTTTAGCAAAAGCTCCATATGCAGACATAGCAACGTTACACGCATAATCTCCGTGAGATAAGTCGGCTGGATGTTCCACCACAAAATCTACTCCGCCGATTCCGAGTTCTTGTAATACGTCTATAACCGCTTGCCGAATTTTGTTTTCCATTGCTCACACTATACCAAAAGACAACAAAAAACGCCCGTGATTTCACGTGCGTTGGGTCGGGATGGTGCGGTGCACCAATCCCTGCTCTTTCCTCATTACAATTCTTTTAGTACTCGCTTTCGCTTGCGAGTTTCTACCGTGAATTCTCCAGCACGGTCAGCACCAGGAGTAAAAGATCCTCCTGATCTTATTTTCCATACACGGCCGTTTGAACGAGCCATTTGACTCGCCATTCGCTTTGCGACTCTCCTTGACAGTTTAGTTGTATTAACACTACTTTGCATCTTATATTCATCCTGTTTTTCCCTGCCTCCTTGTTGGGCAGTGCAAAAGAGATTAACACACTTCCTCTTGGTGTCAACTAATCAATCCTTGTTATCAATTCTGCTGGGGGGTTTTGCGAATCAATGGTGAATACTTCTCTTCCAAGTACTTGTCCCCTGCCAGTCTCCACTGTACAGCGCCACTTCCCGTCTGTGTAATTCTGTATAAAGGTATACCCTCGGAAACCTTTATCACGCCCTCCGGCGATACTGTATGACAGCTGAGTATGTTCTATCCAGTCCCCTAATTCTTCATCATAGTATTCCCAAGCATGATAAATATCAGTCTTTAGTTTTGTCGGAGCAAACACCTGAGCAAAACAGAAGATATTATCTCCAGGAACTGTGTGGTACGTATTGTCTGAATTTTTCAAGGGCTGATACCATTCTCCATCCTCATACTTCAGTTGGTATGTCCCATTTTCAAACCGCACCACACTGTGGTATACACCGACATCTTTAAGCGACAGTGGGATTGGGGGGATGATATTGGCAAAATAGAGAAAATTAAACCCAGCAAATATAGCTCCCAAGGTAAATATGACCGCCTTCATATGGATAGTGAGAAAACGCGGCACAACTTTATACAATACACGCATAAACCAGTACATGATAAACAATGCGAGCAAACCACTACCTACAAAAATCCAAGGGCCCATAAATCCTGTAAATACAGGGATGACTAATACTGTGTACGAGAATAGTCCAACAAATAAAATTGCGAGGTTGTAGATAAGTCGTGAGGTACGATCACGGATGGTTTCATTTCCATAGATTGCCAAGAGTATAATAAGCATAAAGGGCCACGCTTGCGACCAGGAACCACTACGGCCATAAAAAATAAGCATTCCTGAAAGTAATCCACCAAAAGAAAATTGCACCAGAAGTGCAGCATAGCGTCGTGAAAGGTCGCCGAGCATACCTGGTATTTTTTCAGCTGCACTGCCATAGAGTAGCAATAGCGACACCATCGCCAGCAACACATAAAAAGCAAGTACAAAATTATCAAACAGCTGGTCTACTCGGTTGAGGGTGATGTTATCTAGAATAAAACCAAGGAAAAAAGCTATGGACATCCAATGTCGTTTAATTTTTGTCAGTGAACGTTTTGGCTTTACGACAGGATTCTCTTCCTGATTTATTTCAGTTTCCATAAGGCTATTGTACAGGAGTTATGTAAATAAAAAAAAACGCCCTCACAGGGAGGGCGTCAAGTATTGAGGCAGGTTCCATACAGGGGAGAAGGAACCTATCGAGCAGTATCAGTATTATACATTTCATCTCAAGAAATGCAAGATTCACGCGAAATGCCGGCCATCCATGGTTTAAGGAAAAACTTCATGCACATTGTCCCAATAATGACGTTTTGCTTCTTTTGCATCACGTACTTCATATCCATCAATGAAAATATGATGAAACATCGCCATTGTCCAACGTGGTTCGCCAGGCGTAGTTTCTGAACTATGCCAAAGGGGTTTTACCTGACCCTTGGTTACCCAAAGCACCTTCACTCCCCAGAAAAGCAACATATACCCAGGTTTTGGTGATATTTCCACCATTTCACCTGGGTGTTCTGGAAGTGCCCCTAGTAAAGAGCCTCCTTCTCCGGGTAAACAGGTAGTAATCAAACTCCTGTCAATATGACCTTTAGCACCAGATTGGTTTACAACCGGAGGATATCCAAGGCCACGTAACACTGTGGTCGCATACGGTAATGAGGCATAATCAATGGTGTGTAGATATGCACTCAACATATTTGTTTTATACAACTTATCGTACGCAATTAAGACCGAGGCAACCTGTGTGGTCAACATGTCATATAAAATTTGTGCACTAGCAAAGTAATCGTCATCAACTTTGGTTAATGGATCACCCTGCTTTTTTAAGTCTTCTTTTAGACATGGGTCAAAGTGAGAAACAAACTTTATATCCTTCCTTCCGCCCGAAAACTTTTGAATACCTCGATCAATTTCATTTTCACCTTTTCTTGTTAGGCGCCATTTTTTGAAATCATTCTTTTCTTGTCTAAGAGTAATAAAAGCCTTCTGACTTTCATGTGCGTGAGTGACTATTTCATTATTAATCGGTGCATATGCATGTCCCTTTTGATGTAGGTCTTGTGCAATACTTGTATAATTTTGAGTTGTCATCGCCAACCTCTTTCCATTTGTTGTAAAAATCCTTCTGTTTGCAGGGTATCGTATTTACAGAAAGAACACAAGAGAGACGCCCAAAAGGCGTCTCTCTTGTGTTCAGTAATGGTATTCTCACTAAAAACTATCTGGGACTGGAAATGAAGTACACATCGCCTCAACTTCTGCCTTAAGTGCATCTTTAAGTTGTTGATTATCCTTATCTTTCAAAACTTCAATCATAATCTCAGCTAACCGTGTTGCCTCTGTCTCCCCCATACCCCTGGTGGTCATAGCTGGGGTACCGAAGCGAATACCAGAAGGATCAAGTGCTTTACGTGTTTCGTCAGCAATCATATTCTTGTTAAGAGTAATCCCAACCTCATCCAGCGCCTCTTCTGCCTCCTGCCCTGTCACACCAAGTGATCCGTACACATCAGCAAGGAGTAAGTGATTATCGGTTCCTCCCCCCATAAGCCGGACGTTAGCATTAAGAAATACCTTTTCCATTGCTTTGGCGTTCTTCAAAACTTGGAGACCATACTCTTTGAAAGAAGGTTTCAACGCCTCTCCAAACGCAATTGCTTTTGCAGCAATAACATTCATGTGTGGGCCACCTTGAAGACCTGGAAACACAGCTTTATTAATCTTCTTTGCGATATCTGCATCCTCGCGAATTAAGATAAGTCCCCCTCGTGGACCGCGCAATGTTTTGTGAGTGGTAGACGTAATCACATCAAATCCATAGTCGAAAGGATTCTTAACTACTCCACCAGCGATAAGCCCAGCAATATGTGCCATGTCAGCGACCGCATACGCCCCTACTTCACGCGCGATGTCGACAAACTTCTGATAGTCCAGCTCTCGAGAATACGCAGAGAAACCTGCAAGGATAATTTTCGGTTTATGCTCAAGGGCAACTTCTCGCAGCTCATCGTAATCAATTTCACCAGTATCCACGTCTTTCATCTTGTATCGTACAAAGTTGAACACTTTATTGATACTTGTTGTTGGATGTCCGTGAGTAAGGTGACCTCCGTGAGATAAGTCCATACCGAGCACTGTGTCACCTGGTTCCATCAGCGCAAAGTACATCGCAACATTTGCAGGAGCGCCAGAGTGAGGCTGCACATTTGCATACGTACAGTTAAAGAGTTTGCATGCTCGCTCTATAGCCAAAGTTTCAATTGCGTCAGTATATTCCTGCCCTCCATAATATCGCTTTCCTGGATACCCTTCAGAATACTTATTGGTCAGCACTGACCCATTTGCTTCGCGCACCGCTCGAGAGACATAATTTTCACTTGGAATCAGCTCAATACCGGTTGCTTCACGAGCTTCCTCTCCTAGTATTGCCTTATATACTTCTTCATCTTCTTCTTTTATATGATTATATTCATTCATAGTAGTTTTTTATAAAATCTGTAAAATTAGTAAAGTGCTATAGCTCTACTATGTCATTCGCCAATCCTTCGTTGTTTGTAGTCAGAAAAATACAACATATTAAATATATTTCTTTACTATGCCATATACTTCCTCATGAATATCTTCACGTGTACGAAGCGTATCTTCTTCTCCCATACACTGCACTGAAATCCACTGATTTTGAGAAGCTGACAAATATGCAGCACAAGACGCGACTTTCTCCTGATGATCTTTATCTGACTCTGCCACGTCAGCTACCTTTGCTCCAATACCTACTACATATTCTAAAAGTTTTTCACTTTTTTCAGGGGGAACATCTAAATAAATAGTTACGTCAGGACGAGGCATATCAAAAATTTCATACTCGACGTGTTCAAGCCAACTAAGAAATTCTCCACGTTTATCAGCGTCTTCAATTTTCGCACCCTGGTGCAACATGTTCGCGCTGACATATCTATCAAAAATAACAATACGCCCCTCTTCAATCCACTGCAATAACTCTTTCTTTGATTCAAAGCGATCTGCTGCGTAGAGTGTCGCCGCAATCTTTGGGTCCAAAGCCATAAAATCACCATGCTTACCATCGAGTGATTCACGAAGTAAATGACCAAAGGTATTTTGATTATACCGAGGAAAATCCATCTTTCCAACAGAAACACCGTCGCTCACCAAGCGCCGCATCAATAAGTCAGCTTGGGTTGCTTTCCCTACGTTGTCACCTCCATCAATAACAATGAGTTGTGCTTTTTGCATATGTATATATTTTACCTGTTGTCTCCACTACCGCCAAGTACATTACGGTCCATTCTTGAATATAGCTTCTCAATATTCATTTGAGCCACTTCGTCTAAATCTCCCCCAAGTTCTGTTACTAATTGCGAAATGTACCACAGTACATCACCAAGTTCTTTTGCGAGTTCTTTTTTTTGTTCTGCCGATAAATCATTCGGTGTATGAATCCCATCATCACGAATGTGTTTTTTCAGTTTATCAGCCACCTCCCCCGCTTCAGCAAGCAAACCCAATACAGGATAGGTGAAATCGTTATCCTTATTTGGGTACATTGCCGTTACACGGGATTTTTCTTGATATTCCTTAAAATTCATATATTTCTGATAATTAACCCTTGCAATTATATATACCCATAGTCTAACACCAGTAAACAATTCCCCTTTATTTACAAACCAAACAAACTAATGTCTCCTCAGAAAACTGTACATTTACGTTCTTTATTGTATTCTTCTTTTAGAAACATAATCATCTGAAGGATGCTTGTCATGGGCCAACCACCACTACTCAGCGAAGAGGAAGAGTATATCCTTACACTTCCTTTCGATTTCGGGTACTACTGTAAACTTCGTGAAACATTTGAAAATGGCGATTGTGGGTTCTGTACTATTGACCCCTCAGTCAACAAAGTTGTTTTTGAAAATGAACACTGGTTAATTTTTGAAAACTCATTCCAATATAATCGCCCTTGTGAAGTAATGCTCGTAATCATAGCAAGGGACCACTGGCGCACACTTGAAGACATCGTGCCCGAGGCATGGAAAACATTCGGTCAAATGGTAGTGTGGGCATGTAAAAATTACAATATTCCAGGTGGGGTTTTGTTCCTACGTTTTGGTCCAATGTCTTCGAATACAGGTACGATGCCACACATGCATTGGAATATATGGGTTCCCGATCCATCTGTCAAAGGCGAAGGTCGCCGTGTTTGGATTCCAATTCAGAAAACTGAAGCTGAAGAAATAGCCGATGTTACGCGCACCGCTGAATTCGCAAAACGGTACGAAGCTGGTGAGCGGGTATACATATAATAAAATTAAAGGGAAGGACGGGTACTCATCCGTCCTTTTTCTATTTCTATTGTGTAATTATATTTTCCACTACCTGTAGTAAGCACGATGCGATATTATAGAGTCCTACTGGTTAATCTTTATATCTATGAAGCCATACGCAGAACGTACCGCAGACACTCAATACCAAGAACTTTTACGACGCATCCTCGAAACAGGTCGTGAAGTGCATCCTATCCAAGGAGGAATGAGCAAGATGGTTATGGGGCACCAAATGCGTTTCGATATGAAAAACGGGTTTCCTCTTATTACTGAGCGAGATATGTCTGGGCCATTTCTCAAAGCTGCACTTGGTGAACACATCGCTTTCCTTAATGGTGCGCGTACCCAAGAAGAACTAGAGTCCTTTGGTTGTAAGTTCTGGGACCGGTGGGTGACTAAAGAAAAATGTGACATATTTGGCCTTCCTGAGGGTGACCTTGGTAACGGCTCATATGGTGCAGCGTGGACTAACTTCCCCACCGCCGAAGGTGCTCCGTTCAATCAGATTGAACACGTGATAAAACAAATTAAAGAACGGCCCTACTTGCGTACGCACATCATCTCTCCGTGGATCCCGCAGTATGTAATTCAACATGACGACCTTAAGCGGAGTACCGTCGTTGCGCCGTGCCATGGATGGATACATGTACTCTGCTTCCCTGAAACAAAAGAGCTTGCAGTACATCACTTCCAGAGAAGTGCAGATAGTCCTGTAGGGCTTCCATTTAACATGGTGCAGTACGCTGCATTTGGCATGATGCTCGCACACCTTACTGGATACGAAATGGTGGAATACGTACACACGCTTTCTGATGCACACATCTACGAAAACCAGTTTGAAAAAGTAGAAGAGCTACTCACACGTGAACCACGTAAACTTCCAACCATGAAACTTGAGGCTGAAGGGATTACAAAAATCACTGACTTCCGCCCTGAACACTTTGTATTAGGTGATGATTATGAACCCCATGCAAAAATGTTGATTCCTACTCCTGTATAAACACTATGATTGAAAAAGAAGACTTGATGAATATAAATAACGCACGCCAACCATTGCAAATAGAAAATATGAAAAAAATTGCAGCGGGTGGTTTTTGCCCATTCTGTCCTGAACACATGCAAAAGCATCACACACCGCCAATCATAAAGACTGGTACTCACTGGTACGTCACGCCAAATATGTACCCATATGAAAATACCGCACACCACTTCTTGATTGTTACCAACGAACACATTGCTGACTCAAAAATACTTACGGGTGATGCATGGGCTGAACTACAAGAACATGTGAATTGGCTTATGAAAGGGTACTCTATTGAAAGTGGTACTCTTCTTATGCGTTCTGGAGATATGAGTAAAACTGGATCAACAGTACTCCATCTACATGCACAGTTTATTGTTGGTGCTGATGCTGATAAGCCGGTAATCACCCGAGTAGGCTAGTTTTGTACAAGAACTATTTCGATACCTGCATCACTAAGGATATTTTCTGCATCAAGCACTGAATATCCTTTCTTGTAAAATACTCGTTTAAATCCTGCGTCAACAAGTGATCGCGCACAGGTTGGGCACGGAAATGTTGTTACATATATATCAGCACCATTGGTGGAGACTCCATTACGCGCGCATATAGCAATGACTGATGCCTCAGAGTGAATTGAAGTATAAATTCCAGGCCCTTTCCCCGCGTCCAAATTTGATCGAGGGTCACCATTAATAGACAATGAATGAGCTGTTGGGTAGTGTTTATTGTGCGCTGTTGCAACGACCTTCCCTTCTTTTACTACAGCCGACGCTATCTGGCGCCACCAATCAGGGCTTTTTTGCGCCTCATTTTCTAGATCAGTGATCATTTGCTGTGCAAAATCTTCTTCTGTAACAGTACGTCCATCTGGCACCTCAAACTCAGTGGTAGAAAGTTTTTGTGTCCAACGAATAAATATATTTTGTGCTTCTACCGGTACTTCAGGTGCATATTTCTCCAAGAAATAACGGACTATTTCATCTTCAGGGATTATAAATGTTTCTATATTATTAGAAAGACTTGAGAGTTCAGAAGGATCAACTATAGTCACACTTGTAAAACCATGGGCCTCAAGTTCAATTTTAATTTCTTCAGCAGGTAACGCTCGAGCATCTCGCTCAAGATACACGTTTTCTTTTTTACCCTTTTCATTATTTAAAAGCCAGATCGGCAAACCTTCGTTTGCACGAAGAAATTCAAGCACCTGTTTATGCACCACAGGGATATAAGCAAATACGACTCGCATTATTGTTTATCCTTAATTTTATTAAGCATCTTGTGAACCATTTCTGGCATCTGTTCTGCAAGTTCTTTTGCAAGTTCATCTGCACCTAGCATGCTCACCTGTTGCACTCGAGCAGAAGTTGAGGTTGTCGCTTGTGGAGGCAAAGTTCTCACTTCTCCACAATGCGCTGAAAGTTCATCACTTACGGTAAAGTCATTAGTTGAGGTCGAAGCAATATACACATCGGGCTTAATGGTCTCGATGAGTGCTTCAAGATGTTTATCAACATCACGAAGTACAACCAAATCAACATGGCGCAAATGCAAAAGCATGTTTGAACGTTCATCCTGTGGTACCACAGGTCGCCCATCTCCCTTCCTCTGCTTAGTAAGAGCATCTGAGTCAACGCCTACAATCAACACATCTCCTTTTTCTTTTGCTTTCTCGAGATACTGTGCGTGCCCAATATGCAACAAGTCGTAGACCCCCTGCGTGAGAACCACGCGCTTCCCCTCTGCTCTCAACGCGTCGGCAACCTCTTTTAATTCATCAAAATCAGTGTAGTAGCGGGACTGCGTATCTAAATTGGTCTGCATAAGCGCCGAGAGTCGTTCTTGAAGAGTCATATTAAATAAAGTATACCGCCTCTATACAAAGTCACAAGGGACAGTGTCTTGGCAATATGTCATAATCACTAACAATATAAGCAAACTAGTTATGAAAACACCACGAATCAGTATTATTGCGGCAATCGGGAAAAACCGAGAACTTGGTAAAAAGAATGATCTTATTTGGCGAATCCGCGACGACCTACAGCATGTCAAAGCTATTACGCTGGGTCACCCTATCATCATGGGACAAAATACCTATGAATCTATTGGGAAGCCATTACCTGATCGCACCAATATTGTACTGACGAAAGATACTGACTACGCCCCTGAGGGTTGTGTCATGGCCCACTCGCTGGAGGAAGCACTTGAAAAAGCTCGAGCTGTAGAAGACGAAGAAATATTCATCTTTGGAGGTGCGTACGTGTACACACAAACTATCGCTATGGCAGACCGACTCTACCTCACCCTTATTCATGATACTGACAGTGAAGCCGATGCCTTCTTTCCAGAATATGACCTATTTACAACCGTGGTTGAAAAAGAAGAGCGAGGCCAGGATGACCTGTTGTACAGTTGGGTTGTTTTAGAAAAGGAATAGTAGTCAAATATCGACCTACGTAATTATCTACGTAGGAATAAAAGGACCGTAGGCAAAGCCTACGGTCCTTTTGACTCTTTCCCTACCCCAGGCTCCATTTCACTACAGCAGTAACCTCCTCAGCTGAGTCATACCGATGAAATGGAATGTTCTCTACAGAACACATTCCTGTAAGCATTCTTGTTACACTCATCCCTTCTTTGGCAAACACCAACATTGGCTTTCCTGTTGCTAGACGAAACGAAATCTCCATCCCTAACCCTATAGAAGGATAGTCAACAATAAATACACAGAGATCTGCTGTCTGAGCACAGTTACGATCATACGTATACACTTCTTCTTCCGTACTTCCCTCGAGCCCTATAAAATCCAACACTTCAACTTCTGGGATGTTTCGAAGTTCCGTTTTTATCTCATTCTGAAAATTCTCTCTAAATTCTTTTGGGGCCTGTGTAAGACCCATACCAACATATAGTTTCATATCATTCTAAATATTTTTCGTACAATACTTTAAATGTATCATCTTTAAATGACACAAAGAGTGTATCTTTGTGATTGTCTTGTGTGAATGTCAGGCCTGGCACATCTCGAGCAAGAACCACAGGTTGACACTCATCCACCTCTCCCATAACCACAGTCGCTCCGGCGGCCAAACCGTCAGCAAGGTTCGACTGCTCTATCTGCATTTTTCTGCCAAATAAGTCCTTTTTACCAATATGGTTAATAACTGGTTCAAATCCCCAAAAACCAATTGAAATTCCAGCAGCACCTCGTCGTAGAGGTTGTGAGGCGCTATCAGTTATTACCACACCTACATTTCCAATATCAAAACGTTTCTTAAGATATCCGTGAATTTTTTCAGCACTGGCAAATGTATCTATTGGCAACATAATTAAATGTTCTCCTGCATTACTTTCATCAATTCCCGACGTTCCAATAAAAGCATTGTGTGTGACCGTGAGCGGTGAAGGCCAATATGAACGAGGTATGAGTAAATCCGCTTCGGCTGCAACGAGTGTCTCCTTATCTACTTCGTCCAATCGATGCGTTCTGCCGTCCCCTATTGCAACTATTTTTGAAGAAATTAGAACCACATCTCCTTCTTGTACATCGCTCAGATATTCATCGAGTACAGAAAATAAATCATCCTTAGGAGGATTCATGACTCGTGTTTTGATAGGTATAAACTGCATAGTTCCGAAAGGGTATCACAAAAACATAAAAGAAAAAACGCCCCCGTAATACGAGGACGTTTTGCTGCATCATGCAGCAATGTAGTATGGTAACTTCTGTAAGTCTTTGGCTGCAAGAATCGCAGCTTTCGTCACCGTACGTTTTTCTGGAGACATTTGCGGGTAAACGCAATCCTTCAGATATTTGACATAGATCAAATCAACGGAACTAATTGAATCCTGGCAAGGACTGAAACCTGTCTGAGTAGTCTGCGCCAGTAGCACGTGAAAATTTTGTGCGTCAAACTGGTCACGTTTCCAGCCTTTGGGGGCCGGTTGAATCATGCTGCCAAGGTACGTCATTTCCGAAATTGAAAAATTCGCACCAATTTTATCATACCCAACTCGAACTGCGGCCTTGAAAGTACTTTCAGAAGCCTGAACTGGGCCCTGCAGGGGATTCAAATTATGCCGACCATCTCGCATGGCGCGGATGTGCTTTATCATCGGAAGCATTTTCAGATTTTGATTGTACATCAAAACCAGAACTGTCTGAAGATCGCGGGGTGAGCGTTCGACCATCTGAGCAGGTGCCTTATCAAAATTATCAAGTGACACCCACTTCTTCATGGGCTGGTCAGTGATATTCGTTAAAAGCCTTTCTTCTGTTGCCGGATTACATTGTGTATCGATTGGACTCCATGGTGATGTGGTCAAATTTGACTCCTGTCTTTGTTGTTTCTGGGCGGAACATGCCCAAAGAAGTTATACCAAAAAACAAAGCACTACGCTAGTGCGTAGTGCTTTGTTTAACTTAAGTCAACTCAACTTCTTACAGAAGCTGTATACCTTTCGGATATATTCTCCCTAACGGTCGAATCTACCTCGAAAGCACGGTGAAACTAACTTATGCCAGTTCCACCCCCATGCTTCGGCATGTTCCTTCGATGATTTTGTCAGCTGCTTCAAGTGAAGCTGCGTTAAGGTCTACCATTTTAGCTTCAGAAACTTCACGAATCTGCGCTTTAGTGATTTTCCCTACCTTAGAGGTAAGGTTTTTACCTGAACCTTTATCTTGTCCGATTGCTTTTAGAATCAATCGTGATGCTGGAGTAGTTTTACATTCAAATGAGAATGATCGATCATCAAACACAGTAATAATTACTGGTACAATTTCTCCCATGCGGTCTCGTGTCTGGTCGTTGAACTGGTTCACGAATTCACCAATAGCAACACCTGCCTGTCCTAGCACAGGTCCCAATGGTGGCGCTGGAGTAGCTTTACCTCCAATTGCCTGAACTTTAATTTTGTTTAATACTTGTTTTGCCATGTTTTTTGTTTAAAAGTTTGTATAGAAATAGATTAGTCCATAGCTAACCCACCTCATAGAAGCGGTGCTATAGTACCGTTTCCATTACGATATTGCAACCCTATAAGGTCTGGATGGAAGTCTAAAATTATTTAAAACTTTCAAGATTGCCTGAGATACGAAGCCATGAGGCATTTTAGGAAGAAGACGTACTGGCTGGTACGACGACTGATAAAATTGCCGAAATAGCAAAGTAGATTAGGCGATATTGGAAGTTTTAAACTTTTACGATTTGGAGGAAGTCCAGTTCTACCGGCGTTTCGCGCCCAAACATAGAAACTAACACCTTCACCTTTCCTGTTGTTTCATCTACTTCTCCCACTTTACCTTCAAGTTCTTTAAATGGACCATCAGTAATCATCACAATGTCATCAACTTCAAAGTCAACTTTATGCTTCACTGTTTCATTGTCCATCATCTTCATCAGTGCTTCGTACTCAGGTTGAGAAAGTGGTACAGGCTGTGTTCCAGACCCTACAAATCCTGTAACTCGCGGAGTATTACGTACGATGTACCATGATTCATCATTTACAATCATTTCCACCAAAACGTATCCTGGATACATTTTCTCTTCTTCAGTTACACGCTTCCCTCCTTTTACACGTACTTTTTTCTCAGTTGGTACTACTACATCAAAAATCTGGTCAGTCATACCAAGTGACTCGATACGTTGCTTAAGATTACGCGCTACTGCGTTTTCATATCCAGAATATGTGTGGATGACGTACCAGTGACGTTCCCCATCTGTGTGTTGTTTTGCCATAATATATTTAAATACTGATAATTATCTTACGAAGATATTAAGAACCTGTGTAAAGAGATAATCAACAGCTCCAAGGTATACAGCAACAATACCTGAAATAGCTATAACAAGTGCTGTGTACACAAAAGCTTGTGTCTGTGTTGGCCAGGTAACATGCTTCATTTCTGCAGCAGTGTCACGGACGTAATTTCCAAGTCGACTCATAATAGTTTTAATGTGAAAATGTGGGTAAAAATAAAAGCCCTCTCAGGCGGTTATGTCGTATATTGTACTCTTGTTTTTGAAAAAGTAAAGAAAAAACGGTACCGTTCGGTACCGTTTTAGTGATTATAAATCAAATTATTTAGCACCTTTTTGAGACTGCTTCTTATTTGATTCTTTTATTGGACAAGGTGGTCCACATGGACTAGTTGAAAGATTACTTCCCATTTATTGTCTCTCCCTATAAGAACTGGACAAAAAGAATATCACGCTCACTTTAAAAAACAAGAGCAACATATTTGATGTTGCTCTTGTTTTTCTATAAATTTTTATTTATTTCAATTGATACGTAATGGTCACATTACTTCGTATCTCATTTTCTCCTACCGGTAACGACGGTGCTGATTTAATACTGCTACCTTCTGATGAGTCTAGCGCGTAAGCACGTTCGTTTTGTGGGTAATACTCCTCCCCACCTTCATAAAACCCAACAATGCGATCCAGTCGCATACCTAAATCTTTAGCAAGTACTTCTGCTTGTGTCTTAGCATCAGCGATAGCTTCTGCTCGTGCCTCAGCTTTAAGTGCTGTTTCATCATCGATAGTAAACTGCAGGCTTGAAATGTTTGTTGCTCCATTTTCTCCTACACCTGAAATAAGCGCTCCTGCATTATCAAGATCACGCACTTTCACTGATACGTTTTGATACACCTCATATCCATCAATTACACGTTCTCCTGGAGGACAAAACTGGTTAGATACACAAACTCTTTCTTCATACCGATACTTAGGATTCAAGCTGTAGTTTTGAGTTTTAATATCTTTCTCATCAACTCCTGTTTCATCTAAATATGCAATGATTGCATTAATTCCTTCAGCTGAATTTTCTTGTGCCTCTACAGCGTCTTTTCCTTCAGCTCGTACAGCAAATGAGAATTGCCCGATATCTGGCAATGCCAATACTTCCCCTTCCCCAGCAACTGAGATGGTCACCTCTCCAGTAAATACTCCTCTAGCTTCTTTTAGAGCCAACTGTGTGTACGCCGCCAATGCAGCCATAACTCCGATAAGTACTAACGCTAGAAGTACCTGAACATATTTTTTTGTTAAAAATGAATGTGATTCCATATATTGTATTAATTACTGAGCAAATAAACTTTCCTTCATTGTATCCCAAATACCCTTCTTACTACAAACTCGTATGAACTCAGCCATGTCCTCATCGGTCGGTGAGAATTCCTTTGGCTGTTCCCCAATTAAGAAATACATCACTGACTGTTCATTAGTCACATGGTCAAGCGACAGCGCGTGACCCAATTCATGAGCAAGTACTAAGCGCAGCTCATCATTACTTGCATAGGTATAAATATCAATTCGTCTGTCTGTACTGTAGGTACCCTGTGTAAACTCTCGAGATTCTCCAAAGGTATTATTGTACTCTTGTACTCCTTTATTATATGTTTCCACAAGCACATTTCCCCTATTCCCAATATCATTGATCTTCTTAACTAACGTATTAAGTTCTTGTGCAAGCTGATTGAGAGAATCCTGCTCTACATCGAGCACCTCTTTACGTTTTTGTAAGGAATCAAATACATCTTCTGTGACTCCGCCATCTTCATTGTATTGCGCAACCTGTGCGTTGTATGCCGCTAATCTACGTTCATAACTCTCTACTTGGTCACTGTAGGTAATCTGGAGGTCATTATACGTTGCCACAAGCCTTGAGTACGTTTCACTTATGGTGTCACTTACACTCTGTGTCTGATCGAGCTTTTCTTTAAAGCTTCCTTCAGCATCAGTAAATTGTTGCCGCTCATCATAAATGAAGTTTACGGTAAACGACGACGCAGGATCGTAGATAAATAAATTTTGTCCCGTTGCGTCCTCCCAAACACTTTCTGCATCAGACAACGCCAAACGCACGTCATCAAAAGATACATCAAAAGAATCATCAATCTCTCCAATAGAGTACGCTAAAGGTGCCGGGCATACCGCTTGCGCCACATAATAGAAATACCCTCCCCCAAAGAGAATCGTTACCATCAAAAAAATAATAAATCCACTCCGCATATACCTACATCATAGCAAATTTAAACTTTTTGGTGTATTGTTCGTGTAAATTAAATCGCCCTAGAGGAGGAAGACACGATGAGTACTTTTAATGACACCCTTCGTACATATATGGAGGATCCACATGATATCGATAGCCAGAATAATATTCTTCAACATCCAAATTTCACATTCGAACGTTTGGTCAATGAGTTTCTTTCTGATAATAATGTTTTTGAGGGTGAAGGAAATCATGCGGAAATGATTCTACACGAACTCGAAGATAAATTTATGCCATCACTGCTCATAAAAATGTTTACTTACAATGGTAAACAGGAACATATTAAGCAATTCTTTCTATACTTTGACTATGAAGCTGAACTGTCAAAATATCTCAGTAAACTAACATGACATGAGCAGAAAGAATATCTGGCACCTTTATTTAAAAAAACTGCAGGAACTCAAGAGTCCCCGTGGGTGCTTGCAAGTGTTTCTAGCGTACTTAAATGGCCGAACAATGTTAAAAAAATAGCCACTGCTTTCGCCAGTGAAAAATTATTGCACCAAGATGATGATACAGAAATAATGGCTGGTTGGAAACAAATTTTCGCACTTGCAGAACAATACTGACCATTAGTCGCGACACATAAAGTGTTCGCGACTTTATTTTTACAACCAAAAACCTAGCAATATATCGCTAGGTTTTTAGCTTACTATTTTGAAAGAAAATTGCGTGAGATACAAGGCGAGTGATGAAAATAATGCGAGTCGTACGTATAGTACGGTGAGCATTATTTTCTGAAACTCAACGCAGTAGATTGCGTGATTTTGTTTCAAGAATTACCACTCTAGGGAACCGGAGTTCTTATATTCGGTTACCTTAGTCTCAAAAAAGTTTTTCTCTTTAGAAACATCAATCACCTCTGCCATCCACGGGAATGGTGATTCTGTTTTGTATTCAAGAGGCATGCTCAGTCGGTCAAATCGGCGGTCAGCAATAAACTCAACATAGTCCTTTACTGTTCCAGGGTTCAGACCAAGGAAACCATTAGGCATTGCGTCGTCTACATATGCCTTCTCAAGTTCTACTGCATGCTTAATTTTGTCCCGAATGTCTGCTTCAAACTCTTCAGTCCAAATTTCTGGGTTTTCTTCACGTATAGTGTTAATGAGATCAATACCAAATGCTAAGTGAATTGATTCATCACGAAGGATGTACTGGAACTGATCACCAATACCAACCATCTTATTTTGTCGCTTCATTGAGAGAATCATCGCAAACCCAGCATAGAAGAAGATACCCTCCATGATCACATAGAACCCAATAAGGTCATGTACAAACAATTGTATGTTTTCAACTGAATCAGGTTTGAATGTTGGGTCAAACACAGTTTTTGTGAAATCCACTACAAAATCATCTTTTGCTTTAATAGAAGGAATAGTTTCATACATATTGTAGATTTCATCTGGGTCAAGACCTAGAGAATCACAGCAATAAATAAAAGTGTCTGTATGAATAGCCTCTTCGTACGCCTGTCGTAAGAGGTACTGACGGCTTTCTGGATTGGTAACGTGGTTATACACTGCAAGTACAATATTGTTCGCGGTCAGAGACTCTGCTGTCGAGAAAAATCCCAGGTTCCATAAAATCATTCGTCGTTCTTCTTCAGAGAGTGCCCCCTCCCCTGTTTTCTTCCAAAGCTCAATGTCCAACTGCATAGATACTTCTTCTGGTACCCAGTTATTGTTTACCCCAGCTTTGTAGTGCTCACGAGCCCACGGGTAACTCATTGGGAGAATTTTGTTTGGGTCAGTTGAATTGTTGTTGATGATTCCTTTTTTTTGCATACTTTTATCTTACTGTTGCTAATGGTGATTCCTTTTTAGTGTCGTCATTGTACTCCACTGACGAAAAATGCCAAGCCGTTCAGGAATTTGTTAAGTGCTGTAAAAAGCCATAGGGCTTTTATGAAGGGTCAAAAAGAGGCGCTTAGCGGGGACTGCGTATCGCGTTACACAATCCCTGCTAAGCACCTCTTTCTTATGTCCCTAAGTATACAGCTTCTCTTGTTAAGATTTTAGAAAAATTTTATTTTTCTGTACATAACTCCTCTTATTGCTTCCCTTACTTTTACAGATGCGGCTCAGGTTGTCGTTCTGACGAGCTGGCAACCTCTTGCGTAAGTACGTTTAGTACTTATTCACAAGATTCGCAAAGAGATTCTTCTGCTACATGAAGTTTAAATTTTTTCTTTGGTGTTTCGATAACCTTTGCAGCCTCGAGCTGCTCCTTTTGGATTGGTGAAGGTGTAGCCATTGGCGAAGGTATCGATTCAACATTTGCTGCAGAAGTCACTATTTCAGATACTGGAGTATCGTGCTTCTTACGAATCTGCGTGCCAGCTGCACTAATAGATGACTTCTCTACCTGTGAAGCTCCCAGTGAACGTAAGTAATACGTAGTTTTCACACCTGCCTCCCATGCATACATATAGAGGTCACTAATCTCCTGACCAGAACTTCCCGCATAGAAGATGTTTAGTGATTGTGACTGATCGATCCATTTCCCTCGAGCTGCTGCAGCTTTCACAAGCCACCGCATATCAATCTCAAATGTTTCTTTGTACTTTGCTTTAACCTCCTGCGGGATTTCTGCAATATCAGCGATTGAACCATCATGATATTTTATTTTATCAAGCATGTCTTTACTCCAAATACCCAGCTTCTTCAAATCAGCAACAAGTGCATTGTTTACGACAATAAAGTCTCCTGAGATGTTCGCTTTTACGTAAATATTTTTGTAGATTGGTTCAATACCTGGGGTTGCTCCTGAGATGTTTGCAGTGGTAGCAGTTGGAGCAATAGCCATGCAGTTACTATTACGCATACCATACTTCTTCACTGATTCACGTACTGCAGACCAGTCAAGTGATTCACTGAGATCAACATTCGTCGACAAGCCTCGCTCTTCTTCTAGGAGTTTGACAGTATCAACCGGGAAGATCCCTCGATCCCACTTACTGCCTTCATAACTTTTATACGATCCGCGCTCTCTAGCTAAATCACTTGAAGCTGCGATGGCAGCATGTGAAATAAGCTCCATAGACGAGTCTGCAAATTTTACACACTCTTCAGAGTCAAACTGGATACCTTGCGCATATAGTGCATCTTGGAATCCTGCAACACCAAGACCTACTGGTCTATGCTTCATGTTCGAATTCTGTGCCTCTTTTGTTGGGTAGAAATTAATATCGATAACATTATCGAGCATTCTCATAGCGGTGGTGACAGTGTTTTTCACAAGCTCTGTGTCAAACTTTCCTTCTGCAGTAATGTGTTTATGGAAGTGTACTGATCCAAGGTTACATACTGCTGTTTCTGTTGCTGAAGTATTGAGTGTAATTTCTGTACACAGGTTCGAGCTGTGCACCACTCCCACATGATCTTGTGGTGAACGAATGTTTGAAGGATCCTTAAAGGTAATCCACGGGTGCCCCGTTTCAAACAACATACCAATTTGTTTCTTCCACAAGTCTCGTGCTTTCATTCGTGTGAAGAGTTTAATCTCTCCCTTATCTGCCATTTCTTCATACTTTGTATAGAGCGTTTCAAATTCTTTTCCAAAAGTTTCAGTTAGGTCAACTGCCTCTTCTGGCGAAAAGAGTGTCCACTCCCCATCTTCTTTTACTCGCTTCATAAACAAGTCAGAAATCCATGATGCTGTGTTCATGTCATGAGTACGACGTCGCTCGTCTCCTGTATTTTTACGAAGTTCTAGGAAGTCTAAGAAGTCATAATGCCAATTTTCCATATACACGCACGTAGCACCACGCCGACGTCCTGAACGGTTAATCGCAACAGTCACATCATTGGAAATTTTCAAAAATGGAATAACTCCCTGTGAAGTAATACCAGTACTTCCTACGATCCCTCCTGTAGCCCGCAGTTTTGTCCAAGCAGTACCAATACCTCCTGCCCATTTTGAAAGTTGTGCATTATCACCAAATACTTTGAAGATATGGTTGAGGTCATCTTCCACAACGTTGAGGTAACATGATGAAAGTTGTGGATGTGCTGTTCCAGCGTGAAAGAGTGTCGGAGTTGAAGGGACAAATCGTAGTGTCGACATTATTTCATAAAACTCAATAGCACGTGCTTCTTTATCTTCTTCATTCATGGCAAGACCCATCGCTACACGCATCCACATATACTGTGGCGCCTCAAGAAGGTGCCCGTCTGCGGCCCGGATGAAATACCTATCGGTAAGTGTCTCCACCCCAAGATACCGGAAAAGATCATCTCGTTCTGGAACAATAGCTGCTGCTATTTTACTCATATCAAAGTCAAGCATGTTTTTTGCTAGCTTCTTGTCTGTGACTGCAATTTTAATGTTTCGTGCAAATGCATCTCGGTACTTCTTTTCAAAACCTTTTGTTGCAGGAGTGAGGTCGGGCGCGATGGCCTCTTCATAAACACGTCCGCAGAGTTGTCGAGCAGCTACTTGTGAATACGCTGGGTCAAGTTCAACTTTAGAACGTAGTACCAGTGTTACTAGCTTTGTCAGTTCAATAGTAGAGATACCATCAAACACTTCTCGTTCAATTTGATTTACAACTCCATCAAGATTAATGTCTTCTTCAAGACCAACAACGAAAGTTGCTACATAATCACGTACATTATCTCTTGAAAACTGCTCTTCTCCTTCGGCAGTCTTAATCATGAGACGGTTTTCCTCAATCTCTTTTACCACCTCATCCTTACGTCCTTCTGTTTGTTTAAATCGATAGAGAATGTAGTGTTTTGCAACAACAAAATATCCTCGTTCCATTAGTGTTTCCTCAACAAGGTCCTGCACCTGCTCCACAGTCGGGCAAGGACCTTCAGTTATAGCTGCACACACTCCTTCGAGTTTTGCAGTCACTCTATCCATCATCTGTTGCAACACATCATCAGTAACAGAGGTATTTTCTTGAGAAAATGCCTTACGCATTGCAATGATGATTTTTCCTTCGTCAAATGGTACCTTTGTTCCGTTTCGCTTCGTAATTTCGGTGAACATAGTAAATGTATCTTCAATCTAGACAATATGTATTCATTGTCTAGAGGCTAATAAATCACCCAACTACCTCCAGTTGGACTGAGTTGAGATCTCTCACAAAAATAATTGTGTGGTGTATAGCGAATGTTTGTATAGACATTCGTACTGTCTGACAATGATGTCAGGACAATAATTTCTAAGAAAGATCTGGGATTGTTCTATTTCGGAGTGACACTTATACAACCATGCTGGCTAAGTCATGGCGCGATAGTACGCGTGTCACAGGATTTTTTTGCCCTATGCAAAATAAATCGTTACCTCCGACACACTCGAGTGGAGTCATTTACGAGTGATATTTACATAATACTCCTGCTTCTCATATTTGTAAAATACCCTTATAAACAGGGTTTTTGTGGATAAAATAGTCACCCACAACTAAAATACTGTGTAAATTAAGGGCATTTTTTCTACAAGAAAAAATGCCCTTAATCCTGCACCTGTGGATAGCCATACAGGTCAAACTTGCGCAAGATATCGACCGTATGTCGTAATAATTGTTTTTAGAAATTTTTTTAAAAAAAGTCTCATTCCCTGAGGAATGAGACTTTTTTAACATGCTTCTACCTCCGCAAATTGTTTCGAATCTCTGTAAGAAGTTTTACTTCTTCAGATGGTTCTGCTGGAGCATCGTCTGCTACAGCCTCATCTTCTTGCCCAAGACCTTGTGCCTTAGTAATAGCTTTGACTACCATGAAGATAACCAGCGCCACAATAACAAAATCAACAATTGACTGGATGAACACACCATATGTAATCATCGCATCCCCTACCTGGTATGACATTCCTTCAAAGCTCACGCCTCCAAGCAATACCCCAACCAACGGCATGATAATGTTCGCAACAAGTGAAGAAACTATTTTTCCAAATGCTGCCCCGATAACGACCGCGACTGCTAAATCAATCACGTTTCCTTTCACCGCGAAAGCCTTAAACTCTTCAATAAATCCTTTCATAATTAAAAATTAATTATCTCTGAATATAACTTGAGCATACTATATTTTGATAAAAATAGGTAGCTAAACACCGAAAATATCTAGCTATTCAACCATTTAGAAAAAAATACTCGCCAGGTAAAACCCCACCCCTCCACCGAGGATAAATATAAAAAATATTGCTACTTGCATCGCTTCTTTGTCCATTACATATATTGTACCGCAGAATACACCTCAAGCACTGTACATTTAGCCGAAAAATAGGTATAAATATGCGCACCACTTAGAATACAAGCAATATACATGGCGACTATCGTATAACGGTTATTACTCCAGTTTGTGGTACTGGAAATTCGGGTTCGATTCCCGGTAGCCGCCCCTGCTGTCCAGACACCCCACTTTCGGGGGTCTCGACTATACATTTTTTGTTGAAAAGAAAACGTTTTTTAGCGGTTCCCTTATCCAATTCCTCGTAGGTTGGTAAGTCTTCAAAAAAGAGTCTAAATAACTGCTTCTGACGTAGCGGATTCTCTTTATCCACTAGGGCTTTTTCTGGTAGTTCCACTATCTCTCTTGCATATGCAATTAACTCGACTACATCTTCCTCTTTAAGATCAACGGTAAAGCGAACTGACTCGGCTTTTTTAATGTCTGTAACAGTATCCTCCAACTCTTTTTCAAGCATTGTCTTTACAGTTGGGCTGTCGGAAGTAATAAGAGCTTTTAATGTTTGCTCCTGTCGGCTCTTAAGGAGCAGGACACGTTCATTGAGCCTTTTTGACTCTTGCACCATGTCTTTCTGCTTCTGCCTCAGCTTCCTCACCAAAACCTCCTCAAGGACACTCAGATAGTCTTCTGCATACTCCACGCCTTCCAAAAACTTTTCTACTGTTTCATCCATTTGCGTTCTGCTGACTGAAAAAGATTTGTGCCCTCTTTCGCAGTGATAACGAGGGTATGTACCGCCGTTACCACGAGGTGCACTCCCTTTTAAGGGTTGCTCACACTCAGGGCAAAGCACACATTTAAACGGGTATTCTGGATTATGGCGTAGTCGTTGATATATGGGCTTCTCAGCCTTATAATCGTATAAAATCTCTAAAAGATCATTATCATATTCTTTAATAAAAATTTTGCCTCTATTAGCTTTATTATAGAGTTCAATAGACACTAACCCTTTCCACTGGGCTTTAATCGGTTTGTTGTGTGTCCACTTTTCACACAAGATGCCTGCGTAAGTAAATCTTTGATAAATGCGTTGTAGCTGCTTGATGCTAATTTTCACCCCTCCACCTCGCCCAACGATCTCCGTCTTAGTTGCGTTCCAGCGGTGGAAAGTCTTCGTACGGAAACTCATATCATCTGTTAGGATCTTCAAGATCTCTCGATCTGTATGTTTGTTTCCAGCACGCAACTCAAATATCTTTTTTATAAAATGGGCACGTTCAGGATCTGGAATTTGTATAAATCGTATCTGTGTACCGACCTGAGTTCTATGATTCATCATTCCGTCATCAGGTCGACCGATCTGAAATCCTTTCTGAGTGTATGCTATTTGTTTTGGAATCGTACGTTTTAGAATTGTGTCACGCTCTTGTTTTGCTGTAGTAGCCATCATCATCTCAGTCATGTCACTTGGTGACTCAGTACTCCACTCATACTCAAAACCCATCTCTGCTAACTCTGGCATGTTTTTAGATTCTTGGATAATACCGTTAGTGTCAATAAGCATTACTCCTAGATCAGACAGCTCTTTTTTCATCTCTTGATATACAGCTGGACCGCTTCGAGTAAAGCGGTCTATGTAACGAATTAAGTAATACCCAACCTTTCCCGGGTTGTCTTTGATGTACTGGATATGTTTTTCGTATACAGGACGCCGTTTTGTTCCAGTGAATATCTCAACGTCCACATTACCATCAGGTAATATCCGCCACCCTCTCTGTTTAGCACTAGCTTTCAAAATTCTCACTTGATCATCAAGACTTTCTCCAGCCATCTGTTGTTGACTACTGATGCGAGCACTAGCAAGGCATGTTTTTGGTCTTTCACTTTTCACACTCGTCATACTACTGTGTTTTTTGTTTCTATCCATGACTCCAGCAGTATATCTGCCTGCATATCTATCAGCTCTCTGAAGGAATCGTGTAAATCCTCAGGCATTTCAATGTCCTTTTCTTTAAGGATTAAGTTAAAATCTTCTTTAGAAATCATGGTTGAGTTAATACACAAAAGCGATACGCCGACCTAGAGTTTCGGCATATCGCTTTTGTGCTCTAGGTAGCAATCAAAGTTGTAACCAAAGTTTACACAAATAACCCCTTACGGGGTTATGGGATTGATGTAGGACTACTATAGGATTTAGTCTAATTTAATTTCAAAACTGCGATCATTCAAAAAATACCCGTGTTTATTCAAAATGATTCCTTGCTCTTGATTGGATGCTTTTGTAAAAGCCTTGTTTATGTCGCTTATCGAAGAGATTACATCATTAGACATAGTAGAGTTCGTTAAGCCCATTTTTTTCACAATGCCACTGGCTGACAATGGCTTCTGCATAAAATTCTCACGAAGGACAGCAAGTAAATTCCAAGAAAGACTGCCTTTCTGTGGACCGTACAAGAGATCATGTGATCTTCCTTCAAAATAAAATCCATAACTATCACTCATGTGAATAGTCTGTTCGATTGATGTCTGCTCCTTGTACCCAGCAAGCTGTTCTTGCATCCACTCCACAGTTGTTTTATACCCACTAGCAGGTGTAGGTGACTTCATTGCTCTAGGGTCATTTTCCCATTCGTTTACTATTTCATGTACTCCACTAGAGTAAGCTTTGTGATAAAGAAGCTCATAAAAAGATAAGGGAGCAGAGCTAAGACAATTTTCTATATATTGTTTTAGTTTGGTGCTAGACCTCAGTTTGGATATGTAAGATTTAGCACCAATAAGAACATCTTCAGGTTCTTTTTCTTCAGATAAACTTGAAATACTTATTGCAATTTCATCCAACTCTAGCTTTAAATCTCTAGGCATTAAATACCATAGTACCTAAAAGAATATGATTATGCGATATCCTACTCAAACATTGTTTCCAATGCTGCATCTTCTCTTTCTTCCTCTGTCCTAATCTCAGCAATTTCTTCTTCAGTAAACTCACCTCTATCCCATCGTGCCATCTGTTCTTCAATTGTTTCCTCTGTCTTTTCTTCAGCTTTATTTTCAACAACTGGAACAGGTGTTGGTTGTACTGTGCTTTCTAAATTTCCTAATACGACACTGAATACGGCTACAATAAAAATAACCAGTACAGTTCCTAAAACTATATCTTTTTTCATGTTATGTGGCTTACGTTTGTAATTCGGGCGGGTACAAAAATCCCGCTACCAAAGAGACCGAAGTCCTACACAAGTTTCCCTGTGCAACGTAAGCCACGCCCTTGATAACGGGGTTTTTATGGCTTACGATTTTTGACCATATCCTCATTTTGCAATGAGGGGTTAGGTCGTATCTTTAATTGTAACTAGGAATATAACACAAGCAAGTTTTTATTTATACGGACGTCTCAACCATCCCCTTAAATCTGCTTGATTGGTAAGAAACTTCTAGGCAAGAATTACATCCGATTTGTCCCTCAGGTGTTCTAAGCAACTTACCTTTACGCTTACTACACCCGGGACACACAAACCAATGCCGAGTACCACCAAAGTTAGTTGCTGTTGTGTCCAATTTAACACTCACTCCATCAACTTCGAATACTGACGACAAGAGTTGCTCCTTGAGTTGTTTTTTATACTCATTTAAGACTTCGCTCACAGAAACCTGAACACAGTCCTCAACCAATGTTTCTGATTCTCCTAAATCATATGGGGGCAACGATTTATTTTGACTCATGGTTAATCTGTTGATTATGTGCGAAGTACGCCTCGTTAGTCCTGACGTTTACCGTGATATTCGGTTGTTTCATTGTACGAAGTAATTTAATAGCCTGAATGTACTGACGATTCGCTCTATCAAGCTCTTTAGATAAGGCGTTATATTGCCCTACTTCTTTTATGTCTAATTCACTCATCTGCAAAGAAAGCACCATAACATTGGTAAATGCTCGAGCCGCCAATTGAGCAGTCGCTCTTTCACTCGCCGTCTTACACCCGTACTCCTTAATAAACTGTTCTGCTAGTGCAAGAATGTATGTTCTGCCGTCTCCCACATATCCTTTTGCAAGCATAGTGAGAGAATCAATGCCTGAAGCGTGAATTGCTGAAGAAATCGTTTCTGGGTCCATTTTATTCAAATCTCCTCCACATACTTCATACTCCGCATTAAAGTGCGACAAAGCCGACACACGGTCCTCAGCGGGTCGAATTTTCCTAGCAATCTGTTTCAATTCTCTAGAAGTATCAATCTGAGCAGTAATTTGTCTGGACATATCACTATAATTCTACCACCCGCGAATACTATTCTTCTGTTACATAAATCTGAAGTTCTGCATGAAAGGGCTTTAACCGCAATAACAACAAAAGCTTATCGGAGTCTATTTTGTTATTCCCTTCAATTGTAATAACACTCACTATGGACTATAAGTCCACATGTTCAATTATTGATTTTGCTATTGTTTGAGCGAGTCGTACTGGTACTGCATTACCAATATGTTTTGCTAACGTTGTTTTTTTAACGTTTGAACCGGCAATGAAATCATAGTTTTTAGGAAAACTTTGCAGTAAAGCTGCTTCCCTCAAACTGATAGCTCGATCTTGTTCTGGATGTCCGAATCTACCCGTACCTAAAGTGGAACAATTAGTGGTCATTGTCGGCGAAGGTTCATCCCATCTCATACGTCCATAAACGGTTGTCATGTAACTCTTACCACTACTCTTTTTATAACAGTCTGGCAGTAACTCGTACGGCCAGTCAGTAGCTGACCCGCCGTTTTTAGGTGTTGCCCTAATTCTCTTTTTATTTATGTCATTAAGTTTACTACTTTGATGCAACGTGTCTTTATAAAAAGTTTCACCATCACTAATTGCTGGCAACTTACCAATTGCATCTCTCACTGTTTTTTTTCTTTTTTTATAGGTCCCCTCTAATAATTTTATCTCTCCAATTCTTGATGCAAGAAGGACAAGACGTTTTCTTTTCTGGGGAACGCCATAGTCACTGGCGTCTACAACCTTATAGTCAACTGAATAACCGTTTGTCTCTAGTGTATCTAAGAACCTCTTGAAAATAGGATATTTTTCAAAATCAATTAACTCTTTGACATTCTCCATTGAGACCACCTCAGGTTTAACCTCATTAATGATCCTAATAAAATGTTCTAGTGGTTGCCAAGACTCATGAGTTGAAGTGTGTGTAATTCTTTTCGCATTTAAAGAAGAGTAGGGTTGGCATGGAGCACAACCAATTAGCACTCTCACTTTAGCATTTCCAAATAATCTAGCGATCTCTTCTGATGGCACATTCGCTATATCGTCACTGATAAAAGCTGCTTTATTATTTTTTTCGTATGATGGCTTACAGGTATCATCGTTATCAATTCCTGCCACGACATTAATACCCTCTTTGACGAAGCCATGCGTAATCCCGCCAACGCCACAAAATAAATCGATAGCTGCTAGATTGTCTAGTACATTTTTTTTCACTTAACTAAGTTTACTACAAAACTCGAACTACATATCGCCCGCTATCACAACAACGTGCTTAGGATGAGGTAACAGCAGAGTTGGATAGATTATACGTTCACCACCAGTTTCAATAGAGTGTAGCCATAATGTTGGCTCACTATTTCCCAACCCTCTAGCTAATTCTGTACCATATAAAATACCTGAGCGGCTAGCACCACCAACGATTCCAGATTCAATTTTACGGCTTGATTCACGATAGTTGATAAGTACTTTAATCCCCTTGCCATACAAGCCTTCTAGAATTGCTTTTACACCATCGGACTTCCATAACGGACCATTCTTATTTAATTTTAATGTACCCAGAATATCAGCAAGTTGATCCAAGCTAATTTGTACATCTTTCCGACTTTTGCTTACTACCTGTAAATCAGCAGAAGAACTCTTACTCACTCCGTACACCTTTGCTACTTTTTTATTTAAAGCATCATGAACTTTTGCTAACTTTGTAACGTCTATCGGATTAGGATACTTTTGACCACCATCGATAACTATTTGAGGCGGAAGTACATTTGCTCTAGTTGGCTTAATATTTTTCCCTGTAAGTATAATCGGTACGGGTGCATCACCTATATCAGAGTCTTCGATATAATCTCTTAGGCGCTCATCTTGTAAAACGACATCTTTAAAGCGATTGTATAAATCGGCAGTCAAATATATATCTGTGTATGGAAGTAACGCTTTACGATAACCAAACATACGTGCATGTTGGTGCATTGTATCTGCATATGATACTTTTCCACCTCGAGTGTAGTAGGTGGTAATAAGATTCGGAATAGTTACACCCCGACCCAACGAATTGCCTCCAATGAGAATGTTGAGACCTGATGAATATGTAATATTTTTTGTTTGTGACTTCGAATTAACCTGTAGAATCTGAGCATTCTGCAATAACGCCATAGCTTCTTTTTTAAGGAGAGGTTTCCACTCCGAACCATCTAACTTATAACGTTCGACTATATTTTTCATTGACTTCTCAACCATATCTTCTATATCAGTACTCTTGCCTGAAAGTGATAACATCAGCAGGTCGAGAGTCTCTTGGATTGCATCATACGCGTTACCTTGTGGAAGAACCTTATGACTTGGATGACACAAAAATTGATAACCCTTACCTTGTTCAGAAATATGACCTTTGAGATTAGCTGTCGTGGCTTTAAAAACAAAATCTAAAAGTGCTTCTTTGAGGCTTTTTGGCACATCACCCGAATCATCTCCTGTAAATGCTACTTTATCTTCGTCTGGTATTTCACAAACATACTTGTTTTGGTCAACATCACTATCAAAATACTCTTTACCTCCAACATATTCGCTACCCGGCTGTAATATAAAAACAAAATTATCTGGTCGATGTTCTTCTTCCTGCATTACATTTGCGTTTGGTGTACCTGTAACAGCGATGTAAACATGCTGACCTAGTATTGATCTAATAGCTTTAATATTAGTAAATGTAGCACTCGGTTTGACCTCAATACCTTTGTAAGCTTTAGACTTAGTAGTGTCTAGAGACGCTTGATCTGCCTCATCATCGTATATAACAACTTTGTATTTTTTCGCATCAATTTTATCCAAGAAATCACATGTTTTCTTTAGTGGGTCAGGACCTTTTGGCATAACAAGCATGAGCTTTGCATCAGCAGAAGCGTCTGCTAACGCAATCTTATTACGCATGACAGCACCCTCTAGATCATGCTGTTTTGTTAAAACTGAAACCTGAGTAAGCCCAGCATCAAACCGTTCATACGTCTGACGAACTAGTTCGTTCATGTTGCTAGTAAGGATCACAATAATTTTTACACCTTCGTCAAACAGCTGGGCAGAGCTTGCAATCATTGCTCGGGTCTTACCACTTTGTATTCTTCCATAAATAAGTCCCGTGGCAGATTTGACCTTACTGTCAGCGAGTGCGACATTAACCGACGCAACTATTTCTCCAGCATCAGTGATTAGCTTTGGTTCATCTGATGACTTGATATCCATTGCTTTTATTGATTCGTGTAGGTGATTTTTCTTCGACATGGATGAATATTAGCATTTACTGACTGAAAAATCACACTTCAGAATTTACCCTTTAAATACAAACTTCTCCTTCGTCAAACTGATCCCCCTCCATGGACAATCGTACTTAGTGATTTGAAGTTGGTCTTATGTAGATTTCCTAAATACCCCAGCAGGAATCTCGGACTGACCTAATAAATAATGGAATAGCGGGACAACTCTTATAAGAGTTGTCCCGCAGATGAACATATGTTGTAATTAACTTTGGTCTGAGACCACATCTGCCAATTTATACTTTTATGGGAATACATAACAATGGGAAAAAAGATTTACTATGGAATTATTATCTGACGCTCTCAAAAGAGCTTTCTGACATTTCTAATTATATTGAATTTGATAAAGCAAATTATTCAACATATTCCATAGAGTTAGCAAAACTCCTAATGTCTGCATCTTCCGAAGTTGATGTAGTAATGAAGCAACTCTGTCATTCTCTGAATAAGAAAAGAAAACCTAAAAATATAAACGATTACAAGACCATCATTAAAGCTGACCAAATAAAGACCATTTTTATAAATGAAGCGGTTCTTATTCCTAGACATGGTTTAGAACTCCATCCGTGGTCGAATTGGAAAGGTTCGAGCAATCCTGAATGGTGGACAGCTTATAACAATGTGAAACATGAAAGAAACAACCATTTTGCGAAAGCTACTCTAAAGAACACTATAAATGCAATGGGGGCTCTATTGATTTGTATAGTTTACCTAAGAGCAACAGAAAGGATGCCTCAACATAATGATGGAGATTATAAAGAAGCTATAGCATGGGCGTGGGGGGAGCTTAGTCCGAGAGACATGTTTTTACAATTAGATAGAGTTGCTTATCCGCTATTACGAACATGATACTTTTTATACAACGTTGGTATTTCCATATACTAAATCGTATCACTTATAAAAATCTTGTGGGATTATACAAAACAAACCCTTGCTTCCGTCAGCCACTCCTCCGTCACCTCCTCAAACTGGTTCCACCCCATGGACAGTAGGTGCCCAGATGAAACGACCCCTTCTGGGGTCTTTTCTTTTGGTCGAATACCGGGCGCAGCGTTTCAGAGAAACGCGTTGCGCGAATCGAAAAGGTTGCCTAGCATTTTCCAGAGAAAATGGTGACAACCTGTACTGAAGTTGTAAACTTCGATTCCCGGTAATCGCCCAGATTCAAAAAACTCCTTCGGGAGTTTTTTGTGTTCTGGGTGAATACCGGTTGCAGTTTTCTGAAAGAAAGCGTTGCAAGAATTGAAAAGCTTTTGAGGTATTTCTGGAGGAACGAACAGAAATCCCCAAAAGGTCTACTGTTCGTGTAACGAGAGATTACCCGGTAATCACCCATTTTAAGAAGCTGGATTTAACAACGTATTTTGAGGGTATTTTTTGGTGAGTACTGTCCGTAGTGGAACCTGCTATACTTTTTCAATGATCGATAGAAAAAAGCTAGACGAAATCATTTTAAAGAATGATGTGAAGGATTGGTGGATACCAGAGCTATTCATAAAGAATACGAAACCCATATTCCCTGCTGAATTAGAGATACTTGCTGATCCTCCTGAAGAAGGTAAGAATCACAATTGCTTTGCTCATGCTTTAGGATTTGCCGACAAACTAGAACTAGTTGCAGAGACTCGGGGTTTTGACGATCTTTATTTCATTATGCTATTAGAAAATGATGAACTAGAAAAAACAGACTCACCTGTGGATGGTGACTATGTCATCTATCAGGATATAGAAAACTATCCTGATAGACTTACGCATATCGGTGTAGTTACGGGAGATAAGATTGTTTCTAAGTGGGCTTGGGGACCGTTGGTGCAGCACAAGCTCTGGGATGTACCTGCTTCATATGGTGAAAATGTGTTTTATGTTCAAGCAATTTCGTTTGAACGATCACTAGAACTCTATGACAAATACAAAAATCAGATTGAGCCGATCGACCCTAAGTAAACACCATCCTCGCCTCCTCCAACCACCCCGCCGTCACCTTCTCAAACTGGTTCCACCCGAGGGACAGTAGGTGCCCAAACGAATCAACCCCTTCTGGGGTCTTTTCTTTTGGTCGAATACCAGGCGCAGCGTTTCAGAGAAACGCGTTGCGCGAATCGAAAAGCTTTTGAGCTAGATTGTGAGTGAAACGAAACAATGTAGCCAAAAGGTATACTGCTCGTGTAACGAGAGATTATCCCGGTAGCCGCCCTAAGACACAATGAGGCCCGCGCATGCGGGTTTTATTGATGTCGACGGCAGGTTAGCGGGGATCGAAAAGCTTTTGGGATATTTCAAGAACAAAGTGAGCTGAAATATCCCAAAGGCTGAAACAGTCAAGGAGACTGTTTCAGAAGGTTACCTAGTATTTTAATACTGATAACCTCTTACGAAGTGACATTAAGTCACTTCTCACCCATTTTAGGAAGCTGTATTTAATAACGTATTTTAAAGGTATTTTTTATGCCAGCTTGCTTTTACAACCTGTTCCTCACTTCTTCTTGAAAATTTATTTTCTCGCCGCTCGCTTCTATTTTTTTAAATAAATTAATCATGGCGTCAGCAGTATATTTGTAATTTATGATTGCTGCTGTGTTGTATGGTGGATGTGCAAAAAATACTTGCTCTTTACTAATAATGATATCGCAATCAAAATCGAGCTCCTCATCGTCAAATACAGTAAGGCTAATAGGGTTTTGCAAAAATAGTTTTAATTCACTTTTTTCAAAGGCATACATCTCGGACAATGATGAGCGTGGTACAACAACCCGTAACGCAAAAGAGGCATCAGCTAATAAGCGTTGCCACGATTTTTTATACGCTACTCCATAACTTCCATATTTGTACTGTTTGGAACCAACCCCCTCAATCACGTATACGTGTTCATGTTTTGCTAATGAACGTAAATTACTATATAGAGTGCGTAGTGCCCCGCGACTTTTAGTTTTTTGGTCCGCGATAAATTCAACCGTCCCTTTTTTATGGAGGGTTTTATACCCCTGTCGTTGCATCAGATCAGGCATAGCTTGCTCAATTGCTTGGTACGACCGACTTACTATCAGTTGCAACTCTTCTGGTGAGGCAGCCTGCCATTCTTTATGACCGCCAACAGTAATTTGTCGAGCCAATTCTCGTTTTTCCAACGTAGCTAATATTGTATATAAAGTTGTGCGTGGAATCTTCGCCTCACGACTAAGCGCGGTGGTGTTTACATGATCATACGCAAGGAGTTTGTAGTACACCAGCACTTCAGATTTTGTAAGTCCCAGTGGACGAAGTACATCGTTAAGCTTTTGTTTCATGTGTATATGATACATACTGACGTTTTTTTCGTCAATAGCTTATACTAATTATAAGTTTAAAATAAGGGTTATTTAACTGACAAATTTAAAATTGTCTGAATTCCATACATAAATTTCTGAATTATTTATACTCATAGCATTGTTCTTTACACATAGGAGAAGAAAATGCTGAATATTGGTTTTGGATCTAAACACCCTGTCGAGAAACAGCTCTCGAACTTTAATCCTCTACCGTTTACATTTGACGGTATTGCCTGCACTTGTCTTGAAGGCCCAATACAAGCCTTCAAATGTCCTGACCCAGCAGAACAAATTCGTATTTGTGGACTGGTTGGCAAAGAAGCGAAGCGGGCGGGTACAATCTATAACACATGGAAAGAAACCCAAATGCTACACTGGAGGGGGATTGCGTATGAGAGATCAGGTCAAGCATACCAAAATCTACTTGATCGATTGTATGATGACGCTTATAAAGAATCACTCAACCTTCATCAAGTGTTACAGCAAAGCAGAAACGAACGTCTGGTCCACACAATTGGATCACACGATACGCATCAGACTGTCTTAACGGTTCTCGAGCTCACTTCCAGACTCTACGAATTAAGAGACAGACTACGTGTCTAGCTTAGAGCCCCCACACTGGGGGCTCTTTTATTTACAAACCTTATTACAAATTGGGCAGTGTGGGACCCAGAGGGCAAGTCCTGCCATTAGAAATCCTAATCCGCTTACTGCTGGTGGAGTTGGCCATGCATGTGCGTACAACATGTATGCTCCAACAACGATAGTTCCTAAAGCTAGTAATGCCTGGAGTGTTTTTTTCTTCATAACGGTACATCATTACTCTTATAATCGTATATCCACTATATCACTCCAAAAGGAGTTATTTCATACTCAGGCAACCTCGGGGGCTTCAGCCCACTGTTTTTCAAATTGAACCATCCAGGCTTTCTTTTCTTCATCGGATGCATTTGGAATAATGTCGGGATGAACTTCAGTGTAGTGTCCATAGAGTATTTTTAAAATTTCCTCTCGTGTTTCTGCCTGAAACCCAGATTCACATTCATGGCATGTATATTTTTTCATAAAATATTATTTATTTATTAAATACTCAGCTACTTCATCAAGCAACTGTTTTGCTAGGTCATGGGTTAATAATATACGCGCCTCAGGAAATGTGCACCACTGTGCCTGTACAACCTCCTCAGGTTGTAAAGAAAAATCCTCATTCTTAATATGGCCAATAAAATACGAGACGTATTTTTCTATTTGTTGTCCATCGTGCATGAAAAAATACTTCTGATCAAACGTGCGCTCTGTCTCCAATATTTCAGGGACAAATCCAGCTTCTTCTTTCAGTTCACGTAATGCGGTTTCTTCATATGTTTCATCTCCCTCTGGGTGTCCTTTCGGAAAGGTCCAATACGTATCTCGTCTTGAAATCTGATGGAGAATAAAAACCTTCCACTCCTTCCCTTCCTTCCGTACAGGCACTACGCCGTATGAATAATCTTTAATAGTTTGCATAGAGTTTGAGTATACACTACAAAACATACAGGCCGAGAACGAAGTTCTCGGCCTGTATGTTTTGTGTCCACGACTGGAGTTGAACCAGCACGAGCAAATGCTCACTACCCCCTCAAGGTAGCGCGTCTACCAATTCCGCCACGTGGACATCGTACTCTGTTTCGAGTTCGTTCATTTTAAAGATTTTTGCAACTTTTGCAAATTTATGTACAAAAGAAATATAAAAACCCCCTGGCGATTGCCAACGGATTTTTATATGTCGATTACATTAGTCTTTCTTTTCTTCCTCTACTTCTTCAGATGCTTCAGGTTCAGGGGTTTCTTCAATAACCTCTTCTGTTGCTTTTTCTGATTCTGCAGGAGTTTCTTCAGCCACTTCTAGAGCTTCATCAGCTGCTGCTTTTTCTTCTTCAGCTTTCTTTGTTGCTTCTTCAGCTGCTTTGGCTTCTGCTGCCGCAGCGTCTTCTTCAGCTTTCTTAGCTTTTTCAACCAAACGTTGTTCCGCTTCAATTGCTGATTCTGTAGCCATTGTTACAAGATTCATTCGTCGCATCTGTCGCTTGATTTCTCGAGCTACTTTATCTCGGATAAAGTACAGTTTTGCTCGACGTACCTTAGATCGCTTCACGATTTCTATTTTATCGATATTTGGAGAGTATAGTGGGAAAATTTTCTCTACCCCTACGCCACTAGCCATTTTACGTACTGTAAAAGTAGCACCTGGCTCATTACCGTGTTTACGTGCAAGCACAATTCCTTCAAAGATCTGAATACGTGTCTTGCCTTTGTCTTGAATTCTTTGGTGTACCTTAACAGTATCACCAGCACGAATGCCGATTTCTTTTCGGTTATCCATATTTACTGGGGAAATTGCTACACCTGTTGTTACTGTGTTCATAATAAATTATTAATTAAGAAAATATCCTCTAAAACGTGCCCTAATTTACCATAGCAGGTACAAAAAGCAAGGCTCCGACGCGACATTATTCCTCTGCGATACGTTCAGCAGCTTCTTCAAAGGCTTGTGGTAACGGAGCTATGAAGCGTTCTATCTCACCATGAGGAAGTTCAATTTCCAGTACATGAGCATGCAATGCCATGCGTGTAAGACCAAGGTTGTTGGAGCCTTCTATTTTATGTGCAGAATACAAAGCATCCCCTACCACCGGTCGTTCAATCGCTCGTAAATGCACGCGAATTTGGTGTGTACGGCCTGTTTTCGGCATTAGCTTCAAATATGTGAAGTCCTCATCTTCATGGCGCCCCTGTCCGATGAGCTCCCATTCAGTCTGTGCCTCACGCATCGTCCCTCGCGCGCCTCTTTGCGCTGAGCGCATACGGAAGTTTTTTGCACTTCTTCCTATAGCTCTATCAATCATTCCCCACTTGTCCCTGATAGCTCCATAGACAAATGCCCGATATTCTTTTTTTGCAAGGCGATCATGAAATTGTGTTTTTAAGTGTTCGTAGGCATCTTGCGTTTTTGCCAATATAAGAACGCCTGAAGTTTCTTTATCAAGTCTATGCACCACTCCAGACCGTTCAAGCTCTTTACCATCATCAGTGGTTTGTGGCTCACCTACTCCTTTTGAATCTGGATATTTTTCAAGAAACCATTCTGCAACAGTCTGTTCTGTATGAAATCCATCAGGATGCACCATAACACCTTCTGGTTTATTAATAACCACCACATCGTCATTTTCAAATAAAATAGGAATTTCCATATGTATATTTTAGTGAAGAATTGAAAAGTCTTCAAATGTTTCTTTTGCAGTGCGCCAGTCAATGGACACCGCCTCTACCTTTGCATTAAGTGACCCCTCGTACAAATACTCCACGAAGTCCTTAAGGGTATCAGGCAGACCTTGTGCACACACCTCAACTGAACCATCTGAAAGATTCCGTGTCCACCCACAAAGACTCAACTCTCCAGCAGAAGTCTGCACGTAGTCACGGTATGCAACTCCTTGTACTTTCCCAGTGCTGATACAGTAGATTTCAATCATTGCAGACAAGTATACCTTTCTATAACCGTTAGTCCACTCTAGAGAAACATGGTTGAATTATTTTTTAAAAAAGGTACTATATTGCCTACCCACGAAGGTACGACCGCGCGATTAGCTCAGTTGGTAGAGCAGCGCATTTACACTGCGAAGGTCGGGAGTTCAAATCTCTCATCGCGCACAATTAGAAAACCGCCTCTGGCGGTTTTTCTTATGCGCGATGAAGTAATAGTGCTTACGCACTATTACGTGAGATTTGAAAAGCTTTTGAGATAGATTGACTGAAAGGAAATATATCCAAAAGGTCTACTGAAACTGTAAGTTTCAAATCTCTCATCGCGCACAAACCACCCTTGTAAGAATTCCCCTTTATTTTCGTATACGTACTATAGAACCAGTACATAAGGACAGAATCATGACTCCAATCAAACCAATACAAAATGACCAAGATCAACACCCCGAGCCAGAAGGTGATTTTAGATAAAAACTTATCCCCTTCGACCACAAAACATTCATTTGTAAAGGAGTATAGTAAAAGTAGACCTACGGGTCGGAAAGGGGGGTCATTATGACCCATAAATTCAAATCTGCTATCAAAAAAATGCCTTGGTTAGAAAATGTACTGAGAAAGATTCAAAGTCTGCTCAGCACATCTGCACAAACCAAAGATTCATATTTTAAAGACTATGGTTAGTGTGCCAAAGTAGGGATAGCAATAAACAACAGTAGGCCATATGGTCGGAAAGTGAGGAGGGATGAGCCCTAATGTTCGCAGTACAATTCTTTCACGGCTTGCCGGATTCAAGCCTAAAGAATTAGACACATTCATAGCTACTGCCGAAAAACGTGCAGAAGATATGTTGCCTCTAAATATCGAAAGGAATACATTTATGGAATCGCGCACTGTGGAAGATTTTATCAACCACCTTGCAGCATTCATTCGTTTTCTGGAGATGAACCCGGAGGTAAAAGCGTAAGAAACTACGCATCAACAACGTACAACGTAGAGCGCCCCAAACACAATTTTATATAATTTTGTGGGCGCTCTTGTTTATTTATTTTATATTTTCAATTAAATCTGTTATTGTACCTATGCTGAGATGCAAGATTACCGTCCCCATAGTTTAATGGATAAAACAAGAGACTTCTAAGCTTTGGATGGGGGTTCGATTCCCTCTGGGGGCACGAGTACAAAAACAGCACCGCGAGGTGTTATTTTTGTTCATGCTCCCAGAGAAAGATGTTTAAACATCTTTCGTAGGGGATCGAAAAGCTTTTGAGATAGATTCGACCAGAGGGAGGATTATATCCAAAAGGTATACTGCACATGTAATGTTCGATTCCCTCTGGGGGCACCAGAATATGAAAAGACCGTTGATTATTTAATCAACGGTCTTTTCTGTAATCTAATTTGCAATCTCAGGTCTCCCCTCTCCTTGTTCAGCTTCTGTAAGCTCTGCTGCCTGGGGACTCACTTCAGTTGTTGTTGCAATGGGCACCACCGCTGGAATCTTAGTACCTTGGAGAGTTTGATGTTCTTGTTCCTTCAGACGATACATCTCCAACGCATCCTGTACGAGAACATTTCTATATTGAGGAATTGAGTTTCCCGAATCCCCAGCAACAACACTGATGTTCTTATAGGTTACAAATATATTTCCAGCAACAACACTTCCCACAACAGTAACCAAAACGAAAAAAAATATCCCAACACCCCATTCCCTTCTAGGGTGCATTAAACGGCGGTCAGGATAGCCCTGACTACGATGAAAAACATCATTAGCCATTTTTATAATACTTTTCTTATCGATCATGTTGCAAAATACTAACTGTTAACTCAATGGTACCACGCAACATTTTTACACCTTCTGTCTTACTGTACTGAAATGTAATATCGGAAACGAACGCATGATAGGGTAACGTTTCAAAAATTTGTAACATAGTTTCTACCTGTTGCTGAAGACCAGCTACAGAGAATGAAATAGTAAGCGCGTCGAACATGCCAGTTTCTTCGGAAATATGTAATGAATTGGTTGTAAGTTCAACTCCTTGATCAATAGCTATCTGCTCAATGGTTGAAAGGAAGTCAATTGTTTTTTCTTCAGTAAGGATATATTTATTGAGCTCTGAGCGATCTTCCTGGGTAGAATCTATAAGATTTGATAATTCTCTGTACGACTGTTCTCGCATATTAAAATCTTCCACTTCTTTTGTTTGCTTTACGAGCTTTTCCCCCTCATTTTGAACATATTGTCCAAGGAAAAACATGCCTGCACACGCAGCCAGGAAAAATAATGCTGATGATATACCCACGACTTTTGTTTTTTTGGTAATCATAGATTAATCAATATCTTCATTACTGATAACAATAACTATACTAAAAGGTACATCCTTATCTTTTGCCAAATTAGAAAGCGGGAGTTCCACGGATTCGAATAACTCATGGCCCTCAAGCGCATCACGAAAAGTTACCAATGCTGAACGAGAGACAGAAACACCTGCAACGTTTACCGTTTCTACTTTTTCACCAACTCTTCTAAATGAAACGGTCTGCAGTGTCACTTTATTTTTAGCAATTTCCTGAACCTCCGCAAGGAGTGTCGTGAATGACTCACCCTTATTTGCACTTACAAGTTTCATCGCTACAGTGTTTGCGGTTCGTACGTCTTGTTCTAGCACATCATATACACCATTTAGCTCATTCGCATTTTGATATTCACCCCCATATGCTGATAACTGTGTACGTATCAGTACCAGTGATGGAACAAGTAAAAAACTTACAACGATGCAACCCATAGCAAGCAGTATCATCCAGACAGAAATAACCCGAACCCAATATTCAATTTTTACCTGTTTTCGCGCATGTAATGGTATAAGGTTAATCATATTTATGTAAAAGGAGTTAACGCTAAACCAACTGCTGTGGCATATCCATATGAATACCTTCGACTTATTTCTGGAACAGTATCAAAAGCTGGGAAAGCATTCTGCCAAACATGTGCGCGTAATGAGGTAATGCCCAACATTTCTGAAAAATATTCAGGCAATCCTTTCATGTTCACACTACCGCCACACAAAATAACCGACTGAATCTGTTTATCCTCCCTAGAAACATCCCTAGAATTCCAATATTGTGCCCGGGTACGAACTTCGTCAATAATTGCTGACATGGTCGGCAATAGTGCGTCATATACATCAGTGCTATCAACTCCTCGAACTAAACCTTGTGTGTTCTTTATACGGGTTAATTCTGCTTCTTCACGGTCTCCGAGTTGACGTCGTAGAGCAGTAGATAATTCAGCCCCACCAATATCTATCGTTGATGTGTACATAAGTATCCCTTGATATACGATTCCTATTCCTGTTCGTGTTTTACCAAAATCAACAATCAGATGAGTTCCTTTATCTCCTGCCGGAATAGTTGCTCGTGCAATCGCCTGAGCTTCAACCTCAAATGAAATTGGAGTTACCCCTGCTCCAACACAAGCTTCATAATAATTCATTATTGTTTCTTTAGCATATGCTGTAACAGAAACACGCACAGAATCTCTAATAGAGTCATTGTTGATAATTTCATAATCAAAAAATGCGTCGCGTGGTGAAAGTGGCACATTTTCCTCAAGCCTAAATTCAAGTAACCCACGAATTTCTTTAAAGGGCGTACCCTTTTTGATTTCTGTTTCAAAAAGATATGCTCGTTCTTCTGGTAGCGAGACACGCACTGTATCTACATCAATCCTATCTTTTACTTCACGGATAGCCTCTGAAAGTTTTTTTGTATCATTTACAGTACCTCGCTCTAAAACCCCGTCAGGAATATCAATATCTCCCCAATACGATAACTCCAGCTGCGTACCACTGCGCTTGTCTGGCTGAAATTGAATGTACTTTAACGAAGTATCAGAAATATCTACACCTGCACTTGGCAGACGCATATATGTTGGTGGGGGGATAATTTTACCTAAGGTACTAAGAACTGACATATGTATATAGTATACGACGTGTGCGCTTCAATTTATTGAGCAACCCACACGTGTACCCTACAACAATTGTATCAATAAATATCCCAACAAAAGCACTCCTGCTATGGCAGCAAGTACATAGAGGTTCCGTCGGACCAGCGGTAGGGCTCGTGGTCCCACAGCGTGTGTTGCAAGCCCCACAAGTCCAAGTCGTAGTATGCGACCAAAAATAGACGCTACCAAGAAAGTTAAAAAACTAATTTTCAAAAGACCACTTGCGATAGCAACAAGCTTATATGGAATAGGAGTAAACGCTCCAACGAGTACAAAAACAAAACCATTGGAATCAAGTCCTTTTGCGATGGATTCAAATATATTTTCAAGAGAGTAAAACTCAATTATTTTAATTCCCAAGGTATCAAAGAAAATAGAACCTAGTATATACGCAAAAATACCACCAATAACTGACGCAACAATTGACACCCCAATATACAACTTCCATCTTTTGGGAGTTGCCATAATCATGGCAATTAAAAAAGGGTCAATGATTATGGGGGCAAACAGGGATTCTGAAAAAGAAATCCCCGCAAGAATCCATATAGAGTATTTCGATTTCAGCCATTTTGCTCCATGCCTTGCTACGGCATCGGTTGTTTTTTTATGTGCATGTACACCAAACATTTTAAAATTAATTTACTCGTGTCCCTACTGGTAATTCATTGTGTGGAATAAGTAGCGAAAATACTCCATCATTTTCTGCTGCAAGTATCATTCCTTGGCTTTCATACCCACGAATAGTACGAGGTTCTAAGTTTGTTAAAAAGGGGCACTGCTTCCCCACCAAGAACTCAATGTCCTCAAAATATTCCCGTATACCTGAAATAATTTGCCGTGGTTTCTCTTCTTGAACGTCAACTTCTAATTTCAAAAGTTTGTCAGCTCCTTCTACTACCTCTACGGAAAGAATGGTACCTATTGTTATGTCGAGCTTTGTAAAATCATCATATGAAATAACAGGCTTTCCTTTCGGCTTCTCCTGAGGCACTTCTACATTCTTCTCTTCTTCATGATTGGCCACCTCTGTTTCTTTATCTTCATTCATATTTATGTTTGTTTTGTTAAAAAGCTATTTAAAATAATTGCAGCAGCTGAAGCATCTATCTGATCATTTTTCCCTTGCAGTCGTATTGCTTCTTGAGTAGTGTACTGCTCTGGCTGAAGATGGATTGGTAGTCCTACTGAGAGAGTCAGGTCCATCATGAGTTCTTCTACTTTTGCATGGATTGGGTTTGGATTTCCTTCCCTATCTAGAGAGTGTCCTATCACTATTTCCGAAACCTCCTTTTCCTGTATCAATTTCTCTATTTCCTTCTGGAGATCTTGATTATTATGAAGAACTCCATGGGGAAAAGCCATTTGTCCTCCTTCATCAGTGAAAGCAATACCCACATTCTTACTCCCATAGTCAATTCCCATTTTCCGCATACTCTATAGAGTAACATAGTTGGAAAATTAGTATTTTTCTGGTACTATCCTTGCACAAGAGAATAAATATGGAGAGATGCCAGAGTGGTCGAATGGACTTGTCTTGAAAACAAGCGTACCGAAAGGTACCGAGGGTTCGAATCCCTCTCTCTCCGCAAACGTAGACGGTACATGTACAAGCATTTGCCGTCTTTACGTTTTGAGCGAGAGTATGGGATTCGAAAAGCTTTTGAGCTAGATTATGAGCTTGCGAAATAATATAGCCAAAAGGTGTACTGAACATGTAATGTTCGAATCCGTCTCTCTGCGCCAATGAAAATACCACCGTTAGGTGGTTATTTTCTTGAGAGGAGAGAGAATAAAGTGCTTACACACTTTATGTAGGGATTCGAAGCTGTTGCCAGCTATTTTGGGAAAATAGCTGGCAACGGATACTGGTCATGTAATGACCGAAATTCCCTCTCTCTGCGCATAAAATGTTACGTCCTGATGCGCAAGCATTGAGGCGTTTACGTTTTACCGGATGGGGTGGAATCGAAAAGGTTGCCTGCTATTTCGTAAGAAATATCGACAACCTGTACTGCAGTCGTAGGCTTCGAATCTCTCTCCGTAAAAACTATTCCATAACTGCACATCTGCTGATGTGCATCAACCGGAACGCAAAAAGCACGCTTATAACTACGTGTGCTTTTTACGTCTCGGACTAATCAAGAATAAAACCGTCCAATATATCGAGGAATAAATTAATTTCCAGTTTATTTTTTTGCTTGCTCTTGTGTACTTTACTGGTCAGCGTTAAACCCTCAACCCCCCATAGAATAAATTGGGCGATTGCTACTGGGGATTTTGTAAGTCTTTTCTCTTTCTCCAGCCTGTTCAACACTATGATCATTTCGTCACGCCACTTGTCAAAAAATTCATCTAGTTTTTCCCTGATATCGTCATCTACATCAGAAAGTTCAAGCGATAAGTTTCCAGCTGCACAACCACCTCTGAATTTCATTTTTCCGTACTCGTTATTAATCTCCTTACAGAAATCAATAATTTTTCTCTTCCCATCTTTACTTGAATTAAAGTGTTTTTCAAAAAGTGGTTTAAGCTCAACATCATAGTAATAATCAATAACTCGAAAAAGCAACTCTTTCTTTTCTGGAAAAAAGTGAAAAAAACTTCCTTTACTTAACTTTGTTTCTTCAATAATTTGATTTACAGAAGTATTTTTATAGCCCTGCGCCCAAAATAACTGTTCTGCCGTCTTAATGATTGTAGCTTTAGTATCCATCATAAGTAATTACAATTTTTATCTTTTCAATTATGATACCAAGTTATCGCTCCATTTTCCTGATGCAAAACCAATCATAGCACCAAAAATAACTGAAAAAATCGCCACTGGTGCTAAGTACTCAACAAGACCAAGACTCGCGAAATTTATAGCCCACGGTATGTTTAAGATTATCGCAAACAAAATACCCTTTAGTACTGGTGATACTGGTATAGAAGTAGTAAACACTACCGCACCGATCCCTGTCCAGAAAGTCAGTGCTGCTGCAACGTCGTATGATGTAATTGGCTGACCAGAAACTGTAAAAATAATACAGTCAATAATCCCTATCAATAGCCCAGCCCCGAGACCTCTATATAAATTTTTCATAGACAATTACCAACTATGAATAACTTCCATATACTGCATTGAAATACTTTCTTGGTTGAACATACTGAAGTAAGATCCGCACACAGAACTTTCCATAGCCGCTTTCGATGCCTGTTCTGCTTCCGCCAATGAATCCCAGTGCACCATATCACCCCACACCCCATCTTCACCCTTAAAAAAATCCCGGCTTATATAACCTGGTTGTTTTGAAAGAAAACTCTCTTGCACTGCTTCTGCCGCTTTAATAAACTCAGCTTCATTTGTGCCGCTAGCCAATTTACCTGATGCAAGTTCAATTACCTTTTTCGTCATATTTACAAAGTGTTTTTATGTTTAATAACAGTGTAGGAAAACCTACACTGTTATACTAGACTAACTGGTCTAGTATGTCAAATTCATTAATTATTTGCTCCACCTCTAACTAACTCACATTTATAAACGTGGGTAGAGGCGGGAGAATTTTGATTTTGTTCTGTTTCAGCTTTGCTGTCTTATCCTTTACCATACTGCTCATCTACCCGCGCATCTCCTTAAGGATACATTGAGAATAATTGATGAATATATCCAACATCATCAGTTAGTGCATTAGTAGAGCTAAGATGCTCTACGTGTACATGGTAGGTCTTGGGTACGGGGTGTCGTTTTCTACTAATTACTACAGGGGTGTCATCTGTGTAGATATGCTCGGTTGTGTCTTCCCCAATAAAAATACCCTGGATTTCCAAGGTATTTTTATATGTTTTGTAGTTAAATTCCAATGTCAATCACTGTCGGCAACCCTGCATCTGACCAGGCATCTATTCCCCCCTCAATGCGAGCTATATTGGTAAAGCCAAAGTGTTCCAAGTAACTGTAACCAACTCCAGAAGCACTTCCTCCCTTACAAATTAATACAATTTCCTTTCCCTTTTTGGGTAAATTATGTCGTTCTTGAAACAAAGTATGTAGTGGCATACTAATGGCCCCTTCTGCATGTTTCAAATCATACTCAATTTTACCTCGCACATCTATAAAAATATAATCATCAGTATTCCCGGTATATTTTTGATAAAATTCAGTTGCACTAATATCATTAATAGTCGGTTCAATTAAATCCGTATATCGTATAGGTGTAAAGTACACAACAATTATTGTAAAAAAAACACCTGTTAAAATAAGTAATATATTCTTTAAAACCATACGTATGTAATTAATTATTCAACCTATATTATAGTATACTTCCATCTCGCTTGAGGTTAACTGGTATTGCTATTTACATATATATATGGTATGATTTAGTCAGTATAAATTGTTTTGCAAAGTAGAAGGAGAAGCAAAATGAATGTTATTATTAAAACAATCTGCAATACCCTGCTTACTAGCCTTATCGTTTTTCCTGCGATGGCAGCTGATTGTGGCAACTGGAGAGTTGACACACAGTATGTTGGTGAATACGGAGATGGTATGGAAAACATACTAACCATCAAAAAAATGGGACGGTGTGATCAAGTCAGGGTCCTCTACTATGTTGGGCCACTTGGCTCGTTTGGAGGGGATCAAGGGACCCACAAAGGGTCCATAGATGAAGCAGGTCGTCTCACCTTCTGGAGAAATGGCATATTGGTTAGCTATACTCCTGGGGATCAAAATGTCCCTTACAGGGAAATTGTAGTTATCTGGGGCGCTGAATCAAAAAACCCAGCACCGAAAGATATTGGGAAGCTGCGCCTTACACACTAACCAAAAGGAGGTCAATCAATGACCTCCTTTTTCTATTGATGATTACAAATTTCTACTATCTATAATGACCACCCTAACTCCACTAAGAGAGTTCTGAAATCATCATCAAATTTTGCAAGAGTAAGGATATCTTGTTTGAACGTATCATCATCTGCAAAACTATTTGCATTTTTAAAGAAAGTCATCACAGCACGATGATCATACAAGCTGGTTTCATGAAAATCGGACAATAGTATCTTAATATCATTTACCCGTTTAAGGCCGTATGTATTCGCAAGAAATGAAGCATAATAATATTTTGTAAAACCAAGTTGACTGATACTGTCCTGAACGATAGATTCTTTCATCACTTCTCTATAAAGAACTTCTGGATCACCAAAGCTATCATCCCCGCCTTGAACCATATATCCAGCAACTACTGCCCTCCTGTTATATAAATCAAGAAGCCGAGAATCATCTGGGCCAGATTCTTCAATAATTAACTTGATATCTCTATCTACATTTGCGAGATTATTTCGAATGATAGTTTTTATTGGGGCCAATATTTTCTCCACATCATCTGTTCCATTAGATTTTATTTTTAGAATTTCGCGAGCGTACCAAGAAGCGATTCGAAGTTCAGATTGTGCAGTTGGGTACAGCGATGAAGCATGCTCATATAAGTGGCGCAATGTAAGGTCATCATCGTTCTCTACGAGAAAGTCTTCATACGCTGGGTGATCAAAAATATAATCAAAAACAACAGGATCGGTGTTTCGACTATAAATACGCCCAATAAACTCTACTGAGTTTGCACGAATATAGTCTGAATAATTTTCATTAGCAGCAATTATTCGTAACGCATCTATTGATGCAAACTGTGCACCATGATCATTGGAGTATGCATCAATAGTAGCTAGGCGAAATTTAATCTGTCCTTCCTCATTGTAAGACTCACTGACATCTAGAGCCTCTTCAAAAAGAGCCTGGGAAGCCTTTCTCCCCTCGGTACGAAATGTTTCTTCAGCTTCTTCCCTTTTGGTAAGAGCTTCATTAGAATTTTCATGATTCTCTACAAGAGAGTCATCATGATAATTTAAATAGGCATATACTACGCCTGCACTTACTATCACTGCGAAGAGCACTACAATAAGGTTTATACTGCCTTCTTTAAACATATAATCACCTTTTTTACTAAAAAAATACATACAAAATATAATTATTCATTATCGACAGCTCGGGCCATCGCCACCAGAAGCACCACCACCACCAGAACCACCACCTCCACCGCTATCACCTCCATTATCATCTCCGCCACGAGTGCCTCCGCCATCACCTGCAGAACAAAAATGAGAAGCCAGTGCCGTATTAATTAATTGAGGAGCTTCACTTGAGTGAGATGCATGATTTTTTTGTATTCCTAAGAAAGTAAATACGGTCAATAAAGTAGTGACGGCTGCATATAAAAAAAGTCTAATATACTGATTTAGGTGTTGTGAATATTTCATGTTACTTATATTATCTACAAGATGGGCCATCGCCGCTGGCACCATGGTCATCTCCACCACGGGTATTTCCTCCATCTCCATCTCCCACACACGCATGCGGGACATCCCCGTATACTGGCGGAAACAACTGCCCAGATGTAGCTGTATCTCTACTAAAAAGATTTGATGCCATAGATGAAACTACAAAAGTGATTATACCTATCACAATATAGATTGAAAAACGTAATGATTTTTTTATTAAAATCGGTGCTATCATTCTCGTAATTGTATCATACGCTTCAACTGAAATAGAAACTGCTGATATTCGTCTTGGGGATAGTTGCTAATTTAGTTATTTATGGTATAGTACACATAAGTATCATTTAACTGATACAAGGTTTACTTTTATCTGGAGGATAATAAGATGAAACACGTCGTGTATACAATGTTGGCAGGTCTCCTGTTTGCAACACCACTGAGCGCTGCTGAGTGGGATGGAAGCTACACTGTAAAAGTTAGCTCCAAAAATTCTTTTACACTCCCCTTTACTGTAAAAGGTAAGAATGTGAAGGTGAAAAAATTTGGAACCTCGATGGCTTCTAAAGTAAGCGAGGCAACATACAAATCTGACAACATACAATTCACTGTTGAATTTGCCGGTAAAAAATGTGGTGCTGGATCATACGCAACCCTTACCTTAAACCCTAAAGGAAAAGGTACCTGGGACGGAGTGTGTATGCACGCAAGCGGGAAAATAAAGTTCCGTTCACCAACCAAAAAACTTAAAAAAGTGTAACTCACTTTAAGTACAAAAACCCCTAGCAACCTGAGTTGCTAGGGGTTTATTTAATACCATGGCATGCATCATTCAGTTCTAGGTGCCATAATCCGTGAAACACTCACTCCTTCAAAATCCCATCCAGCAACAGTTACAAGAAATTCTTTATAACCAGGCTCAACTTTTGAAATTGCAATAGGTCCACGCATTTCCATTTCATGACGAATACTATATTCATCATCTTGAAGCGCTACATACGCGGTAGTTAATCGATTTACATACCAATCTCGTAGATAAAAGAACTCACCTTCAGGGTCATAAATAGGTCGCAAAAGCTCTGCTATACGTTCGACTTCAGCAATATCAGGTTCTAAAAGTGAAAGAAAAACTGCATACTCAATACGAGAAGTAACAATTGGCTCTTTGTTCCCTGAAGCTTCAGCATCAACAATTGCTTGTTGCATAGCTTTTTCTACATCAGAAAGGGTAACTAAACCAAGATACATTGCTTTATGGAGCACTCGTGACCGTTGATACCCCATTCTTGCAATAGTTCCCTTTGTTTCTGTATCCCTCAACCGAAGGAGATCAGCATCAGCATCGCTCATATGCTGAGTAAATGCACGGTCAATTTCAAAGAAGAGTATTTTTTCTTCTGCAGTAAGAAGTGTATCAACATCTGGAGCACAACCATTAATTTCAATAACTGAAACTGTCCTACAAGCATTGAAGAATTTCAGGTATAAATCAATATTGTTATTAAATAAAGCGTTTGCCATCTTGATCGATGACTCAGCGACTGGATACACGCCAAATGCGAATGTATGTAAATTCAACAATGACGCATCAATCTGGTTTGGCGTCGCGTCAACAGGAGCAACTACATTATTAAAAATCTGTGGTTCACCAAAGAATATTTCATTGAATATTTCAGGAGAAGGTGAACCAGCGTAAATACTGACCATTTTATTTACTGCATTTGCTCGTACACGATAGCCGTTATTTTGGTACTCGGGATTTGCAACAATTTTTTTATAATTCCTTATAGCCTCAATGGTATTTCCTGAATTCCGCAGAGAGCTAGCAAGCATGTACTCTGACAAAATTTTTTCATTTAAATTTACTGCGTCTTCTGATGCCTGAGTAAAAGCTTCTGCTGCAGCATCAAAATCTCTTGACTGACTCAATTCATATCCTTTTTTGTACGCCTCATTTGAAGATAATCCAGGAATTGCATTTGTGCCCACAGTCTCAGATTCCTCCTCAATGGGAATGATCACATTATTGTCACTTTGGGGACTACTAGGACCACGGCTTAAAAACGAACGCATAAAAACTACCAAGATCATAACCGCTACAATACCGAAAACTACAATCAATATTACATTTTTTACTTGAGAAGGTTGATCACTCATAATATTTAACAACTATCATCATCCCCGTCACCCCCATCATCCCCGTCACCCGAATCGCCAGCATCTCCAAAGGAGGGTAGAGGTATATCAGCATGACATTTATTGACTGCATCAAAATCAAAGGTATACAAACCTGAATCTTTTTTATGGACTCCCATAAAAGCAAAGAGTGCGATAATCGCTGACAAAAAAACATACGATGAATATCGAAATATTTTTTGTGCTGATTTAGTGTACTTATTCATAAACATTTTATAAAAAACGCTATCAAATCTAATCAAATATATAATACCATATTATTTACGGCGTTTACGTAGCGGATGTACGACATACACATACACCATATACATAAGCACCGAAGCCCAAACGAACCACCAAAAAAGTTCTAGTGTATCAATGTGTGGTAAAAGTATATTTTGAATAAAGCCCAAGGAGATTGGGTCATTACCTTCTAAACCTTTTATTACAATAATATTGTTTGTCGTACTGGTGGCTGTCTGAATCATATATATCGTATATTAATAATAAAAATTCTTAACGGGGTACCCGATTACCGGTGCGCCAGTTTCTGGGGTTTTAATCCATTGATTATGACCTAGTGCTTTATATTCCAAAATACAGGCATTTGATTCATCTACAATGCGATAGAAAGGCTCTCCGTTTATAGAATGGTCAAATGTCCACGTGATGTGCGCTATAGACGTATCACGCTGACACGCTTGTTGCAGATAAAACCATGTCCTATAAGGATCGCAACGATTACGGGCTGAATTAGACTCTAAATGCACTGGCTTTTCGGTGCCATCATTTGAAACAACAGTATAATCATTCAAGCACTGATGATTGGCTTCAAACATGTACAATCCATATTTATTTCCTTCCAGAGTAAGACGGTGATCCCCAGGAATTAGAATAGGC
>Ga0316189_10000178_pt1 | contig 61474 bp, 58 predicted proteins | sample LowCovwburrow_MG_FD_204930 | JGI IMG/M metagenome (GOLD analysis project Ga0316189, IMG submission 204930) | Coastal sediment microbial communities from Maine, United States - Lowes Cove worm burrow | ecosystem: Environmental > Aquatic > Marine > Coastal > Sediment | place: USA: Maine...
CGGCGTTTGGTGGCGCCGGTGGCTTGCACGTCTGTGCGCTTGCCGAGGCGCTGGATATGCGACACGCGCTGGTTCCGGTCCACGCCGGGGTGTTGTCGGCACTGGGTATGCTGGTCGCTCCCAGGGGCCGGCAACTGTCGCATACGCTGAATTGCCTGCTAGCCGAGCAGCACGATGCGCAGCTCAGGGAGCGCTTCCGGAGCCTGGAAGCACGAGGGCAATCGGAACTTCTGGCCGAGGGGGTAGCGCTCACCGACATCAGATCGGCATTTAACCTGGACCTGCGCTATCGCGGCCAGCGTTTTACTCTGAACGTACCATTTGGTGGCATTGCGCAGGCCGAGAGCGATTTCCACGCGGCCCACCGGCAGCGTTTCGGCCACGGCCTGGATGCGGAAGTGGAACTGGTGAATCTGCGTGTAGGCCTGTCTGCCAGTGGCAGCGATCTGTCTGTGTATAAACAGAGTAACAGGTCGTTCGGACAGCCCCTTGAGCATACGGCGCTGGCGGGTGTGGAACAGCCTGTGCCGGTCTGGAAACGCGAAGATCTTGGGGGCAATCAGTGCTATAGCGGCCCGCTATTGGTTATTGATGATGTAGCAAGTTCCTGGGTCGCACCCGGCTGGACGGTGGTTCGGCATGACAGCGGATGCCTTTTGCTGGAACGGCAATGATGTTCGATAATAGTCATCACTTTTTCCCACAGACTCCTGGAATGCCGGGTTATGGACAGTATTAATCTTTCCCAGCCAGAACTGTATATAAACCGCGAACTGAGCTTGCTGAAGTTCAACCGTCGCGTTCTGGAACAGGCCCGGGAGTCAAGTGTGCCTTTGCTTGAGCGGCTCAAGTTTCTGTGTATTTCCAGCACCAATCTCGACGAATTTTTCGAGATCCGTGTGGCGGGCCTGAAGCAGAAGATTGCTTCCGGGTCCGTACAGGCCGGTCCGGACAACTTTTCACCCACCGAGGTCATGAGCCACATCAGTGCCGAGGCGCGCCGGCTGGTTGATGAGCAATACTATGTGCTGAATGAAGAGCTGATACCTGCACTGGAGAACGAAAATATCCGCTTCCTGAAACGCGGCCAGTGGAATGAACAGCAGGAAACCTGGGTGGCTGATTACTTCAACCATGAACTGTCGCCGTTACTCAGCCCGCTGGGACTGGATCCAGCCCACCCGTTCCCGCGCATCCTGAATAAAAGTCTGAATTTCATCATTTCACTGGAAGGCAAGGACGCGTTCGGTCGCTCCAGTGGTGTCGCCATTGTACAGGCGCCCCGGGCGCTTCCCCGCTTGATACGACTGCCGGAGGAATGCAGCGACGGCCCCTACGATTTCGTGTTTCTGTCCTCCATTATTCATGCGCACGTGGGTGACCTGTTCTCCGGCATGGAAGTGACGGGTTGTTACCAGTTCCGGGTGACACGCAACAGTGATCTGTTTGTGGACGAGGAAGAGATTGAAGACCTGTTGCATGCGGTGGAAGGTGAACTGTTGTCGCGGCGCTATGGCGACGGTGTTCGCCTCGAGGCGGCGGATAACTGTTCAGTGGATATGGAGGACTTTCTGCTGAATATATTTCATCTTAACAAGGATGACCTGTACCGTGACAACGGCCCCGTTAACCTGAACCGCCTGCTGACAATTTACGATCTGGTCGATCGGCCCGATCTGAAATACCCGCCGTTTTCACCGCAGCGGCCAAAAGGGCTGGCGATTGACCAGAATATATTTGAATCCATACAGGCAGGCGACATTCTTCTGCACCACCCGTTTGACTCTTTTCTACCGGTTATCGACCTGTTGAAACAGGCGGCATCCGACCCCAGGGTGCTGACTATCAAGCAGACCCTGTACCGCACCGGACCGGATTCGGCGATAGTCGATTCGCTGGTAGAAGCGGCGCGTGCCGGGAAGGAAGTCACTGTGGTGATCGAATTGCGGGCGCGTTTTGACGAAAAGGCCAATATCGAGCTGGCAAACCGCCTGCAGGAGGCCGGGGCACACGTTGTATACGGTGTGGTGGGATACAAGACCCACGCCAAGATGCTGCTGGTGACACGCAGGGAATCCAGGAAGCTAAGACACTATGTGCATCTGGGTACCGGGAACTATCATGCAAGGACAGCACGTCTGTATACGGATTACGGTCTACTGACTTGCAATCCGGCGCTGGGCCGCGATGCGAGCCGGGTGTTCCAGTTGCTGACCAGCCTGGGCAAGGTCAAGACGCTGTCCAGACTGCTGCAGTCGCCCTTTACCCTGCACAAAAAAATCATCGGGAAAATCGAACGCGAGGCTGACAATGCGCGTGCCGGCAAGGCTGCACGCATTATTGTTAAATGTAATGCCCTGATCGAGTCCGAGACCATAAAGGCACTGTATAAAGCGTCCCAGGCCGGGGTGAAGATCGATTGTATTATCCGTGGGGTGTGCTGCCTGCGTCCGGGCGTGCCGGGTGTGTCAGATAACATTCATGTACGCTCTGTTGTGGGCCGTTTTCTGGAGCACACACGCGTTTTTTATTTCCACAACGAGGGTGAAAGCGAGCTCTATCTGTCCAGTGCTGACTGGATGGGGCGGAATTTCTTTCAGCGCGTTGAAATCGCTTTCCCGGTTGAAGACAAAAAGCTCAAACAGCGTATTCTCAAGGACGGGCTGGAACTGTATCTGTCAGATAACTGTGAGGCCTGGGTGTTGCAGAAAGACGGCGAATACAGGCGCCGTTCTCCGGCGGGCAAGCAGCGGATGCGCAGTGCGCAGAGGAGTTTGATGGAGCGGAAACCAGGTTAGCCCGCATTTCTCACCACGATGACGAGCCCTCGCCCCGCGGTGAGAAGTGCCGGCTAGCTGTATTCCAGCTTGATGGCTACCGGTTTCAGGTATTTTTTTTCCCGGTTCAGGTCGGCGAGAGTAAGTGGATGATCTTCCAGCCAGCCCCCCGGAAATTTCAGCTGTATCGATCGTTCCGTCGCAGATACCTTGATATCAGGACCCTCAGCCTGTGACCGGTTACGGTGTAACAGAACAGACAATCTCAGCAGGATACCCAGGCGTATGGCTTTCTGCAGCCGGTCTTCGGGCAGTGTCTCCACCAGCAGTCTGCGAAACTTGCGACGGTGGCAACGCACCAGGATCGACAGAAAGCGCTGGTCGAGGAGGGAAAATCCGGCCAGATCCGAGTATTCAACCAGGTAGGCACCGTGTTTGTGGTACTGGTTGTGTGCAATCACCAGGCCTATTTCGTACAGCAGGGCGGCCCAGTGCAGCCACTGGTCTATATCCTCGCGGCATAATTGCCATTGCTGGACGAGCTGGTTACCCAGGTTGAGCGCGGTCTTCTCAACGCGCAGAGCCTGGTCCATATCCACGTGGTAGCGTTGCGCGAGCGACTGGACAGTGGCCTCGCGTATATCCTGGCGCTGGATTCGACCCAGCAGGTCGTATAGCAGTCCTTCGCGCAACGCGCCTGAAGAGTACTGCATACGGTCTAATTTCAGCGCGCGGAACACCGCGCTCAGTATCGCCACACCGGCGGCGAATACCGGTTTGCGGTCTTCGTTCACCGCGGGAAAATCAATCTCTTCTGCATGCCCGGTATCTATCAGGCTGTTACGTAACTGCTTCAGCGATGCCGCGCTTATGCCACTATCACTCCAGCCGGATTCCCGAACCACGTCGCGAACGGTCCGGATAGTGCCGGATGAGCCTGTTGCCATTGACCAGCCCAGTCTTCGCAATATTGCCTTGCTGGCCTGTAGTTCCAGGCGTGCTGCCAGGATAGCGTCTTTCATGGCCTTTTTACTGATTACGCCGTTAGCGAAAAAGCGCTGGCTCATATTGACGCAGCCCATATACAGGCTTTCCAGGTAAACCGGCTGAAAACCCTCGCCTATTACAAGTTCGGTACTGCCGCCGCCAATGTCAACGATCAGTCTTTGGCCGCCCGCGTCAGCCAGGCTGTGGGCAACACCCAGGTGAATCAGGCGCGCTTCCTCAATACCGGATATTACTTCGATGCTGTGCCCGAGTGCTTCCTGTGCCTGCTCGATAAAGCCGCTGCTGGTCTGGGCGATACGCAGGGTATTGGTACCGACCGCACGAATATTACCGGGCTGCAGGTCATGCAGGCGCTGGCCAAAGCGCCGCAGGCAGTCCAGTGCGCGCTCGGCAACGTCGGGGTGTAGTTGCTGAGCGTCATCAATTCCCCCCGCCAGTCGTACCGGTTCACGTAGCCGGTCAATGAGCTGGAGTTGGCCGTTTTGCAGACGGCCAACAATCATGTGAAAGCTGTTTGAGCCCAGGTCTATAGCTGCCAGGGGCTGTGTGTTGTCTGAGTCGTTCAAGTGGGTGCTATTGCCTGTGAACAGTCGACATTGTTTCCCAGCTATTCTTATTACGCAACAAAAAACCGCAGCGCTTTGGCGCTGCGGTAAGGACGGGAAGGGAAGACAATGATTAAGATGGCACCAGAGCAAGGAGGTTGAGCAGTTAACCCCCTCATTCCTGACCTATCACTAGTCCAACCGCAAACAAACATACGCCCGCATTAATGATCATTCCTTGATCTGTATCAACAAAGCTTGTGGTGCTCCGTTAGGAACTTACTCAATGAGTTGCTGACGTATGCCGGCGGCCCACTGCACGGCTGTCAGGTAGCAATCCCGGATTTGGGAGCGGTTCAATCGGGCGGGTTGAATCTGGTCCCATTGGCCGCGTTCATAAGCCAGTACACAGGACAGGACCTCACCATGAACCCCCTTGCGGTGTAACAGCGCGTCGGAAATATGGTCTGCCAACGGCAGTTGGGTGAGTATTTCCTCCATGGTGTTATCCATCAGCGCATCCAGGGCCGAGAACAGGCCGACAGTGAAAAAAGAATCCGGGCGGTCAGCCTTTTGTGCTCTGGCCAGTTCCTCCGCCATTTTTGCTCGCACCATGGCGGTGATAACCAGTTCAGCGGGCTTGTTATCCACTTGCGACATGGCGAGCAGTGTGGTCCACGATTTGATGCTTTTCAGCCCAAGGATGATTACCGCCTGTTGTATGGATTCAATGGTGCGCGGCAGTGCGAATGACGCTGAATTGACATAACGCAGAATCCGGTAGCTAAAGGCGACATCCTGGGCGATCAGGTCTTCGAGCTGTTGTGGTGAAATGTCCGGATCCTGCAGCTTGCTGAGTAGTTTCAGTATGGCGAGTCGGTTATTGGGCAGGCGCTGGCCACGAATGACCTTTGGCTGGGCAAAGAAATACCCCTGGAAATAATCAAAGCCCAGTTCCATGCAGTAATCGAATTCTTCCTGGGTCTCGACCTTTTCCGCCACCAGGCGCAGCGGGTGTTTACGCAGTGCCTGTACGTGATCGCGGACTTCATCCCTGTCCAGTGCCATGATGTCGATTTTTATAATGTTCGCGAGTTGCACCAGTGGCTTGAGCGATTCGTGGTAAATAAAGTCATCCAGTGCGATGGTGTAGCCCTGGTCAGAGAGGCGTTTTACACCTGCAACGACTTCCTCATCAGCATCAATATCTTCCAGCAGCTCCAGTACCACGCGGTCTTTGGGCAGGGAGATCGAGTGTTCGTTAACGAAAAACGAGCGCGTCAGGTTAATGAAGGCCAGACGGTCGCTGACGATGTTGTCCAGGCCGATTTCCAGAAAGGTATTGATGATGACGTCGGACGTGGCTTTGTCACCATCAGTAATGGCGGCCCTGTTCATATCTGCTGTTCGAAACAGCAGTTCGTAGGCATACACACCGAGCTTGCGGTCGTATATGGGCTGGCGGCCAATGAATATATCGCTCACTGCTCTGTTCCGTTGTTTTGTTAAAGTTTAACAGATTCTGGTGCTTGTGAATCAGAGCGACTCTGCAGGTTTAAGGGTTGCAAGCGTGCTGTCTTGCTGAAATGAAAAAGCCCGGTGAAACCGGGCTTTCTGATCCGTGCGAATCGCGGATCGCCTACTTGATTTTTGCTTCCTTGTAGGTCACGTGCTTGCGCACGACCGGATCGTATTTTTTCATTTCCAGCTTGTCAGGCGTGGTGCGCTTGTTCTTGGTTGTGGTATAGAAATGACCGGTACCGGCGCTGGACACGAGTTTAATCTTGTCACGCATGATGTTTCTCCCTAGATTTTTTCGCCACGGGCGCGCATATCGGCCAGAACCGTATCTATGCCCTGTTTATCGATAATACGCATGCCTTTGGAAGATACGCGAAGTTTCACCCAGCGATTTTCAGATGCCACCCAGAAACGGTGAGAATGCAGGTTCGGCAGGAACCGGCGGCGGGTTTTGTTATGCGCGTGGGAAACATTGTTGCCCGCTACAGGGCGCTTCCCGGTAACCTGACAGACTTTGGACATTGCTCAATTCCTCAAATTCTTGCACGGCCCGCCAGGGGCGGACAACGAGAACCGCGCTTTATACCAGACCGGGAAACCGCAGACAAGGCGGATGCTATCCGGGAAATCTGGTAGCTGTGCTGCAATCGGCGAAATGTCTGCAATATTAAATTGAATATCAATAGGTTATAGCAGTCCAAGTTCCGCAAAGGAGGCTGCGGCCTGGTCACCGATAACGATATGATCCAGTACCCGTATATCGACCAGTCCCAGCGCGTCTTTCAGCCGCTGTGTGATGCGTCGGTCAGCGTCGCTGGGTTCGGCTACGCCCGAGGGGTGGTTGTGTGCCAGGATGACAGCTGCCGCATTGTGCTGCAGGGCGCGGCGTATCACTTCCCGGGGATGCACGCTGGCGCCATCAATCGTCCCCCGGAACAGTTCCTCGTAGCAGATCAGCCGGTGACGGCTGTCCAGAAACAGACAGGCGAAAACTTCGTAGGGGTAGTCACGCAGCTGTGCGGTCAGGTAACGTCGGGTATCGCCCGGATTTTTCAGCGCATCACTGCGCATCAGGGCTTCACCCAGATGGCGCCGGGCCAGTTCCAGAACCGCCTGCAGCTGGGCATATTTGGCGTTGCCCAGTCCCCGGGTATTACAAAAGCGTTTTCGGTCGGCCTGCAGCAACTCGCGCAGTCCGCCGTATGCTCTGATCAGATCTCGCGCCAGCTCGACAGCGTTCAGTCCGGGCAGCCCGGTGCGCAGGAATATCGCCAGTAACTCGGCATCTGAAAGGGCGCTGGGCCCAAGAGACAATAATTTTTCACGCGGCCGTTCGGCCTCCGGCCAGTCGCTGATCGGCATGGATAACCTCCTTGTTGTCCAGTATCCGTATAGCCGGCGCTGCAGATATCATAGAGCTGCATATCCAGCGCCTGGCTGTGATCATGGAATGCCGGCAGTCCTTTGTAAAGCCTGCCCTTTTCGGAGGCGTTTGTTCTGGTACACTGCCTGTGATGAACCTGCTTGCCGAAAAACGAATTCTGCTTGGTGTTTGCGGCGGTATCGCCGCCTATAAGAGTGCCGAACTGGTGCGTCAGCTGCGTGCTGCAGGCGCTGTTGTACGCGTGGTTATGACACCTGCCGCGACCGGTTTCGTGACTGCCCGGACCTTTCAGGCGCTGAGTGGTGAGTCCGTCTGGTGTGGCTGGTCAGACGACCGGAGCGGTATGGACCATATCGAGCTGGCGCGTTGGGCGGAGCGCATTCTGATTGCACCGGCGAGTGCGGATACCCTGGCACGCCTGGCACAGGGCCGTGCTGATGAGCTGCTGGCAGCCATTTGTCTCGCCAGCGAAGTGCCGTTGCTGGTCGCACCGGCCATGAACCAGGCGATGTGGCGTCATGCCGCCACCCGAGACAACGTGCAGTGCCTGCTCGAGCGAGGCGTGCAGGTGTGTGGTCCTGACACGGGTGAGCAGGCCTGCGGAGATGTTGGTCCGGGGCGCATGCTGGAGCCACCGGCCTTGCAGCAGGCATTGTCGGATTCATTTGCCAACGGGCGTCTGGCAGGGCTGAACGTGGTGATTACTGCAGGTCCTACACGCGAAGCGGTGGATCCGGTACGTTTCCTCGGCAACCGCAGTTCGGGGAAAATGGGTTATGCAGTTGCCCGGGCCGCCCGTGAAGCAGGCGCCAGCGTCGAGCTTGTCAGTGGTCCGGTCGCGCTGGCTGCGCCAGCCGGCGTGAAGCGAGTGGTGGTGGAATCCGCGCAGGAGATGCTTGCAGCGGTGCTGACACGTATCACGGACTGCGACATTTTTATTGCCGCAGCCGCAGTGGCGGATTACCGGCCGGTTGCCCCCGAGCAGCAGAAAATCAAAAAGCAGGCAAGCGACTGGTCGCTGCAACTGGAGCCGGCGGCGGATATTCTGGCAATGGTGGCGGCACTGGAAAAACGGCCATGGTGTGCCGGTTTTGCCGCCGAGACCGAACATCTGGAACAGAACGCCCGCAAAAAGCGCATGCGCAAGGGTGTAGAAATGATTGCTGCCAACCAGGTCGGAGGGGAGCTGGGTTTCGAAACTGACAATAACGAACTCCTGTTGGTCTGGGAAGGCGGAGAGCGCCTGTTGCCGGTAGCAGCCAAAAACCGGCTGGCGGACCAGCTGGTTGAACAGATAGCTGACCTTTATACCGATCAAACCGCGACGGACGAGTCTTCGGAGAACCATGCAAAGCATTCAGCTTAAAATTCTTGACCCGCGTATTGGCAGTGAATTCCCGTTACCTGATTATGCGACTGATGGTTCTGCGGGCATGGACCTGCGCGCGTGTCTGGACAGGACCCTGGATCTGGAACCGGGTCAGACCGAGCTGTTGCCCACCGGGTTGGCGATACACATATCCGACCCGGGTCTGGCGGCGATGTTGTTACCGCGATCGGGTCTGGGGCACAAACACGGGATCGTGCTGGGTAACCTGGTCGGGTTGATTGACTCCGATTACCAGGGACAGCTCTTCGTGTCTTGCTGGAACCGCGCTCACAGTACGTTTACCATCGAGCCGGGCGAACGGATTGCACAGATGATCTTCGTGCCGGTGGTGCGTGCAGGATTTGAGGTTGTTGAGGAATTCGTCGATAGCGACCGTGGGGCGGGCGGATTTGGCCATACTGGCCGCGCCTGAGGAAGCTGTGTCAGGACGTAAGGGAGTGTGATGAAATTACCTTTTCGGTCGGGTAAAGAGAAGCCAGCCAGGGCTAAACCAGCGCGGGATACCTCAGCTGCTGCAAGCAGCCGTTTCAGCCTGCGCAGTCAGATGCTGTTGTTGATGCTGGTTGGGATCCTGTTAATTGTTGTTCCCCCTGCCGTCGTGTACCTGCAAACGGTATTGGAACTCAAGGCGGCGGAGCAAAATAAATCCGAATTAACAGCCAGTATGTTTGCCGGCAGCTACCGGCAGTGGGTGGATCGGCAGGTAGCTACCGCCGAACTGGTCAGCAAGGATCCGCAGCTTGCACGCCTTCTGACTGATGGAGCTGAAGCAGACCTGACTGCCAAAGCGGAATCCCTGGCCTATCTGTTCCCTTCTTCGGTGCGGGTGCGTTTACTGCGGCCCGGTATTGACGAAGTGGATCTGGAGGCCAGTCCACCCATCGGCTATGCCGCACTGGATATGCTGAAGCATTCGGAAACCCAGGGTACGCCACCTCCTGTCGAAGTTCACATGTCCGGTACGCCACAACAGCACATAAACCTGGTGCGGCGGATACTCGATCCGTCCGGGCGACGGATTGTCGGTCACCTGATGGTGAGTTTCTCGGTGCAACAGCTGCAGACACTGTGGGGCCACGGCGAGATAAACGGTTACGCGGAACTTCAGCAGGTGGCGGGCGCTACACCGCTGGTAATTGGAAGTTACGGGGCTGCAGATTCCAGACGGGAGGCGCCGGACAGTCAGGCTGCTGTTGCGGGTAGCCGCTGGCGGGTGGCTTACTGGGCATCTGACCGCTCGCAGGGTAGCAGTATGCTGATGACCACAGCAGGGTTGGCCGCTGGTGTAGCGGCCATCCTGCTGGCTGTTCTGGTCTGGTTCATATTCCGCAGAATGGGGTTGGCGCTGCGCAGGGACCAGGCGACGTTGCTCACCATCGTTAAGGACATGAATGAAGGGCGGGTGAAGCCTGACTATTCGAATACACTCGCAGAGATGCACGACACCATAGAATTGATGACGCGGGCTGCCAGCGCCGGCGCTGCGCGCGCTGCGTCGGCAGTAGCAGCCGAAGAGGGGCAGGCGAAGGGTGCCCCCCTCTCCGAGGCCGAGGAAGTTGTGGATGAGGTCGCTGCCGACCTGCTGTTCGATGACAGTGCTCTGGATATATCCAGGGTTGATCTTGAAGAAGGCAAGGTGGACCCCGGTATATTCCGCGCTTACGACATACGCGGTATCGTTGGCGAGACCCTGACGGAAGACGTGGCTTATGACATCGGTCGCGCCATCGGCAGTGAGGCGTACTTCCGCGGCGAGCAGACAGTGGTGGTCGGGCGGGATGGGCGCTTGTCGGGCCCCGACATGATGACAGCACTGATTCGCGGCCTGAGGGCGACGGGCCGTGACGTCAAGGATATCGGGCAGGTACCGACGCCTGTGCTGTATTTTGCCGCACAGTACCTGGGCGCAAATTCCGGTGTCATGGTTACAGGCAGCCATAATCCGAAAGGTTACAATGGTTTCAAGATTGTCCTGGGTGATGAGACGCTTGCCAATGAAGCCATAGACAGCTTGCGTCAGCGTATTGAATCAGGCGATATGCTGACCGGTGAAGGCAGTGTCGAGGAAGTGAGTGTATTGCCCGACTATATCGAGCGGATCAAGTCTGACGTACAGCTTGTGCGACCTATCAAGGTGGTAGTGGATTGTGGCAACGGAGTGGCCGGTGAAGTGGCGCCGCAACTGTTGCAGGCGCTGGGTTGCGAGGTGTTTGAACTGTTCTGTGAAGTGGACGGGAACTTTCCCAATCACCACCCGGATCCGGGTAAAACAGAAAACCTTGCAGCATTGATACAGGCGGTGCAGGAACAAGGGGCGGAGCTGGGTATTGCCTTTGACGGCGATGGAGACCGCATCGGCGTTATCAGCTCGCAGGGAGAAATTATCTGGCCGGACCGGTTGCTGATGTTGCTGGCCATTGACGTGCTGTCGCGCAATCCGGGTGCCCAGATTATTTACGACGTGAAGAGTTCGCGTCATGTTGCCGATGTTGTCGCCGAACATGGCGGAGAACCGCTGATGTGGGCGAGCGGACACTCCCTGATAAAAGCCAAGATGAAGGAAAGCGGCGCCCTGCTGGCTGGTGAGATGAGTGGTCATATTTTCTTCAAGGAGCGCTGGTTCGGGTTTGACGATGCACTGTATTCTGCAGCGCGCCTGCTGGAGATACTCGCCAATCAACAAATCAGTTCCAGTGACCTGTTCGCGACTTTGCCGGACAGCATGAATACGCCCGAGTTGAACGTGCCGATGGCCGAAGGTGAGCCCAGGCTGTTCATGGAGAAACTGCTCAATAGCGCCCATTTTGAAAATGCACGGATAGCGACCATAGATGGTTTGCGGGCCGAATTTGAAAGAGGCTGGGGCCTGGTGCGTGCGTCCAATACCACGCCCAGCCTGGTGCTGCGTTTCGAGGCCGATGATGAACTTGCCCTCAGCGCTATTCAGGATGAGTTCCGCAGGGTCATGTTGCAGGTGGATCCGGGTCTGTTGTTACCCTTCTGATTATGAGTCTCGGTTTAGGAAAAGCTACCGAAGTCGCCCGGGTCCTGGGTGAGGCGCTTCCCTACATTCGCCGCTTTCGTGGCAAGACTGTGGTGGTTAAGTATGGCGGTAATGCCATGGTGGACGAGCAGCTGAAAAGCGGATTTGCGCGTGACATAGTGCTGATGCGGCTTGTCGGGATCAATCCGGTAGTAGTGCATGGCGGTGGTCCGCAGATTGGCCAGGTGCTGGAGAAGATCGGCAAGGAAAGCCGGTTTGTTGATGGCATGCGCGTCACCGACAGCGAAACCATGGATGTTGTGGAAATGGTGCTGGGCGGCCTGGTAAACAAGGATATCGTTAACCTCATTACCCGCCACGGCGGACGTGCGGTAGGCCTGACCGGCAAGGACGGCGACCTGATTCGTGCGCGCAAGCTGACTATTTCAAGAAACTCACCGGAGCTTGATGTACCCGAGATTATTGATATTGGTCACGTAGGCGAAGTGACCAGCGTAGACACATCGATTGTGGACATGATGGTTGCGGGGGGATTTATACCTATTATCGCACCGATAGGTGTCGGTGAGGATGGGCACTCCTACAATATCAATGCTGATCTGGTGGCAGGATGCGTGGCTGAAGTGCTGGGCGCAGAAAAACTGATCCTGTTGACCAATACCGAAGGACTGCTCGATAAGCAGGGTAAACTATTGACTGGATTGACCTCCGGCGAAGTCGATACGTTGGTCGCGGACGGTACTGTTCACGGTGGCATGTTGCCGAAAATACGCTGCGCCCTGTCCGCGGTTAAGTCCGGTGTACGCAGTGCGCACATTATCGACGGACGCGTTGAGCACGCGGTTCTGGTTGAGTTGTTTACCGACGAAGGTGTTGGAACCCTGATACGAGGCTAGTTTTACTCCGCTGCGAGCTTGGCCTGAGCTGCCTTTAATTCGCGAAAGCGATTGATGTCAGCTTCGAATTTCTCCCGGATGCGCTGCTGTTCGACAATGCGATTGGCGACGTATTTGTTATTGGACTGAATCAGGTTGCGGGTATCGGAGATGTCGCGCAACAGCTTCTTTGGTACTGCTTTCCCTGAGCGTTCTGTGTTGGCTGCCCTGAGTTTCATGTTGGCAAGGCGCTGTTTGTTTTTTTCGGTACGGTTGTTAGTGACGCGGATTACAGCTTCGATGGCCTCGATTTTGCCGTCACGCGTCATAATCATCTCGTCGTCGTTGGTGAAGGTGTCCAGCAGAATGCTGTCCTTGCGAGCGGCCTCAATCCGGATACGTTCCTGTTCAGCCTCCAGCGCGACCTTGCGCTCTTCTTTTGCAAGCTGTTCCGCGGTTTTTGCCGCGGCTTTGGTTTCAACTACGATGCCCTGATCACTAAGCGTCTCGTTTTTTTTCTTTGCATATTGAGGAGGGATACGGTCACCATAGCGAATCTGGCCGCTATCATCGACCCACTTGTAGAGTTTGCCAGCCTGCGAGGGTACGGCCGTGAGCCAGAGAGCACTGCCGAGTGCCAGTGCTATACAGCATTTAGTGTGAAATTTTATGATCATGTTCTTTCTATTCAAGTCTCTGGTGAGTCGATAATGGATTGGCTGGATCAGCTGGTTCTGTTCATTGTTTCCCTGGTGGCCAACCTGTTTTCCGCCTTTTCCGGTGGCGGTGCCGGCCTTATCCAGTTGCCGGCATTGATTTTTCTGGGTCTCCCGTTTGTTATCGCGCTGGCGACCCACAAAGTTGCCAGTGTTGCCTTGGGTATCGGCGCGACAGTGCGCCACTTGAGAGAAGGAAGTCTGGAAAAAACCCTTTCATTATTCATACTTGCGACGGGTCTGCCGGGCGTGGTGCTGGGTGCGAATGTTATTATCGGTATCCCGGGGCGAGTGGCGGAAATTGCGCTTGGCGTTTTAACTGCCGGGCTGGGACTGTACTCCTGGCTTAATCCGGGTCTGGGGCAGGTGAATATAGTCAGACACCGGGACTTCAGGGGGTTTCTGGCAGGTGGTCTGGGGCTGTTCGGAGTCGGCGTGCTGAATGGTTCATTGACCTCTGGTACTGGATTATTCGTTACGCTGTGGCTGGTGCGCTGGTTCGGTTTTGATTACCGGCGGGCGGTTGCCTATACCCTGATTCTGGTGGGTGTTTTCTGGAATGGTGTGGGGGCTGTTACGCTGGGCTTGTTAGCCGACATTCGCTGGAGCTGGGTACCCGTATTGCTGGCCGGGTCGCTGCTGGGGGGGTATTTCGGGGCACATCTGGCGATCACAAAAGGAAACCGCTATATCAAGCGGGCATTTGAAGTGATTACTTTGGTGATCGGCCTGAAGCTGGTTATTGGCTGACACAGGCTGTGCGGCATTGGCTATACGCCGTACTGTTCCCTGTAGCTGTTGATGGCTTGCAGAGAAGCCCTGAAATCGGGCTTGTCGGTCAGAAATTCCTGTAACTCTTCCAGCTTGATTATGCTGGTGACCTTTAGGCCCAGGTTCTGTTCCACTTCCTGGATGGCGGAGCGTTCACCCTGACCGCGTTCCTGGCGGTCAAGGGCGATGACAACACCGGTAGCCCTGGCGCCGGCCTTGTCGATTATGGCCAGTGATTCACGAATGGCTGTGCCGGCTGTGATGACGTCATCGATGATCAGAATATCACCCTGCAGGGGGGCGCCTACCAGGTTGCCGCCTTCACCGTGAGCCTTGGTTTCCTTACGGTTGAAACAGTAAGGGAGGTTAAGATTGTGATGATCGGCAAGCGCGATACTTGTGGCAGCTGCGAGGGGAATACCTTTATAGGCAGGGCCGAACAGCACGTCAAAGCGGGTGCCCGAGTCGATTATGGCCTGGGCGTAGAAGCGTCCGAGGCGGGCAAGGTGCTGACCGGTATTGAACAGGCCGGCGTTAAAGAAATAGGGGCTGGTACGGCCTGATTTGAGGGTAAATTCACCAAAGCGCAGGACATCGGCCTGGATGGCGAATTCCAGAAATTCTTTTTTGTATGGCTGCATGGGGTTCCACCGCGGGTAAAAAGCTCGGGTATGATACACGGCCTTGGCGGATGGGAGAACGCATGCGCGTTATTACAGTGAACGTAAACGGTATCCGGGCTGCGGCTCGCAAAGGCTTTTTCAGCTGGATGAGTCGTCAGCGCGCCGATGTAATCTGTATTCAGGAAACCAAAGCCCAGGTTCACCAGCTCGAAGACAAGGTGTTCTGGCCACGTGGCTACCACGTTTATTTCCACGACGCCGAGAAAAAGGGCTACAGCGGAGTTGCGATTTATTGCAGGCGCAAGCCGGACAAAGTGATTGAAGGTCTGGGTTGGCCGGATGTGGATGCGGAGGGTCGTTACCTGGAGGTTCAGTTCGGTGCGCTGAGCGTTATCTCTCTGTACATGCATTCCGGTTCTTCCAGCGAAGAACGCCAGCAGAAGAAATTCGCCATGATGGACCGGTTTATGCCGTACCTGCGCAAACTGCGGCGTAAACGCCGCGAATATATTATCTGTGGTGACTGGAATATCGCCCACAGGCAGATCGATCTGAAAAACTGGCGCGGTAATCAGAAAAATTCCGGTTTTCTTCCTGAAGAGCGAAGCTGGATGGACGAGTTGTTGGGTCCGGCAGGTTATGTCGACGCGTTCCGTGTCGTTGACCAGCGGCCTGATCAATACACCTGGTGGTCAAACCGCGGGCGGGCCTGGGAGAAAAATGTGGGTTGGCGCATCGATTATCAGGTGGTGACACCGGGTATTGCCGACAAGGTGAAGGCTGCCAGGATCTACAAGGAAAAACGCTTTTCCGACCACGCACCGTTAATTATGGATTATGACTACCTGTTGGTCTGAAGTGGAACACTAATGTTGGCCGAATTCCTTTTGCTGTTCGGCGTAGGTCAGCATCCGCTTGGCCCACGGCAACAACAGATATGCGGGAAAGGCAAGAAAGAAGGTCAGTAGAAAATAATCAGCATAGCCCATTATCTGCGCGCCAAAACCACCGGCCCAGCCAGCTAAAGAGCGACTGAGTGCGAAAATTGATGAATAAATTGCGTATTCGGTTGCCGAATGCTGTTTGTTGACAATAGCCATCAGAAAGGCCAGAAAGGCTGCTGTGCCGAGCCCTCCGGTAAAAGACTCCAGTGCGCTCGCCGCATACATCAGCCAGCGTTGCGATTCGCCGAGCACTGCACCGGATTCGGCCAGTGGCAGCGTGGATGCAACATAAGCATATCCCAGGTTGGACAGAGCCTGCCACAGTCCCAGAACCCAAAGTGCTTTGAATATTCCGGATCGATCGGTATACCAGCCGCCGGTAATGCCACCGGCGATGGAAAGGGCCAGGCCGATATTGACCGACACCAGACCAATTTCGCTAGCCGTAAACCCGACATCTACCCAGAACGGTTTGATCATAAAGCCCATGGAGCTGTCGCCGAGCTTGAAGATCAGCACGAAGACAATGACCGGGATGATGTAAGGTCGTTGCAACATGCCAAACAGTGTGCCGAACATCGGGCCTTCGCTCAGCGGTGTACGCTGTTCCTGTGCTTTTACCTTGTGCGAGGTTCGGGAAAAAACCCATCCGGCAAGCATCAGGGCGCCTGCGATGATAAACGCGGTTGGCCAGAACGTCCCCGACGCCTTGGACCAGTGTACGCTACTGTCGGCCAGCCAGAGTGCGCCCAGCAGGAATAGAACCACCAGACTGAATGAGGCGGGGTGGATAAGAAGCGCTTTCAGTTCATGTGTGATGCCGAGGCTGCCACTACCTGCCTTTCTGACTTCTCCGGGCGCGAGCAGGCAGGCGATGCCGTTGGCAATGAATATGCCTGTGGCGGCCAGGTAAGTACCCGTCCAGCCCCATATGTCGGACAGCATCAGCGCAAAACCCGATGCCAGCATCCCGACCCGGTAAAAGCCGATGCGTAAGCCGTTGGCCAGCCCAAGTTCGCGCTTGTTGAGCATTTCGATGGTGTAACCGTCTATTGCGATATCATTGGTTGCAGACATCAGCGTAAACAGGCCGATGGCCCACCATACCCAAGGGCCAAAATCGGCGTGCAAGGCAAATACGGCCATGATCGTTGCCATTACCAGGTCCACCGTCAGCATCCAGCGTCGATGGTGTCGGTAGTGATCTATGGCAGGAGCCCAAAGAAATTTCAGCGTCCAGGCAAGACCCAGCAGGCTCATGAAGCCAATTTTCCAGAGTTCGACACCCTGGGTGCGGAAATGCACCGGAAACACATCGTAAAACATGCCCAGCGGGAAGCCTTCAGCGAAATACAGGATGCCCACCCAGAATAACTTTGAGTGCAGCAGTTTTTGATTGGCGGTTTCGGTGGTATTTTTTGTCATTGGGTCAAGTGTCGGAGTTTGGTGTATTTAACACGACATACAGGCAGATTTAAATCTACTTTCATTTCCTTCATGATTGCCTTCCATGCCTGTTGATGTTTCGCTGATTTCAGCTTTTCTCGTTGGATTGCTCGGTGGTGTGCACTGTGTGGGCATGTGCGGTGGTATTGTTGCTGCGCTTTCCATGGGCCTGCCGGAGCAGCAGCGTACGGGTGCCGCTCGCTGGAAATATCTGCTGGCCTATAACATTGCCAGGATTAGCAGTTACACCCTGGCTGGTGCACTGTTGGGAGGGGTAGGCTGGCTGGCCGCTCACTGGAGTGGCTTGCACCAGTTGCAGCAGGGATTGCAGGTGCTCGCTGCCCTGTTCATGGTGGCGCTGGGTCTGTACCTGGGCGGCTGGTGGCAGGGTCTCGCGCGGGTGGAACGCGCCGGCGGCTGGGTGTGGACCGGACTGGAGCCATTGGGGCGACGTTTCCTGCCGGTGAGGTCACCCGGGCAGGCTTTTCTGCTGGGGCTGGTATGGGGCTGGTTGCCGTGCGGGCTGGTCTACAGTGTACTGGTATGGGCCATATCCACGGGCAGTCCGCTGCATGGCGCTGCATTGCTGTTCAGTTTCGGCCTGGGTACATTGCCAAACCTGCTGGCAATGGGCGTAGCTGCAGGCTGGTTATCTGCCCGGGTGCGCGAGCGGCGCACCCGACAGCTTGCAGGATTACTGGTTATATTTTTTGGTTTGTATTCCCTGTTAAGGCTTATTCGGTGAAAAACTGGTGCGTGAACTTTACCTCGTGGGCTTCACCGCCACCTTCCGGTTTTACCTGGACGGTGAAACGCAGAGTTTCTTCGTGTGTAATCGGAAAAGTCCCTATGTAGTAAATGGCCGTGGTTTCGCGCACTTCCCGCAGCTTGATGTCACGTTTTTGACCAGTGAGGTTGCTGGCGGACGCGCTGATATCAGCTTCCACCGGTTTGCCGGTTGTTCCCAGCACTTTCCGGAGTACTGCGATATTGATCATGCCGCGGTTCTTGCTGCGTTTGATGCCATATTCGCGCGTAACTGTGGGCGGCAGGTGGTTGGTGTTCAGGGCGTTGAAATGTACTACATAGTCACCAAAATCCTGGGAGTTTTCCGCGTGGGCTGTGCCTGTCATGGCGATCAGCATGCTGAACAGGAATGGCAACAGGTTTTTCTTGTACATATACAGTTTCTCCTTGCTGGTGAATCCAGGTTTCCAGTCAAACTATAGACCAAACTGGAGACGGCTGCGGACAAAATAAAAAGCGGGGAGGGTAGGCCCCGTCCCCGCTTGTGAACATTCTGTCCCCCAAGGGTGAATTTATACCATGGCTTCCTCTTTTTCCACATCCGCGGCGACGCTGTTTGTCGCACCGGGCAGGGGCGTATGTATAGTGTGGCGCATCTGTTGCAAGACGTCGATTTGTTTTTTGGCCCCGCGCAGACTTGCATCCAGCTCCTTGATGCGCGCCTCCAGGGTGTCACGGGATTCACTGATACGCCGCAGGGTCTCCAGTCGTTTCTCCATGGAAGCCTTGTGTTCCTTTATCTGCCTGACCAGGGGATTCATGACTTCCTTTAGCCAGGTATTGGCGTCCTGGTTCGCCTTGAAGAACAGACTGCGGGTGTGACTGACCAGTGAAATAAAGAAACTTTTTGTCACATAGGACTGTTCGGTCATAGCCATGACAGGACTGCGTCGGAAAGTCTCTGCTTCCTGGTAGAGACGCTCGAGTTCTGTTGAAAACCGTGAAACCGAAAATTGTTTCGGCGTGATTTGTGGCAGGCCGTGTTCTTCATGAAATTTTTTGTACGTTGCGCGTATCAGCATCCGGGTCTGTTCGGCGTGACTGCTGACCTGTTCCATGGTATCGCGCGCACCGTCGAAAAAGGTTTCCATGCCGTGTTTCAGGCCGGCCGTGGTCCAGCTGTGGGTCATGCTGTCGCGTGTCTTGTTAATAAGACGATCGAGCGTATCCATGCTGAGTGATTCCAGCATGCTGCGTGCCTGGCTTTGCAACAGGCGGCGACTGTTCTGAAAGCTTTCCACGTTGCGCATGTAGGCGGCTTGTTCTTCGCGCGATTTTGTCATCAGGTGCATGATGACGTCGGCATTCTTGCCGCGCAGCGAACGTAACTCGGTGAGCTGACGGGTGACTTCGTTCTTGCGGTTTTCAAGCAGGTTCAGGTTGTCATCGACCAGGCTACCGATCTGTGAAACGAGGTTATTACGTACGATTTCCTGTTTTCCAGGCAGCACAGTTTCTGCCAGGAATTTTTCCAGTTCCGGCAGACGGCTTTTGTTCAGTAGTTGTGAGTCATTGCGTACTTTTCCGAGCAGGCCTTTCTGCGCGGAAATCGGGAATACCCGGTCCGGGTCGACCTGCAGTTGTTCGGCGCTCGACAGGCGCTGCGCTTCGATACTGGCATTAATGCTGGAAGAGTCCTTGAGCTCATCCCACAGGGTGTCGATCTTGTTCAGTACCACGATCAGGTTCTGGTTAGCCTGGTCGCGAACGGTATGCACATGATGTTCCCACATTTCCATATCACTGTGTGTGACACCGGTATCTGCCCCCAGCAGGAACATTATGGCCTGGGCAGAAGGCAGCATATTCAGAGTCAGTTCAGGCTCATGGCCCATGGCATTTAGCCCCGGGGTATCCAGTACCACCAGCCCTTTCTTTAGCAACTCATGGGGGAAACTGACCATTGCATGGCGCCAGAGCGGGATCTCAACCTGTTCCGGCAATTTGCCGTGTGCCCGGAAATACGGATCATTGCTTTCATCGTACAGTCCCAGTTCCCGTGCCTTTGCCAACTCTACCTGGCGGGTCTTGATGACTTCGCGCAGTGCCTGCGAAACCTGCTGCGGATCACTGACGTTAAGCCGGATCTGTGTCCATTGAATTGGATCCTGTTTCAGCTCGGCGATAGTTTGATCCTGCAGACGGGTTTCGATGGGCAGCAGCCGGATATAGGCCTCGGCATAGTCCGGGTCGTGAAACAACTCGGTCGGGCACATGGTAGTGCGGCCAGCCTCGGAGGGCAGCAGGCGCTGACCGTAGTGGGCAAAGAAAAGGGCGTTGATAAGCTCGGTCTTGCCGCGCGAAAATTCTGCAACAAACGCGATGGTGAGGCGGTCCTTGCGTAATGCCTCTATGGTTTCAAATATCCTGAATTCCTGTTCTGCTGAGGCCAGCTCATTCTCCTCCAGCCAGCACTGGAAATTCTGGATCGTCTGAATCAGTTTCTCACGCCATGCCGTGTAGGAGTGCAGGCGTTGGTCAAGTTGATCCTGCTTCATGCAATGCTTTCCTGAAAGTTATTTTTAATCGCCGTCGGCCACAGACGGGTTTACGCTTTGGCTGCGCCCGACACTCCTAGCGGCCGGGAGGAGGTGGTCTTTAGTCCGTTTTTTAAATAGTTAGCGCATGCCGGGACGGGGAAGGGTGTGCGTGAACCGGTTCACAGTTCGGGTGCCGGGATACCCTTCGGAAGCTGTTTGGGGCAAACGATGCTTACCCGCTTGTTGCGAGCGCTGGCGCCCGACAGCAGCTCGACACGATTTTTGCTCACACCACATTTTTTTGCCAGAAATTCCAGCAGGTGCTGGTTGGCCTTGCCATCTACAGGTGGGGTGGTGAGGCGGATCTTGAGTTGATCACCTACGCGGCCGGCAATCTCGTTACGGCTGGCACGGGGCTGGACGCGTATATTAAGGACTAAAACCTCGCCCTGCCAGCAGTACCAGGGCTTCGGCATGCGAGAAAGGTCAGTGTGCCAGCTGAAGGAGCGGCGGCAACAGCAGCATCTTGGCCAGCTGTATTGCAATCAATGCCACCAGCGGGGACAGGTCCATGCCTGCCATTGGTGGTATCAGGCGCCGGCAGGGCCGCAGCACCGGTTCGGTGATGCTGTATAAAAGCGAAACCACGGGATTGTAGGTGCCCGGGTTTACCCAGCTCAGGATTACCTGAATAAAAATAGCGAACAGAAAGACATTCAGTAGCAGCCCCACCAGTTCGGCTATCGACAGTATGACCAGCGCCCCGAGGGAAATCTCTCCGCTGCGCAACAGCGCGATCAAGCCAAACGAGGCCATCTGCAAAACCAGCATCAGAACCAGTGAGCTGGTATCCACTTTACCGATACTTGGGATGAGTTTACGCAGTGGAAGCAGTGGTGGATTAGTGACTTTTACAAGGAACTGACTGACAGGGTTGTAAAAATCAGCGCGAACCACCGCCAGTATAAAGCGCAGCATCACCATCAGTATGTAAAGGCTGAACAGGGTGTTGATCAGAAATTCGATGGGGTTGGTGACGTAGTTGCTGCCCATCACTTTTCTCCCAGTTGCTGTGCGAGTTCCCGGGAACGGTCCCGGGCGGCTGTCAAGGCATCATTAAACAGGGCTCTTATGCCGCCTGCTTCCAGCACAGCGAGTGCTTTTTCGGTCGTGCCACCCGGGGAGGTGACACGCTGGCGTAATACAGAGGCATCTTCGCTGCTTTCCAGTGCCATTTTCGCCGCTCCAAATGCCGTTTGCAGGGCCAGCAGTCTGGCGGTTTTTTCGTCCAGACCAAGGGCTGTTCCGGTCTCCTGCAGGGCTTCGATAACCAGAAAGAAGTAGGCGGGCCCGCTGCCTGACAGGGCGGTGACAGCATCCATCAGCGCCTCGTCTTTCACCCACAGGGCCAGACCGACGGCGCGCAGGATGGTTTCGGCCAGGTCTTTTTGTTCGTTGGAGACCTGTTCATTGGCATACAGGGCAGTGGCACCGCTCTGCACCAGGGCCGGTGTGTTGGGCATGCAGCGCACCAGTGAGCAGTTTCCGCCCAGCCAGCGCTGTAGGTCGGTACTGCGGATACCCGCAGCGATGGATATTACCAGCGCTGCCTGTGCCTGTATCGTGGCGCTGAGGCCTTCAGCAACTTCCTGAATAACCTGGGGCTTTACCGCGAGTACCACAACATCGCTGTTTTCTGCAATGCTGTTATTTTCGGTGTCGGTATGCACCTGAAAGCGGTTGGTCAGCATGGCGAGCTGCCCGCTGTCCGGATCCGAGACAGAAATACTGTCAGGATTCCAGCCATCGGCAATCAGGCCGCCAATCAGGCTGCGCGCCATGTTACCGGCGCCGATAAATGCGAGTCGGGCTGTTTTCATGGCGCAGACAATACAGGATCATAAATACCTGATACAAGCTCAAAATCCCTCATTTTTCCGGAACCGGGGCAGCAGACTATACTTGCCCCGTTCGGCCGCCGAAAAGGTCAAGTTCTGTCACCGGCTGACGATAAGGAACTCCAGAACCCGCAAAGGAAAAGCACATGGATATTGCCGAGTTACTCGCCTTCAGCGTAAAAAACAACGCATCTGATTTGCACGTTTCCGCGGGCTTGCCGCCCATGATTCGTGTAGACGGCGATATTCGCCGTATCAACGTACCGGCTCTGGACCATAAAACGGTTCACAGCCTGATCTACGATATTATGAACGACAAGCAGCGCAAGGACTTCGAGGAGTTCCTGGAAACTGACTTCTCTTTCGAAATCCCCAACCTTGCACGCTTTCGTGTCAACGCTTTCAACCACAATCGTGGCGCTGGCGGCGTGTTCCGTACCATCCCGTCGACCATTCTGACGCTCGAGGAGCTGGGTTGCCCGGCGATCTTCAAGGAAATTGCTGACCAACCACGCGGTATCGTGCTGGTAACCGGGCCGACCGGCTCCGGTAAGTCCACCACGCTGGCGGCGATGGTTGATCACGTCAACAACGAACGCTTCGAACACATCCTTACCATTGAGGATCCAATCGAATTCGTGCACGAAAGCAAAAAGTGCCTGGTTAACCAGCGCGAGGTGCACCGCGATACACATGGCTTCAACGAAGCGCTGCGCTCGGCACTGCGTGAAGATCCCGACATTATCCTGGTCGGTGAATTGCGTGATCTGGAAACCATCAGGTTGGCTTTGACAGCTGCAGAAACCGGTCACCTGGTTTTCGGCACGCTGCATACCAGTTCCGCCGCCAAGACCATTGACCGTATCATTGATGTGTTCCCCGCTGCAGAAAAAGACATGGTGCGTTCCATGCTGTCAGAATCGCTGCGTGCGGTTATTGCACAGACCCTGTTGAAGAAAACAGGTGGTGGTCGAATTGCGGCCCACGAAATAATGATCGGTACGCCCGCGATTCGTAACCTGATCCGCGAAGACAAGGTCGCGCAGATGTATTCTTCCATTCAGACCGGACAGGCGATTGGCATGCAGACCCTCGATCAGAACCTCCAGGAACTGGTTCAGCGTGGCCTGATTAGTCGTCTTGATGCCAAATCCAAAGCTATGAACAAAGAACAGTTCCGATAAACCTGCATCAACGGGATATACGATGGATTTTAACTCTTTACTGAAACTTTTGGTTCACAAGCAGGGCTCGGACCTGTTTATTACCGCTGGTATGCCGCCCAGCATGAAGGTGAACGGCCGCATCAAGCCGGTTTCCCAGTCGACACTTACGCCGGAGCAGGCGCGTGAAGTCGTTCTTAGCGTGATGACGGCGGAGCAGCGCAAGGATTTCGACAAGAATCACGAATGCAACTTTGCTATCAGTGCCTCCGGTGTTGGCCGTTTTCGCGTCAGCGCATTTTATCAGCGCAACCACTGCGGTATGGTGCTGCGCCGTATCGAGACCAATATACCAACCCTTGAAGACCTGACTTTGCCGCCGATCATCAAGAATCTGGCCATGACCAAGCGCGGCCTGATTATTTTCGTCGGCGCTACCGGTACCGGTAAGTCAACATCGCTGGCTTCCATGATCGGATACCGTAACCACAACAGTACCGGGCATATCATTACCATCGAGGATCCGATCGAGTATATCCACCAGCACGCTGGTTGCATTGTCACCCAGCGTGAAGTCGGTATTGATACCGATTCTTTCGGCACGGCACTCAAGAACACCTTGCGCCAGGCACCGGACGTTATCCTTATCGGCGAGATCCGTACCCGTGAAACCATGGACCACGCGATTGCCTTTGCGGAAACCGGGCACCTGTGCCTGGCGACACTGCACGCCAATAACGCTAACCAGGCAATGGACCGCATCGTCAACTTTTTCCCGGAAGATCGCCGTGGTCAGCTGTTGATGGACCTGTCGCTGAACCTGAAAGCGATCCTGGCCCAGCAGCTGATTCCTACGCCGGACGGCAAGGGGCGTCGGGTAGCGGTCGAAGTGCTGATCAACACGCCACTGGCTGCGGATACAATACGCAAAGGTGAGGTTCACGAGCTGAAGGAATTGATGAAGCGCTCCAACCAGCAGGGTATGAAGACTTTTGATCAGGCATTGTATGAGCTGTACCGGGAAGGTGAAATCACCCAGGATGATGCCATTCACTATGCGGACTCAGCCAACGAAGTGCGTCTGATGATCAAACTGAAAGACAGCGACCTCGATGCCACCAACGCGCTTGAAGGTGTGACGCTGGTTGAATCCTAGGAACTGAATACCGAGTAAGCGTCAAACACCGGGCCGTCGACACAGACCCGCTTCATTGCCGGGCCCTGTGCTGTCTGTACTTCTACAACACAGCCTGCACAACCCCCTACCGCACAGGCCATGAATTCTTCCAGAGACACCTGGCAAGGCAGGTCATACTGCTTTGCCAGGCTGGCTGCGGCTTCCAGCATGGGGTGTGGACCGCAGGCAAAGATTTCCACTTCCGAGCGTTGCTGTTCATCAAGGCTATCCAGCCAGCAACGCGCCAGCCCGGTAATGTAGCCATCATAACAGCCGGGATAACCCTGCAGGCTGGCCAGTCGCGAGGGGATCCCCCAGTCTTCCAGCAGTGGCATTGCGCCAATCACGCCCTCGGGAATGCCGGGAATCATGATCTGTGACGGGCGTTGACTGAATGGGAACGGAACTTCTGATCCCAGTAGTACCAGCGGTTGCCAGGCGCTTTCCTGTTTCAGCCGCTCGGCGAGAAAAATCATCGGCGGCATTCCCACGCCTCCACCCAGCAGCAGGGTGCGGGGCCGGGACGGATCAGGTTTGAATGGCTGACCTATCGGGCCCAGCAGGCTGATGGTTTCACCCGTCTTTCTTTGCGCAAGCAGTGCGGTACCTTGTCCGACCACTTTATAGAGAAAATCCACCCAGCCCTGTTGTGGGTCGGCGCGCATAATCGATATGGGTCTGCGCATGGCCAGTAGCGGGTCACAAGCCAGATGTGCGAACTGTCCGGGTCTGGCATCTGCGGCACACTCCGGTGCCTGTACGCGTAACACATACTGCTCACCGGCGTAGGGCTGGTGTGAAAGTATTTGCGCAGTCTCCAGACCGATGGTCCCGCGCCGGGAATTGTCACTCATGAATCGTCGCTGCTGAAGATGATGTGTCCGTCACGCAGGGTATAGCGCACCCGGCCAGATAGTTCCCAGCCACGGAACGGTGTGTTCTTGCCCTGGCTGTGCATGCTTGTTTCGTCAAGCCGCCAGGTTGCACCGGGGTCAAGGATACAGATATCGGCGGCGCGCCCAATACTCAGTTCGCCATAGGGGATATTGAGAATGCTGGCGGGGCCACTGGTTACCCGTGCGATGGCGTCGGGTAACAACAGGTGGTTTTCCTCGACCAGTTTCAGGGTAAGCGATAACAGCGAATCCAGGCCTGAAGCGCCGGGTTCGGTGGCCGGGAAAGGCGCCAGTTTGGCATCGGCTTCGTGCGGCTGGTGGTCCGAGCACAGGGCTGACAGTACTCCCCTCTGCAGGCCTTCCAGGAGACCATCCCGGTCTTCCTGGGTGCGTAACGGAGGAATGAAATGATAGTCTGCACCGAAGTCAATGGTATCCAGCTCGCTCAGGTAGAGGTTGGGGATGGCAACATCAGCGCTGACGGGGACACCATCAAACCGGGCGCGAGCTACCATGCGTACCGCCCGCTGGGTGGTCAGGCGGCAGAAATGGGCGCGTACACCGGTTTGCTCAATCAATGCCAGGTCACGGGCGACGGCAACGGTTTCCGCGGCCTCAGGTATACCGGGCAGACCGAGACGAGTGGATAGATTCCCTTCGTGCATGCAGCCTTTGGCTGAGAGTGCGGTATCTTCGGCGTGCAGAAACACGGTCAGGCCAAAGGTGGCAGCATATTCGAAGGCGCGCCGCTGTATATAAGTAGAGGCCAGGGGCTTTAACGCATTGCTGACACCGACACACCCTGCGCGCTGCAAGGCTGCCATTTCACTCAGGTGTTCGCCCTCCAGTCCACGTGTCAGGGCGCCGAGCGAGACGACACGCGCAGCGCCGGTCTGCTGTGCGCGGTGCCGGATAAGTTCGATTACCGCAGGTGTGTCTATTACCGGGTCAGTATCCGGCGGGCAGCACAGGGTGGTAATTCCACCCGCAGCAGCGGCCCGGCATTCGCTGTCTATCGTTGCCTTGAATTCCTCACCAGGTTCGCGCAAGCGTGTATTCAGATCAATCAGGCCGGGGATTACATGCAGGCCGCTGGCATCCAGCTCAATATCAGCGGAAAAATCATCCGCACACTGGCCAACGGCCACAACGCGCCCGTTTGCGACACAGATATCCAGCAGCTCGTCGACGCTGTTAGCGGGGTCTATCAAGCGCCCTCCGGAAATGCGTATGCGCGGATCAGGCATGGGGTTCCTGCATTGTTGTATTTTGTTGCATGACCATTGACATGACCGCCATGCGCACGGCGATACCGTGGGTGACCTGTTGCAGAATGACCGAGCGGGGACCGTCGGCAACCCTGGAATCCATTTCGACGCCGCGATTGATCGGGCCCGGGTGCATGACAGTGACATCGGGCCTGGCGATGGACAGTTTTTCTTCGGTCAGGCCGTACAATTGGTAGTATTCGTGTTCGCTGGGCAGCAAGGCGCCGAGCATGCGTTCCCGTTGCAGACGCAGCATGATGACGACATCCGCGTCACGCAGACCCTCGCGCAGATCGTGGAATACGCGGACACCCAGTGACTCAACGTGTGACGGTATCAGCGTGCGTGGCGCGACAATACGTACGTCACCCGTGTTAAGCAGATTAAGGGCGTGAATCTGCGAGCGCGCCACGCGCGAATGTGCGATATCACCCACAATGGCAACCGTCAGGCGGCCAAAATCTGCGCCTTTTTCACGGCGTATAGTGAACATGTCCAGCATCGCCTGGGTGGGATGTGCATGCCGGCCGTCACCGGCATTTATAACGCTAACGTGTGGTTGCACGTGGCGCGCAATAAAATGCGCTGTTCCGCTATCGGTGTGCCGCACCACAAACATGTCGACATGCATGGCCTGCAGGTTGCGCAAGGTATCCAGAAGAGTCTCACCCTTGACCGCAGAAGAAGCCGTGACGTTGATGTTCAGTACGTCGGCGGAGAGTCGCTTGGCTGCCAGCTCGAAGGTGGTGCGGGTGCGGGTGCTGGCTTCGAAGAACAGGTTGACGATGGTTTTTCCGCGTAGCAGCGGAACCTTCTTTACTGACTGTTCGGTAACACCGGCAAACGATTCGGCCGTATCCAGAACTTCTGTCAGGAGCTCGCGCGTCAGCCCCTCGGTGGAGAGGAAATGGCGCAAGCGCCCATCGCCGCGAATTTGTATGTCGGCAGCCTTCATGTGCCTGACTTGATTTCCAGTAGCAAAGGCTCGGGGCCACCGAGTTTTACCTGTTCACCAGGACCGAGCTCCATCCTCAGGCCGACTACATTGGCCTCGATGGGTAGTTCTCGGCCGCTGCGTTCCACCAGGGTCGCGAGCAGGATCGAGGCCGGGCGCCCGTAATCGAACAGTTCATTCATGGCAGCTCGTATCGTTCTACCGGTATGTAATACATCATCCACAAGGATGATGTTGCGGTCGTCAAGCGTGAAGGGAAGTTGTGACGGCTTGACCTGCGGATTCATGCCGATGCGGGTGAAATCATCTCGGTAGAAAGAGATATCCAGCACGCCGAGCGGTGCCTGGATAGCGAGTATTCTGTGCAGCGCCTGGGCAATCCAGACGCCGCCGGTATGTATGCCGACCATCGCGGTTCGGTCATCGATGTCCAGCTGCTGTTGCAAGTCAGCGGCCATCTGTTCGATGAGTGCGGCGATATCGTGCTGTTTGCTCAAATTCAGGGTTCTTTCTGTTGCAACCAGTCCTGCAGGATAACCTGCGCGGACAAGGGGTCGATTGACTGACCGGTATTGCCGGACCCCGGCAGCCTGGATTCTACGATATAGGAACTCAAGCGCTCCTCCGCCGGGTGTACCGGTAAGCGGTAGCGACCTTCCAGCTGTCGGCAGAAACGTTGTGCTGCCCGGGTCATATCCTGTTCGCTACCGTCCATATGATACGGGATTCCGACCACCAGTGCGTCCGGTTTCCATTCTTCCATCAACCGGGTAATGGCGGGCCAGTCCGGTTTGCCATCACGGGCGTCGACGGTGGTCAGTGCGGTAGCGGATTGGGTAAGCTGTTGTCCGACGGCTACACCGATACGTTTGCGTCCATAGTCGAAACCGAGCAGCGTCTTGACAGTGGTTGGTGACGTAGTAGCCATCAGGCGTGGCCGGCTTCTCCTGACAGCAGATCCAGGTCAATTCCAAGTGATGCAGCGGCGGCTTTCCAGCGTTCCTCGTCGGGTGTGTCAAACAGGATATCGGGATGTGCCGGGCCACTCAGCCATGCATTCTCCGCCATTTCCTGCTCCAGCTGGCCTGCACCCCAACCGGCATATCCCAGCGTGATCAATGCGCGTTCCGGCCCCTCGTTTCTGGCGATGGCTTGCAGGATATCCATTGAAGAGGTGATGCCGATCCGGTCGGTGACCTTGAGCGTGGCGTCCCATTCTCCCAGCGGTTCATGCAGGACGAAGCCGCGGTCCTGCTGTACCGGACCGCCAAGATGAACCTGAATCTGCCGGGCTTCCGGTTCCGCCTGGCTCAGTTGTACGTGTTGCAGGATTTCGCCCAGCTGCATGTCCAGTGGCCGATTAACCACCAGCCCGAGTGCACCCTCGTCATTGTGTTCGCAGATATAGGTTACAGAGTGGAAAAAATTTGGGTCTTCCAGGCCTGGCATGGCGATCAGAAACTGGTTGGTCAGGTACTGGGTGCCGCTCATTTTGCTAGTATCCTGTAGCTGGCGTCTATGCACAAGCTGGCCTTGCAACCATGATACACGACGCTTAGTGACTCTTCAGCCGGTTACCACTGGTAAACACCCAGGTCCGGGTAATGTACAGAATGCCGATTTCCTTTTTGATATCGTCCGGGAATGGTGCGAACGGTGCGGCCAGTTTGACGATGCGCACAGCGGCGTCGTCCAGGATCTTGTGTCCGGAGGGCTTGCGAATAGTGATTTCCCGCACATTGCCATTCGGGTACAGGGCGACCTGGACGATCAGTTTGCCGGACAGGTGCTGGCGGCGCGCACTATCCGGGTAATTCAGTTCGCCGACGCGCTCGACTTTCTGTACCCAGTCGCGCATATAGCTGGCGTATTTGAACTCCCTGGTGCGAGACGAGATAAATTTGCTCTTTGGTGCTTTGGAATAAGCTTGCAGGGACTGATTGATTTGCTGGTTGAGCGTCAGCATCTCCATACTGCGATTAATGAGCTCCGCAGCGTCGGTCTGCTCGGATTCCTGCTCGGGTTCCGGTTCCGTCTGCAGCTCGGTTTTGTGCTGATTGTCGTCGCTGCTGAGTACCCGGGTCGCTGCGGGTTTGCTCTCCGAGCGCGTGACCGGGGGCGCCTGCTCGATAAGTTGCTGCTGGGGATGGACTTTCTCCTCGGTATTGCCGGCTCCGTCCTGACTGGATTCTGCCAGGTAGTCATAGTCTTCCGGCGGGGGCGCTTCGCTGGGATTGACTACAGTGATATCCAGCGTGGGTGTATCCGGGTCGGGCGGATCGCGGTCAAAGGCGTCAAAACCGATACCGAGAATAATCAAGGCATGGAATGCGGTTGCAATAAACAGCATCAGCGCCAGCCGATCGGTGGTGCGTGGTTCCAGCGGGGATTCCAGTGCTAATGTCACGGTATCAATCCAGGTGCGTGTATCTATTAATTCAATGCAGGAATTATACCGCTTTACGGGTTTATCTGAACCATTTCGATAGCCGCCGGCCATTGTTCGAAGTGCACGCGTTCGGTGAGTGCAGGCGTCAGCCGGGCGGCATTACGTCCGTCGATCAGTAGTACATCCTGTGCCCCTATGACTGGAGTCGGGCTTCTATACACTCCATAAGCTGTTCAGCAATGTCCAGTCCGTATTGTTGATCCAGTTCGCGGATACAGGTTGGACTGGTGACATTTATCTCTGTCAGATAATCGCCAATAACGTCAAGGCCGACGAAAATCAGCCCACGCTCACGTAGTTGTGGGCCGGTTTGTGCACAGATCCAGCGGTCGCGGTCACTGAGCTCAACGCCTTCTCCACGGCCACCGGCTGCCAGATTGCCGCGTGTTTCGCCTTGCGCGGGTATACGCGCAAGCGCATAAGGTACAGGTTCACCGTCTACCATCAGGATGCGTTTATCGCCGCGGCTGATTTCCGGGATGAATTTCTGTGCCATGGCGGTACGTTGTCCCAGCTCGGTGAGGGTTTCCAGAATGACACTGATATTAGGGTCATCCTCGCGTACCCGGAAAATGGAAGCACCGCCCATGGCATCCAGCGGTTTAAGGATGATGTCATGGTGCTCGCCGAGAAATGCCCGCAGACGTGCCGGATCACGACTGACGACACCGGGTGCACAGCATTCCGGAAACCAGGCGGTAAATAATTTCTCGTTGCAATCGCGCAGTGAGGAGGGGCGGTTGACGACCAGTACTCCTTCCAGTTCCGCACGTTCCAGTATATGCGTGGTGTAGAGATATTCCATATCAAAGGGAGGGTCTTTGCGCATCAGTACAACATCCAGGCTGGATAACGGGTGTTCTTCGACCTCAGCGTGTTCATACCAGTCGGCACTCTGATCCCGCACGCGGAGACGCCGCATGGAGGCAAATGCGCGGCCATCCTGCAGGTACAAATCCGCCTGTTCCATATAAACAAGCTGCCAGCCACGCGCCTGGGCCGCCAGCAGCATGGCAAAACTGCTGTCTTTGTGGACCTTGATCGTGCTGATCGAGTCCATAACGATGCCGAGTCTGGTAGTCATAGGGTGCTATACGGACCTAGTTAATGTTCCAGATTGTGAACCATTTCATAGATGTAAAGTTTGTTGGTCAACGGACGATAGAAGCCAGTAGCTGCCATTATATCGTAAATTTGTCGGCAAATCGGGCGCTTGGAGTTGCCACCCAGTCACGCTAGCAGCGTGGGTTGCGGACCAGGCGCGAACACAGGAATTCAATTGGGTCAGGTAAGAGCCATATGCAAACCATTGTAGATCGGACAGAAACAGAAGAAATAGAGACCCAGGCTGAGGAAGTTGCCGGCGCTGCCAGTGTGTCCGGGGAAAACGGTTTCTCCGATATGAAGGTCATGGTTATCGATGACTCCAAGACCATCCGTCGTACCGCGGAATCGCTGTTGAAAAAGGCAGGTTGCGAAGTTGTAACTGCGACTGACGGTTTCGAAGCGCTTGCCAAGATCGCCGATGAAAAACCGGACATTATCTTTGTCGATATCATGATGCCGCGCCTTGATGGATATCAGACCTGCGCGCTTATCAAGAACAACCAGGTTTTCAGGAAAATCCCGGTTGTCATGTTGTCCAGCAAAGACGGTTTGTTTGACCGCGCTCGCGGTCGCATTGTGGGGTCCGACCAGTACCTGACCAAACCATTTACCAAAGACGAATTGCTGGGAGCGATTCGCGAACACGTCAAGACGTAGTAACCCGCTCCCGGAGGCGTTGCAATGAGTGCAAACGCTTGAAGTAGCGATAATCAACCAAGGGGAAAGAACAATGGCACAAATTCTTATTGTAGACGATTCGCCAACCGAGGCGCATGTTCTTAAGGGCATGCTGGAAAAACACGGATTTCAAGTGGAAACGGCTGAAAACGGCACTGAAGGCATCGAACGGGCCAAAGCGCTGAAGCCGGATCTCATACTAATGGATGTAGTGATGCCGGGCCTGAATGGCTTCCAGGCCACCCGCCAGCTGACCAAGGCGGCGGAAACTTCGGACATACCGGTCATCATCGTAACCACCAAGGATCAGGAGACGGACCGGGTGTGGGGCATGCGACAGGGCGCCAGGGATTTTCTTTCCAAGCCGGTCGCAGAAAAAACGTTGATGGAAAAAATTAACCTAGTGCTTGCGACGGCTTGAGGCGCAGGGATATGTCCGGTTCTTCTCAGACACCGCTGGAACGCCTGGTACACCTGGAGAAGCTCTGCCTTGAGCGCGCGTGCGGGCTACCGCAGCAGGAGCAAACAGATGAGGAATGGCTTGGCATTGGTTTCCGGCTGGGAAAACTGCACCTGGTTGCGCCGCTCGGTGAGGTTGCGGAGATATTAACCCCGCCAGGCCTTTCCCGGGTGCCACGTACCAAAAACTGGGTATGCGGTATCGCAAACGTACGCGGCAACCTGATGCCGATTATGGATCTGCAGGGCTACCTGTACGATCGTCCGGCTGCACTTAGCCGTCGTAACCGCATACTTGTGGTGAACCACAACGGAGTCTATTCAGGGTTGGTGGTCGACGCTGTTATGGGGTTGAGGCATTTTAGTGACGAACAACGTTGTAATGAACTGCCGGGTGACGATGAGCGCATTCACGAATATATGCTGCACGGATTCAAGGTTGGCGCCGAGCATTGGGGTGTGTTCAGTTTGTATGCACTTGCGCAGACGCCGCAGTTTCTAAAAGCTGCGATATAAATGTTGGATAAAGATGGGTTTTAAACGGGTTGTTATCACTAGGGAATAAAGATCAGCTGATTTGGTCAGGAGACGAAGCATGAGCACAGAGAATCAATCCCACGTCAAGGTGGGTTCACACAAAAGGACGATGTACCTGATTGCAGCATTGCTGCTATCGTTTGGCGTCATGGTCGCCATATTCTGGTACGTGGGAATCGAAGCCGACTACGATAAGGAGTACATTGGTTATAGCAGCGAACAACAGGTGCTCTCGCAGCAGATTGCGAAATATTCGCTTGAAGCTTCGTCCGGTGTCGAAGGGGCATTCAGCCAGTTGACCCACTATCGTGAGCGATATGACGAGACGCTGAGCCATCAGCGTAACGGTAATGTGGCAACCGGGCTTCCACCCAGCAAGGGATCTGTCGAGAAAGAGCTGGTTGCACTGGAAGACGGCTGGCAGAGTTTCCGTGACAATATCAACTTCGTCCTGAGCGGTCAGGAAGGTGTGGCCGTGGTAGCCGAAGCCAGTAAGGTCATCAATGAAATGATGCCGAAACTGCAAGCCTATGACGAAGAGATTGTTGGTATCCTTCTGGGTAAGAATGCTGACCGCGAAACCATTAACCTGGCGACACGGCAGTTGATGCTCAGCCAGCGTATCGCCAACAACGTTAACCATGCTCTGAACGGCGTCGATGTGGAATTGGCTATTGAACGTTTTTCTGAAGATGTGGAAGAGTATGGATCGGTACTGGAAGGTATGGTGCGCGGCAACGACACCATCGCCATGATCAAGAGTGACGAAGTTCAGGGCAAGCTGTTTGAGACTTCCATGTTGTTCACCATAGTGTCTGACTACGTGGAAGAGCTTCTCGACCTGTCAGAAGAGTTGCTGGAGATCCAGGCGGCAGCGCACACTATTTCTACCAGCTCTGATGACCTGTTTGCGACCGCACTGCGTCTGCAGAATGCCTATTCGCTGGCAGCGGACTCACGGCAGGTGCAACCTGAAATGGCCTATATGTTTGGCGGTATTGGTCTGCTGGTGCTGTTCCTGCTGGGTATGCAGGTGTACCGGGATCAGGAGAATCGCCGCAAGCATGCGGAGCAGGAGAATTCGAACAACCAGGAGGCCATCCTGCGACTGCTGGATGAGATGGGCAACCTGGCTGACGGTGACCTCACTACGTACGCAACGGTTACCGAGGACTTCACCGGCGCGATTGCAGATTCGGTTAATTATACCATTGACGCCCTGCGTGACATGGTTACAACCATCAACGCGACCTCCGGGCAGGTATCTTCCGCCGCCAGGCAGACGCAGCAAACAGCCCAGCATCTGACTGAAGCCAGTACTCACCAGGCAGATGAAATCGCCTCCGCGACAACGTCGATCAACGAAATGGCAGTATCGATTGACGAGGTGTCCAAGAACTCCGAAGAAACCAGCGACATGGCAATGAAATCGGTTGAATTTGCCAAGAAAGGTGGTGAGACGGTACGCCGCAATATCGACGGTATGGACCGTATTCGTGAAACCATCCAGGAGACTTCGAAGCGTATCAAACGTCTTGGTGAAAGCTCCCAGGAAATCGGTGATATCGTTGAACTTATCAATGACATCGCCGAGCAGACCAACATCCTGGCGTTGAATGCTGCTATCCAGGCTGCCATGGCTGGTGAAGCGGGCCGCGGTTTCGCAGTGGTTGCTGACGAAGTTCAGCGACTCGCAGAACGTTCCAGTAACGCAACCAAGCAGATCGAGGCACTGGTTAAAACCATCCAGACGGACACCAACGAAGCGGTTATCTCCATGGAACAAAGTACCGCGGGCGTGGTTAACGGTGCGCGTCTTGCCGAGGAATCCGGCGAAGCCCTGGACCAGATCCAGAGTGTGTCCGACGACCTCGCCGGGTTGATCCAGAATATCTCGGCGTCCGCCCGCCAGCAGTCCAAGGCGGCAGGCAGCATCTCCGAGACCATGCACGTTATTCAGGAGATCACGACGCAGACCTCAGCCGGTACCAACGAAACTTCAGCCTCCATCGGTAATCTCGCCGGCCTGGCTGATGACATGGGCGGCTCGGTAGCCGGCTTCAAACTGCCGGAGTAGGGAGAGGCGCAAGCCCGTGGTTGACACGAGTGGACAGGCGCGAGCCGACGCGGGAACCCGGCCCCAGGCCGGGTGTTCGCTGGACATGGACGACCGGCAATTTTCCGACTGGACGAGTTTGCTGGAGAGTCGTACCGGGCTGTTTATTGCGCCAGAGCGTAAATCCTTTCTGGTGAGCGGCATACGCTCGCGCATGCGCAAGACAGGTTGCCAGGACTACCGCGAATACTACTATCACCTGTCCAGGGGTAATTCACAGCTACAGGAATGGTCCCTGCTGGTGGACCAGCTTACGGTTCACGAGACCTGTTTCTTCCGGCACGAATCTTCCATGAAACTGGTTGAAGAGGTGGTGATCCCTTGGGTGTTCGAACGTCAACAGAGTCTGAACGCATGGAGCGTAGGTTGCGCCACCGGCGAGGAAGCATACAGTCTGGCCATGCTTGTGGATGATTATTGCACAGTTCGGAAAAGTGGCCGGTACGGTGTGACAGGCACCGATATAAGCCTGCCTTCATTGCGGCACGCGCGGGAAGGTTTGTACCTCGATCGACGCTTGCGGGATATTCGGCCGGTATTCCGGGATAAATATTGCCTGTCGGACACAAACAGTCGGTTCCGGGTTGATACGGATTTGCGCAAGCGGGTCTGTTTCTCCCAGCTGAATTTGCGAGATCTTGAAAACGCACCGTTTGCAAATATCGACCTGGTGTTCTGCCAGAACTTGCTGATTTATTACGATCGTGAGCGGCGAGTGCAGGTAGTGAACCTGCTGGCGAAATATTTGCGCCCCGGAGGCGTGTTGGTTTTGGGACCAGGTGAATTACTGGACTGGCAGCATCCAAATATGGAGAGAGTGCGTTATCCGGATACGTTGGCGTATCGGCGCACAGACTAGAAGCACCTAGTACGGGATGAAAGGACAAAAAATGAATCAGGCAATCGACTTCAGCACACTGACGTGGGTTAAGAACGAACTGGACGAGACGCTCAAGGAAGCGCGCCAGTCGCTGGAGGCTCATGTAGAAGACCCGCAAGACGAAGCCCAGCTCGGATTCCTGGCTGCGCACCTGCACCAGGTGTACGGTACGCTGCGCATGGTTGAGCTGTACGGTGCATCGCTGCTGGCAGAGGAAATGGAGCAGGTCGCAAAAGCCATTGCAGGCAAGACTGTGACCCGGCGTGACGATGCCTGTGACGTGCTGATGAGGGCCATTCTCCAGTTGCCCGATTACCTGGATCGCCTGATCGCCGGCTACCACGATATCCCCCTGGTGCTGTTACCGCTGTTGAACGACCTGCGAGCTGTACGTGGTGAGAGTCTGTTATCCGAAAACTACATGTTTGCACCGGATCTGGAAGCGGCATTGCCTGAATCGGTTGTCACAGCAGGACCTGATAGCGATATTCAGGTAAAGGCACAGTCGCTTCGCCACCGTTTCCAGTTGGGGCTGCTTGGGTGGTTCAAAGGTGGCGCTACCCAGGACGCGCTGGCCTCGATGAGCGAGGCTCTGGAAAGTCTGCAGGGTCTGAGTGGAGACGCCAGGGCAGCGCGCCTGTGGTGGGTTGCCGCCGGGGTCGTGGATGCGCTAAAGGCAGAGGTGCTGGACGACAGTGCTGCTATCAAACGACTGATGGGACAGGTCGATCGACAAATAAAATCTGTAGTGGATGTTGGTGAATCCGCCGTGGTCCAGGATATGCCACGTGATTTATTCAAGAATCTGCTGTTTTATACCGGCCAGGCACACGGTGCCGGTTCACGCGTAGCCGAAATTCAGTCAACTTACAAACTGCAGGACCTGCTGCCGGGCGAGGAAGAGCTTGCGGCAGCCCGTGAAAGCCTGGCAGGCCATAATGCTGACCTGTTTGCAACGGTAGCGGTTGCTGTGAAGGAAGAGCTGGGACGGCTCAAGGATACGCTGGACATCGTACTGCGTAACGGGTGCAAGGATTTTGCCGAACTTCAGCCACTCGCAGATTCACTGCGTTCTCTGGGTGATACTCTGGGCATGTTGAGCCTGGGCGCGGCGCGCGAGGCGGTGATTGCCAGGTCTGATGACCTGAAACGCAATATCGATGCGGAAGAGATACCCGCAGACACCTTGTTGATGGATGTGGCAAGTACACTGTTATTTGTGGAATCCTCGGTTGACGGAATGGGTTCGGGCCGTGCCGTGGCGGATGGTGAGAACCAGGTTGAAGAGCAGCTGGCCATGTCTGAATACAACCAGGTTATGGACGTTGTTATCCAGGAAGCCATCACTGATCTTGTAAGAGCTAAAGAAGCTATTATTGCTTACATTGACTCGGAAAATGATGTTGGCGCGCTTGCCGAAGTTCCGCAGTGGTTTAACCAGGTAAAGGGCGGGCTGGAGTTGCTTGGTGAATCAAGATCTGCTGCCCTGGTTGGCTCTATCAACCGGTACATCGAGAAAGAACTGATCGAAAAGAACCAGCAGGCAGCGCAGCAGGAACTGGATTCGCTGGCTGATGCCGTCTGTGGGCTGGAGTATTATCTGGAGAGTCGCAAGGAACACCGCATGTACGGTAGCTCCGCCATGGCAGTGGCCGAGGAGAGTATCGACAAGCTGGGTTACCCTGCCCTGGAGGACGAAGAGTCAGAGCCGGTCACGGAGATTGAAGCGGCTGTGGTTCCTGATGCAGTAGACACTGTTGCAGAGGAATCCGGAGCCGAAGCTGATGAGCCGGGTAACAGCGATGCACAGGATGACGTTGCTTCGATTGATGAGGGGCCTTCTGATAACGAGTTCGGGCTGGAGTTTTCATTGCTCGATGACATAACAGGTGATGAGGACCTGGATGTAAATTTACCTGATGAGGCAGACACAGCGGCTGCCGACACGGAGGTATTGGAAGAACCCCGACCCGAGGTGCTGGCTGAGACTGTATCCAGTCAGGCTGAAGACCAGGAAGACGAATTGCCTGTGATCGGCGAAGAGGTCGATGAAGAGATTCTGGAAATCTTTATTGAAGAGGCCGAGGAAGAGTTAGCCAGCATTAACGAACTGCTACCGGCCTGGATCAGTGACCCGGATAATGAAGAGGCGTTGAGCAGCATGCGGCGCTCCTGGCATACCCTGAAAGGCAGTGGCCGGCTGGTCGGTGCACTGCGCATTGGCGAGTTTGCCTGGGCATACGAAAACCTGCTCAACCGTCATATAGACGGAGTGGTGTCGGCAACACCGGTAATGACGGAACTTCTTCAGTCTGCGGCAGACATGTTGCGGGGCCTGGTTCAGCAGATCAAGGATGGAACTCCCGTGCAAGGATCGGTTGCATACCTGATGAGTTGTGCAGATGCGCTGAGCAAGGGTGAGCCACCGCCGGCCAGCGTGTCCGGCGAGCAGCGATCCGCAGACGAACCGGCACCTGCAGAAGACCTGTTGATAGAGCCCGAACTTGAGCTTGACACAACCACATTACCGATCGAGGAGAAGGTTGCTGACGAAGACGTCCCCGGGCAGGAAGAAGAACCTGGTGCGGGGGTTGAAGAAGTGGTCTGTAACGGCGTTATGGACCCGATGCTGTACGAAATTTTCACAACCGAAAGTCGCGGTCATCTTGACGATGTCCAGAAATTCCTCAGCCAGGCGGCGGCCGGTGACTCGACAGTGGATGAATCGCTGGCGCGTGCCCTGCATACCTTGCATGGCAGCGCGCATATGGCAGAGGCAGAAGCCATCGCAGACCTGGCGGGAGCGCTCGAACGATGGGTCAAGACACTGATGGGTGCGGGACAACCGTTGGCGGATGAAGGGTGTGACGTCCTGATGGAAAGCGTCGGCATGGTTGACCAGATGCTGTCCAGTCTGCCCAATGCTATTTCCAGGCCGGAGCGTTTCGCTGAGCTGTTGCAGCATATCGATTCACTTTGTGAAGCGGTTTCTATTCCCAATGCGGAAGCGGTGCCGGCTGATGTGATTGCGCAGGATACAGCTGCAGATGCGCCGGAAGAAAATACTTTGCAGATTGAATCGGAGCCGTTTGACGAGACCGGGGACGAATCTGAAGACCCCTATGCTTCGTGTGACGAAGAGCTGATGGAGGTTTTCATAGAAGAAACTGTTGATAACCTGCAAACGAGCAACGCGGCGTTGTCGCGTTGGCGGGAATCCAGTGAGGATAGCGAAGCACTGGTCGAATTACAGCGCGCCTTGCATACCGTCAAAGGTGGTGCGCGTATGGCTGAAATCAATCCGATTGGTGACCTTGCCCATGCAGCAGAAGCGCTGGTTATAGCGATTACTGATGGCCAGGCAGGCGCGGATACTTACGCACTGGACGGCATGCAGCACGCCCAGGATAGTCTGGCCGCAATGCTGGAAAAAGTGTGTAACCGTGAACCAGCAGAGTCAGCAGACGCATTGATAAAGCAATTGCAGGAGCTGAGTGAACGGCGCCCCGAACCGGAAAAGACTGAAGATGCAGTAGATGAGATTGTAGAAGATACGAGGCCGGAACAGCAGGCGCCGGCGGTAGAAGCCGAGGCTCCCCGGGCTCCCCAGGCTACAGATGACCCGTATGCTGATACAGACCAGGAATTGCTGGAGGTCTTCCTTGAAGAAGCCGGCGATATCATGGAGAACAGCGAGCAGACTTTACAAAACTGGAAGCACACGCCTGAAGAGCAGTCGCTCATAGTGGAATTGCAGCGCGAATTGCATACCCTGAAGGGTGGCGCCCGTATGGCGGATATCACTGAAATCGGTGATCTTTCTCACGCCGTTGAGTCTCTAATGGTCAAGGCTGCGGAGGGGGCGCTTACTGCTGGCGAGTCCATGTTTACGGTGCTGCAACAGGCACACGATCGACTTTCAGGTATGGTCGACCAGGTGCGTAATCGACAGCCGCTGGAACAGGCTACAACGATTTTGCATGATCTGGAATTACTGGCCGAAGGCAAGGACGTTGTTAAGAAAACCGCAAAGCCGGAAGAGACCGCTGCCGGGGAATCTGGTGAAGGAGAAGAACGTCGTGCGCACTCCCGCAACACTCATGAGCTCGTTCGTGTCAAGGCGACACTACTCGATAATATGGTTAACTACGCCGGTGAGGTCAGTATTTACAGGTCTCGACTGGAGCAGCAGGTCGGCGCCTATCGTTTTAATCTGGTCGAACTGGATCAGACTGTATCGCGTGTAAGTGAGCAGCTACGCAAACTTGATATCGAAACCGAGGCCCAGGTGCTGTTCCGCTATGAAGAGGAAGTCGCGGAAGGTCCCGACAACGAAGAGTTCGATCCACTGGAAATGGACCGCTATTCACACATGCAGCAGCTGTCGCGTTCCCTGGCGGAAAGTGTCAACGACCTGGGCAGTATCCAGGGTATGCTGGAAAACATCACGCGCGAATCAGAAACCTTGTTGCTGCAGCAGTCACGTGTAAATACTGAACTGCAGGAAGGATTGATGCGCACACGCATGGTTCCATTCCTTAGTCTCGCTGCCCGTATGCGACGCATTGTTCGTCAGACTGCCCACGAACTCGGCAAGAAAGCAGAACTGGAATTATCCGGTGCGGAAGGTGAAATGGATCGCACCGTGGTAGACCGTATAGTCGCACCTATAGAGCACATGTTGCGAAATGCAATCTCCCACGGAATAGAATTACCGGGAGAGCGACAAAAATCCGGTAAGCAGGAATGCGGAACCATAAAAATTACGCTGGAACGTGAATCTTCCGATGTGGTTCTGCGCATCGCCGACGATGGCGCCGGCATCAAGATGGATGCCATACGCAGCAAGGCCATCGAACGTGGCTTGATGAAAGCGGATACCGACCTGACTGATAACGAGGTACTCCAGTTTATCCTGGAAACGGGATTCAGTACTGCAGAGAAAGTGACGCAGGTTGCAGGGCGCGGTGTCGGTATGGACGTCGTCAATAGTGAAGTCAAGCAACTGGGTGGTTCGCTGCATATTGATTCTGAGCCTCTCAGAGGCACTACATTTACCATAAGACTTCCTTTTACGCTGGCCCTGAACCAGGCCCTGTTGATAGAGGTTGGGGAGGATCCATACGCAATTCCGTTGTCGAGTATCGAAGGTATTGTGCGCATGCACCGAGAGGACCTGAAATCCTATTATGCTGATCCTGATGCCCGCTTTGCTTACGGCGGCTTCGAGTATGAGGTCGGCCACCTGGGCAGCATGCTGGGCACCGGAAGCCCGCACCTGGACAGTGGGCCTTCCCGTGTTCCGGTGTTGTTATCGCGTGTGGGAGATCATGGTATGGCATTTCAGGTTGAGAACCTGATGGGAAGTCGCGAGATCGTGGTCAAATCTGTGGGTCCGCAGATCAGCACAGTGCGCGGTGTCTCAGGCGCCACAATTCTGGGTGATGGCCGTGTAGTCATGATCCTGGATATCGCCGCCATGTTGCGTAGCGGTGTAGCGGAGATACCGGGCCAGGTTGAAAATATGGTTCACCGGCAGGCAGCGACCGAAGGTCTGACTGTAATGGTGGTTGATGACTCGATTACCGTGCGCAAGGTCACAGCCCGTCTGCTGGAACGCAATGACATGAATGTAGTTACAGCCAAGGATGGTGTTGACGCCGTTGCCAAACTACAGGAACATGTTCCCGACATTATGCTGCTCGATATTGAAATGCCGCGTATGGACGGTTTCGAGCTGGCAACGCATGTTCGCAACGAAGCCCGTTTACGTGATATTCCGATCATTATGATTACATCGCGAACCGGTGACAAACATCGGCAGCGTGCGATGCAGATCGGGGTGAACCGTTACCTGGGTAAGCCGTTCCAGGAATCCGAGCTGCTGGAAAATATCAAGGGATTACTCGAGGAGCTTTGCGTTAGTGTCTGAGGCCCGGCAGGATGTATTGCGAGTCGCATTGCTGACTGGGAAACAGCAGCGCGATGAATTTCGCGCTTTGCTGGAAAGCGAGGGTATGGAGGTCGTGCTCGATGAAGGGTTTGGCCTGCCACTCCCCGATGCCCTGAACGGCGCGGAGGTTCTGCTGGTCAATATGAACGATCGGCCGGACCGTTACCTGCTGGAGGATGTCCTGGAGCAGTCACCGGTACCGGTGTTACTTAACCAGGGTGGTATTGGCAGCAGCACAATTTGGCAGCGCAGACTGGTAGGCAAGCTGCAAGCCCTGGCCGGCTGGTCGGTGCCGAATGCGAGCGGCAATGCACACCACAGTCGGCCGGAGTTGCATGTGGTACATGATCAGGACAATGGCAAGGCCGAGGTTCACAGGCTGGTTGTGCTTGGAGCGTCGATTGGCGGCCCCAGGGCGGTAGCGCAGTTTTTGCGAGCATTGCCCGACGAATTACCGGTGGTTTTATTGCTGGCGCAGCATATTTCCGAGTCGCACCAGGACCTGCTTGCGGAGCAACTGGATCGTTGCAGCACGTGGCCGGTGGCCGTGCTGGGTGAGGAGCAGACCCTTGCAACAGGGCAGGTCTGGATAGTGCCGCCCGAGAGCCATATTGAGATGGCTGGGGACGGGGTGGTCAGTCGCAGCGGAGAGCTGTGGGATTCTGTACACCGCCCTGATATCAATACAGTCCTGAAGAGTGCTGCAAAAGCTTTTGGTCATCGCTGTGGAACGATTATGTTCAGTGGTCTTGGTCAGGATGGCAGCCTTGGCTGTGCAGCCGTTGCAGAACAGGGCGGGTTCGTCTGGACACAGAGCCCGGAGAGCTGTGTGATCGCGGGTATGCCGGAAGCCACCCGCCGCTCGTGCGATGTCGAATTGAGCGGCACCCCCGAACAACTTGCACAGGCGCTGGCGGCTCGTTGTCAATCCGAGTCCGTGAGCATTAACTAGATTAGGTACAGGGAGCGGTAAAAAATGAATGCTGTTGTCGAATCTGTAAGGAGCCTGTGGGTGCCTCTGGAAGGGGTGAATCTGCTGGTGCCCAATGTCGCTATTGCCGAAGTCATAGATTACCAGCCACTGGATCTGATCCACGACGGGCCCGACTGGTTGCTGGGGTGCTTGCGCTGGCGTGAGCAGGAATTGCCGGTAGTTTCAGTGGAGCGATTATGTGGTTTCAACCTGCCTCAGGGGGCGCGCGGTTCACGCATTTCGGTGCTCAACTCCGTACTTGCAGGCACAGAACTGTCTTTCTATGCAATTGTCACAGCGGATATCCCGCGTCTTTTCAGTGCGGATGAGGATGCCCTGGGTGGTTCCATGCTCGGCGACAGGATGCTGCCGGAAACGGTTGCGGACTGTGTCCGGATCGGCAATGAAGAAGCATTAATTCCTGATCTCGAGAGTATTCAGGCGATGGTCGGAAAAGCCTGGGCCAGGGTAAGAAAATAAATCCTCTGGCTAGTTCGCCAGATCGCCCCATAATGTTTGCAATGCGCTTATGGTAGCCAGCGCCGCTGTTTCCGTGCGCAACACCCTCGGGCCGAGCCGCACACGCTGAAAGCCCGCGGATACTGCAAGCTCCGCTTCCCGCGCATCCATCCCACCTTCCGGCCCGATCAGGATGCGGATACGGTTTGCCGGTGCCAGCTCACCCAGGTTGGTTTCCGCATCGGGATCAAGCATAAGCTGTAGCGCCCCGTTTTTTTCTGTACACCAGTCAGACAACAGACAGGCATTTCCCAGTTGGGGCAGGACTGACCGGCCTGACTGTTCACACGCAGACTGGATAACCCCTTGCCAGTGTGACATGCGTTTCTCCAGCCGCTTGCCGTGCAGTTGTACCTGTGAGCGAGCGGTCCAGAGTGGTGTTATGGCATTTACACCGAGCTCCACCGATTTTTGCAGAACAAAGTCCATGCGTTCACCGCGTGAGATTCCCTGCCCCAACGCAATAAGCAGCTTCGATTCTCTGCACGTTGGTTCGGCACGCAGCATGCGGACATCGACCTGCTTCTTGCCGGCCCTGTCCAGAATGGCGTGATAATCGTGGCCGTCACCGTTGAACAGGACAAGCGGGGCGCCGACCCCCAGGCGTAATACACGGGAGATGTAGTGGCTGGTTTCTTCGTCCAGTTCGACAGATTCCCTGTCAGCGAGGGGCTGCCGGGTATAAAAACGCGATATGCGCATCAGCAGTGGAGCAGGTTTGCACTGTTCATAGCCCCAGTTTGTTCCAGATGGCTGTGCTGGGAGCGGCCTGGTTCATTGTATAGAAATGCAGACCGGGTGCGCCGGCATCCAGCAGTGCCTGACACATTTCGGAGATGACTTCTTCACCGAAGCTGCGGATGGATGCCCGGTCATCACCGTAGGCCTCCAACCGCTTGCGGATCCAGCGAGGGATTTCGGCACCGCACATGTCGGAAAAACGCGCCAGCTGGGTATAGTTTGTGATGGGCATGATGCCGGGCACTATGGGCAGATCGATGCCGCGTTTTTCACACTGTTCAACGAAGTTGTAATAGGCATAGGGGTTGTAGAAATACTGTGTGATGGCACTGTCGGCACCGGACTCGACCTTGCGTTTGAAATTGTCCAGATCGGCATCGGCGCTGCTCGCCTGGGGGTGAAACTCCGGGTAGGCAGCGACTTCAATGTGAAAGTGATCGCCGGTCTCGGCACGGATAAATTCCACCAGTTCGTTGGCATAGCGGAATTCGCCGGGTTGTCCCATTCCTGACGGCAGGTCGCCGCGCAGAGCTACGATATGGTGAATATCCTGCTGCCTGTACAGGTTCAGGATGTCTCGAATGCTGTCTTTGGTGGAACCTACGCAGGACAGATGCGGTGATGCTTCTATACTCGAGTCACGCTGGATTTCACACACCGTTTCAAATGTACGCTCACGAGTAGAGCCTCCGGCACCAAAGGTAACCGAAAAGAAACGTGGTTTGAGTTTTGCCAGTTCGTCACGGGTATTGCGAAGTTTGGCCACGCCTTCTTCTGTTTTAGGCGGGAAGAACTCGAAGCTGTATACCCGGGGGTGTTTTTTCTGGGAGTCCATGGTCGTTACCGTTTGAAGATAAAAAAATCCCGGTGGGCTGGTGGCCCACCGGGTCAGGGTTTTCGGTCAGTAACGATAATGCTCTGGCTTGTAGGGTCCTTCCACCGGAATGCCGAGATATTCAGCCTGCTCCGCGGACAGCTGGGTCAGTTGGGCGCCGATCTTCTGCAGGTGCAGGCGCGCGACCTTTTCGTCCAGTTGCTTGGGCAACACAAAAACCGCGTTCGCGTAATTATCGCCGTTGCTGAACAGTTCCATCTGTGCCATCACCTGATTGGTAAACGAAGCGGACATCACAAAGCTGGGGTGGCCGGTTGCGCAGCCCAGGTTAACCAGGCGCCCCTTGGCCAGAATGATGAGCTTCTTGCCGTCCGGGAAGATTACGTGATCGACCTGCGGCTTGATTTCTTCCCACTCGTATTTCTCCAGTGAAGCAATATCGATTTCCGAATCGAAGTGGCCAATGTTGCAGACGATGGCCTCGTTCTTCATTGCTGCCATGTGGTCGTGGGTGATCACACTCATGTTGCCGGTGGTGGTGACAAAGATGTCGCCGACGCTGGCGGCTTCGTCCATGGTCACCACGCGATAACCTTCCATTGCCGCCTGCAAAGCGCAGATCGGATCGATTTCCGTCACCAGCACGGTAGCGCCCATGCCGCGGTAGGCCTGTGCGCAACCCTTGCCGACGTCGCCGTAACCCAATACCACGCAGATCTTGCCGGCAATCATCACATCGGTTGCGCGTTTGATGCCGTCGAGCAGCGATTCGCGGCAACCGTACAGATTGTCGAATTTGGACTTGGTGACCGAGTCGTTGACGTTCATGGCAGGGAACAGCAGTTCGCCGGCTTCCTGCATCTGGTACAGGCGGTGTACGCCGGTGGTGGTTTCCTCGGTGACACCCTTGATGCTGTCGGCCATCTTCTGCCATTTACCCGGATTGCTTTCCAGGGTGCGGCGCAGTACATCAAGAATGGCTTTCCATTCTTCGTTGTCGTCGTCCTTCGTGTCCGGCACGGCGCCGGCCTTTTCGAACTCGACGCCCTTGTGGATCAGCAGGGTGGCGTCGCCGCCGTCGTCGAGAATCATGTTGGGCATCTGCCCATCCGGCCAGTTCAGGGCCTGCTCGGTGCACCACCAGTATTCCTCGATGGTCTCACCCTTCCAGGCGAACACAGGTACGCCGGTTGTGGCAATCGCGGCCGCGGCCTGATCCTGGGTGGAGTATATATTGCACGAGGCCCAGCGCACCTCGGCGCCCAGATCGACCAGCGTTTCAATCAGCACGGCGGTCTGGATGGTCATGTGCAGGCTGCCGGTGACGCGTGCACCCTTGAGCGGTTTTTGCGCACCGAATTCCTCGCGCAGCGCCATCAGGCCGGGCATTTCGATTTCCGCAATATTGATTTCCTTGCGGCCCCAGTCGGCCAGCGAAAGATCGGCCACTTTGTAATCGTCAGTAGAATTGAGAACAGCGTTCATAATGCATCTCCCTTAAAGCTTGCTTAAGGTCGAGCGCCGTTGTTTTGAGATGCTGGTTTCCCCGAGCCTGGCGGGCATAGCCCGCTGCAGCGCCCCTCGGGGAACACAGCCATATTTGAAAGCCTGCAATTATCGCCAATTCGCGGCGTCAGGCCAAGAGGTATCAGACCCCGGCATCCGCCCGCAGGGCGTCCGCCTTGTCAGTATGTTCCCAGGTGAAGCCCTCGTGCTCACGGCCGAAGTGCCCGTAGGCCGCCGTTTTCTGATATTTGATCTTGTCGGTGTTGAGCAGGTCGAGCATTTTCAGGATGCCATAGGGACGCAGGTCGAAATGCTTGCGCACCAGCTCGGTGATGCGCTCATCGCTGATCTTGCCGGTGCCGAAAGTCTCGACCATGATCGAGGTCGGGTCCGCCACACCGATGGCGTAGGACACCTGGATCTCACAGCGATCCGCGAGCCCGGCCGCGACAATGTTCTTGGCCACATAGCGGCCGGCGTAGGCCGCGGAACGATCCACCTTGGACGGATCCTTGCCGGAGAAGGCGCCGCCGCCATGACGCGCGGCACCGCCGTAAGTATCGACAATGATCTTGCGTCCGGTGAGTCCGGCGTCGCCCATCGGGCCACCGATCACGAAGGCGCCGGTAGGGTTGATGTGATATTGCGTATTGGCCGTCAGCCATTCGCTCGGCAGCACCGGCTTGACAATGTGTTCCATTATCGCTTCTTCCAGCTCCTTGTGGTCGATATCCGGTGCGTGCTGGGTGGACAGCACCACGGCATCGATGGCCACCGGCTTGCCGTCCTTGTAGTGGAAGGTGACCTGGCTCTTGGCATCCGGCCGCAGCCAGGCGAGCACACCCTTGCTGCGCATCTCGGACTGACGGTGCACCAGCCGGTGCGCGTAGGTGATCGGTGCGGGCATCAGCACATCGGTTTCATTGGTGGCGTAGCCGAACATCAGGCCCTGGTCGCCGGCGCCCTGATCTTCCGGCCTGGCCCTGTCCACGCCCTGGTTGATGTCCGGTGACTGGACGCCCAGTGCAGTCATGACCGCGCAGGTCTCGTAGTCGAAGCCCATCTCGGAGCTGGTGTAGCCGATAGACTTGATGGTGTCGCGCATGACTTTTTCGTAGTCGGGTTTGGCCGTAGTGGTGATTTCACCGGCGATCATGACCATGCCGGTCTTGAACAGGGTTTCGCAGGCCACACGCGCGTGTGGATCTTCGGCCAGGATGGCGTCCAGCACGGCGTCGGAGACCTGGTCAGACATCTTGTCGGGATGGCCTTCGGAGACTGATTCAGAGGTAAAAAGGTGCTCATTCATGATGTTATTTCCTTCGGAAAATAAAAAACCCGCCAGGCAAATGCTCAAGCGGGTTTTGGAAAACTGGTTTTCTTTCCGCGCTTTAGCCGTATTTTTATAGCGCCCGCAATCTGACATCAAATCGGCGCTTGGTAGCTATTCTAGAGGGGTTTTGGAGCCTGTCAACCTGAAAACGCCGCCGGATTTCCTTTTCGGTGCACTGGAGTAAACTGTCGCCCCAACAAAACTGAGGAGCGATGCGGACATGGTTTCACTGCAAACACCGGTTTGTGATTTTGGCGCGCCGGCCATCGATTTTGCCCTGCCCGGTGTGGACGGTAAGGTATGGACACTGGAGCAGTGCCGGGGTGACAAGGGCTTGCTGGTGATGTTTATCTGTAATCACTGCCCTTACGTTAAAGCCATCCTCGACCGCCTGGTGCGGGATACCCGCGAACTCACGGCGCTGGGTATGAACAGCGTCGCCATTATGTCCAACGATCCGGCCGAGTATGCCGAGGATTCGTTCGAGAACATGAAGGCGGTGGCTGAGCGTGAAAATTTCCCTTTCCCTTACCTGATCGATGAAACCCAGCAGGTCGCCAGGGCCTACGGTGCGGTCTGCACCCCGGATTTCTTCGGTTACAACACCGATCTTGAATTGCAGTACCGGGGCCGATTGGACGCCAGCCGCAAGGAGGCTGCGTCGCCGGACGTGCGCCGCGACCTGTTCGAGGCCATGGCCGAAGTCGCCCGCACCGGCAAGGGGCCAGAGGATCAGATTCCGAGCATGGGATGCTCCATCAAGTGGAAGGGCGAGGCGGCCTGAGCAGGGCGTATTTTATGCCTGTATAGACAGAATTTTTCGCCTTTGGGTATTGCCGTCAATGATCCGTCGCCGGGTCAAATCAACGGTTGCCCCACGTCCTCATCTGGTGGAGAATGGCGCGCTCGATCCGACCCGGCCTGACCCGCCGCCAAGCCTGAACAAGGGTTTGCTTCGCCGGATCCAGAGATGCCGGTTGCGCGGGAAGGTTCGGCGGCCCCGGCAAGCAGGGTAAAGAATTCGTTATGCGGTCACCTTCAAGCACCGGGGTGGTGGCGCGTTGCTGTCGTTATTTACGGCGGCACAACCAGATTCGAGACACAAACAGGAGATAGCAATGGCCTCGCGTAAAGAACTTGCGAATGCGATACGTGCACTGAGCATGGACGCCGTACAAAAAGCCAAATCCGGTCACCCAGGTGCGCCCATGGGCATGGCCGACATTGCCGAAGTGCTGTGGAACGACCACATGCACCACAACCCCAGTAACCCGAAATGGGTAGACCGCGACCGTTTCGTTCTGTCCAACGGTCATGGTTCCATGCTGATCTACTCGCTGTTGCACCTGACCGGCTATGACCTGTCCATCGATGACCTGAAGAACTTCCGCCAGCTGCATTCCAAAACCCCCGGTCATCCGGAGTATGGCTATGCGCCGGGTGTCGAGACCACCACCGGCCCGCTGGGGCAGGGCATCACCAATGCCGTCGGCATGGCGATTGCCGAAAAGGTGATGGCCGGTCAGTTCAACCGTGACAATCACCACATCGTCGACCACAACACCTTTGTGTTTATGGGTGATGGCTGCATGATGGAAGGTATCTCCCATGAAGCCTGTTCGCTGGCCGGAACCCTGGGTCTGGGCAAGCTGATCGCTTTCTGGGACGACAACGGTATTTCTATCGACGGTCACGTCGAAGGCTGGTTCACTGATAACACCCCCGCTCGTTTCGAAGCCTATGGCTGGCACGTGATTCGCGATGTAGACGGTCATGATTCAGCCGCCATCGACAAGGCTGTTCACGAAGCCAAGTCGGTCAACGACAAGCCCACCCTGATCTGCACCAAGACCGTCATCGGTTACGGCGCGCCCAACCTGTGCGGCAGCCACGACTGCCACGGTGCGCCGCTGGGTGATGATGAAATCAAGGCCACCCGCGAAAACCTTGGCTGGAACCATGCGCCGTTTGAAGTGCCGGACGACATCTACAGCGGCTGGAATGCAAAAGACAAGGGCGCCGAGACTGAAAAACACTGGAACGAAAAGTTTGCGGCCTACAAGGCGGCCCATCCCGAGCTGGCGGCCGAGTTCGAACGCCGCATGGCAGGTGACCTGCCGGCTAACTGGGCGGACGGCGCTGCCAAATTTATCAACGCGGTGAACGAAAAGGCCGAAACCATTGCCTCGCGCAAGGCGTCGCAGAACGCACTCAACGGCTTCGGACCGCTGCTGCCGGAATTCCTTGGCGGCTCCGCCGACCTGGCCGGTTCCAACCTGACCATCTGGTCCGGTTCCAAAGGCATCAGTAATACCGTGTCCGATGGCAACTACCTCTATTACGGTGTGCGCGAATTCGGTATGTCCGCCATTATGAATGGTATTACCTTACACGGCGGTTTTGTTCCCTACGGCGCGACCTTCCTGATGTTCTCCGAGTATGCGCGTAATGCCCTGCGTATGGCGGCGCTGATGAAGATTCAGAGCATCTTTGTTTATACCCACGACTCCATCGGTCTGGGCGAAGACGGTCCGACCCACCAGCCGGTTGAGCAGACGGCTACACTGCGCATGATTCCGAACATGCAGGTTTGGCGTCCCTGTGATGCGGTCGAATCCGCAGTGAGCTGGAAGGCTGCTGTCGAGCGCACCACCGGCCCGAGCTGTCTGATCTTTTCGCGCCAGAATCTGGTGCACCAGAATCGCACAGCTGCACAGATTGCCGATATCGAACGCGGCGGTTACATCCTCAAGGATTGTGACGGTACACCGGACGCCATCCTCATCGCCACCGGTTCTGAAGTGGACCTGGCCATGCAGGCCGCCGACCAGCTCAGCGGCAAGAACATCCGCGTGGTCTCCATGCCATCCACCAACGTATTCGACGCCCAGGACGAGGCCTACCGCGAGTCGGTGTTGCCGGCTTCCGTGAAGGCGCGCGTGGCCGTGGAAGCGGGCGTGACCGAAGGCTGGGTCAAATACGTGGGTCTGGACGGCAAGGTCATCGGTATCAACAGCTTTGGTGAATCCGCACCGGCCGGCGACCTGTTCAAGCACTTCGGCTTCACCACGGAGAACGTGGTCAAGGCCGTGGAAGCCGTGCTCTAGGCATTCGCATCACCTGATTTATTTTTTAGTTCACAGCAAGAAATTTACGGAGAGACAAACATGACAATCAAAGTCGGTATCAATGGTTTTGGCCGTATCGGCCGTATGGCATTCCGCGCAATCAGCAAGGACTTCGGCGACATCGAAGTGGTCGGCATCAACGACCTGCTGGACGCCGATTACCTCGCCTACATGCTGAAGTACGACTCGGTGCACGGTAACTTCGACGGTGACATCGCGGTTAACGGCAACAACCTGGTTGTTAACGGCAAGACCATCCGCCTGACCGCCGAACGTGATCCCGCCGATCTGAAGTGGTCTGACATCGGCGCCGATCTGGTTATCGAATGCACGGGTTTCTTCCTGACCGAAGAGACCTGCCAGAAGCACATCGACGCGGGTGCCAAGAAGGTTGTGCAGAGTGCGCCTTCCAAAGACGGCACGCCGATGTTCGTCTACGGCGTTAACCACGAAACCTACGCCGGTCAGGCGATTGTTTCCGCCGCTTCCTGTACCACCAACTGCCTGGCGCCGGTTGCCAAGGTGCTGAATGACAAGTGGGGCATCAAGCGCGGCCTGATGACCACCGTTCACGCTGCTACTGCGACCCAGAAGACTGTTGACGGCCCGTCCATGAAAGACTGGCGCGGTGGTCGCGGTATCCTGGAAAACATCATTCCGTCTTCCACCGGTGCAGCCAAGGCTGTGGGTGTGGTGCTGCCGGAACTGAACGGCAAGCTGACCGGTATGGCCTTCCGCGTGCCGACTTCTGACGTATCCGTGGTTGACCTGACTGTCGAGCTGGAAAAAGACGCTTCCTACGAAGATATCTGTGCGGCCATGAAAGCAGCTTCTGAAAGCGGTGACATGAGCAAGACCCTGGGTTACACCGACGAAAAGGTGGTCTCTACTGACTTCCGTGGTTGTGGCAAGTCTTCCATCTTCGATTCCGAAGCCGGTATTGCGCTGGACGGCACCTTCGTCAAGCTCGTCTCCTGGTACGACAACGAGTACGGTTACACCTGCAACATGCTGCGCTTTGTGCAGCACGTTGCGGCCAACTAATCAGCTCTGGGTGTCTGGGGTGGGTTGTGCGCGTTCGCGCATGGCCCGCCCTTTATGCTTAAAGAACAAGCCACAGAGGCTTTTGCTAAACCGCATGTTTAGCAAAAGTTTTTGAAAATACTGGAGTGTCTACAATGTCTTTTATCAAGCTGACCGATCTTGATCTTGCCGGCAAGCGCGTACTGATCCGCGCTGATCTCAATGTACCTGTCAAAGACGGCAAGGTAACCTCCGACGCGCGCATCACGGCGTCCATGCCCACTATCGAACACTGCATGAAGGCCGGCGCCAAAGTGATGGTCATGTCGCATCGCGGCCGTCCGGAAGAGGGCAAGGCCGATGAAGAAAACTCCATGGCCCCTATCGCCACGAACATGTCCGCCAAACTGGGCAAGGACGTGCGCCTGATCAAGGATTACCTCGACGGTGGCTTCGACGTCGCCGAAGGTGAAGTCGTGCTGCTGGAAAACGTGCGTTTCAACGCCGGTGAGAAGAAGGACGACGAGGCGCTGGCCAGGAAATATGCCGCCCTGTGTGATGTCTTTGTAATGGACGCTTTCGGCACTGCGCACCGCGCCCAGGCCTCCACCCACGGTGCTGGTGAATTCGCCGCTGCCGCCTGCGCCGGTCTGCTGCTGGCCAGTGAGCTGGATAACCTGTCCAAGGCCCTGGCCAACCCGGCTCGCCCGATGGTGGCTATCGTCGGTGGCTCCAAGGTGTCCACCAAGCTGACCGTACTGGAAGCGCTTTCAGAAAAGGTCGACCAGCTGGTCGTCGGTGGTGGTATAGCCAACACTTTCCTCAAGGCCACCGGCAAGAACGTCGGCAAGTCACTGTGCGAAGATGATCTGGTGGATACCGCCATTGCACTCATCGAAAAGATGAAAGCGCGCGGCGCCAGCATTCCGATTGCGGTCGATGTTGTGTGTGGCAAGAAGTTTGACGAAAACGAGCCGGCTGTTCTGAAAGATGCCGGCGCCGTGGAAGACGATGACATGATCTTCGACATCGGTCCGAAATCCGCGCAGGAGCTGGCTGACATCATCAGCAAGGCCGGCACCATTATCTGGAACGGCCCGGTGGGTGTATTTGAGTTCGACCAGTTTGGCGAAGGTACCAAAACAGTTTCGATGGCGATTGCCGATGCTGACGGATTCAGTCTGGCCGGTGGTGGCGACACCATCGCGGCTATCCAGAAGTACAACATTTACGACAAGGTTTCCTATATTTCTACCGCCGGTGGCGCTTTCCTCGAATATCTCGAAGGCAAGACCCTGCCGGCTGTCGCCATGCTGGAAAAACGCGCCCGGAATTAACGGCATGCAGCGTAGAACCAAGATAGTCGCAACACTCGGGCCGTCTACCGACGACTCCAAGGTGCTGGATGACATGATTCAGGCCGGTGTGGATGTTGTCCGCGTCAACTTCTCGCACGGCTCGCCAGAAGACCACATAAGGCGCGCCGAAGCAGTCCGTAACAGGGCACGTGCGCACGGTCGTCAGGTTGGTGTGCTTGCTGACCTGCAAGGGCCAAAGATTCGCATAGACCGTTTCAAGGAAGGCAAGATATTTCTCACCGAGGGCGGGCGTTTTGTCCTCGACGCTGCGCTGGATGCGAATGCTGGTAGCGTCGAACGTGTTGGCATTGCCTACAAGGCGCTGGTTGATGACGTGAACCGCGGCGACACGCTGCTGCTTGATGACGGTGCCGTGGTGCTGTGGGTCGAGGAAGTCAAAGGCAACGAAATCGATACACGGGTTGTTGTCGGCGGCATCCTGTCCAACAACAAGGGTATCAACCGCCAGGGCGGTGGATTGTCCGCGCAGGCGATTACCGACAAAGACCGCGCCGATATCAAGGTGGCGGCGGAGATGCAGGCGGACTACATCGCCGTATCCTTCCCGCGGCATGCAGCTGATATCAACGAAGCGCGTGAACTGTTACGCAAGGCCGGTGGACACGGTGGCATTGTTGCCAAGATCGAACGTGCCGAGGCGATGAACGCGCTGGAAGAAATAATCGGGGCTGCCGACGTGGTGATGATCGCGCGCGGCGACCTGGGTGTTGAAATCGGTGACGCCGAACTGCCCGCCGTGCAGAAGCGCGTTATCCGCATTGCCCGAACCATGGATCGCGTGGTCATCACCGCCACACAGATGATGCAGTCCATGATCGAAAATCCCATCCCTACACGTGCTGAGGTTTTTGACGTCGCCAACGCGGTCATTGATGGTACCGACGCGGTCATGCTGTCAGCTGAAACAGCTACCGGCAAACACGTCGCCAAGGTTATCGAGGCCATGGATCGTATCTGCCGGGGCGCTGAAACCCAGCGTATGGATAACCCTGCGGAAAGACGCAGCGCCATGCATTTCAAGACCGTAGATGAAGCGATTGCCAAGGCGGCCATGTATACAGCAAACCACACGGGTGTTAAGGCTATTGCGGCATTGACCGAGTCAGGCGCAACTCCCTTGTGGATGTCACGTATCAGTTCCGGTATTCCGATCTACGCCTTGACGCGCCATGTGGAGACGCGTAGAAAGGTTACCCTTTACCGTGGCGTCTACCCCGTGAGTTTCGACGTCACCACGACCGATCATCCGCAGGTGAATCGTGAAGCCATCGATGAACTGATGCGACGCGGTGCAGTACGCGACGGCGACCTGGTGATTATCACCAAGGGTGATCTAATGGGTGTACACGGTGGCTCCAATGCCATGAAAATAATTCGCGTCGGCGAACACGTCATCAATATGGAATGATGCCCGGTCGCAGATTGCCGGAATATCGAAAATATTTAACTACTGAACCAACTCCGAGGATACCAACATGGCTCTGATTTCCATGCGTCAACTACTCGATTACGCTGCCGAAAACGACTTTGGCATGCCTGCTTTCAACGTCAACAACATGGAGCAGGTGCATGCCATTATGCAGGCTGCTGATGAAGCCGACAGCCCTGTCATCATGCAGGGGTCAGCCGGTGCACGCTCCTATGCGGGCGAGCCCTTCCTGCGCCACCTGATTACGGCGGCCACTGAAATGTACCCGCACATTCCGATCGTCATGCACCAGGATCACGGTTCCGAGCCTGCCGTATGCCTGCGCTCCATACAGTCCGGTTTTACCTCGGTCATGATGGACGGTTCGCTGATGGCCGATATGAAGACGCCGTCCACGTTCGAATACAACGTCGACGTCTCGCGCACTGTCGTGCAGATGGCGCACGCCGGCGGCGTATCCGTTGAAGGCGAGCTGGGTTGCCTGGGTTCACTGGAAACCGGTGAAATGGGTGAGGAAGACGGCCACGGCGCGGAAGGCAAGCTGTCCATGGACCAGCTGCTGACCGACCCCGAAGAGGCCGCCAGCTTCGTGAAGGAAACCGGCGTCGACGCGCTGGCCATCGCCATCGGCACCAGTCACGGCGCCTACAAGTTCACCCGTCCGCCGACCGGTGACATTCTCGCTATCAGCCGTATCAAGGAAATTCACGCACGCCTGCCCAACACCCATCTGGTGATGCATGGTTCGTCTTCCGTACCGCAGGAGTGGCTGAAAATCATCAACGACTTCGGCGGCGACATGGGTGAGACTTATGGTGTGCCGGTTGAAGAAATCCAGGAAGGCATCAAGCACGGCGTGCGCAAGGTCAACATCGATACCGACCTGCGCATGGCCTCTACCGGCGCCATCCGCAAGCACCTGGAAGAAAACAAGTCCAACTTCGACCCGCGCAAGTTCCTCAAGGCATCCACTGCGGCCATGAAGGACATCTGTAAAGCGCGTTACGAGGCTTTCGGTTGTGCAGGTTATGCTTCCAGGATCAAGATAATCAGCCTGGATGATATGGCTGCACGCTATGACTCCGGCGAGCTGGACGCACGCGTTAATTAAGGACGAATGCGGTTAGCAAAAAAAGGCGGCTCCAGAGCCGCCTTTTTTTGTTGCCTGATTCCAGTGCGTAACAACCCGCTTCAGTCTAGTCGAAGAATTCGGCATTAGTCCTTAGATTGTTCGACATCTTGTCCAACTCATTGGCAATCGTTTCCAGGTGTTCGACTATAGCGGTATCGATGCCGGCTTCGATCAGCAATGCAAGCTCATCGTAGTGCTTTTCCGGTAAGGAATCGCCATCGAGCGCCACGAGCTCTTTGAATCGTTGCGCCAGATCCCTGGCGTGTCGTGTTCTTTTCATAAAGGGTTCACCTTATTTAATGTCTGGTTCCCGGTCGAGTATGTGCTCGCCCTTTTCATAGATATTTTTTGCCTCGCCGACGATCAATGGATCTGGCGGCCTCACAATGTCTTTATTCTTGTTCGGGTAGTCGAGTTTGTTGAGGATAAAGCGCATGGCATTGATGCGCGCACGCTTTTTACAATCTGACTTGATGACGGTCCAGGGTGCGTCCGCGGTATCGGTATAGAAAAACATCGCTTCCTTGGCCTCTGTGTAGTTTTCCCATTTGTCCAGCGACGCCATATCAATCGGGCTGAGTTTCCATTGTTTCAGGGGGCTGACTTTACGCTGCTGGAAACGCCGGAACTGCTCGTTGCGGCTGACCGAGAACCAGAGTTTGAAAAAGGTGACTCCGCTGCGAACCAGCATGCGCTCGAGTTCTGGCGCCTGGCGCATGAATTCCAGATAGTCTCCCGATTTGCAGAAACCCATGACGCGTTCCACCCCGGCACGGTTATACCAGGAGCGGTCGAACAGCACGATTTCACCAGCACTGGGCAAATGTTTTACGTAACGCTGAAAGTACCACTGTCCGATCTCTTCGTTACTGGGTTTTTCGAGTGCAACAACCCGGGCGCCGCGAGGATTCATGTGCTCCATCAAGCGCTTGATGGTGCCACCCTTGCCGGCTGCATCGCGGCCTTCAAACAGGATGAGGATCCTCTGCCCCGTTTCCTTTGCCCAGCCCTGCATCTTCAGGATCTCGATCTGCAACTCCTGTTTCAGGGTTTCGTACTTGGCCCGGTTCATTTTTGTTGCATACGGGTAGTTTGCGTCAGGGAATATCTTGTTTTTAGCAAGGCCTTTCACGTCCTTAATATCGGAAAGGCTCTGATCCTGCCGCTCTGCGGATACTTTGGGCATGGAAAAATTGGCATCTTTGGCTGACATTATTTTGCTCCCGGAGAACAGAGTACTTTTTACCATTTTATCAGTTTATAAGTTGTTTGTATTGACGGGGGTCAAGCAGTTGGATACGGACTGCAGTCAGGAGGGGTGCCCGCGGGCGACGGATTCAGTGGAAAATCCAGGCACCCTGAATAACTAGTCCTGGAGCTCGGTAAAAAAAGCTGTCGAGTTGGCAAGGTCGATAAACTGGCCCTGGTAACGGGTGATCTGCTCGCTCAAAGCCCTGGCTTCTTCTGTCGCGTAGACTTCCGGGAGATGTTGGGCATTCTCCCAGTAGTACTCCACTATACCGTCATAGGGTTGTGCAAGACCGCGATCCGAGACCAGCTCATCACCCATGCCCACCTGCAGTGTCAGACTCTTGCTGTAACGGACTGCGCCGGTCAGCCCGGCAATTTTCTGGATCAGCTCATCGAATTCAGCACCCTGCCAGTATTCCCGGAAGTCTTCGGCCGAAAGGTCGGGCGCTTTTCTGAAGCAGTTGATATAGCGTATCACGTGATATCGTCTCCCTTTGGGTTTGCCGAGTGTAAAACGCCCGCCACCAAAACTGAAGTGATTAAAGCAGGCCGCGCCGGATCAAGGCAGTGCCTCAACCAGTGCCTTGTTCAGTTCGCTTTCGACTTCACTGCCATGGCAGGAAAAAACCACCTTCGAAATTCCTGTGTTGTTCGACGTGAACTGCATGACCTCCCGCACCGCAATCCTGCAGGCCCGGGCAATCGGAAACCCGTATACCCCGCAACTGACAGCCGGGAAGGCGATGGTAGACACTCCGTTTTCCACCGCCAGCTTCAGGCTTTCCCTGTAACAGGATGCCAGATCAGCATCCTCATTACTGCCGCCCCCATGCCAGACCGGCCCAACCGTATGGATAATGTACTTTGCCGGCAGCTTATAACCGTTTGTTATTTTGGCGCGGCCGGTTTTACAGCCACCCAGGCCCCGGCATTCGTGCAGCAACTCTTTTCCTGCTGCACGGTGTATCGCTCCATCCACACCACCGCCGCCACACAGTGAGCTGTTGGCCGCATTGACGATTGCGTCAACCGGCAGAGTGGTTATATCAACCTGCTCAATTACAATTTCTGTCACAGCGCTATTCCCGAAAAGCTGGCGAATACCGCTCCGTGGGAAGTCCGGCATTGGTTATGTGTTGTCTTCATTAAACCAGAACTCTACTTCAGATGTCGGCACTTCAAATTCCGCTGCATGCTCTTTATTCGCCGGGACGTGATACCAGCCGCCTACAGGAATCCTTTCGGTCTTTCCGTCCATCGTTAAGATAAGCTCGCCTTGTGTAATCACACCAACGTTGTCGGTTTGATGCGTGTGAAAATCGATTGCTGTGCCAGCAGGATATGAAGCAAAAAGTACCTCGCAATTCTCGGCTTCCAGTTTATATGCTTCAAATGGACCTTCAAATCTGGGGAGCGCTCGAATCTGTTTCGGATAATGCTTATTCATTGAATGCTTCCTTCAAGAACGCATAACGCCAAGCTCAACTGCGAAGCTTCTATGGCGCCGGAGCTTATTGCAGCTGCTTAATAGGTTGGCTTGGGATCACAGTCGCTTGTTACGTGTATTAGTACACAGCTTTGATTTTTTCCATAGCCAAGTCATATGCTTCTCTCTCATCATCAAATGATCTATTAATGAAATAAAACAGCGCCACCTTTTGCTTCGGCAGCTCAATAAAGATAAATTCATTTACTTTGTGATGGCGTTCCAATGCACTCAAAATATCGATATTACCGTCTGCGTGTCTTAAACAGGTAATACGGTAATGCCCGTATAGCAGGATGCGAGTATCTTCCCCTGAATTGTGCTCATATCTATAACCAATATCAGGGTGATCCTTTAGAACTTGCGCTTTGCTATAAATTTCTTCGATTACACCGCTGGCTGCTACTGGATTATCCAGTGCGATGTAACCATATATCCTTTAGCCATCTTTCTGCTTCGTTCGTCCATGTTATTTGCGCCATGATGCTATTCGACTATGCATTTCCTCGTTCGACACGACATTCTTTTGTTTAGCATCGGCTAAACCCGTGTCGACCATGCGTTTGAACGCCTGCTCTCTTAGAAGCTCATCATACGAACTATCGTCGGGCTGGCTTTCAAGCGCCTGTTTTATTTTATATTTCGCAGAAGACATTCTATATGCCCCTAAGTTACGCCCTCGGTAATTATAGACGCCATAGTTGCCATTTGAAATCTAGCTATAACTGGGCAGCGCTCACATATCTGTAACAATTTCTATATGCGCTCATGTGCCTGGATATTAAAGGACCAGCGGATTGTCCAGCATGGCAGCCTGTTCGCGCAGGCTGAGGATATGGTCTTCCCAGTAGCGCGGCGAGTCGAACCAGGGGAAGGCTTGCGGGAAGGCGGGGTCGTGCCAGCGGCGCGCAATCCAGGCGGCGTAGTGCATGATGCGCAGGGTGCGCAGGGGTTCGATGAGGATGGCGCTGCCGCGGTCGAAGTCGTAAAAGGTCTGGTAGCCTTCCAGCAGGTCTTCGAGCTGGCTGCGCATTTCTTCCTGTTCACCGGACAGCAGCATCCACAGGTCCTGGATGGCGGGGCCGGTGCGGCTGTCGTCGAGGTCGACGAAGTGCGGGCCGTTGTCGGTCCAGAGGATGTTGCCGGGGTGGCAGTCACCGTGCAGGCGGATCTGTGCGACGGGACCGGCGGCGTCGAACAGGTTGTGTATCTGTTGGAGCAGGTCGCTGGTAAGTGTGGCGTAGGCTTCGATCAGGTAGCCGGGCAGGATGTTCTGTTCGAGCAGGAATTCGCGTGAGTCATTCCCCAGGGTTTTGATATCGAGCCGGGTGCGGTGCTCGAAGCGTTTGGTGGCGCCGACTGCGTGCATGCGGCCGAGGAAGCGGCCCATCTGCTGGCGCTGTTGCGCTGTGTCGAGGTCCGGCCAGCGGCCGCCGCAGCGTGGATATACGGCGAACAGGTAACCGCCGTGCTGGTGCAGTGTCGTCGCTTCGCTATCGGCCAGCGGTGCGACCACCGGAATTTCATGTTCGGCCAGTTCCAGTGCGAAGGCGTGTTCTTCGCGGATGGATTCCTTTGACCAGCGTCCGGGCCGGTAAAACTTTGCAATCAGCGGTTGCCGGTCTTCGATGCCCACCTGGTACACCCGGTTTTCATAGCTGTTGAGTGCCAGCAGCCGGCCATCGCATTGGAAACCGCACGACTCCAGGCTGCTCAATATCATGTCCGGTGTGAGCCGATCGTAAGGGTGTGGGGCGTCCGCTGCATACATTGGATTAATGATATCCGACCGGGGCTGTCTGGTGCACCCTGTAATAATGAATGCGCGAGCCGGACGGGCTACTGTCCTGACGTTCAGTACTCAGACAGCGATGCAGTCGGGCGTGACTGGTGTTTTTCGAGCAGAAAATTCGCGAATTCCCGGTCGCTGCGTGAAACATGCACGATCAGCCAGGATTTCAATGCTCTCAGAATCTCCGGGTCGAGGTTGCAGCAGCCTTCTTTCAGGCCTTTGACATATGTGGCCTTCAGTTCCGCAATCAGCATGACATGTTCACGTGCATGTGCGGCGTAAGCGGGGTAGCCTTCATCGCGCATCAATGCCTCTTCGAAGCTGAAGTGCTTTTTTGTGGTCGTGTATAAGTCGTTAAACAGTTGGGCAAGCGCTTCCTTGTGCTTCTCTGTGTCTTCCGGGGAGGCGGTCGCAGCCTGTTTGCATTCGACTAGCAGCTTGTTAATGCAGTCGGCCAGCAGCTTGTGTTGATCGTCCAGCGCATCGATACCCAGCAGCCAGTCTTCACTCCATGTCAAAAATGCCGCCACAATCCATGCTTCCTTTATGAAACGCTCCGAACTAATGTTCGTGTTTCTTCGTGCTTTTTGACAAGGTCTGTGCCCGGGCACAGCGTCGGTACTGGTTGCAGACCAGCGAGGTGAGTCGCAGCCACTCCGACAAGTCGACTATGTTCTCTCTCGCGGCAAAAATGATCAGTCCTTCGTACATGTTGTCTCCGTTCCAGTGGGATCCCACTGGAACGGGAAGTCTGCGTCGAGAATGAGTGCCGGCATCCATGATCTTGCGAAAATAGTCCTGCGCCTGTAAGCCGCCAATACGGCAAATGGTTTTAACCTGCATTAAGCTACGTTAGTTGACGCGCGTCAACTGATTTAATTGACGCTGTCGAATACTGCGGTGTAGCCTAAGTTGCCATAAACGCAGCCGTGTTCAGGTGGCTAGTCTGACTGCCGGCGGTAGAATAAGTATTTCAGGATATGCTTTAAAATGAGTCCGGAAACCAGGGAATGAATATGCAGGGTACCCAGTTCAGTATTGAGATCCGGCCGGTAATTCCCGAGCACCTGCAACGAATGGAGGAACTGGCCAACGATCTTTACTATAGCTGGGATCGCAA
>Ga0316189_10000179_pt1 | contig 61379 bp, 53 predicted proteins | sample LowCovwburrow_MG_FD_204930 | JGI IMG/M metagenome (GOLD analysis project Ga0316189, IMG submission 204930) | Coastal sediment microbial communities from Maine, United States - Lowes Cove worm burrow | ecosystem: Environmental > Aquatic > Marine > Coastal > Sediment | place: USA: Maine...
TTACTGATTATGTCCTCAACCTTACTCGGATGTTTGGCGCTGAAGTGGTCGCAAATGCGGTCGGGTCTGTGACCGGCGATGTTAAATTTTCCGGCCTGTCAAAGACGAGCATGAGGCTTGAAGGCCTCGATAAGCATTTGAAATTGCTCGAAAGCTATATGAAGCTACACACCGCGCGAGCCCGGCAAGCCTAGAGGCACTCTCATGGCGGATTATTTGAGTGGTTATTAGTATAACAATTGTGTGAATGTACCCTCCGGTTTACTAATTATAAAGAATTATAACATAGTCATAAGCCCTCAACGAATGAGTTGGCCTAGGGATCACTTTGCCAAAACTTGCTTGGATTACACAATGGTGTTTTTGACACAATTCAAATCCACTGAGCATATTTGTAGCAGCCTCTAGTCCAGCGCTATTTTTCGGAGTACAAATTATATCCTTTGATCTAGAGTATTGCTTGCATGAATTGGCTGCCCATGGTCGGGATGCTATCGTCATCACAACAGCGGATATCGATAAATCTGATCCCACGATACTATATTGCAATAGCGCCTTTGAGGCGATGACTGGCTATTCTTCTGAAGAGGCTATAGGTCAGTCTCCGCGTACATTATTGCAAGCCGATGAAACTGACATTTCCGAGCGGTTAAAGATACGAGATGCTATGAAGGCATGGCTGGATGGAGACGAAGATGTATTTGTCCGAGCAACCCTCAAGAACAAGCGCAAAACAGGTGAAATTTTCTGGGTCGAGATCATCCTAGTTCCTATGTGGTCGGATGACTATAAAACCAGATACTGGGGTGCCATAGAACGAGAAATTACAGATCAGGTGTTACAGCAGCAGCAAATAGAAACGCTTGCGACACGGTTGTCCGCTATTCAGGAGGCGGCACCAGACGGTATACTTATGGTCGATAAAAACCTTTTGATTACTGATTTTAATCCCGCGGCCGAGGATCTTTTTGGTTGGCCCTCACAAGATATAATAGGAAAATCGCTATCGATTTTGATTCCTGAGGATATCCAATCCGGCCATGAAGGCTGGGCTCGAAATTTTATCGATGATTCCACTGGTTATCCCGGCATGAGGACCGACCGGCCAGCGCAAGCTCGGCATAAAGATGGTTATAACATTGACGTTAGTATTTCCCTGGCTGACGTGACCCTGAAGGGTGAGCGGTATGCGATCGCGCTGGTACGTGACGTATCAGAGCTCCGCGCGAAAAACCGTCGACTAAAAGAGCTCGCCGATGACTTGATCGTGAGAACCAAACAGGCTGAGGCGTCTTTACAATCGAAGTCTACTTTTCTAGCGACAATGAGCCATGAATTACGCACACCCCTGAACGCCATAGTCGGCTTTTCCCAAGTGATTGAAGATTTGGGCGACGATACGAACTATTATGATAAATCACAGGAGTATCTCGGCTACATATCCAGCAGTGGAAAGCATCTTCACGCCATGCTGGAAGATATCTTAAATGCAAGCGCAATCGAACAAAATGACTACCCCCTTAACCTTGATCATTTTGGTCTAATAGACTTGCTGCAATCAGTATATCATATGCATGCAAATAGCGCCGCTAAGAAGGGCTTAGACCTTCGATTGATAGACCCTGTCGACACCGAGTTATGCTCCGATGAAAAACGCTTAATGCAAGTGCTTATCAATGTTGTCAGTAATGCAATTAAATACACCCAAACTGGCTGTATCACTATAGTGGCTGCCGATACGGGGTCTGTGATTGAAATCAAAGTCAGCGATACTGGGAATGGTATTCCTTTGTCTGAACAGGAGGCGATTTTTGAAAAATTTGGCCGAATGACGTCGGACGTTTATACCGCAAATACAGAAGGCGTTGGCTTGGGTCTGTTTTTAGCCCGCACCCTCGCTCAAAAGCTAGGCGGCGACATCACCTTGGAAAGTGAAGTGGGGAAAGGTAGCACATTCACCGTCTCCGTAGCCAAGTGCATGGAACAAAGAGAAGCCATCCAAGAAACATTAATGGACAATTTCATAGTTTGACTTCCTAAACTGCTTATCTGCATGGTCTAGCTTGCATATTTGATTGTATGTCTTGACGGAAATTTCGCAATTGTCGCGCCGCAAAAAACATATCAGGGTTGCCTTTTCTCTGCTTGGCGCTGCTTTCAGCGCTTATCAAATATCTTGGAACTCTATTTGGTTGGAGGTGTCACAGACCCCCAATTAGCCTCCTTATGCTTGCGGTGCTAGCCACCGCGAGTGTGACCATGAGCGTCGGAACAGCGCGCAAGGTTTTATCTTATTAATTTTTAGGCCCCGGGTAAGCATCAACCCCAATGCAAAGCTCTTGCCTACCAGAACGATATATTTTCCTAGTTCAAGTGCTTATCGCTGCGAAGGTCGCTCGAAAGAATATCAATGAAGCCTCTCACTCTTGCGGAAGGCAAACGTCCCTCTCGGTGGAGCAAATGGACGGGCATTGCCGGAGGTTCAAGCTCTGACAGGACAGTTTTCAGAGATCCATTCTGCAGATAAGGCGCGGCCTGATATGAAATGAGGCGCACTATACCAAAATTGGCGAGCGCCGCTTCAATAGCTCCTCCATTTGAGGTTACTGTCAAACGAGGCTCGATTTTAAAAGTTTTACTCTTACCATTCTTTTGAAACCGCCATTCCGGAACAGGGTTTAAGGACCGCGAAGATATCAGTCTGTGTTGCTTAAGGTCCTCAGGCGACTTGGGAATTCCATGTTCGGCTAGATAGCCAGGTGAAGCACAGAGGATGATCCGCACAGAACCAACCTTACGCGCCATTGCTGCCGAATCCGATAGGTGACCAATACGAACAGCTACATCCAATCCTTCTTCAAGTATATTTACAACACGGTCTAGAAATACCGCATTCACCGTAATGTCTGGATGCTCTCGCAAATACTTTATAATTGTCGGCATAACGAACATTTGGCCAAACAGGACGGGCGCTGTGATAGAGAGCAGGCCCGTCGGTCTCACTCTTAACCCGGTAGCTTCAGCGTTGGCTGCCTCTAAATCTTCTAGTATACGCCGCGAGTTTTCTAGGTATACAAGGCCTGCCTCGGTGGCGCGCACATACCGCGTGGAGCGCTGCAGCAATTGGATACCTAGATGATCCTCTAGCTGGGCAATAGCCCGTGTAACAGCAGGGGGAGACATGGACAAACGGCGAGCAGCAGCAGCGAACCCGTGTTCATCAGCTACCGCCACATAGATTTTCATCAGGCGAAATTGATCCATAGCTCTATTCCATATTTCGCAATAAACTTTTTCATAATATCACTATTCTTTATTTTTTCACAATGGTTACTTTAGAGATATATTCGCCAAACAAGGCCCAACTTATCGGCAACGGCAGCATCGATGAGATGAGATGAGATGAGATGAAAGGATAAGATAATGAGCAGAATTACCATGGTCACCGATGAGACAGCAACGCCCGAGCAAAAAGAGCTATTCGATGCGATTAATGGCCAGCTTGGCATGGTGCCTAACTTCTTGAAGATATTCGCTAATTCACCAGCCGCCCTCAAAGCCTTTCTTGGTCTGTATGCAATTGCTGGGGAGGGCTCTCTGAACTCACTAACCAAAGAGCGTATAGCTTTGGCTCTTGCTGAACAGAATGCCTGTGAATATTGCGTATCAGCCCATACAGCGATGGGCCGCCAAGCGGGTCTGAGCAGTGCCGAGATCGAAGCCAACAGGATGGGCACTAGTGAAGATGCCAACGGCGCTGCGGCAGTCAAATTTGCGAAGTCACTGGCAGAGAACAGTGGTGAAGTGACAACGAGCGAGCTACTGGAGGTTCGAGACGCGGGCTTTAATGAAGCTGAAATTGTCGAGATCATCACTCATGTGGGCATGAATATTCTCACCAATATCCTCGGCAAAGCCAGTCGTGTTGAGATTGATTTCCCAAAGGTAGAGCTTAACAAAGTAGCCTAGTCCCCCCCGGGAGCACCTCATCCCCCCCCTCACGACCCTCGAGGTGCTCCCACCCCCCATCCATCTCATGATAAAAAGGGTTTACCATGCCTCATAAATTTGCAGAGCTCGCCTTCACAAAAACCGTTCGGCAGATACAAGTCGAGATGGGCAGTCGGGATAACTATAAATCCATGGATGAGGGCCCTGATTTCAATTGCCTTATCAGCCAGATGGAGGCTGCTTTTATTGCCTCGCGTGATAGTTTCTACATGGCGACTGTGGGAGACACCGGCTGGCCGTATGTTCAGCACCGCGGCGGCCCGGCAGGTTTTGTCAAAGTGATCGACGAGAAAACAATCGGCTTTTCTGATTATGCGGGCAACCGACAATATGTAAGCACTGGCAATTTGAGATCGGATGATCGCGTCTCACTTTTCTTTATGGACTATCCTAACAGGCGGCGGCTTAAATTACTTGGGCGAGTTTCTGAAGTTCGTTCAGATGATTTGGAAACTCTAGCTGCCCTCGAGGATGATCACTACCGAGCACCGATTGAGCGAGCCTTTATCATTAAAGTAGAGGGCTTTGATTGGAACTGCCCGAAATATATCACGCCGCGCTATACCGAGAGCGATGTGAAGGCTGTGATAGACCCCCTGCAAGAAGAATTGGCAATTCTCAGGGCGGGCGCCAAGGCTGATGTGACCGAGCAGCGGAAAATCGTGCCTGCCGTTCTGGGCGATGGCCCGCTAACGCTTCAAGTTACGGCGATAAGGCAAGAAGCCGAGGCTATACGCTCCTATGAGCTCCGACACCCAGAGGGGCAGCCCTTGCCACCCATAGAGGCCGGCGCGCACATGCAGGTCCCTATGCTTGCTGAGAACGGTGAAATTATATGGAGGTTCTATTCGCTTTGTTCTGATCCAGATCAGCAAGATTTCTACCAAATAGCGGTCCTGAAACACGAGGAGGGTCTAGGCGGATCTCTTGCTGTCCACGATCAATATCAAGTGGGTCAGACTCTATCCTGTTACCGACCCGGTAATTATTTCTCGCTTCAACATGAGGCCCATATAGCAGGCGCGAAGGCGGTGCTAATCGCAGGAGGGATAGGCATCACCCCCATCCGGTCCATGCTGATGACAGCGCAAAAGAATGCTTATGATTTTGAGATACATTACGCAGCGCGGAGCAAAAGCAGCGGCGCCTTTATTGATGATGTTCAGTCCCACAACAAAGAGGCAAATATTTATCTAAGCGCGGAAAACCAACGGCTAGATTTAAATGCCTTGTTTTCACGGGCAGAGGAAAGCACCATTCATTACCTATGCGGCCCTGAAGCGATGTTAACAGCCGCCAGGCAGGCGGCCAAAGAATGCGGGATACCAGCAAATAATCTGGTCTTTGAAACATTTGAAGACTGAAACCCAGCCCAGATTTGGTCGATAATCGACGCGAAAGGAACCCAGCCATGAACGATCCCCGTCCACCCTTGCCACCCTTCTCCTTGGAAACAGCCACGAAAAAAGTTCGCGCGGCTGAAAATGCCTGGAATAGCCGAAACGCCGATCTGGTCACTCCTGCCTATTCAAAAGATAGTCGTTGGCGTAACCGGGACCAGTTTCTACAAGGCCATGCGCAGATCCACGAGTTTCTTTCGGCCAAGTGGCAGCGAGAACTTGAGTACCGGCTCATCAAGGCTTTGTGGGCCTTTACGGAAGATCGCATCGCGGTGCGTTTTGCCTACGAGTGGCAGGACAGCAGCGCTCAGTGGTTTCGGGCCTATGGCAATGAAAATTGGCAGTTCGATCCTGATGGCCGGATGTGCCGCCGCATCGCCTCGATCAATGACCTAGCTATTACGGAGAGCGATCGCCTGTTTCGCTGGCCTCTTGGCCCGCGACCAGACAATCACCCTGGCCTTGATGAACTTGGGTTATAAGACCGTCACGATAAGCGCGCTTAGGCTGGCAGTACCAAAAAAACGTAAAACTCCGTAATCCACCACAATTACGGAGGAATCAATTAGCTGCTTTCCGTTCTTTGGCCTTGGCCAATAATTTGGCCTCAAGCTTTGGGAAAACAGCTGGCATCAACCGTAAATACCACTCAGGCATAAGCCGCTTGAAGCGCCACAGGAACCGTGCTTGGCCGGGCGCCACCATATAGAATTTCCGCTTTTGAATATGTAGCAGAAGCGCGTCAGCAACCTCTGCGGCGCTCCAAGGGGACATCTGGACCAGAGAATGGGCCTTTTCGCGCTCTTCCACCGGTCCCCGAGTATGTTCTGCGATCGAGGACCTGTAGAATGTGGTCATTTTTGTAGTTATATCGACACCGTGTGGTTTCATTTCGCTACGAAGCGTCTCGCTCAACTGAACAACACCTGCTTTTGTCGCAGCATAGCCAGTCAGATGGGGGAGCCCGTGAAAGGCCGCGGCGCTCGCGATCGTAACAAAGTGCCCCCGTCCGGCGCGCACCATGCTCGGCAGAAACACTTTGCCCGCCCAGATCGTACCCATGAGATTGATATCGACGACCTCGCGCAAATGAGCAGGGTCAGTATCTAGAAAAGCCCCGCCGACGCCAATGCCAGCGCAGGTAAAGACGACATCGACACCGTCCGCACCACCCAAAAACGCATCTGCGCTCGCCTGAAAGGCAGGCAGGTCGGCAACGTCAAACAGAGCTGGCGTCACTACGGCATTCATGGCCTCGCATTTGGATACGACAGAGCCAAGCAAACCTTTGTCTTGATCGTTAAGCCACAAAGTCCAGCCATGGCACGCCAGCTCCAGCGCAAGCGCTTCACCAACACCAGCGCCAGCGCCGGTGATCGCAGCACGACGGCGTGGATAGCGTGAGTGTAGTTTCTTCAGGTGTTTTGCGTCGAGGGTCATATGGGCTCTCCGTTGCTCTGTTGGTTCGGCAAATTGCGCACGACAAGGGCTTTCGGGCTCGCTGAGCCCGTTCGCTGTATTCCACCAAATTTCAGGCAGTATCGTTGAGGGTTGAGGCTGATCATGACGTAGCCCCTCCGTTCTGAACCGTGCTGTTAGTACCCGCTAGCCAATATCGCCACGGTTGACTGCAGCGGCCCATTCGCCCGACCATTCGGCCATCGCTGTCAGCGCAGGACTCAATTTGTGACCGAGTTTGGTGAGCGTCCAAGCACCGGTCTCGTCGCGCTCGATGATTCCTGCTTCCTTCAATTCGCCAAGGCGAGTAGAAAGAGTGTTCGGCGACATGCGGTCGCATAGTGTCTGCATCTCGCGAAAACCGCGCGATCCCTCGCGCAATTCCCAAATAATTCTCAGCACCCAGCGCCGACTCAACAAATTGAGTACCGCCATGATCGGTCTGCCGCTTTCCGACCCCTTTACGGGCCTTCCTGGCAGGGGCGTACCGGACGCGTGCACTTGCGGAATTTTTACAGGTTTCTCTGTGTCGGTCATGGCCTATCCTTCGCGGGAATAAGATTATATGCGTGCAGTCAAGCTGGCAAGTGTTCATTACATATCTCCTCCGCTGCTGCACCGGCCTCAATTAGTGCTTCGCTGTTGAGACCAAATTCGTCCAATACACGTATCGTGCTCGCGCCGGGTTTTTCGGTTGGTGCGAGCTGCTTCAATTCACCTTGCGCACACACTTGCATAGCAGGCGCAGTAACAACAGGACCTAGCCCGTCCACATCCTGTTGGACAAGCCTGAGGCCGCTCTGCGACCGCCGCTGAAGAAGCGCCGTTCGCAACTGATCAACCGTGCGCACCGGCGTTGCAGACAATCCGGCTTTTGCAAAGAGATCAAGAGCTGAGGCGAGCGAGCGAGCTTTGACCCTCTGTGCGATTTCCGCGACAAGCGACACATCATTTAGGTCGAACTCCTCGGGCTGAAACGGCGCTGGCAATTCGCTCACTTCCGCTCCGGAAGCTGCTAGGAATAACCAACCGTCTTTAGTTTGATACATCCGGTAAAAGGGATTTTCGCCCTTGACGGTTTGGCCCTGAGCGCTATCGGCTCGATCTACGCCGGTAAAAGCATATGGTAGCTGTATCAGAGTGGCCGCCGCCGCGAGTGAGGCATCTACCCTACGCCCTTTCCCGTCTTCATCCCGACGCAAGAGGGCGAGCGCCATGCCGAAAGCCGCCGAATAACCAGTGAGCGCATCGACGCAAGAGGCAATCGCATGAATTTCGGGATGCCCAGGATCTCCGTAACGCATCATGATTCCCGATGCCGCCTGCAAGACCGGGTCATAGCCATTGCGGCTATTCCATGGTCCACCGAGCGGGCCATTATACGCACCGATACAGGCGTAGACGAGGTCTGGCTTAATCGCACGCACATGATCTTCGCCCAGCCCCATTCGCTCCATTGCGTCGGGCATGTGATTGGTCAGCAATATATCTGCGTTCGAAAGGAGCACCTTGATCGCGTGTTGGCCCGCTTCTGTTTTCAAATCCAGTAAGACACTATCTTTGCCCTGATTACCATCAATGCCGTACCAGCAAGTCATACGTGGTCCATGATTGGGTGTTGGCGTCTCGACTTTAATGACCCGAGCACCGTATTCCGCGAGCGTGCGCCCTGCAACTGGCCCAGCCACCATTGAACATAAATCAATGACTGTCAGCCCTTCGAGCCACTGCGCCGGTGGGCGAGACGAAAACTTGGTATCCGCCTGGTCCTGTTCTGGCAAGATATTTTCGGGCAAGTTCGCCGGAAAGTATCCCGCTTTAGGGCGCGCCAATGTCTCTGGACTGTCAGACAGCCACGTCTGTACCCCCGGTTGAAGCATCATGCCGTGGTTCGGATCATCAACGGGCGCTACGATACCAGCTTCAACAAGCTCGGGAAGCCTCATCCAATCGTCAGTTGTCCGCTGAACCGCGCACGGAACGCCAGCCTCAACGAGCAATGCCTCCCAATCCTCGCTGGTTCGCGTTGCCAATTTCTCCGCAATCAGCGCTTTCATCGACGCTTGACGCCCGCGATCAAGATTACTGTTCTCAGACAGATTATTCTGGCTGTCACCCGCCTTATAGGGGTCTTGAAAGACGAAACCGCTTTTCAACACCGCATCCAATACGCCAATTGCTGTAAGTGCAGCACGCACTAGCTTGGCGTTGTCTATCGCAAAAATATAAAGGAGCCCACCGTCCTTGCAAGCATAGCTCGTCATCAGGGCGGGATAAGATTTGCGTGCGATGCCAAGCAGCTTCGCTTGCGCCGCTGGCCCGCTTTTAGCCCAATGCCGCATCAGAGGTAGAGCAAGTTTTTTGATTACGCCTGGCAAGCGCGGCGCTTCATACCGAGCAGGCTGATTTTCAATTTTAAGGTAAATGCTCGACATAGCAGAAATAGCAGCACCGGCCAGAGGTGCGGTGATAGCGCTGGGTGCCCGTCCCTGCCGCCGCTCACGCAGCGCAAGCACCGCTGCGGTCGCACCGTGTACGCCAGCATAAATCGAAGCCAACGGTAGACTAGTATAAACCGGATCGAGACCGAACAGGTTCCGAACGGCGTGTATGTTTGTGTATTGACCGGTTAGTGCCGCGATCACGCCTTCATATGCCTTAGCATTTCCAGACAGCGTTTCGTCTCCTGAAAAACCTGGCAAGGACAGGATAATGAGGCTCGGATTGAAGGCTTTCAATTGAGCGTGCGAGAGGCCCAGGCGATCCATAACGCCAGGCGAGTAGTTTTCGATTAGAATATCAGCGTTGCGGATCAAGTCGGCAGCTGCGCCCAAGTCGCCTTCATCCTTTAGGTCCAAGTTGACATGCGCCTTGCCTCGCCCAAGAACTGCGTTAACCGGATGATCAAATAAGGGACCGGAAGGTGGATCAATCTTGATCACATCCGCACCCTGATCTGCCAACAACATCCCGGCGAGCGGCCCTGCTAAATAACAGCCGAGATCGACGACGCATACTCCGCTCAAGGGCGGGGATGAAAGGGACATGCCGGGCGCAGGCTGATCAGACATAACCACCACCTTCTTGGCGAATATTCGCTACCTTTACTAGCCAGGTTTCGCCGAGATCGTAGTTCACATAAATTTCTTTAAAGCTCATGATAATAGTTCCAAATGCTACCAATTTCGTATTGCTGATACCATTGTTTTACCATTCTGTCGATACTAAATTCGTAGCAGAAGATTCAATACACTAACAACTCCTTGAATACATTGGTCTTGTTTTAACTGTTCGTGCTGTACAATAGACACAGCGAAAGGAGAGGAAATGTCTGACGCGGCCCCATTCGCAACGAGAAAACCGACCAACTCAGTGAATTAAAACACTTAATTTGTTGCGGGAGTAGGATTAGTCTCGTTAGGGACATATATGTCCCTACCTCATCAAGGTGCAGCAGCGAGATAGTAAAATCATATTGATCGGAAACTAGAACTTCTTCAAGACAAGGTCCCTTAAACCAAAGGTCTAGTGTCGGCAAAACATTCCGCCACCTTTCAATGTCAACAAGCCTATCCTCATCTTTTTCAGTCAGACTTTCCCAAGCCTCGCCAATAGAATTGATGATAGTCCAGTTTGTAATTGTGAAATCAATTGTGTGAATTGTAGATTTGTCTGTTAGAAAACTAATCAAGGCATCCATTGCAGAAGTCTTACCGCTATTGTTTGCTCCAACAAATAAGCTTTGTGTTTCACTGAAATCAATTCGGATTTCTTTAAGTCTCCTATAGTTTTGAATATCAATAAATGAAATGTGCATCTTATTGCCTTCTTCGTTATTAGTGATTTTGTATCATTTTTCGTTCTTCATCAGTTAATCCATAAAGTTCAAAAATAATTTCATTCAATTCATTTTCAGCACTAGATATTTCCTTATCTAATGCTTGAATATCATTGTTCAATTTTTCTATTTGAGTATTTATTTCGCCTTTCTCAGCCATCGGCGGATTGCAAAGTTTTCCTACGAGAGTCTGAGCTTTAAATTTATTCGTTATTGAGGTTGATCGGGCTACATGTTGCCAATAAGTAAGAATTTTCTGACCATCAACATCATCGACAAAAACTTTATCAACCACCGTAACGCCATCTATTAATAGCTTTAATTCTCCATCATACAATTCCGCAGTGAGTGTTGCTGTTGGCACAAGCCGTATGTCAATTAATTCAAGCCTTTTTTGTAGTTTCGATTGGCGCTGACCTTTTGCCCATATTGTTTTTTCTTTGGACTTAAGCGCTTCAGGTGCTTGCTCCTTCAAATAAGCAAGCGTTTGCACATCATGAAACAACCAATCTTCTTTATATTTTTTGACTACACAGGCTTCATATCGCCTCGCCAAGGCTTTAATTTTTTCTTGACGATTCGTATGGCTGAGTTGCAGTGCCTCAGCACGAGCGCCAATGTCTTTTTTATTATCATCTGTAGCTTTCGGCACAGGTATGGGGGCTATGAACTGCTTGTTAGCTTCAAAAAACCCACCATCCTTAGGCTTAGCTATACGTTTAAAAAACCAATTCACAATATATGAATTCAGAATACCCAACAAATAATAAAAATCATTATCTTGGGCAGGGAGAATCCCATTAACTCGAACATTATCTAAACAAAACTCTCCGTCTATATCAGGTGAAACACGCATTTCAGGGACTGTTTGGGCTACCATTAATTTAGGAAAATGCTGTTTAGCTATATTTTTTGGATATACCCAACTCCACCATTTATCGTCTTTATCAACCTTACCACCACCCCTAGCTCTAAGTTCGGTTTCTACAGACTTGAAAAACGCCCAAACCTTAGGGAATCCAGATTGTATTTCGTTTTGAGAATATAAAGCATGCCCATCTGAGGTTATCTTGTATGGAAATAAAATGTACTTTTCATTTTGTGGAGACGTATATCGTTTCGCCTCTGTACCCGACACCAAAGGACGCATCATAGAATCCTCTAAGGACACCTCCAGCACGGTATCTTTATCTGGCGAGCATAAATATTTATCTATACCAATTTTTTTAAGATGATAAATCTCATTAGCATCAGTTTGAACACCAACAAAAATTGACTGAGATATCGAACTATGTACCAATGGTTTAAATTTCTTCTGTAATCTTTGGATAAGTTTACGTTCATTCCTTGGAACAAAAACCCATGGCCCTGAAGGTACTAATTCTTTATAGCTTATACACCAATTTGGGTCATCTCGATCAGGCGCATCCGAAATAGTTCCGTCATACGCAAGAACAAAATTCACTTTGTCTTTAGGAATCTTTGAATAAAACTGAAGTGCTGTATAGGTGGTCGCCTCATCAAAAACTTGATAACTCCCAAAATCTATCCAGCTATCAAGATACTTGCCATCATGAAGGAACTGGCACAATCCTTTGCCATATTCATTGTACCTCCATAAACTAGGAGCAATAAATCCCATACGCCCCTTATCATTCAGTAACCCAATTGATTGTTCAATAAATGGTAAAAATAAATCAGGGCTTCCCTTTTGAGTGCTTTGATAAACGGGCGTGCCGTCAGAATTCTTTCCCTTTTTTAGATAATCTGCAACCTCAGCATATTTCTTTTTAAAATTCTGTAATTTAACATAGGGCGGATTGCCTACGACACAGTCAAACCCCGACCCATCTGAATTTGTTTCATCAAACACATTTGGGAAAGCTTCATGCCAATCAAAAACGTTTATCTCTTCCTGTTTATCTTCGGACAAAAGAGAAAGCTGCTTGAAGTTCTCAAACTCTGGACCAACTAAGCTATTACCATCACGAATATTCTCATCAAGATCACAAAGGGCTTGATTGGGTTTTGCTGTATGAAGCCAAAGCGCCAGTTTTGTGATTTCAATTGAAGATGGATTAATATCAACGCCATAAATATTTTTAGATAGAATTTCTCTTATTTCCTGAGCAGTATTTACTTCAAACAGCCCTTCACCCTGACGAGTTACACGGGCATACTCTGTCGAAGCTTTCAGACGCTCTTTTAGCAAATATTCTAAAACATGAATTAAGAAGGCACCAGAACCGCAAGCGGGGTCGCAAACCTTGAAAGTATTTAACCGCTCTTTGAATTCTGTAACAGCATTAACATGCTTATTAAATTTCTTACTTCTTTCAGATGGAGGTAAATTCACTTGCTTCCAAGCGTATTCATCATCACCTTCAATCTCAATATTCTAACCAAGTTCATCCCTTATTTCTTGCAATCTCGTTCCAATTGTTTCTTCAACAACATGCTGCACTATCCACTCTGGTGTATAAAATACACCATCGCGTTTGCGTTTGGATTCAATGGTAAGAGAAACATGTCCATCTGCTTCAGCCTCCAATGCTTCGAGTTCTGTAATTGACTGTTCAAATATGCGCCAAATGTATAGAGAGTGATCGCATGCTCTCCAGAGCCTGAAGCACCAAAGTTATAAATAGCTGACAAATAAAGAAGTGTATGAGGTGATTTCTTAATGGTATCTTCGTTTTCTCCCTGAAGCTTTTCACAGAATATATGATTTGGGATATAGAGATTATCCAGCTCGGTATCCGTAGCAAACAATCCACCATTAAATCGATTAATGCGCTTACCTAAGAACTGATCACCTTTATCCATGGCATGAAATAATTCTTTGAGTTTATTCCATGCATCTTGAGCACTTGGATCATATGATCCCATTTTGCTTAGATCATTCAGGTAGTCCCGAAGAGCATTTGGTGGAAAACTAAGAGCTTCACCCATATCCTCACAAAACAAGACAAAAATACATCGATCAATTAACTTCTGAGCCAAATGGACTAGCCTACCTCGCGAACCTTCGAAGTCCTGATTATTAACAACTAGTGTTTTATATATCCGTTCCCTAAAAGACTTATATTCTTTGTAGAAATCGTTCTCGATTTCTTTTTCTAATATCCACTGCTTATTCAGAGTTTTAAGTAGGTCCGAATTCCCACCTGTAGTTAGCAGTGAGTCTGCATGAAACAGTTTAGAGAATATAAACCGCTGGAACGAGGCTTCTTCCGTTTTTGCTAATAAAGAAACTGTATCGTCTGTAGTTGTCGGATTGATAATAAACCGTTGATATTGAGCTGGCATCCGGTTTCGCCAATAAAGGCGGAATTCGTTCATATCTGTGACTATTGCCCAAGTAGGTTGGATAGCCTCACTGCCATATAGGTTTTTACCTGCCTCTCGTAAATAATCTGCACATTGCTTGACAGGAGAGCGCGTATTGCCTTTCCTTTTCTGTCTAGCATCCAGATTAGAACGGATATCTTTAAATTCACAAAGAACTTGAGGTGTTGGTGGGATATCATCACATTCGAACCAACCCATAGCCAGATCAGCAGCACCAGTCCCCCCACCTTGGCCTGCGCCATCTACTGGATATTGGGGGTAGCATGAATATCCTTCACCACTGCTCTGTTCTCCATCCGCAACATAATTCCAAGTCTGCTTAAAGAATAAATCAACGAATGCACCTTCGGCAGTAGTTTCCTTTTGGAATGATTTGGAGTTCCATTTATCGAGACGTTCAATTAATAATTTTTCTGCTCCAGATTCTTGAAAAAGCTCATATTCATCTGCAAAAATTGCCCTCAAATATGCATCAGAAAATAATGGTTGGTATGTTTTAGTCATTTACTTCCCGTCAAAAATTATAGCCCAAATTGTGAATGTCCTAATGGGTGTTAAATTGCTGCCACGACTGATTTAGTTGCTCGGTCAAATCATCGGCAACATCACCCTCGCGATAAACTAAAAAATCTATAGCAGGAGGGTCATTAAATGTAATATGAATTCCAAAATCATATCGATATTCATAATTTGGTGACGTGAAGCCTCTTAATTTCATATCATCGTCACCAATGTTATTACCTTCTTTCTTAGCTTCAATAACAATCATATTATCCGCATTTGAACCACGTTTATGAATGATTATATCTGGATATTTACCATGCTCATCATTTGGGTCTAAGAACTTCGCAGTTTGCCCATTCCTATTATATTCACAGTCAACATCTTGATTAGGATAGAGACCGATTAAATAGTGCCCCAATCTAAAAGTTACCGTTTTTTCATTAACCCCAACATCCAAGAGATGATGATCATTGGCGTATAGCTGCCCCAACGAGTCTAATATTCGACTTTGATGATCACCCCAGTCCATTTTACATCCCCATGAAAACAACAAATTCAATAGCTTAGGAACATAGAGACAAAACTACTATTCAGCAAGAAAGTTATGCAACTTTTACTTTTATCGCATACACATTGATGTCTACTTAGGGGCGTTGCGGGGTACCCCCGCTAGAAAGGGGTAGCGAAAACAGCTTGTCTGGTTGAGATCAGGGGAAAGGCCTTTCCCTACAGCAAGATGTTGTTGATACTTTTTTAAACTATTACTGATTGAAATAACACTGAAGTTTAGTTTCAGTCATTTCAACTACTGTCGAATAGACAGAACCCAAGAAGTTGTTCATATCTGGAGTTAATTTCGAAGCTTCCACTCCGGGCTGAGCTATCCCAAACTGGAATCGAACATCACAATACTTAAGAGCCTTTTTAATCTCTTCAAGATCAGTTGCATCACCATGATAAAATCTTTTTCCTTTTAATACTCCAGCTCCGTTCCTTCTTTCTATATGTCTTAGCAGTTCCTCGGGCTTCCACTTATAGCGCAATGAAACAATGGCTTGGCCACATACCTCGTATAAATCGGACAGTCGTGACCCAGCCTTTTGCTTAGAGAATTTACAATGAACCATTTCAAATCTGACAAGTTCATCTTCCAAGAAGATAGCCACTACATCAGCAGATTCTCCAGAATTATCGTCATTAAACACAACTCTTGCCCCTTGATTTATAAGGCGCTTCATTATGTATTCTTGGATAGAATTCTTTCGTTTTTTTGTACTTTTGTATAAAGATTCAATTGTGTAGTCCACCCCTTCCCAGTCGAGTATTTCAATACTTTCATCTGGGATTTGCTGGATAAGTGAATCGCCATAATCTGTATGAATGCATCCTGCTATGGTACATCCATTAATCAAAAACAATGTCGGAGGGTTCTCCTGAAAGAATTGTTTTAGAGGAATATCAAAGTTTTTCAGACCTACAATATGTGCCTTACAATCATCTAGCCCATCAATGCTGTGCCCCTTCTCCCCGCCAAGCACTATTGAAAATGAAATATCTTCATCAATAAAACTTATTATAAAATCGGCCTTATTCTTGCTACTGGATTTAAATTTTAACCCGCACTCGGAAAGCATCATAGATTTGCCACCCGGCCTTTCCAGAGTGATTTTGTGCATCCGGTCATAAAGTGTTTCAGACCAGTCGGTAGCAAGAACTACAAGCTCTTCAGGGTAATTTGATATTTGTATTCTTGCTGCTGAGTCTTCGAGTAGTTGATTGGAATCTATCTTGTCGTCTGTGATCATAGCTCCCATTTCTAAACACCATGACTTCCATTCCTTCAGGTCTCCACTACGAGCAGGGCTCCAGACCTTTCCTTTAACAGAAGCCCCAACACTGACAGGAAAGCCATTACGGAAGCCAACACCAACAAAATCTGATTTTTGACACCTGTTGCCTTTTTTCCATTTTGTTAACTCATCCGTTACATCCGCGCCGCTTAAGCGGGAATAACGGTGTAGGTGATTAGCCGGTTTAAAAATTCCTGCATGAACAATACTAAGACGCTTAATGGAGTCAAAAGACCGAAAAACACAATCGCCATTCAGTGGAGAGCTCTCCTTGCCAGTAATACTTTCTACAAATGTGTCTAAATCTAAACGTTTTTCTGAGTAACCAATATAAAGAATGCTAGTTTCTGGATCATGATGCATAGCAATCAAGTCCCAAGTTTGATCGCGCATTTCATTTGTTCGAGCCCACTTCACCTTCTCTCTTTTTTGAGTAGTAAAATAAAATACGTTCTCTTCAGCGTTTATGAAAGGTTGAGAAAGGGCATATTTCTTTAAGTTAAATGCATCCTTAAAAGCACTCCAGTCGACTGTATCACAACGGTAACAAACACAACTCATTGCTGGATAGACCAGTTTAGGGTTTAATTCTATATCTGGAGAATCAAAACCAGAGTATGGTTGACATCCTTGAAGAAAAGAAAGCAATGACTCAGCCTCTGCTTTCTTTGCATCCGCTATCTCACTAATAACCTTTTCCCAACCAGTCCCCTCTTGAAACAGGTTCTCCAATTCTACAGACATTTTCTCTTCTGCATAGTTCACAACAAATGAAGCATCTCCCAACCCTTCTTCTGTTCTGGTAAAGCGGCCAATAAATTGTAGTAAAACGGCAAGTGATTTGTGTACTCCATGAACTGCAGCGATCTTGAAATCTGGATAATCGAACCCTTCCTTTAACATGTCCACGCAGACAACAATATCGTACTTACCCTTTTTAATATCCTCGACAATTATTTTTTTCCCAATTGTTTTTGAATGAACCAAAACTATTCGCTCTTTAGGAAACCAATTTTTATACTGTGAAAACAACTCTTCAGCATGGATCCTTTGCTCTGCGCGAACCATCATGCGATGCCTTATCCATCCTTTTTTCCTATCTTCAATAAGCCTAGCCATAGCGGCATCAGCTATGGCCTTGTCCTTCTTTCTTGGGTGCCGTTCGTCTACTGTGACTAAAGAAATCTTAGAAAAACACTTGTCTAATAATGCTTGGGACAGAGGGTAATTATATACAATTTTCCCATCAATAGGTTTACGATCCAATCTATAAGGTGTTGCTGTAAACTGTACGATCTTAGCGTTCTGCAATAGAAGCTTAATTGCTTCCCACTCACCAGCTTTCACATGGTGGGCTTCATCAAAATATACGTGTGAAAAGATATCCCTAATCTTATTTTTCACTTCCAGCGTAGCTCGAGCTATGAAGGCTGGAGTGGAAATAACAATGTCCGCTTGCTTAATATCTTCAATGCAATCAACGTCGCCAAGTATTTTATTCAAGACTAGAACTCTTGGATTGGGAGCCGTTTTTGGAATTACCCCCAATTTCCGAAGCATCCCCCATGTTGCAAACTTATCAGCTATTTGATGTTTCAAATCAACTGTCGGCACCACTACCAATGTCTTTGCCGATTGATCAACAAGAGTTGCCACCAGCATAGTTTCCGTTTTTCCGGTTCCTGTTGGCAGCACAATTGTAGCCACATCTTTGGACAGTGACCAATGGGCCATAAGAGAATAAATGGCTCCTTTCTGCGCGCGCCTTAAGCTCCACCCTGTATCACCCATACCGTTAATGTTCACATCGTCAAAGTATGACTGAGAATTCTTGTTGGTATTTTGAACACAACCCTTAATACTATAGGTTCCTTTTTTCTTTCCTGTACCCTTTTTAAGCTCTGCAAGGAATGAAACGCCGGATTCGTGAGTGACTGTATATGTATGCTCACTTTTATGTACGGCTTTGAAAGTCCTATCTCCAGCTTCTAAAGCTAATTGAGATACAATGCCGCATGGCGTTTTCTTATTCAGGTAAAAGAGTGGAGCTGAGAACTCTAATATTTCTTCATGCATGAGATCAAAACTCTCTTGATATTGTTCTTTATTCAATGTCTTCTCCCATATAGGCACCTGATCCATATGCAAAACATTCGCGATTATTCATTATTAACTTCTGACTAGAATGACCATAAGGGCAAATTACAAATGCAGCAAGAAAGTTATACAACTTTCACTTTTATTAAATTTGGTTCTGCCACTTAAAATATTAGGGGCGTTGCGGGGTATCCTCGCTAGAAAGCGTTTTGTGATTTTACTCTAGAATTCTGACATCAATATATTTGATATTAAGCTGTTGCCACTCACCCTGTCTGAATCCTGTATGTGAACGAATATTATTATAAACCCCAGAGTTATTACTAAAATGTGAAGCATCCCACAGTTTTTCTTTTTTGCTTCCATCGTTATAATGCATCGTAAATACAGCCCGCTTGGATTCTAATAATTTCTTCTTAAATTCATTTGGATCCGCAGGATCAAGATTAATCTTCAGTGGCTCTTTTTCAGAGTATTCATATTCTAATATTTTTCCAATCAAGAACTCACCGAACTCCTTAGTAAGCCTTACTTTATCATTCCCCATATTTAATGTTCCCAATGTAAAGCCGCCAGCTTGTGTTATTGGGGAATCAGGATAAATTTCTCTAAATTTATCCAACAAATCCTGCCTTTTTAAATTATGCTTCCACCACTCTTTTCCAAATTTTGTAGAGTTATTTCGCCCTTCCATATACCAAGGCCAACGTTCCATCCAAGAATCTTGTTTAATTTGCTCTTCCGTTACTTGTTGGAGACCACCAGTAACACGAAAATAAGAAAGCAATGATCCAGCGCCAACCGCTGTAGTAATAATAATATCTCCCTTCCTTACGCCTTTAGGTTTTTTCTTGGAAAAATGTAAATCTTGATGAAGTTTGGAGAAGTTTTCCTGACCTTCCAAAGTAACAGGATGTTCACTTGTGCCAATAGGTTTCAAAAAATATTGGGGATCAGTATTTTTGATATCTTTATCAGAATAAACGCTCTCTAAAATGTCGCTGGTTATTTTTGGTTTTGTTTCCCATTGTGGATTTTCTTTAATATTAGCTTCTGCTAACTCGCACGCTTTGTTTATTTGATTTAGAGAAAGTTCAGGGTAATCAATATTATCAAATATTTCTTCAAGAGCCTCTTCAACAACCTCCTTGTCTTCAACCCAAATTCCCCATTCGTGATTTTTAGTCATGCCGTTTCTTGTAAAATTGGCGGATGTAAGGATCATTTTTTTATGATCTTTTCCCGATATATATAACTTTCCATGCAAGCTATTATTAATATGAATAAAAACTTCTATATCAGGGTGCTGAATTTTGAAATAACCAACAAAATCTTGAAGTTGAAATGGCTTTGTTAATTGTTCGGCATCCTTGGGTTTAAACGTAGTGACTAAATCAATACGCATTATATTTGAGAAATCAAATCCCTCAAGAAAGTGAGCCATTTGTGATGCCAGAAATGGTGATACAATAATAAAATTGTCTGCACACTCTGTAATCAACTTTTGAATATACACCGTATGATTATTCGTAACATTGGATATTAGCATTAAAACCTTCCCTAAGTTCATACTGTTATTTAGATTAGATTATTAATGTAGTAAGCAAAGATAGAGCAGTTAGTTACAATAGTTTATCCAAGAGGTCTCGAATACTATCTCGCTTGCAAGCCTAATCTAAAAAATTTACTTCTACATCAGCATCAGCACATTCCAGCGACATGAGGTATTGATAAACCTCGTGCCAGAAATCTGCTTTTTCATCATCACCAGCTTCACGGAAGCCGTCCCGCTTTTCCTGTGCTAAATGCCAATCTTCTAGTCCTCGCTTATCCGTCTTTGAAGCTTTGATTAATTCATTGGCAACATCAAAAACTGCACGTTTCACAATTATAGTGTTTATGTCTTCGCTCATGACTCATTCCCTTATAAATTAATAAGCCAAACTCTTTTCAGTGAAATATCCAAGCAACTATAAACCCAAACCCCCATTTATCCAAAAGAGCCACGCATTACATATCACGGTCTCGCTCTCTGCTGCGGTTTCGACCCTTTTCAAGCTCAAACTTTGCATCGTCCAACCTGTCGTGCTGAGGCGCTCTACCGCTGTCACCGCGCCCTTCCTGCCTGAGCGGGTCAAGGGGCTGGTTTCAGCTGGTGGATACAGCATTCAAGATATAGCTGGTTCCAGCAAGCCTGCCGAGCCAGAAGAGGAATTCCGTATTTGGTATCAGTTTTATTTCCATACCAAGCGCGGACAGTTGGGCTTTGAGAAACACCGCGTCGAGTTCTGCAAATTACTTTGGAACCTTTGGTCACCAAATTGGGAATTTACGGACAATCAATATGAGCAAACTGCGAAATCCTTTAAAAACCCGGACTTTGCAGAAGTGATCATCCATTCTTACCGGCATCGTTTCGGGCTTGAGAAGGGGGATCCCATATACGAAGACTTAGAAAGCCAACTGGTGGCGCAACCATCTATTACTGTTCCAACAGTCGTAATTGACTGTGAAGGTGACGGCGTTATGCCGCCAAGCAGCTTGGAATTTCATCACCAGTTTTTTACGAAGATACAACAACATATTATTCTGCCCTCCATCGGCCATAACCTGCCTCAAGAGGCGCCCCGTGAGTTCGCGCACGCTGTAATGTCCCTACTCTAACGCAACCAAGAACAGTACAGCCCATGTCCACACCAAGCATAGGCAGTGCTGTTCACGTGGACACAGTGGTTTGGTTAGTGGATGCAAGTGATCTAAGTAACTGACAGGTCCGCTCTAGGCGAGAAAGAGCCATTGGGCGACTTAAGGGCTACGTCGGCTTTGAGAATGATTAGCAGTCTATCCGGCTCTCTGATTGAGCGACCGTAATGATGGGGCGGGAGCAAACTATTTGCGACAGCCAACAAAGCTATTGTCGCTATTGTCACGTGTCGTAGCATTTGGATAGTCTTCTGGAAGGGAATCACCTTACGCCATTATACGCTAGTTCATATTTTCTGGAGCTTCCATGACGCTTCCACGGCATTTGATTATTTAAGATGCCATATAAGCAAAAAGCGCCCCTTGAGGGACGCTTTTTATCTTATTGGTTGCGGGAGTAGGATTTGAACCTACGACCTTCAGGTTATGAGCCTGACGAGCTACCGGACTGCTCCATCCCGCGACAGGATGTAAACGATATATCTGTATCGCTAAGGAGTATGTAGTAACTTCGACCCCATAACGCAACCCTATAATTACAGTTATCGTGCATAATTATTCAGATGACTGTGCGGCGGCGGTTCCAGAGCCATAAAACGGCCAATTGTTTGGCTCAGTCGCTTGGCTTAGGTGATGGTACAATCTCAATCCACAGCGCATCTGAGTCTTTTTTGGATATATCAACGATAGCAATGTGGATCCGGCCGTTTTCGCCCTCGAAAACAATTTGAACCATCGTGCCCGAAATATCTGATCGCTGAAACGTCATACCCACTGGAACCTCGACGCTCATCCGTCCCCCATCAAGCACGATGGACTGAGCGGCCGCAGTATTAGGCGTTGCCACCGTGGTTGAAGCAGCAGTATCCTCTGCACTAGTGTCGTCAACTTTCTGGGCATCACCCGCTATCAGCTTGGCTATGATCAAGACAATCATTCCCACGATGCAGAATCCTAAAAAGCCGACCGTAAACTTCAGCCCTTTATTGGGCGGGATTGCATCAAGGTCGATTTCATCACCTTCATTGGTGACATTTTGGCTCGGCTCGTTCATAAAGCTCTCCATGACAAACGTTTTCGACATCACCGTATCACAGCAGGAAGCGGGGACAAGGCTTGATCGCCTAATAGCCGTCCAGTTGCCAGATATTTCTCGCTCGCGGATTAAGGCGCTGATCACTCAGGGCCACCTTGTGCAAGTCACAAAATCACAGCAGACCGTGGTTAGCTCAGTCTCGCAAAAGGTCAAGGCAGGCGATACCTATCAGCTGACCATGCCAGAGCCAGAGCCAGCAGAGCCAGTGCCGCAAGATATCCCCATTGAGATTGTTTTTGAAGATGACTATCTGGTAATCGTCAACAAACCCGCAGGGATGGTCGTCCACCCTGCCCCTGGCAGCCCTGACGGTACATTGGTCAATGCGCTGCTATATCACTGCGAAGGGTCTCTAGCCGGGATCGGCGGTGTTCGGCGTCCCGGTATTGTTCACCGCATCGATAAGGAAACAAGCGGGCTGTTGGTGGTTGCTAAAACTGATCAGGCCCACGCCGGACTGTCAGCCCAGTTTGCAGATCACAGCTGCGAACGCATCTATACTGCCATATGCAGGGGCATGCCAAACCCCTTGAACGGGAGGATTGAGGGCAATATCGCTCGGCATCCCAAGGACCGCAAGAAAATGGCTATCACCGATCGCGGCGGCAAACATGCTGTTACCCATTTCCGGACCTTAGAGACTTTCTCATCAGGTGGTCATTATGTTGCCAGCAAAATCGAGTGCCAATTGGAAACGGGCCGAACGCATCAGGTCCGCGTCCATATGGCAAGTCTTAACCATCCTCTTATTGGTGATCCTGTGTACGGCAATCCGGGCCGCTTGCCCGCGGGCGTTTCGGGGATGGTGAAGTCAGCATTGCAAAGCTTTAAGCGCCAAGCCCTGCACGCTCGAACGCTCGGCTTTTTGCATCCTGTTACCGGCGAGGCCTTGAAATTTCGTAGCGACCTCCCAAATGATATGAACAGGCTTTTAGATACACTCAGCAACGTATCGACGCGCCATGATACTGATTTAAATTGTAAAGCCGGGGATGATGATTATGATTGATAAGAAGCCGGGCGCTTTGGTGCGCAGCAATATATCTGGTAGAATGCCATCGCCTTCGCCGGACGGCAGTCTGTCCGCTTACCTGCAGGAAATTCGCAAATACCCAATGCTAGAAGTGAGCGAGGAATATATGCTCGCAAAAGCTTGGCAGGATCACGAAGACAGTGAATCTGCACACAAATTGGTAACCAGTCACCTTCGCCTTGTCGCCAAGATTGCGATGGGATACCGCGGCTATGGCCTGCCAGTTGCTGACCTGATCAGTGAGGGTAATGTCGGCATGATGCAGGCAGTGAAGAAATTCGATCCAGAACGGGGGTTCCGCCTAGCAACATACGCAATGTGGTGGATTAAAGCTTCGATCCAAGAATATATCCTTCGCAGCTGGTCGCTGGTGAAGATCGGCACCACTGCTGCTCAAAAAAAGCTCTTCTTTAACCTGAGACGCCTGAAAGGTCAGATAAAAGCGGTTGAGGAAGGTGATCTGCATCCCGATAATGTGGAAAAAATCGCCACCAAGCTGGACGTGCCGGAGGCTGACGTTGTGTCAATGAATCGTCGGATGACTGGTGGTGACAGCAGCCTTAATGCGCCTGTTAAGCAAGAAGGGGGCGGTGAATGGCAGGATTGGCTTGTGGACGACACGCCCGACCAAGAAGAAGAATTCGCGGAGCGCGAAGAGTTTGATCTCCGAAAACAGATGCTAATATCTGCAATGAAAGATCTGAATGAACGCGAGCAAGATATTCTGAACAAGCGCCGGTTGAGCGAGCCATCTTGGACGCTGGAAGACTTATCTGGCAAATATGGTGTTTCGCGAGAGCGCATCCGCCAGATTGAAATGCGAGCTTTCGAAAAAGTACAGAAAAGCATGCAGGAAGCTGTTGAAGCTCAGCCAGAAGCCTTCTCTCACTAATTACTTAGGGTTGTCTGCTGCTGCGCTTGCGACATCAGGCCCCCACTCTTCTATCAACTTTTGGCGTTGCTTCGCTAATTTCCGAAGCCTTTCCCCTGCCATTGCTTGTATCGCAATAGCGGCTATCATTGGGGCGATGGTGATCACAGCGTAACCTGCCACTGCACCACTGAACATGATCAGCCAGGTGCTCAGTTGCGCCAATACATCCCCAGCACTATCGTTTGTGGCAAAGAGATGCCGAACACTCGGTATGACCGTAGCCATATTACAAAACATAACAATCCGAACTTTGGTCCGAAGATAGAGCGCTGGCCTTTGGAGTGCCATTGAAATGGTTGGAATCATGCCTAGAAAATAAACCACCCCTGCACCAACGGTAAAAATCATCAGCAGTCCTGATACCATCAACTGCATTAAAATAACACTGCTTGCCAGACCTGCCTTTGGTGTTTGAGATTTCGCCATCATTCGCCCCCTTAAATCAATGCTGCTATGACGCTAACGACGGCTGCAAGTGCCGAGATTGTAGCACCGCCCTTCAGACCCATTGCAATGGATTCGGGGTCCACTGCAGAAATCGGTTGTGTTAGTCGGTACTTCGCTCTGTCAAGCTGTGACATCCTGCGAACTGCAGCCGAGAATTCCCGCGCGTCAAGCTGCTGTATCTTCGCCAAATCAACCTCATTCACCAACTTCGAGATCTGACCCGATTTTTGGACCCGCTCGAGTAAATCTGCAACATCGTCCCGCCGCTTTCTATTCTTTAATTTCTTTAAGGCTGGCCGCAGTGCTTTCACAAGTGCTGCCGTCAAATTTGGCAAGCGTTCAACCTTCAGCCGGGTCTGCATAATGCCAAGGAATTTCGTCATTTGCATATTGAATTTATCCGAATTGCCCTGAAATGAGGCCATCTTTCTAAAATCAGCGGCTAGGTCTGGCCCGTGAACCACACAAAATGCTGCAATATGCCGGTCCATCATAACGTTGGAAAGGCTGTCTTTTTGCGCGATTTTGTCCAAATTCTTTAGCATCTGCTTTAGCGACCCAACCCAGTATCTATCAAACCGCGCAGACACGCAGGGCAGCTGCGGATTCATCAAATAGAGGACGTGTTCTGGCCCAAATCCAAGGTCCGGGTTATTAAAGGCACTATGCACCTCTGATAATGAACTCATCCCTTTGGTGATTGCGAGATTTCTTTGCCCTGCGATGTCTGCCAAGCTAGTAAGGAGAGACGTCTTGGATGCCTCTTTTAAAACACTGATGGCCGAGCGATTGTCGCCGATATAAGCATTGAAAATTGCCCCTTGGAAACCGTCTCCCATCAACTTGAGACCGCCAAAGCGGATCGGCCCATCAGGGTGGAGCAACATACAGACCCTAGCTAGCTGCGTCTGATCCCAATTTGTTCCACTGCCTGTCTGCGCCGCTTCGCCAAAACCTAAGATTCCCTCAATCCTATCGTCTAAGACCTCGTCTCTGACGGCAACACGCAACCAATTCAAAAAATCCTTGTCGCGAATAAACCGAATTGCGGCCTCGGGTTTGTTGCAAAAAGCTTCCGCCAGCAATCGTCTATCAGCGATAGACTCTCTTTCAAAAGTCACGGGGCGCGACAGACTTCGGTTAACAAGACCCGATCTTCGGTGTGCCGTCGACCCGTCCATCCAGTCTACTAATTCAATAATTGTCCAGCGCTCGCCCTCTTCATCGGTCAACATTCCCTGTAAGGCTTTTCCCAGCGCTCCGGGAACACTGGTTCCTGCAGTTAAAAATGAATAAGAGCCTTGGTTGATACGGGCGGTTAGTTGCAGCATCGGATCAGTGTCTTCTTGAACAGTTAAATCGCGCCCCACAAACGCAGACAATATCGTCACGCCAATATGAAAAATATCAGCCGCAGGCGTGCCATCACCGCGTGAGCTCTGATCCGCAATGGCAAGCTCCAGAGGCTCCTGAGCAAAGACCCGAAGATATCCTGCAGGTTCTGATACACACTCGCCGATTACAACCTCATCGGTGTTTTCATTTTCCATGAAAAGCCTAGACGGCAAAAGGCCGCGGTGGAGAAAATCACGGTCGTGCAATTGGGCTATGATATAGGTAATGGACGCCAAAACGGTGGTTCGAAGCTGACCAACATTAATAGAATGATGGGTGCCGTTTTCAGTAATAACTCGTCCGCCGGTTGGCCGCTGAAAAACGGTGACCAGTCGTTGTGCCGACTTGCCATTGTCATCAACATGAGCCAAACCACGGGCCACGGGATTAACCAGACCTTTAATAGGCCTACTCACTAGACTACTGTATAAGCCATTTCGAATGGGAACATTTGGACTTTGCACAAGGGCATATAGTGATACTGCAATGTCATTAGAGTCCACAACCATATAGGCTGAGCCACCCCCTGTGTCAAAATCAGGAAGGGGTGTGGAAAAATCGATTTTAAACCGCTCTTCGAACGCAGATTTGTCTGCCAAGCTTTTCGTCTCGTCTGCCAAAAGTCTATTCCCTCCGCTCTGCGTTCATAAAAGATGCTCAATGAACACCCTATGCTGAGGCATTGGATCACAAAGATCACCCCTAATCAAGTAATCCAAAGAATCGCAATTACGCTGACCGAGTAAAATCTTACTTGCTGAACGGGTCGCGCACCAAGATAGTATCATCACGCTCAGGGCTAGTTGAGAGTAACGCTACTGGCGTTTCGATCAATTCCTCGATACGGCGGATATATTTGATCGCTGTTGCAGGCAAGTCTGCCCAAGACCGAGCGCCAAAAGTGCTATCACTCCAGCCCTCAAGGGTTTCATAGACTGGCTTTATTTTTGCCTGGTCTTCCATGCCATATGGTAGATAGTCCAAGACCTCACCGTCCAGCTCATAGCCCGTACAAACCTTCAACTCGCTCATTCCGTCAAGTACGTCTAGCTTCGTCAGTGCAATACCAGTTATGCCTGAGACCTTGACCATTTGGCGCACTAATACTGCATCAAACCAACCACAGCGCCTTGAGCGCCCTGTCACTGTGCCGAACTCATGCCCCTTTGTGCCAAGATGCTGGCCAACCTCGTTGTCTTGCTCGCTCGGAAAAGGTCCCTCGCCGACCCGTGTTGTGTAGGCCTTCGTGATGCCAAGGATATAATCAAGCGCACCCGGCCCCATCCCAGAGCCAGCAGATGCCTGACCAGATACGGTATTAGAGCTGGTCACATAAGGATATGTACCGTGGTCAATGTCCAAGAGGGCGCCCTGTGCCCCTTCAAACAATATCTTTTTACCCTCTGACTGCGCCTGATCGAGTGATCGCCATGTATGAAGTACAAAAGGCAATATCTTCGGGGCAAGCGCCATAACCAGATCAGCCAGTGCCTTTTGATCCAGTGGCTCAGCCCCCATGCCCTTGCGTAGTGCGTCATGGTGCAATGCCAGCCCAGAGATACGTTTTTCAACCAGTTCACGTGACTTCAAGTCAGACATGCGAAGCGCGCGGCGCCCAACCTTATCTTCATAAGCCGGGCCAATACCGCGTCGTGTTGTGCCAATTTTGATCCCGCCCCGACTGTCTTCACGTAGGCCGTCAAGCTCACCGTGAAACGGCAAAATGAGCGTCGCATTAGCGGCGACCTGCAAATTACTTGGATTAATATCAACGCCCTGACCACGCAGCTTATCCATCTCGTCAAGAAGCGCCCAGGGGTCCACAACAACACCGTTGCCTATGACCGACAGCTTGCCACCGCGTACAATACCTGACGGAAGTAACGATAATTTATAAACTTTCCCATCGATAACCAGCGTATGACCCGCGTTGTGACCACCTTGAAAGCGCACGACCACATCAGCTCGCTCAGAAAGCCAGTCGACAATCTTGCCCTTGCCTTCGTCGCCCCACTGCGAACCCACAACAACTACGTTACCCATCTTCTAATCCTCTGCGTTGATACGCGACAAATACGAACGGTCTATTGGCGCGATTAGGTGGTCGGCGTGACCTTACCATCTAAGAAGTAGTGACTGCATTTAAGTCTTAATGCTTCTTGCCGGGAATCGTCGGCTTGAGTCAAGCCCTGAACGGTCCGATAGCCCTTCTTTCTGAGTTTTCTTGCTGCATCGCCCTCGATATCGAATGGAATATAGATTTTATCCCTTGGTGAAGGGGCCTCTAAGGCTCGCAGGATTGTATCAAGATAAATTGAGAAGCCTGTCGCAGGTTCATCGCCGCCATCGCTTGTACGGGCCATATAGCGACCTCCCCGACCCAGCTCACCGCGAACACCGGGAGAAAAAAGTGCAAAGCCTATTCCCGACTTATACTCAAATCCATGCGTTTCGCCGGGATCGATCGTAAGCTTCACACCCGGATGATCCTCGTAAAGCTCGTCCACCAAGCGGCCTAGTCTCGCCACTAACTGGCCGGCAGCCCCGCTTAGATTCAAGCCCCGAAGTTTAGCTAAGCCATCACTAGCTGGGCCCGCCGCCAACAGAATACCAGACAAGACCTCTTTTGCTTTATCGCCAAATTGATCTAGGGCTCCAACATCTTTTTTGTCTAGCGCAGTCACCGCTGTCTCTAGGGCCTCACCCGTCAAATTCAGGCTGTCAGTGACCATGCTAATCATCGGCGCGACCGTCAAATCGATGGTCAGATCGTCCACACCCAAATCCGTTAGCGCCTCAATCGCCAGCGATATCACTTCTTTTTCAGCGGCCAAGCTGTTGCTGCCAATCAGTTCCACACCCGCCTGCATAAACTGGCGACTAGGCCGCACTTGGCTACCTTTTACCCGCACTACATGGCCGCTATAGGCTAGCCGAAGAGGCCGAGCAGCATCGCCAAGACGCGTCTCCGCGATTCGAGCAATCTGGATCGTCATATCAGCGCGCAAAGCCATCACCCGCTGCGTATCGGGGTCCATCAGGCGGAACATCTTGTCACCGTTCTTTTGCCCTGGTCCTTGCAATAAAGTCTCTTCAAACTCAAGCAGAGGCGGCGCCACCCGGTCATAGCCAAACGAGGCAAAGGCGGCATTCAGTTTGTTAACGACATCGGCCTCAAATTCGGCCAGCGGCGCCAATTGATCACGCAGCCCACCGGGCAGCAAGGCACGGTCACCGGCTAATCTGGTTGGTTTCAGTTTTTGCTCGGTGACCATGTGATCCCTCAGTATTTTTAGGGCTAACCCTGTTTATCAAATACGCCCATTTAAAAGGCCAAGCTTTTCGCAGTTTTAACATGCGCCAAAGCCATCAACTGATCAACTACAATAGGCGGCACTGGCTGGTCAACAGCTACCAGACACACAGCCTCTTCGCCTTCAGTTTTTCTGCCCAATGCGAATGTCGCTACGTTCAAGCCATTGTTACCCAAAAGCGATCCCAAAGCACCAATAAATCCGGGCTTATCGTTATTAACCAAATATAGCATATGGGCCGATAATTCGGCCTCTAGCATAACACCGTCCACTTCTACGATCCGCGGCGCACTATTCGAGAACAGCGTTCCAGATACCGTCCGGGTTCTTTTCTCGGACTGGACAGTTAGCTTGATAAGGGTGTGATAGTCACCTTCCCTGTCATGCATCACCTCAGTGATCTCAATATTACGCTGCTTTGCGATCACGGGCGCGTTGACCATATTGACGCTATCCATCAGCGGGCCAAGCAAGCCTTCTACTACAACAGCAGTCAGCGGTTTTGTATTCAGCGCAGAAACGTGTCCCTCATATTCGATGATGACTTTCGTCAGCCCAGTTTCCGTCAATTGACCCGCAAAACTGCCGATCTCTTTTGCTAGGTCCATATACGGCTGCAATAGCGGGGCTTCTTCTGCCGTTAAACTTGGCATATTCAGGGCATTGCTGACGCCGCCAGTTAACAAAAAGTCTGCCATTTGCTCGGCCACTTGCACCGCAACGTTGATCTGCGCCTCGCTTGTGGACGCGCCCAGATGCGGCGTACAAACCACGTTATCCATACCAAATAGTGCATTTTCAGTGGCGGGCTCCTCGGCGAAGACATCAAGGCCAACGCCTGCGACCTTGCCGCTTTCAAGGGCAGTCTTTAAGGCCGCTTCATCGATCAAGCCACCGCGCGCACAGTTCACGATGCGAACGCCGTCACGCATCTTGGCAAACGCATCAGCGCCGATAATACCGCGTGTGTTATCAGTCAGCGGCGTATGCAGCGTGATAAAGTCGGCCCGCTCAAACAAGTCATCCAGCTCGACCTTGGTAATTCCCAGCTGGGCAGCGCGCTCTGGCGACAGATAGGGGTCAAAACCGACCACTTTCATCTTCAGGCCAATCGCCCGCTCGCAGACAATCGCGCCGATGTTACCGCAGCCGATAACGCCTAGGGTCTTACCTGTTAGCTCAACCCCCATAAAGCGGGACTTTTCCCACTTGCCTTGATGGGTACTTTCGTTCGCCTGCGGGATTTGACGCGCAACGGCTAGCATCATCGCGATCGCATGCTCGGCTGTCGTGATCGAGTTACCGAACGGCGTGTTCATCACGCAAACGCCGTGGTTCGTGGCCTCGGGGATATCAACATTATCAACGCCGATACCTGCGCGGCCGATCACTTTCAGGTTCTTCGCCGCTTTCAAGACATTCGGCGTGACTTTAGTAGCCGAGCGAATGGCGAGACCGTCATAGTCACCAATCACTTCGCAAAGCTCTTCTTTGGTTAAACCCGGCTTTACATCAACATCAATACCGCGTGCTTCAAAAACTTCGCGTGCACGAGGGCTCATTTTATCAGAAATCAATACCTTAGGCATTAGATCGTCCTTTCAATTAGGGGGCGGCATATCACCGCGTAAATTTATCATTTGGGAAATCAGCGGCACCCACGCGCCGCCGTAATATCTTTGACAGGCTCTAGGCTTGCATTGATGCTTTCGCACTCGCATAGGCCCAGTCAAGCCACGGCAGCAGCGCTTGAACATCGGACGTCTCAACGGTCGCCCCGGTCCAAATTCGCAGCCCAGCAGGTGCATCGCGGTAGGCCCCGATATCATAGGCAACGCCCTCAGCGTCCAACAGGCCAACCAGCGTCTTTGGCAAGGCCGCCTGTTCATCCGGCGACAGACTAGCCGCCCACGGATCAGCGATCTTTAGGCACACACTGGTATTCGACCGGGTGGCCGGATCAGCGGGCAGAAAATCTATCCAGTCCGTGCGATCAACCCATTCGGCGATCACTGCAGCCGAGCCATCCGCCCTGCCAATCAGACCTTTAAGGCCGCCCACACTGTCCGCCCAGTTAAGCGCGTCCAGATAATCCTCAACGCAGATCATCGACGGCGTATTGATCGTGGCACCAGAAAAGATACCTTCGATCAGCTTGCCGCCCTTGGTCATGCGGAAAATCTTGGGTAGCGGCCACGCGGGGACATAACTTTCTAAGCGCTCGACCGCGCGGGGGCTTAGGATGATCACGCCGTGCGCGCCCTCCCCGCCCAGCACTTTTTGCCAGCTATAGGTGGTTACGTCTAATTTCTCGAACGGTAGGTCGTTGGCGAAGGCTGCACTTGTAGCATCACAGATCGTCAGACCAGCGCGGTCATCAGCGATCCAGTCACCGTTTGGCACCCGCACGCCCGAAGTCGTTCCGTTCCAAGTGAAAACAACATCGCTATCAAAATCAACAGCGGATAAATCTGGCAGATCGCCGTAATCGGCCTGCATCAGCGTCGCGTCTAGGCCGAGCTGCTTGACCACATCGGTGACCCAGCCAGCGCCGAAGCTTTCCCACGCCATCATCGTAACGGGGCGAGCGCCTAACATGGACCACAGCGCCATCTCAACGGCGCCAGTATCAGAACCGGGGACAATGCCAATGCGGTAATCATCCGGCACGCCGAGAATCTCACGGGTGCGGTCGATCGCCAGCTTTAACTTAGCTTTACCGGGTTTTGATCGGTGGGAGCGCCCAGTAGGGGCATCAGACAGTGCAGCAGGTGCCCATCCGGGGCGTTTTGCGCAGGGGCCAGATGAAAATTCTGGCCGCAGAGGACGTATCTCTGGCTTTGAGAGAGTCGGAGTCATCATATTTTCCTTCACTGACCTTACAGACAGTCGCACCCCGTTGGGAGGGCGTGGCCCAATAATGTTGCAGCGACCTTACAGACACCAGTGCCCCGGTTTGGTGAGGCATACCCGATTGCGGAAAATAGTTAAGTTGCCAGAAATGTCAAGTATGATGATTGGGGGGCATTGCCATCACGACGATAGAGAATTATTTCTGCAAAAGTTTGAGCGTGGTGGAAGGATGGGCCCTGAAATGAATTCAGGGTGACAGAATTTAGATTGCATAGCCTCAACACACTCCCGTCATGCTGAACTTGTTTCAGTATCCATCTAGCGGCTTGCTGCGAAACAGGGAATGATAGGGTCGAGCTTGGCGGAGGGATGGACCCTGAAACAAGTTCAGGGTGACGAACTGAGGACCACATTGCTCCAATTTCTATAAATGCGGATACAGGTCATCCCAGTGCGGATTGTCGCGCTCAATCAGATTTATTTTCCAGTCTCGCTGCCAAGCTTTCAACTGTTTCTCGCGCGCAATGGCATCCTCGATACGATCGAATACCTCATAGAAAACAAGTGTCTTGCAGTCATGTTTCTTCGTAAAACCATCCGCGACGCCTTCGCGGTGTTGCCAGATGCGCTTCCGCAAGTCGCTCGTCACGCCGATGTATAGCGTCCCCAATTTGGCTGAAGCCATTATGTATGTGTAGCCAGCTTTCTGCATGCAAGGAGTTTGGCACAAGAATGGATCCTGAAACAAGTTCAGGATGACCGTGCGGGTCAAAACTAAAAACCTCGTCATGCTGAATTTAGTTAAGCATCCATTTGTGGGTCAAAGTCCAATCCGATCCGATTACTATAGGTGCGGAAACAGGGTGACGATGGTTAAGTCAATCGCCCGACTGGCTTTTTGGCGCAATCTTTGGCATAAAGCAGCATGGTTAAGGTCTCCGATACCCTATCGCTTGATGAGAGCGAGATTGAGTTTACCGCTGTAAAGGCCTCTGGTCCCGGCGGTCAGCACGTCAACACGACCAATAGCGCGGTGCAACTGCGTTTTGATGCTGGCGCCAGTACCGTGATAAGCCGCCAGATGATGAATAGGCTCCGACAGAAGGCTGGGCAGCGCATGACCGCTGAGGGCGTGATCATCATCCAAGTGGGCACTAATCGCAGCCAGCACCGCAACCGTGAAGAAGCCATCCAGCGGCTGACCGATTTGTTGGCCAGCGCTGAAAAACCACCCAAGCCGCGCCGTAAGACCAAGCCGTCCAAAGGTGCCATAAAGCGCCGTCTAGACGGTAAAACCAAGCGCAGTCAAACTAAGCAAAAGCGCGGAGCGGTGAAGGATTATTAGGCGTCCGCTGACTGGATGAATTTCAGGAAGGTGCGCGCCGTCAGGTCCGGCTTTTCAGCGTGGAACCAGTGGCCCGTACCAGCGATGATCCGCACTGATGCTTTTGGAAAGCGCTCCAAGATCGGCGCGCGGTGTTCATTGCGGATATAATCGCTATCGCCGCCCTTGAGGAACAGCACCGGGCCGCCGTAAGGCGCATCACCGTCCACCGCAGCGGAGATCCCATCATACCCATCAGCGATCTCATCAAGACCAACCCGCCAGCCATGCGTGCCGTCTGATCGCCGCCGCCAATTGGTTAATAAGAACGACAGCACCGCCGGTTGGTCCTCATAATCTTTTAAGATCGCTTTGGCGTCCGCCCTACTGCTGGCATCTGATGCTGCAACCGCTTTCATGCCCTTGACTATCTCGGTGTGATTGGGGGCATAGGCAATCGGTGCGATATCGCCGATGGTCAGGCTTTTCACCCGGTCAGGCGCCAGTAAGGCAAGCTGCATCGCCGTCTTCCCGCCCATCGAATGGCCGTAGATATGAGCGCTATCGATACCCAGCGCGTCCAAGCCATCCAGCACATCACCTGCCATATCTGGATAGGTCACCGCGTCGGCGTGGGGGCTGCGTCCATGATTGCGTAGATCAAAGCTGATCACCCGGTACCCAGCTTCCTCGACGGGGCGAGAGATCATACCCAGATTATCCGCTGAGCCAAAAAGCCCATGCAGGAAAACCACTGGCTCGCCCGAGCCGCTATCGCGAACAAATAGCTCTACCATGATGATCTTACCGCTTGGTGCCCGATAGGCCCTTGCCCCGCACCAAAGCCGGGAGCGCGCTTGATCGCAGACCTCAGAAAGGCAATACTAGCCTCCACCGCTTGCGCTAAATCATCGCCGTGCGCTAAATGGGCCGCGATGGCGCTGGCTAGTGTACAGCCAGTACCATGGGTATGTTTGCTATTGATACGCGGGTTATCAAAGCGCTCACTGCCAGAGGCTGTGACCAGTAAATCTGTCAGGATGTCGCCCTCACCGTGACCGCCTTTGATCAGCGCAGAGTGGCTTCCAGCCTTGATCAGCGCCGTTCCAGCTTCTATCATCTTTTCATAATTCGATATTTCTATATTTGTCAAAATATAAGCTTCGGGCATGTTGGGCGTGATGATCGTAGCGCGCGGCACCAGCCGGTCTTTGATCGCCTGCACCGCATCGCCTTCCATCAGCGGATCGCCACTTGTAGCAACCATCACCGGGTCGACGACAAGCTGACCTTTATAGTTTAAGCGGTCCAATTCATCTGCCACTGCATGAATAATCTCGGCCGAGAATAGCATCCCGGTTTTAATCACGTCTGCACCGATATCTGATAGCACCGCCCTCATCTGGTTGACGACCATCTTCGCTGAGACGGCCTCTACATGCGTCACGCCTAATGTATTTTGTGCGGTGATCGCTGTGATTGCCGTGGAAGCATATCCGCCAAGCATGGTGACGGTCTTGATATCTGCCTGAATGCCCGCACCGCCGCCGCTGTCTGATCCAGCGATGATAAGAACTCTGCCCGGCTGATTATTTTGCGTCATTGGCTCGACCCTATCAAATAGATGGCAGCGCACTCATTGCACCTGCATCGACCATGGCCTGATGCATTTTCAGCGCCTGCGCTGTCTCTGCCACATCATGGACGCGGATGATCTGAATGCCTTGATTAACGCCCGACAGCGCTGCCGCTAGTGACCCACCAAGGCGCTGCTTTGGATCATCTTGCCCGGTGGCAGCCCCGATGAAACGCTTCCGCGATGCACCCAGCAAAACGGGCACGCCCAGCGTATGGAATAGCGCTAGCCCATTCATCAAATTCATATTGTCTTGTACCACCGCTTTACCAAAGCCGATACCCGGGTCGACGATGATCCTTGATCGGTCGATGCCCGCTTCACGGCAAATCTCGATGCGCTCAGATAGATAATCAAATACATCCAGTAGCACGTGGTCATATTCCGGCGCATCCTGCATAGTGGCGGGTGTGCCCTGCGCATGCATTAAGATCACCGGCGCACTGCTATCCGCTGCGATTTCCAAGGATTCAGGGTCATACGCAAGCGCCGATACATCATTGATGATGTGCGCTCCAGCCTGAACAGCAGCCTTCATCACCACCGAGTGACGGCTATCAATACTGATCGGGATGTCAGCGTCCTTCAGAGCTTCAATAACGGGCACAACGCGCTCAACCTCATCGCCCTCCCACACGGGCCTAGCGCCGGGCCGGGTGCTTTCGCCGCCGATATCAATAATATCAGCGCCTGCCGCGATCATCGCCTTTGCGTGCGCCACCGCAGGCCCAGTCTCTGCAAAGTCGCCGCCGTCTGAAAAACTATCGGGTGTTACGTTTAAAACACCCATCACCAACGGCCTTGTGAAAGGCAGGGGCAGTTCACAACCGGGCAGCTCCATCGCGCTGCGCGGGGCGGCCAAGCGATCAATTGCTGTTTGGATCAAGCTTTGCAGCTCATAGGGGGCTTTGGCCGAAAAATCTGCTAGCTCATTCCACGCCAAGACATCATCAAGCACGACAGAGGACTTGCGGCGAACATATAAATGAGCAGCCATGAAGCGAAGCGACGATCCACCGAGGCGAAGCCCCGATAAACCGCCGTATCTAGCACCAAGAGGGACAAGATAAAGCTTGTCCCCCTCGATATACTCATAGCCTTCAGCTATCATATGATTTTAGCTTTCCGTCTGCGGTTCACCGTCGGCGTCAAGGTCGTCCTTTGTCTTCTTGGACGATGGCGCACGAGACGCTCCGGGTAGGGCTGACGCTGGTTTTCCACTCTTGTCAGACTTGTCATTCCCAGTGCGGATTTCCTCACCACTGATCAAGGCCTTGATTTCATCGCCAGTCAGGGTTTCGTATTCCAGCAGTGCCTCGCCGATAATGTTCAGTTGATCACGATGATCGGTTAGGATCTTCTGAGCCCGCTCATAGCCTTCATCGACAAAACGTTTGATCTCATCATCAATCATTTTTGCGGTCTCATCAGAAACATTCTTCTGTTGGGACACCGAATGGCCGAGGAAAACTTCCTGTTCATTTGCAGAATATTGGATCGGCCCCAGCTTGTCTGACATACCCCACTGGGTGACCATCTTGCGCGCAAGTCCGGTTGCTGACTGGATATCGCCTGAAGCGCCAGAAGAAACTTCACCGTAGCCGAAAACCATTTCTTCGGCGACGCGTCCGCCCATGGCCATCGCCAAGTGATCCAGCATTTTCTGGCGGCGGAAGCTATACTCGTCCCGCTCCGGCAGACTCATCACCATGCCAAGGGCACGGCCACGCGGAATGATGGTCGCCTTATGGATCGGATCCAGATGGGTACAGTGCAGGGAAACGAGAGCATGACCACCTTCGTGATAGGCTGTCATCTTTTTCTCTTCATCGGTCATGATCATGGATTTGCGCTCGCTACCCATCATCACTTTATCTTTAGCGTCTTCAAAGTCTTGCATAGTCACTTGCTTGCGGTTGCGTCGCGCGGCCATCAATGCGGCCTCATTGACCAAGTTAGCAAGATCGGCACCGGAAAAGCCAGGAGTCCCCCGAGCGATAACACGAGCATCAACATTGACAGAAACCGGCACTTTACGCATGTGGACGTCAAGAATTTTCTCACGACCCTCAATATCAGGATTGGGCACAACGACCTGACGGTCAAAGCGGCCAGGACGCAATAGTGCTGGGTCCAACACATCCGGACGGTTGGTGGCCGCCAGGATAATAATACCATCGTTGGATTCAAACCCGTCCATCTCGACCAGAAGCTGATTCAACGTCTGCTCGCGCTCGTCGTTACCGCCGCCAAGACCAGCACCACGGTGGCGACCAACGGCGTCAATCTCGTCAATAAAGATAATGCAGGGAGCGTTTTTCTTGGCCTGCTCGAACATGTCACGTACACGCGACGCGCCCACGCCAACAAACATTTCCACGAAATCAGAGCCTGAAATGGAGAAAAATGGCACGTTGGCTTCACCAGCGACCGCCCGTGCGATTAGTGTTTTACCTGTACCAGGAGGACCGACTAGCAGCGCACCTTTTGGAATTTTTCCACCTAGTTTGGTGAACCGACCTGGGTCCTTGAGGAAATCAACAATCTCTTCCAGCTCCTGCTTGGCTTCCTCCACTCCGGCAACATCTTCAAACGTTACATGGCCATTAGCCTCGGTCAGCAAGCGCGCTTTCGATTTACCAAAGCTCATCGCACCGCCACCGCCGCCGCCTTTGCCCTGCATCTGACGCATGAAATATATCCACACACCGATCAACAACAGCATTGGTAACCAACTAAATAGAGCACCCGTTAGAAATCCACCGTCTGCTTCCTTGGCTTCAATCTGCACAGATGTCGGCAACAGCCGGTCCATCACATTGAAGTCCGGCGGCATATGCGTAACGAAACTTGTGCCGGCTTTATCCGTCCAAACGATCTTGCGTTCCTCAAAGACGGCCTTTTCAACCTGCTCTGCTTCAGCTTGCTTAATAAAATCACTATAGGACTTTTCCTGCATCGCTGCGTCGCCCTGAAAGCGAGAGAATAGGAAGAAAAGCATGAGAATGAGGCCAGCCCATACAAGAAGATTACGAGATTTTGCGTTCACGGTAGAACCTTTCTAAGTCGCTGTTTCCAGCGTTTGCTGATTATACGTTTGAATCAGCCTTTCGTATCACTTTGCGCAATTATACGAGTGATAACATCATAGATGTGGAGATAAGACTATCTGCCCATTTTACAAGTAGCAAACACTTATGTTTTCGCAGCCAACTTTATATACTGATCAAACACCTTAGCCCAAGCAATAGATGGCAGTCTATTCCAACAGAAAAATTGCATTTCGGCCATCCGCCAACGGCTCTATGATACCATCTTTTCGAACGCCCCACACCAAACTTTGCTTCAGGCTTTTTTGGCCCTGAATGTCATGAGGAACAAGGGCTGGGTCAACATCTAAAGCTGGTGTTTTGTATCCAACGCTTTCATATGTATCCGGAGCAATCTGCCAACGCCCATCAAAAACACCGCCAGCAGCAACGACCATTTGCGCGGGCGTTGCTGCCATTTCCCGAACGATAGAAACCTTGCTTTGCCCCGCACCTGTCACCAGCGCCCCACCAAGCGTTCGCCCAAGCATGTCATCCCTGAGGCTGTTATACATGTCTTCCAGCTTGGCAAACCGGGGTGGATAGTGCCCGGCGCCAATTTCTTTGAAAAGATCTGCCAATAATCGGAGCGCAACTTCGTCCGGAGCCTTGCGAAGCGCCGCTATGTCGATGAACCCGTGACCATAAGCATTAAAGTGAACGCACTCGCCTTTCAGCAGATCGACATAATGATGAATTGCCGACTGTGCCCTCGCCAGCGACTTGGCAGTCTGCCACAGCCGAGCGCTTGTCAGTCCTTCCAGCGGCGGATTTTCAAGCATTTTTCGAGCTTTAATACGATCATAGCGCTCGTCGTTATTGCTAGGGTCCTCGATCCATTCCTGCTCCATTGCATTTAGTGCCAGAACCAGCCGCTCCCTCGGCACATCTAATAGGGGCCGCACCAATTTGGCTGAGCTTGACCTTGGGCTACCCGGTACATTTGCGACATCGGTCATGGCTGAGAGGCCAGCAAGGCCACTGCCGCGCGCCAACCGTACAAGCACCGTCTCAGCTTGATCATCCAACTGGTGACCGGTCAAAATCCAGCGGCTGTTCAAGGCTGCGGCCTGCTTTCCAAGCAGCTGGTATCTAGCTTGCCGTGCCAGCGCCTGAATATTAGAAGCGGGCTTTGCACCTGCCCATTTTATAATCTGGTGATGAATATCGTGGCTAGACAGCCAAACGCCCACTTGCAAGGCCTCTGCCGCCGAGTCTGGGCGTAGATCATGATCAATCGTAATTGCTGTGATTGGCCGAATTTTCGCAGCCAGCAGCGCAAGTGCCAGAGAGTCAGCGCCGCCAGACACAGCGACGACCATATGATCGCTGCTAGGCACACCGAGATGCGTTAACTTAGCATCAAGCTCGTCAGCGCTATAGGGAGCGCTATATGGGATAAGCCCTGACAATAGCTGTCCTAACTACAGTTCGCCCTTATGCGGACAGCATTCGCCTGCCGCTGTAATCTGTCTGGTGAGCTAGCATATGCCCGGTCAAATTCTGCAAGCACGTCGCACGCATCGGAGCGATTATCCATTCGTAGCATCGTTCCCGCTAACTCGACCAGCGAAGCCGGAGCTTTGTCATGATCCGGAGCAGACTGAAACACCTCAAGGAACTGCTCGGCAGCGCGCCCTGTTTGATTTTCCAAAAGATAGACTTTACCTAGCCAGTAGCGGGCGTTGGTTTTCAAGCCGTCATCGGCAGCAACCTCTAGGAATTGACTGAGAGCGACTTGTGCGCTTGTCGTATCACTAGCCCTGACAAAACCAAAAGCGTATGCAAATTTCGCCGCATCATCGCCCTCGGGTAATTGCACGACAGGGGTAGCGGGTATATTTGTTGGCTGCATATCAGATTGCGGCTGATTGCCGCCGGTCCTAGTGTCGCCAGGATTTTCTAGATCAATGACAGCGTCGCCTTGATCGCCACCGGGGAGCGCTGATTTTTCGACTGCGCGAGATTCAAGTGCGGTCATCCGCTCATCCAGCTGGCGCTGACGAAATTCGATTTGTTCCAGGCGGCCTGTAAGGTTCCTCAGCTCTCGCTCGATTTGCGAAATTTTGGTGACTATGACGGCCTGCGACTGCCCTGTTGTGTCGGGTGTAACTGTCTGAGGCAAGGCTACACCAGCCGCTGCGGGCAGATCGCCACCTTGAAAAACACGGCGTTGTACGGACCTAAGCTGGCGCTCTAATACCTCAACTTTGCGCTCTAAGGCTGACACGTCCTGTGCCGTTACGCTAGCCCCGCTGCCACCAAGAAGAACGGCCAAAGAGACAGCCAGTCCCATCACTAAATTACGCGCTTTCATCATCGTGAACACCTCATATAAAGACTATTTCTCTGCACTATACCTACAGTCTGACGATTGAATACGTCAAAAACAGGACGGCCCCGTAACCATTGAAGGTACAGGGCCGTTCATCGTCATCAACTTAGATTATTTTACAACAATCATTCCACGACGGTTCTCACGGTGACTACTGTCCCCTGAGCCGATCATAACGGGACGCTCTTTACCGTAGCTAACTGTATCCAGCTGGCTAGATGAAACGCCCATAGAGATTAGATAATCGCGAACAGCAACCGCCCGGCGATCGCCAAGAGCTAAGTTATAGTCCCGCGTGCCACGCTCATCGCAGTGGCCTTCGATCAATAAAGAAGCGCTGCCAACTTCACCAAGCCAAGACGCCACATCTTGCAGTGTTTCCATTGCACCAGCGTCCAGCTCTGAACTATCGTAATCGAACAATACACGGTCACCACCGACATAAGCTGTCATTCCTTCACCCGTTGCACCAAGTGCCAGTGCCTCAAGCTTTGGATCAACCGGGGCTGTCATCTCGGGAGCCGCTGGGGCCTGCTCGATGGTCTCAGGGACACCAGTATCAACTACTGGCTCGGGTTTATCGCTACACGCAGCGACAAATAATACTGTCGCAGACAACACCGCGATGTTACGACCAAATCCAGTGAATTTCATAAAAGCTCCCTTCGACCGGTAATCCGGTTCAATGATAAAATGATCCGGCTTAGCCCCGCCAGAGTCTCAGAAACTATAATTACAGTACCATCATCAGGCAAGCAATGACTGACTTCAATTTTCAACTAATTCATCATTTTTACAGCAGTATTAGCCAAAAGGGACTAAAAACAGGCGTTATATTAGTGTTTCTGAGTATATTTCACACCTATGGAAGGGATTAGCTAATTTTGTCCAGTCGCTTGCCAAAGTTGATTCGCGCTACATTTCCTTTTCATGAAGTCATGAGGTAGCACTTGATATCTCTGGCGGAGCGACCACTTTAATTAGACCGTAATGACCGTTCATCTAGCCTGCCCCGCTGGAACATGATAGGATAAATGATGATCAAAGCTCTCCCTCTTAGTAATCGTCGAGTGCTGCACCTTAGCGGCCCCGATACTGTCACCTTTTTGCAAGGCCTTATCACCAATGATGCCGCCAGGGTAACCGATAGAACGCCTATTTATGCGGGCATGTTAACGCCGCAAGGGAAATACCTGTTCGACTTTTTGATTTTCTCCGATCAAAGCGGAGGGTTTTATCTGGATATTGATGACTCGGATTTGACTGATCTTCAGCGCCGCTTGATGATGTACCGACTGCGCGCGAATGTGGAGATCACGGACGTCAGCGATGGTATGCAGATTTGGGCGTTTAGTGACCATAATGACAGCATTGCCCCTGACCCCCGGTCAAGTCAATTGGGGGGCCGGGCTATTCTTGATAATGCCCCAAAGGGCACCAGCGAATGGGCCTTTGATGACTATAATGACAGGCGGATTAAGCTGGGTATTCCAGACGCTCAAAACGACATGATACGGGATAAATATTTCTGGCTAGAGTGCGGCGCCGAGCGCTTAAACGGGGTCGATTTTCATAAAGGCTGTTATGTCGGCCAAGAACAAACAGCGCGCATGAAACACCGCGCGACCTTAAAAAAAGGCCTATTGCCATTTCAGTTTTCGGGGAAGCCTCCGGCCAAAGATAGCGACATTTTAAACGGTGCAGGAAAAGTCATTGGTCGCCTTCACAGCATCGGCGATACCCACGCAATTGGCTTTGTTCGCTTTGAAAAAATAGATGATGCCCTCACCGCGGACGGAGTTCCGTTGCTGGCTGCTGTACTTGAATAAAGAATAGACTTTATCAAAAAGGGGAATTTTATGTCCAAAAGCAAGAAGCAACAGGCTCAAGAAAAATCTGAGCGCAAGACCTTCATTGTCATGGGCGTGATTATTTTAGTCATATTAGTTGCCTTTTGGAGCATGTAGCACCCCTAGCTCTCGTCTTTTAGAGCGGCTTGTGCTGCAGCTAGGCGTGCAATCGGCACGCGGTAGGGGGAGCACGAGACATAATCTAACCCAAGACCGTGGCAAAATTCGACCGATGCTGGATCACCACCGTGCTCGCCGCAGATGCCTACTTTCAGATCCGGTTTCGTGGCCCTGCCCCGCTCTACGCCCAGCTTAATCAGTTCGCCAACGCCGTCTTGATCGATCGACACAAAGGGATCTTGGGCGAAGATATCTTTCCGCACATATTCATCTAGGAAGCGCGAAGCATCATCGCGGCTGATCCCGATACATGTCTGGGTTAAGTCATTGGTACCGAAGCTGAAAAAATCAGCGGCTCTGGCGATCTCACCGGCCTGAAGCGCAGCGCGAGGCAGCTCGATCATCGTCCCTACTTGATAGGTAATCGAATGGCCCGTCTCAGCAAAAACCTCGGCGGCAACCGCTTCAACCCGTTCGCGGAGCATGGCGAGTTCCTTCTCGGTAGCAACAAGCGGAATCATAATTTCCGGCACGACGGTCTCGCCCATTTCCTGCTCAACTTCGATGGCCGCCTCGACGATTGCTCTAGCCTGCATCTCATAGATTTCAGGGTAGCTGATGCCCAAGCGACATCCACGGTGGCCAAGCATGGGGTTAAATTCATGCAGTTCCAGCGCGCGTCTCCGCAGGCGTTTCAGCTCAACGCCCAAAGATTCGGCTAGGGCTTCAAACTCACCCTCCTCGCGCGGCAAAAATTCATGCAGCGGCGGATCAAGCAAGCGGATCGTTACCGGCAAGCCGTGCATAATCTTGAAAATGCTGACAAAGTCACTCTTTTGCATCGGCAAGATTTTCGCGAGCGCTGCCCTGCGGCCCTCTTCATTCTCGGCTAAGATCATCTCCCGCACGGCTAAGATACGGTCTTCTTCAAAGAACATATGCTCGGTCCGGCAAAGCCCAATACCTTCAGCGCCGAACTCGCGCGCCGTGGCGACATCGCTAGGTGTATCAGCGTTGGTGCGAACCCTCATGGTGCGGACTTTATCAGCCCAAATCATCAGGCTAGCAAAATCGCCACCCAGCTCAGGCTCGATGGTCTCGACCGCGCCCTGCATCACTTCGCCTGTGCCGCCATCAATCGTGATCAGGTCACCGCGCTTGATCTCTCGGCCCCGGCACCGCATCACACCCTCGCGGGCATCAATTTGAAGATCGCCAGCGCCCGAAACGCAGGGTCGTCCCATGCCCCGCGCAACAACCGCCGCATGGCTGGTCATCCCGCCGCGAGCCGTTAGAATTCCGCGGGCCGCGTGCATGCCGTGAATATCTTCTGGGCTGGTCTCAGCGCGGCATAAAATCACATCGTGGCCAGCTTTGGATTCCAGTTCCGCCTCATCGGAATCAAACACCGCAATACCGCAGGCCGCCCCCGGCGATGCTGGCAACCCGCGCGTGATCACATCGCGCTTGGCATTTGGGTCCAATGTTGGATGCAGCAACTGATCAAGCGCACCCGGCTCAACCCGCATCACAGCAGTTTTCTCGTCGATCAAACCGTCAGCAACCATATCCACTGCGATCTTGAGGGCAGCCTTGGCTGTCCGCTTGCCCGAGCGGGTTTGCAGCATCCACAGCTTGCCTTTCTGGACGGTGAACTCAATATCCTGCATGTCGCGGTAATGTTGCTCCAGCTTATTGAAGGCTTCGCCGAGCTGCTTAAAAACACCTGGCATGCTTTCTTCCATGCTGGGTTTGTCGCTGCCGGCTTTTTCCCGGGCGGCTTTTGTCAGATTTTGCGGCGTGCGGATACCGGCCACTACATCCTCGCCCTGCGCATTGATCAGATATTCGCCGTACCAAGCATTTTCGCCAGTTGATGGGTCGCGGGTGAAGGCAACGCCTGTGGCGCTTGTGTCGCCCATATTGCCAAACACCATTGCCTGCACATTAACCGCTGTGCCCCAGCTTTCTGGTATATTATTCAGTTTTCGGTACACCTTCGCCCGGTCGATTTGCCAGCTGCTAAAGACTGCGCTAATGGCGCCCCATAACTGCTCGCGCGGATCCATCGGGAACGGATGGCCCAGCTGTTCTTCGGCCTTGGCTTTAAACTTTTCTGTAACGCTTTTCCAGTCCTCAGCGCTTAGATCAGTGTCTAGATAATAGTCCCGGTCTTCCTTGTAAATTTCTAGGATATCTTCAAAATGATAATGATCAACGCCCAGCACAACATCGCAGTACATCTGAATAAAGCGGCGGTAACTGTCATAAGCAAAACGCTCGTCCCCGGCTTGCTTGGCAAGACCAACAACCGTCTCATCATTCAGCCCCAAGTTCAGCACCGTATCCATCATGCCCGGCATTGATACCCGCGCACCGGACCGCACTGAAACGAGGAGCGGATTGTCCGCATCGCCGAACATGGCACCGACCGCTGCTTCAACCTGCTGGATGGCGGCGTCCACTTGCGCCTCTAACTCACCGGGATATTCACGGCCATTATCATAATAGTGTGTGCAGACCTCAGTGGTGATCGTCAGGCCGGGCGGGACAGGCAGACCTAGGCTAGCCATTTCTGCTAGGTTCGCGCCCTTGCCGCCGAGTAAGTTTTTCATATCAGCGCGACCATCGGCCGAACCGTTACCAAACGCATACACCCACTGTGTCATGTAAAAAGTCTCCTGAAGAGCTGGCGATATGATGAAGACAGCCCTGCCACCGACTATTCTTCTGGACCTGCGCATAACTGCGAATCTTCTTTTTAGCGCGCACTCATCCTGTACCAAGCGCATCGGGATTTCAATAGCTGGATCGGGGTATAAAACGGCTTTGGTTTAACCCTCAATCTGTGAAAAATCCGCCACCTGATCCACAGCATTCTTGAAAGCTGACAGCATGGCCAATCGATTTTCCCGCAGGGCGGCGTCGTCTGCGTTGACCATCACACTGTCAAAGAAGCCATCAATTGGCCCGCGCAGTTTGGCGAGCTCCGTCATGGCGTTAGTAAAGTTTTCTTCAGCTAGGGCCATTTTAACCGCGGCCTTCGTGTGACTAATCGCCTGATACAGTGTTTGATCGGCAGCTTCCGACAGCAGTTTATCGCTGGGAATTGCAAAAGTATCCTGTTCCGCTTTGGCTAGGATATTCGCCGCACGCTTATAGCCTGCCAGCAGATTCGCACCGTCCTCGGTCTTCACAAACGCCTGAAGTGCATGAACGCGAGCCAAGAGCAGGACCCAATCATCAGCGCCATCGAGCGCAAAAACGGCGTCGATCAAATCATGCCGCACGCCTTCAGCTTTCTGCTGCACTTTTAAACGATCGGCGAAAAAGGGAAGGATCGCGTTCAACCCACTATCCTGTATAAAACTTGCAGATGTTTGGCTCTGGGCCTCACCAATCTGAAGCTTACCACTCACGTTCGCGGGCGCTGCTTTAATAGCTGCCGAAATCAAACGCTTCGACTTATTCTGATCGCTGATGACATCGAACATATTCTTTAGCGCAGCTATGGCCGAGTTTTGATGCAATTCGGCTGATATCTGAATCAAATCGATTAAACTTATCCTCAATCCATTCTCGGTGATCAGTCGAATGACGCCGAGGGCGGCACGGCGGAGGGCGAAGGGGTCTTTCGATCCGGTCGGCTGTTGATTGATACCAAAAAAACCAACCAGGGTATCGATTTTTTCAGCCAGCGCCACTGCCACCGATACGGGCGCAGAGGGGCAAGCATCAGACGGGCCAGCGGGGGCGTAATGATCGCGGATGGCGTCTGCCACCTCTTCGCTCTCGCCCTGCTCCAGCGCATAATAGCGACCCATCACACCTTGCACTTCGGGGAACTCATAGACCATATGACTTGTCAGATCGGCCTTGCAAAGCGCCGCAGCGCGCTCAGCCTCTTTACGCTCTGCGCGACAAGCCTTAGCCAAATAACCAGCGAGGGCCGTGATACGCCCCACCCGGTCAGCAACGCTGCCCAGCTGTTTGTGAAAGACAATGTCCGTCAGGTTAGGCAGCAGGTCATCCAGTATCTTGCCGCCGTCTTTGGTTTTGCGGTCCTGATCCCAGAAAAAGCGCGCATCGGCCAGCCGAGCGGCGATAACTTTTTCATTCCCCGCCGCCACAACCGCGCCGCCGTCGCTGGCGATCAGATTAGAGACAGTGATGAAATTGGGCGCCAGCTTGCCGGTTTTGGGATCGCGCAGTACGAAATACTTCTGATCTTTCCGCATGGTCAGGATCAGCACTTCCTCCGGTACACTCAAAAACTCAGGATCAAAACTACCGATCAGCGGTACGGGCCATTCAACAAGGCCAGCGACCTCAGCCAGCAGGCCTTCATCCACGATCAGCTCCAAGCCCTTTTCAGCCGCAAGTCTCTCTGCGCCGTGCTGGATCGCCAGCATCCGGTCAGCCGCACTAAGCAACACCTTCGCTGTCTCCAGCTTTTTCTTATATTCAGCAAAATCAATAACGCTGAAAGTCTTTGGCGCCATAAAGCGGTGACCCGATGTGGTATTGCCGCATCGAACACCATCAAGCTGCACATCCACCAGCTCACCACCAAATAAGCAAATCATTGAATGGAGTGGTCTTACCCAGCGCAAATCGCCCTCGCCCCAACGCTGTGATTTGGGCCAAGAGAAGTTTTTAATAATCGTCGGTAATTGGCTGGACAAAATATCCGCCGTTGGCTGACCAGCTTTCTCAATCACAGCGAAATAAAACTCGCCTTTTTTTTCCGCGCGGACTTCCAGATCATCAACCGTAATACCAGCGCCGCGGCAAAAGCCTTGCAGCGCTTGCTCGGGCGCACCAACACGAGGCCCCCGGCGCTCTTCCCGTACATCAGGCGTGCGATCAGGCACATCTTTAATCACCAGCGCCAATCTGCGCGGCGTATAATAGCTTGCAGATGATCCGACCGTCAGTCCGGCTTCATTCAATGCCGCCAACATGGCTTTTTCCAGATGCTCGGCGGCGTTTTTCTGCATGCGCGCCGGAATTTCCTCCGAGAGAAGCTCGATCAATACTTCAGCCATGACTATTGCTCCTCCTTCGGCGTCTGCCAGTCCGGATATTTTTCCTGCCAAGCGGCTGCATTACGATCGATCCATGCCCGGCACGACCCTTTGGCGAGATCACGAACCCGGCCAATATACGCCTGTCGCTCGGTCACCGAAATCACGCCACGAGCATCTAACATATTAAATGTATGGCTGGCCCGAATGCATTGCTCATAGGCCGGAAGCGGTAGGTCAGCCTCAATAAGTCGCTGGCATTCCTTCTGGGCTTCTTCAAAGTCGCGGAATAGCTTTTCGGTATTGGCAATCTCGAAGTTATACTTGGATTGTTCCACTTCGTTTTCATGATAAACATCGCGGTAAGTGACACCTGCGCCGTTGAAATCCAAGTCGTAAACATCATCAACGCCTTGAATATACATGCATAATCGCTCCAAACCGTAGGTCAGCTCACCGGATACAGGATGGCAATCAACGCCGCCCACTTGCTGGAAATAAGTAAACTGGCTGACTTCCATGCCGTCGCACCAAACCTCCCAGCCAAGGCCCCACGCGCCCAGCGTCGGGCTTTCCCAATCATCCTCAACAAAGCGAATATCATGCAGATCGGTATCAATGCCAATGGCTTTCAGGCTACCTAGATAGCGATCCTGCAAGTCCTTTGGGCTGGGCTTCATGATCACTTGAAATTGATAATAATACTGCAACCGCATCGGGTTATCGCCGTAGCGACCATCGGTGGGCCGGCGACAGGGCTGAATAAACGCCGCGTTCCAAGGCTCTGGCCCCAGTGCGCGGAGCGTCGTGGCGGGATGAAATGTCCCGGCGCCCATTTCCATGTCATACGGCTGCAAGATCGCGCAGCCTTGGTCAGCCCAATAGCGTTGCAACGTCAAGATCATATCTTGAAACGACAGTCCCTGTGATGATTTAGTATCAGCCATAATGATGCTCTTTAAAATCGGTCAAAAATATCTTTGTTCTGACTAGCCATTTAGCCGGCTAAGGTCAAGCGGTCAGGACGATCGGCGCGGACTTTGTGATCACAAATGTATGTTCATATTGGGCGGCATAGCCACCATTATTAAGCCAAAGCGTCCAGCCATCGTCAGCGTCCTCATAATATCCAGTGCTTTTTGAGGCTAAGAATGGCTCGATGGTTACGACTTGGCCAAGTTGGAATTTCTCCCGCAGTGATGGCTGATAAACAGGCGGAATGTCGGGTTCCTCATGAATCCAGGCCCCAACGCCGTGACTATGCAGACCCCGCACCACGCGCAGTTTATGTTTATCTGCTTCACGAGAAATAACCCGTCCCACGGTGTTAATCTTGGCGCCAGCTCTCGCTTGATACATCGCTCTTCGCTGGGTATCCTTGGTGGCCTTGAGGAGGGCGTGTTTATCGGGTGTAATGTCACCAACTGCAAAACTAGCGCCTGTATCACCGAAAAATCCGTCTTTGGCGGCTGATACATCAATATTCACCAGCGTGCCCTCAGGGAATGGGACCTCGTTAGGGACACCGTGCGCGATCGCCTCCCCCACCGAAATACAGGTATGGCCGGGAAATTCGTAAGCCAGAATTGGCGCCGACGTAGCGCCCGCGCCAAAAAGCATCTTACCTGCCATTTCATCCAGTTCTGCGCCCGTAATGCCGGGCCTGACCAGCGCGCCCATCGCCGCCAGCACATCACGGCAAATCCCGCCGATCTCGCGCAGTTTGGTTAGCTGATCATCATTTTCAATGATCAAGGCGCATCACCTGTGTCGCGTATGGCCTCATGGTGGCGGATGACTTCTTCGATAATGAAATTCAGAAACTTCTCGCTAAACGCTGGGTCCAGATTGGCGGCACTGGCTAGGTCTTTCAACCGCTCAATCTGTTCTTCTTCGCGGGCTGGATCAGCAGGCGGTAGCTCATGCTCGCGCTTATAATAACCGACTTTTTTGGTGATTTTAAATCGCTCAGCCAGCATGAACACCAGCGACGCATCGATATTATCAATGCTCTCACGGAACTCTTTGAGCTGTGCCTTTTGTTCGTCGCTGGTTGTCACGGTCTATCTCCCAAATCGGCCCCATTGCGCTTTTTCTTCTAGGCTGGATAAAATGCCGCCCGCAATATCGCCAGCCATATCCTCGCCTATAGCCCCGGACTTTGACATGCCAAGCAGTGACATCAGACCTTTTTTCTTTTCGCCGACTTTTTTAATTCGCACTTTGTCGCCAAAACGGTCCTTCAGCACCTTTCGCATCTCACCAGTCTCATCTATCAAGCCTAACCGTTTTGACTCAGCTCCGGTGAAAAATTCACCCGAGAAAATCTTTCCTCGAAGTCCTTTCAGACGCTTGCCCCGGCGATCGCGGACCATTTTCTTGAAAAACTCATGCACTTCGATCTGTATGCCTTTTAGATGTTCAACATCGCTCTCATCCTCGGGCATGAAGGGATCAAGCTGGCTTTTCCGCTCTCCCGCTGAATAGACCCTGCGTTCAACGCCCAGCTTTTTCATCGCTTCAACATAGCCAAAACCGCCAGATATGACGCCAATACTGCCAACAATTGATGCCTCATGAGCGTATAATTTATCACCTGCTAGCATCAACATATAGCCGCCGCTGGCTGCAACATCCTCCGCAAACGTTAGGACTGGGATGTCTTTTTCCCGTGCCAAATCACGGATGCGGTCGGTGATAAATGCCGACTGAACGGGCGATCCACCGGGCGAATTTATCTGAAAGGCTATGGCGGATAGCCCGCGCAGAGCAAACGCTTCGTCAAGTGTCTCAGCAATTGATTCCAGCGTCAGGCCCTTTGAGAAGCGCCCCCCTTCTCCGATCACGCCCGTCAGCCGCACCACGGCCACGAGGGGTGGTTTTTCGCCGAAGATTTTGGCCCTAAGCGTATGCAGATTATCTAAAAATTTGCCCATAACGACTGCTTTTCTTTCCAATAATATTCATGCGGCCTCGACCCCATATATGAAGCCACTTGTACCGACAATCAAAGCGATTGCCAAGATCTTACATGGGAAGCGCTTTGCCGTCCCGCAAGATCATCTCCGCAGCTTTTGTGTAGCGAACCTCCTCGCCGTGCAGAACAAGTCCCGGCAGAATAGCCATGCCGCCGTGCGTGCCCTTGCGGCCCTGCAGGATAAAGCGCTTAGCTGGCTTTCCGTCACGGGGCCGGAGCGGCAATAGTTTCAAGTCGCCGACCGACTTAGCGATGCGAGCAATAACATGATGCAGCATATTTGTGCGGTGGACGATCGTTATCGTCCCTTTATGCCTCGCCATATTAACACAGATATTCATCCAATCCTTTATGGTAGCTGACGAATCCATATGCGCTAGGCCTTTGGTTTGACTAGGCGGGCGAAACCCGGAACCAGGCACCAAGTAAGGCGGGTTGACAACCACATGATCAAAGCTGCCAGGCTTTAGTGCCTCAGGCGGATCAGATACATCGCCCTTCATCAAGGTTAGCCGGTTGGCCAAGTCGTTCAGGCGGGCATTCATCTCTGCGACGTCTAGCATGTCCGGCTGTATATCTAAGCCGGTTATATTCAGCCCTGCGACGCGGCGCGCCAATGATAAAGAAACACCGCCTGTACCGATCCCCGGCTCGAAAACACGATCCTCAGCTTTTGCCGGGATTGCGGCGGCGAGCAGGATGCTATCCATTGAAATGCGGTAGCCATCCTCCCGCTGCAGCAGCTTCAGCTGCCCGCCCAAAAAATCATCCAAGCTGAACAGGTCTCGCTCCTGCTCCGTCAATATCCCTGAGGGGAGACTATTAAAGGTCTTTTGATCCAAGTCTTTGTCCTTGCTATCCGTCACTGGGTTATAGCGCTATGACCGCTTAGTTTCCAGCAAACACTTTGGCGCGGTCAAAAGTCATAAAAAATTGACGGGAGATTCCCTTGCCATGCTGGGTCCAGCACCTTATTGTCCGGCATTATATTGAAGATAGACCGTGTAAGGGAGCAAAATCTTAATGTCTGCAAATGTCGTTTCTATTCGAGCCGGCGATAAGAAAAACGCCCGGAACGCAGTTAGTGCCATGCAAGCACTGGTCAGTGATGAGATGAAGGGGGTCAACCAGACGATCCTAGAGCGGATGCAAAGTCCGGTATCGCTGATTCCCCAGCTGGCTGGTCACTTGATTGCATCAGGCGGCAAGCGCCTGCGGCCCATGCTGACACTGGCATGCGCCAAACTGATTGGTTATGAAGGCAATAGGCACATAAAATTGGCTGCCTGCGTTGAATTTATCCATAACGCCACCTTGCTGCATGATGATGTGGTGGACGAAAGCGAGCTACGCCGGGGCCAAGAAACGGCCAATACCATTTGGGGCAATCAGGCCAGCGTCTTGGTCGGCGACTTCTTGTTCTCACGGTCATTTGAATTGATGGTCGAAGATGGCAGCTTGAAAGTGTTGAAGATTTTATCGGGTGCCTCATCGGTAATTGCCGAGGGTGAAGTCCTGCAGCTAATGGCAACCAGCGACCTAACCACCACTGAAGAGACCTACCTTGAGGTTATATCAGCAAAGACTGCGGTGCTATTTGCCGCTGCCTGTGAAATCGCTGGCGTTGTCGCGGAACAAGGCGAAAAGGTAGAGCAAGCTCTGGCGGCGTACGGCCAAAACCTTGGGATTGCGTTTCAGCTAGTGGATGATGCGCTGGATTATAGCGCCAGCCAAGAAGCGCTTGGTAAAACTGTCGGGGACGATTTCCGCGAAGGTAAAATCACACTGCCGATCATTCTAGCATACCGCCGCGGCGATGAGACTGAGCGAGCCTTTTGGGAGCGCACTGTGGGCGAGCTGGAGCAAAAAGACAGCGATCTGAATCAGGCGATGGCTTATCTATCAAGCCATAATACGATTGATGATACGCTGGCACGAGCACGCCACTACGGCGAGCGGGCAAAGGACTCGCTGGCACTATTCCCGAGGGGCGACGCCCATAAATGCTTGAATGACATCATTGAGTTTGTCATCGCCCGAGCTAGTTAGACACACAAAGAGGTATCTGATGACCGATAAGCAAACTGAAATAGAAGCCGCTGTGTTCCGTCGCTTGTTAGAGCATTTGCAACATCGAACCGACGTGCAGAATATCGACCTGATGGGCCATGGTGGCTTTTGTCGGAACTGTTTTTCAAAATGGTACAAAGCCGAGGCCGATGCGCTGGGCATTCCCGTTGATATGGATGACGCGCGAGAGATGATATACGGCATGCCTTACGCAGATTACAAAGAAAAACACCAGACACCCGCCAGCGATGAACAGCTGGCTAGGATGGACGCGAGCGTTGCTAAAAATCGCTCATAGCGCGCTGACCATCCTCGCTGCCATGCTGGCTTTGATTGGTTTTACAGCGCAGGCAGAAGACGTTGATCAGCCGATCACTATATTCGCCGCAGCTTCCCTATCGGTTGTTATGCCCGAGCTGGCCTCTGCGTGGGCTGATAAAACGGGGCGGCACGCACCGCGCTTCAGCTTTGGGCCGAGCGGTACGATGGCGCGGCAAGTTAGCATGGGCGCCCCCGTGGACATTTATATGAGCGCCAACAAAGTCTGGACGGATTGGCTGCTTGAGCGAAATATAGGCGGCAACGTGCAGACACTGGCGTATAATCGCCTAGCCCTTATTGCCGCGCAACCCACGCAAAACACATCGAGCCATACCGATTTATCAAAACTGTTGAGCGGTCGGCGGCTGATCATAGCAGATGCCGCAACGGCGCCGCTGGGGGTCTATAGCCAGCAAGCCCTTAAGGCTGTGGGGGTGAGCGGCATGACCACCCTGCCCGCACGGGACGCCCGAACTGTGATGACATTAATCCAGCGCGGCGCCGGTGACTTTGCGGTCGTCTATGCCTCTGACGCGCACCGACTGGCACCCTCGCAGACGATCACTATGATTGACCCAGCGCTTCATGATCCTATTGCCTATAGCGGCCTGACAATTTCCACTGATCCGCAGGCAAAGCCCTTTATCGCGTGGCTCGTCAGCGCGGACGCAAAGGCCATCTGGCGCGCTCATGGATTCCAGCCATAATTTGTTTCATTTTGGATCATATGTATCATTATGAAGCAACTCAATCATTGATCAATACCCCGATAGTCTCTAAGCCTCTGAAATATATAGGGCGATGTTTTGGCATGCTCATTGCAAATATTATGGTGTCAGCTGTGTTTTTAGTATCGTTTCGAGTGAGCTGACATTCTTACCTTCTTGGTCAGCCTCTATCCGAAATCTGTACCCGTTAAGCCAACCAAGCTGTTGATTGACGAAGCATGAGGCATCTGCCACCATGCTCGGCGATTTTCACGCGTATAAATTTGCGCCCCCTTTTGGAGCCCGTAGCCTTGGACTTCCCTCCCGCCGATTTTGATTTCGAAGAGCATTTCACCTACCGCGACGTGGTGCAACTGTCACCGCTGGTATCGCGGGTCCTTGCTAAAAATCCCAGCCCCTTCACCTTCAGCGGAACAGGAACCTATATCATCGGCACTGATAGCGTCGCGGTTATTGATCCGGGGCCGGACAGTGACGAGCATCTTGAGGCCCTGCTAGGAGCGCTTCAGGGTAAAACCGTCAGCCATATCCTAATCACCCACACGCACCTTGATCACAGTCCGCTGGCTGCCAAGTTAAAGGCGGCTGTGGGGGCTAAGACTTATGGGTACGGTCCACATGGTTCTGGTCGCAAAGGCGGTTTGGACGGGGAAGAAGTTGAGGCGGGCGCTGATAAATCATTCACCCCCGATGTTGTCTTAAAAGACGGCGATATCCTGCGCGGTCATGACTGGACCCTTGAGGCTGTTTATACGCCAGGCCACACCAGCAACCACGTCTGCTTTGCCCTAAGTGAAGAGAACTGCTTATTCAGCGGTGATCATGTGATGGGCTGGTCAACAACCGTCATCAGTCCGCCCGACGGTGACATGAAGGCCTATTTGGAGAGTTTGGACAAAGTCGCATCGCGGGACGAAACCTTATATTATCCGACTCACGGCGATCCGATTACCAAAGCCCGACGATTCGCGCGCGGGATATTGGGCCACCGCCGCCAACGTGAACAACAAATTCTTTCCTGTATTAAAAAGGGAATGCATACGATCGATCAAATGGTTCCAGACATGTATAAGGCAGTAAATCCGGTGCTGCACCCAGCTGCAGCGCGTTCTGCGCTGGCTCATCTAATCGCAATGACCGACGATGGTCGGGTCATCTGCGATGGCAGCACCCACATCGATAGCGAATATTTTATAGCAAATTAACCAAGCTAATTACCGTATTTTGTATGTCGTGAACGCTACTGTAATCATGGTAAGAGTCCCCTTAGCCTGTTTTAGGATGGGCAATTCGTTATGATTAGACGATCTACAGCCGATCACATTCATGCTGGCCTTCAAGAGGTCGATCAAGTGATTAATCAGCTCGCACACCTTGATTTTGAGACCAAAGAAGCCCCCTAAACGAACTGAAACATCGCATTATCATTGCATTAATGACCGCTAATGGCTACATAATGCCATCTTCGGCACAGCTAAGCCTGTGCGGCGTTTAATTGGAGTTTGATGGCATGAACATGCAGTCCATAAAAACCCTCTCGTCAACCGAATTGGTGGGGGAAATCAACCGGCTTCGAAAAGAAAAGAATGCTGTCATTCTTGCCCATTACTATCAAGATGCCGAAATTCAAGATATCGCTGACTTTGTTGGTGATAGTTTAGACTTATCACGCAAGGCGGCTGAAACAGACGCCGAAATGATTGTCTTCTGCGGCGTTCGCTTTATGGCTGAGGTCGCAAAAATCCTCAGCCCGGAAAAGAAAGTCGTCCTGCCAGATATGGCGGCTGGCTGTAGCTTAGAAGATAGCTGCCCTCCTGATCAGTTCGCTCAATTTAAAGCCGACAATCCCGATCATATGGTGCTGAGCTATATCAATTGCTCGGCTGATATTAAGACTATGTCGGATATCATTGTGACCAGTTCAAACGCTGAGCAGATTGTCGAGACCATCCCAAAAGATCAAAAGATTATTTTCGCGCCCGACCGCCATCTTGGCGGCTACCTTTCAAAGAAATTAGACCGCGAGATGTTGTTGTGGCAAGGGGCTTGTATCGTCCATGAGATGTTCAGTGAAAAAGAGCTGATTAAGCTAAAGGCCGAATATCCGGACGCCCCCGTTGCCGCTCATCCCGAGTGCCCGGCAGCGATTTTGGATCACGCCGATCATGTAGGAAGCACATCTAGCATTCTAAATTTCACCATGAACAGTGACGCAGAGACAATGATCATCGCCACAGAGCCTGGCATTATTCACCAGATGGAAAAAGCGGCGCCGCATAAAACTTTCATCGGCGCACCTGGCGCAGACGGCAATTGCAGCTGCAACACATGCCCATTCATGGCTCTTAACACGATGGAGAAACTGCTATTGTGTTTAGCCAGCGAAGGCCCCGAGATTGCCCTTGATGAAGCGACACGCATCGAGGCCGAAAAGCCACTGCGCCGGATGCTTGAACTCAGCACTGGGATTAATCAAGGCGGTAATCTTTGAGCGACTTTCCTTTAAACGGGTCAGAAATTCAGGCCTTCATCACGACGGCCTTTGCTGAAGATATCGCGGGCGGCGATGTGACCTGCGAGACGGTTATACCCGGTGATGCGCGACTGACGGCTGTTATGAACGCGCGGCAATCGATGTGTGTTGCGGGATTAAGGCTGGCAAAAGCAGCCTTTCTAACCCTAGACCCGGACTGTCATTTTGATGAGCATTGCGGCGATGGCGACCCCCTAATAGCTGGTCAGCCTATGCTAACAATTACCGGGAATGCGCGTGCGCTGCTCTCTGCTGAGCGAACGGCTTTGAACATTGTGCAGCACCTATCCGGTATTGCGACACTCACGGCTGAATATGTCGCGGCGATCGGTGATCATAAAGCCAAACTGTTAGATACTAGGAAAACAACGCCCGGTCTTCGCGCTTTGCAAAAATATGCAGTGGCTCAGGGCGGTGGGACCAATCACCGGATGGGGCTGTTTGATGCAGTGATGATCAAAGATAATCATATCGCCGTGGTTGGTTCAGTAGCGGCGGCTATCAAAGGCCCCAAGGCGGCTGGGCGCGCGGATATCCAAGTGGAATGCGACACACTGGATCAAGTGCGTGAGGCCGTCAAAGCGGGCGCAAACAGTTTACTGCTGGATAATATGGCGCCGCCGATACTGCTGGAGGCCCTAGCGATTGTAGACGGTCGTATCCCGTGCGAGGCATCCGGCGGGGTAACGCTAGAATCCATTAGGGCAATCGCTGCCACTGGTGTCGATTATATCAGCGTCGGCAGGCTCACGCAGAGCGCTCCTGCGGTTGATATCGGCCTCGATTATAGCACAGCCTAACCCAAACCAGCTTATTCCGCTGGATCTAAGCGAACAATCCTGCCCGTCTCACTGTCATTTAACGTGATATACAAGGCCCCATCAGGACCAGTAGCGACATCGCGAATACGCCCCTTGCCCTTTAAAACAATCTCATCACCGGTCACTACGCCGTCCGCAATGCGTAGACGGTGTAATTGCTGGCGGCCAAGGCTGGCAACGAACAAGTCACCTTTCCAGTTAGGAAACAGGTCCCCGGTATAGAAGTTGATGCCCGCCACCGCAATCGAAGGCGTCCAGTGATGAACGGGGTCTTCCATGCCGGGTAAGCTGGTATGCTCTGTAATCGGCGTGCCATTATAATTGATTCCAAAAGTGGCTTTCGGCCAACCAAAGTTGGCGCCCTTTTTGATGAGGTTAAGCTCATCGCCGCCGCGCGGTCCGTGCTCTGCCGCCCAGATTTGCTTGCCGTCAATACTCTCAGTCATGCCTTGCGGATTGCGGTGGCCATAGCTCCAAACTGATGCTAGTCCGCCGTCCTCACCGACAAATGGATTATCTTCCGGGATCCGACCGTCGTCATGGAGACGGTGGATTTTTCCATTCACACGGCCTTTATCTTGAGCGCGATCCTGTTGACCACCGTCACCAGTGGAGAAATATACGTAGCCTTCCCTGAAGACGAAGCGAGAGCCAAAGTGAAAGCCAGGGTTTCGGTAAATTTCGACATCGCCCGTCCAAATATGCTGTTCATCGATCCACTTCTTATCACTCATACGACCACGCACGACGCTGGTGGTCCCCAGCTCTCGGCCACTGGCCTCGTCTATCAGGTCACTTTTCTTTGCGAACGATAGATATATCCATCCATTATTCGCATAATCAGGATGTGCCCGAACATCCAAGAGACCTCCTTGGCGGTGGCGCCAACTGGCTGGAATACCAAAAATTTCTGTAGTTTTACCGTCCTTGTAGAGCCATAGGTTGCCATCAACCTCGGTAAAGATAAGGCTGCCATCAGGCAAGAAGTCCATCCCCCATATGCTGCTATCAACCTGAGTGATATCGCTCAGCTGGAAGTCGTGCAGGTCGCTCGACACTATGCCGTTATTTGCCATCGCTGAGTCATCGGGGCCGCTGGCATTGGACCGGGTTTCCCGGATAAATACGACCAGAGATCTAATTTCTTGGGCTGACAACCTACTTCCGAAGGCAGGCATTCCGGCACCGTCGATGCCCTCTGTGATCGACTGTGTTAAAGACGCATCATCGCCCCCAATGGCCCAGTCATTATCCAGCATGCTTGGCGCCTGGCCGCCCTCTAGGCCTGCCCCGTGGCAGGAGGCGCAATTATCAGCGAATAGATCAGAAACGCCCTCTGACGTCGCAAGGGATTGGTACGCGAACATTGATCCCGCTAGAATAAGACCAGCACCTGCAATGACATATAAACGCATCTAAACACTCCTGAATAAACCACTATGATGGCCATCTCGAACCTGAAGGCTCCAACCGTTGACAATACTATAGACACAGTAAACGCTTGCGTCTAGGTAGCCTATTGTTTTCGCTCAATTTCATGGACAAACACTAGGAAATTGGCGTAGCCTGCGCGCATGGGATTGGAAAATGTAAAAGTTTGTTTAGTGGCCGAGGAAGCAGGGATTCGCAAAATTATGCGCTCGCTGCTGGCCGTCGTAGGGTTTCGCAGAATATACGTGGGTAAAAGTGCCGCGGATTTATACGAAGCAATTGAGGTAGAAAGCCCTGACTTAATCTTGCTTGGTTCTGAATTTTCGACGATTGATATTCAAAAATATATCAAAGATATTCGTCATGGGCGGATCGGCAAGAACCCATTTTTGCCTATTGTGTCGATCTCCGATAATCCCACCATCGATATTTTTAACAGCATTGCTAACGCCGGATCAGATGATTTTTTAGCAATCCCCCTAGCTCAAAGCCATATTACAAAACGTATTGATAATCTGATTGACCAGCGAAAGCCTTTCGTCATAACCAGCGACTATATTGGGCCGGATCGCCGCAAGCATGGCGCCCCTCGGGAAGGTGCGATGCATATTCCGCTGGTTGACGTACCTAATGTTCTTCGCGCAAAGGTGAGGGGTGACGTTGATCCAGCTATAATCGAACAGGAAATTAAAGCGGCCTGCGACACTGTTGATTCGTTGCGGATCGACCGGAATGTGGATACGATCATATGGCTGACGCATCGTATCTTGCCCGGTTTTGCTTGGGCCGCTGAGGAGCCCCTTGATCCTCTCATCAGTGACTATATCAACGATTTGACCGAAATAGCGGACGACATGATGAACCGCGTCATCTCCCGGAAATACGCATCAATACGGCCCCTGTGTGAGACGCTGGTTAATGTGGCCGAGCATCTTTTGGTTCATCAGGGAAGCGCCAAAAAGAAAACACTTGAGCTGCTACCCAAGATCGGTCAGGGCATAAAAGTTGGCCTTGGCGATATTCGCGGAACGGCGGGACTTGGCAGTCTCTAATGATCGCCCTGCTGGGTTAATAACTAGTTGGATTAATATAATAACTTTCAATGTAACGAATGGCCTTCTCATGAAAAACCAACCCAGAATATTCATTGATGCAGATGCTTGTCCTGTAAAAGATGAAGCATTGTCAATCGCTTATCGCAATAATTTGAAACTTTTCTTAGTATCAAATCAATGGCTACGCATTGAGGTGGGAGAGTTAATTGAGAAGATCGTTGTCCCCGACGGTCCCGATGCAGCCGATGACTGGATTGCCGAGCAGGCCACCGCGGGCGACATTGTGATCACGCAAGATATACCGCTAGCCTCAAGAGCGCTAGAAAAAGGCGCTGCGGCCATCGGGAACACTGGAAAGCCCTTCACGTCTGAAAATATTGGGATGGCGCTGGCAATGCGCGAATTAAAGGCCCACCTCCGGGAAACTGGTGAAGGCGGTAATTATAACGCTGCCTTTTCAAAGGCTGATCGCTCTCGTTTTAAAGAGTCTTTAGAGGCCATTATAGTAAAAATTAAGTATGGTCAGCAATCACTGTAGCCGCTTTTAAGCTTCGATGACGCCGCTTTGATAATTGGGTTCGGCTTATTCAGGTTGATTCGTGAATTACTTTTCCTATATACACACCTGATAGAAGGTCGATACTATAGCCATCAAGTGAATCCAACTGATGATTGGCTGCAATTGGCCAAGCTCAACTCACTAATGACCGGAGATGTCATGAATACTTCAGTACCTTTAATACCGCGGCTAACCTCTATTCAGCGTTTTCTAGACAAAGAAACTGCGGGCGGCATCATGCTTATGATGGCAGCGGCCCTTGCCTTGGTTGCCGCGAACTCGCCAGCTTCTGGGCTTTATAATTTGATCTTAGACACACCAATCCAAATTAAGATCGGTGCGCTGAATATTAACAAGCCCCTACTGCTCTGGATCAATGACGGACTGATGGCGGTCTTTTTCTTTCTGATTGGTTTGGAGCTGAAACGCGAGCTGATAGAGGGCGAACTGTCCGACCCGAAAAACATTATGCTACCCGCAATCGGCGCTGTTGGCGGCATGGCAATCCCCGCCCTTGTATATCTCGGTATCGCTGGCGGTGACCCTGTTGCGGTGCAAGGATGGGCTATTCCTGCAGCCACTGATATCGCCTTCGCGCTTGGTATCTTGTCCCTCCTTGGAAAGCGCGTCCCGGTTAGCTTTAAGATATTCTTGGCATCCCTAGCGATCTTTGACGATATCGGCGCGATTGTTATTATCGCTGCCTTTTACACCAACAACCTATCGATGATGGCGTTGGTCACGGCGCTTATATGTCTGTTGCCACTCTTTATGCTGAACCGGCGCGGCGTTGCTGATAAAAGCCCATACCTGATGATCGGTTTAATCATGTGGGTAGCTTTGTTGAAGTCGGGCGTTCACGCCACACTGGCAGGTGTCGCATTGGCCGCTTTCATCCCAATAAGATCAGCAGACGGTACGTCACCCCTCAAAACGTTAGAGCATGATCTGCATACTGGTGTTGCCTTTATTATCCTGCCAATCTTTGCATTTGCAAACGCCGGCGTGCCCCTATTGGGCCTAACGCTCGACCAGGCCCTGCACCCCGTGCCCCTAGGCATTGCCGCAGGGCTATTCATTGGTAAGCAAGCGGGTATATTTGGCTTCTGTTGGCTTGCGGTGAAGCTGGGGATCGCACAATTGCCAGCATCAATGACCAATAGCGGACTATATGCAATAGCTGCCCTCTGTGGTGTTGGCTTTACCATGAGCTTATTCA